>ERZ777003.2149-NODE-2149-length-24540-cov-11.307494_pt1 | contig 24540 bp, 19 predicted proteins | sample MGYA00374956_ERZ777003 | MGnify/ENA primary metagenome ERZ777003 (study PRJEB29302, sample SAMN06268252) | bioreactor metagenome | isolation source: Joint BioEnergy Institute, California, USA | place: USA:Joint BioEnergy Institute, California, USA | collected... | reverse complement strand
CGTCTCTCCGTCTCTCCGTCTCTCCGTCTCTCAATCTCCCAATCCCCCCAGTTTCCGCTCAAACGCCTCCGGCCGCCAGCCGAAATCGCGCACAAACGGCTCGAGATCGACCGAGTTGTCTTCCTGGCTCATGATCACCTGATCGCGGTTGAACGGCAGCAGCCGCGTCGGCAGGATACGTGTCAGCAGCGTTGCATACCAGACCGGAATCGGCAGGACCAGCCGTCGGCGTCCGACAAACGCCTCGGCTGCGATGCGATACATCTGCGGCCAGGAAACCGTCTGCTCGCCGCCGAGCGGGTAGGTCTGCCCGATGCTCCGGTCGTTGCCAAGGGCATCGACAAACGCGCGAGCCACGTCATCCACGTGGATCGTCTGGAGCATCCCCGCCCCGCCGCGGCCCAGCAAACCGCCGCCGAAATAGGGCATGAACAGGTACGGCGCACGACGCCTGCGCGCCCAGTCTTCGAGCATCTGCGTGAACTCGCCACCAGCGCCGTGGATGAGCGACGGCTGAAAGATCGTCCATTTCAGCCGGCTGGCGCGAACGAGTTCCTCGGCTTCCCACTTCGTGCGGTGATAGGCACTGACGGCGCCGGCGCGCACGCCGTTGGCGGACATGTGGACGTACCGCCGCACGCCCGCCTGCTCCGCAGCCGCCAGGACGCAGCGTGTCGTCTCCACATGAATCCGCTGAAACGTCTGCCCCCGCTTCGGATCTTCGGCGATGATCCCCACCAGGTGGATCACGGCCTGCGCGTCGCGCATGGGCTCTGCCAGGGCCGGGACATCGAACAGGCTCGCCTGGATCGAGCGGACATCGCCCTCAATCTCGACCGGCCGGCGATGCACCACGGCATTGACGCCGTAGCCGCGTCGCACGAGCTCGCGCACGACCGCCCGGCCGACGAAACCGCCGGCTCCTGTCACCAGGACACGCGTAATCGGCTGATCGTCAGCCATCGCTGCAATGGTAGGCGCGCCGGAGAGGCTCAGGCATTAACTCGCGTGGCCGGGGCGCAATCGGCGCGAGGCGCGCAGCCGTTGATGGTGAATCCGCACCAGCCGCCGCGCCTTGAGCTTGCGGACGATGTGCCATCGCCAGATCGCATAGATAGACATGTACGACAACGCCGAGCACACCACGCCCGTCACGATGGCGCCCAGGTACAGCGGCTTCCACACCGCCTCGATGTTCTGCTTGATCCACTCCCAGGAGAGGGAGAAGTTCTCGAACTGAACGTGAGTCCCCAGCAGCCACGTGCCCAGCAGGTACTCGGCATAGAAGACCGGCGGCATGGTGATCGGGTTGGTCAGCCAGACCAGCGCCACCGACAAGGCGATATTGGCACGGAAGAAAATCGCGCACCCCGCCGCCGGGACCATCTGGAACGGCATGGGGATCGAGGCCCAGAACACGCCAATCGCAAAGGCCCGCGCCACGGAGTCGCGGTTCAGATGCCACAAATTCTGCTGGTACAGCAGCGAGCCGAAGATGCGCAGAAACCGATTCTCGCGAATCCGCTCCTTGCTGGGCATCCATTTGCGCAAAAAACGCTTCGGCATATGGCTATCTTACGTCTTCAGGGCGCGATGGGCGAACGTCCACTCTGTTGTGCGCGGAAGTTTGCAATATCAACAGGCGGCCTGGCCCGGTCGTTCCCAACGCACCTGTTCGGTGAGCCGCTCAACTTCGTGAGTATCGACCAGACCGGCGACCGGTCTGAGTGCATTGGCCGCCCCGGCGGCCATCCCCAGGCAGACGGACCGCTCCACCGTCCAGCCCCGGCTGATCCCCACGGCCAGCCCCGCGGCCACGGCATCGCCCGAGCCGATCGGGCTGACCGCCCGGATCCGCGGCGGATGGACCCAGGCCAGGCCCTCGCGATCCAGCAGCAGGGCCGCTTCCGGCCCCCGCGTGATCAGCACATTCTCGGCCCCCAGGCCCTGCAGACGCCGGGCGGCGTCGATCAGGCCGGCCTGGTCGTCGATCGTGACGCCCAACGTCAGCGCCAGCTCCTCGGCATTCGGTTTGGCCCAGGTCGGGTGCTGCGGCAACGCCGCCAGCAGTGCCGGTCCCCGCCCGTCAACAATGCTGGGCACGCTTGCCTTGCGCGCAGCCGCGACGCATCGGCCATAGAAATCGTCCGGCGCCCCCTGCGGCAGCGCCCCGCTGAGCACGAGCACGCTCGCCCTGCTCAGATGGCCCGCGATGCGCGCCAGCAGTTGCTCGTAGGCGTCCGGATCGACGCCAACCGATTCCTCGACCAGCTCGGTTGCGCTGCCGTCGGCTTGGTTGATCACGGTGACGCACGTGCGTGTCGGCTGGGTTATCTCGACAAAGTCATGGCGGATGTCCGCGGTATCGAGGTCCTTGCGGATGAAGGCGCCGGTATCGCCGCCGAGAAACCCGCTGGCCAGCACGTCCGCCCCCAGCGTGCGCGCGACGCGCGCGACGTTGATCGACTTGCCGGAGGCAGCGCGGATCGTGCGGCTGGCGCGGTTGACCGCGTCAACCGTGATCCGGCTGAACGTCATCGTCTGCTGGACGGTCGGAGTTGTGCCCACGCACAGGATCATCGAGCCGCTATCGTCTACGCCGCTGCGCATGACGCAAGCTCAGGGCGCATCCAGGCGATAGGCGATAAATTTCTGCGCCAGCGGCGGCGGGAGTGCGATCGGCTGATAGTGCGCAGACAGATGCGCATCCAGCTCCGCGACTTGCGCCAGCCATACGCGCGGGATCACGATCGCCCTGGCTGGCGGTGTCCATTGCTGACGGTAGCCGAAGGGCAGATCAGCCCACGGTTCGTCCCGCCGCGCCTCCAGATCCGCCACCGTCCAGATGCCCAGTTTCAGCGGCCGATCCGCGTAGTACCACGTGTACGGCTGGGGATCGTCCTCCGCGAGCATCACCGCCTCATTCGGCTCAGCCGCGGCGTGGATCGCCTGGCCCAGTTCGACGACGGTGTAAGCTGGATTGTCACCGTAGATAGTGTGCGGATCGGCATACCATCGCACGGCTGTGCGGGCTTGCCAGATCGCAAACGCCCCGACCGCGCCGATCGCCAGGATCGACCCGATCGCCCTGCCTCTCGCCCACAACCCCGCGACCACCTGCACCAGCAGATCCAGTCCCAGTGCGGCAGCCACGCATAGCCCCGGCGTCACCGGCCACCACCACCAGTCATGCACCAGCACGCCCTGCCGGCCGACCAGCACATGCACCACCGCAAACGCCAGCAACAGCCGCGTCAGCGAGATCAGCCGCGAGCAGCGGCGCCAGTCCAGCCCCACACACACCACCCACAGGCCCGCCAGCGCAACCACCATCCACGTATGCGCCCAAAGCCCATTGCCTCCCGCCTCGACCACCCAGCTTCCCCACGAAAAGGCCCGATGATGGTCGTCCTCCATCCGGGCCGAGCGACGCAGGAACTGATCGAAGATCAGCCGCCAGTCGCCTGTGACCAGGGCGATGTGCACATACAGCAGGCCGAACACGGCTGCGCTGTAGAGGCAGAAGGTGAGGATCAGTTGCCAGTGCCGCAGGCGATGGCGAAGGACGAAATGTCCCGCCAGCACCGGCACCAGGAAAAACGCCGGCCAGTCGGTCAGCGCCGCCGGCAGAAACGCCAGCGCCATCACCGCCAGCCGCCGCAGGTTCGGCCGATCGAAGAACCGCTGATAGGCTGCCACTGTCAGCAGGCAGAACAGGACCAGTTGCGCATTGATGACATCCGGCTGGCCACCGTAGCGGCCCGAGATCGGCACAAACCCGAACAGCAAAGCCGCTATCGCGGCCCGAAAAACCGCTCGAAAGTCCGCCCGCCCCGGCTCCTGCGGATCCGATATCATCGAAGTCCGCAGAACCATCACGTAAATCGCTGCGATACACCCCAGCCAGAAAACCGATGGGGCCAGCCGCGTCTGCCACTGCCCCTCTCCGAAAATCGCATATACCGCTGCGACCGTCAGCGGCACCAGCGGCGGATGGTTGGGGTACAGCCGCGGCGGGTCGATGTCGCTCCGCCCGACGCTTTGGACCGGCAGCAGCCAGCCGTCCAGCAGGCCATGGCGGACGTAGTTCCGGGCCATCAGGCCGTAGTGGCTGGCCATGGCCTCGGGGTTCCGGTGGAACGGCTGATCGATCAATGGCAGCCGCATGAGCACGGCTGACAGCAGGATGGCCACCAGCAGGCCGATCGCCCACAGGCGGCCCGATCGCGGCCCTGGCAAGGTTTCGATATGCGGTGCTCCAGACTCAGCCATAGGCGGCGAGCCGCGGTGGGAATCGCCATGACCAAGCTATCCCCGCCGCAATGGGGTGTCAAAACGGATCCGCCCAGCCGGGCCTGGCGGCTGGGATCTGCCCGCCGGGCCTCCTGCGTTTCCAGCGGCACATTCGCCATATCCCGCGATAAGACATACATTTATGACACGCCAAAACGGCCACTCGCTGCCCGAGTCGGCAGAACCTTGTACCAGTCAGGGCGTATCGTGTATGTAGGCCGGTCCCTCGGGATTGGCTTGACAGACGGTTGCCGGAGCGCTCAAATGACCCGCCCTCGCACCGGGACGTCGCTGGGGTGTCAGGCAGCTTTGATCAACAGATTTGCCGCTGGCGGCCCGATACCACCAGTGACGCACAACTTAAGCATCGCATGGCCAAGAAGAACGGAAAAAACCTCGTGATCGTCGAATCGCCCGCCAAGGCGAAGACGATCAACAAGTACCTCGGCGACGGCTACGTCGTGAAGGCCTCCATGGGCCATGTGCGCGACCTGCCCTCCAAGGGCATGGGCGTCAACCTCAAGACGTTCGAGCCCGAGTATGAGGTCCTGCCGTCCCGGAATAAGGTCATCAGCGAGCTCCGCAAGCTGGCGAAGGAATCCGATCGCGTCTACCTCGCGACCGACTTGGACCGCGAAGGAGAAGCCATCGCCTGGCACCTCAAGGAGGCGCTGAACGTCCCCGACGAAAAGGCCAGCCGCGTCATCTTTAACGCCATCACCAAGTCCGAGATCCAGAAGGCCTTCCAGAACCCGCACCAGATCAACATCGATCGCGTCAATGCCCAGCAGGCGCGGCGCATCCTCGACCGCATCGTCGGCTATGAGATCAGCCCGCTGCTGTGGCGGAAGGTCGCCCGGGGCCTGAGCGCCGGCCGTGTGCAGAGCGTGGCCGTCCGCCTGATCGTCGAGCGCGAACGTGAAATCGAAGCCTTCATCCCCGAGGAATACTGGAAGATCGCCGGCGTCTTCACGACCAACCTCGATCAGTCCTACTGCGCCAAGCTGACTGAGCAGTGGAACGACTTCCTCAACAATACCGGCAACGGCGAGCGCACCAAGGTCGAAAAGGACAAGTGGCTGGCCGCGCATGACGCCTTCACAGCCGAGCTGACGGAAATCGGCAGCGAGAAGTTCCAGGCTGCCAACAAGGATCAGGCGCGCAAGATCGTCGAAGCCCTGGGCTTCGTCGTTGATCGCGAGATCGTCACCGAAGACCCCGAAGGCAAGGGCCCGGCGCGCAATGTCGTGCGCATCAAGGGCCACACGGCTGTCTATCCGCCCTCCTCGGTCCAGAAGATCGAGAAGAAGCGCACCAGCAGCCGGCCGCCGGCGCCGTTCATCACCAGCACGCTGCAGCAGGCCGCCAGCAGCCGCCTCGGCTTTGCCGCGGCCCGGACGATGCGCATCGCCCAGACCCTGTACGAGTCGGGCTACATCACCTACATGCGTACCGACTCGACGAATCTCTCCGGCGAGTCGCTGCAGATGGTGCGCTCGTACATCGAGCAGACCTTCGGCAACCAGTACCTGCCGGAAAAGCCCAACTTCTATGCTTCCAGCAACAAGAGCGCGCAGGAAGCCCACGAAGCCATCCGCCCCACGGATGTCGCCTTCACCCCCGAGCAGGCGCGCAACAAGCTGGCGGCGGATGAGTTCAAGCTCTACCAGCTCATCTGGAACCGATTTGTCGCCTGCCAGATGCCGCCGGCGCAGTTCGACCAGACGGCTGTCACCATTACGGTCCACGGCAACAACAACATCGACGCGACGTTCCGCGCCACCGGCCGCAAGCTCGTCTTCGACGGGTTCATGCGCGTCGCCGGTGTCGCCAGCGAGGATCAGTTGCTGCCCGATCTGGACGAAGGCCAGAAGCTCAACGCGATCGATCTCGATCCAACCCAGCACTTCACCCAGCCGCCGCCGCGGTTCACCGAGGCCAGCCTGGTCAAGGAGCTGGAGCGTCTGGGCATCGGCCGGCCGAGCACCTACGCCAGCATCATCCAGACGATCCAGGATCGGCAGTATGTCACGCAGATCGACCGCCGCTTCTACGCGACGCTGCTCGGCTCGGTCGTGACCGACAAGCTCATCCAGGCGTTCCCCGAGATCATGGACGTCAGCTTCACAGCCGACATGGAGCTGAAGCTCGACCAGATCGAGGAACAGCACATGGACTGGATCAAGCTGCTGCGCGACTTCTACGGGCCGTTCCATGAGGAGGTCGAAAGCGCGCTCGACAAGCTCGACCATGCCGGCGGGGCGCCGTCGAAGTACACCTGCGAAAAATGCGGCAGCCGGATGCTGTATCGCATCAGCAAGAACGGGTTCTTCCTGGCTTGCGAGAACCGCGAGTGCAGCCATACGCAGCCTGTGGACGAACAGGGCAAGCCGAAGATGCGCGAGGTCTCGGAGCATCTTTGCCCCGAGTGCGGCCGGCCGATGATCAAGCGCCGCGGCCGGTTCGGCGAGTTCCTCGGCTGCTCCGGATACAGCGAAAAGGACGAAAACGGCAATCCAAAGTGCTCGGTGATTATCAGCCTCGACAAGCAGGGCAACCCCGTAGCGCCCAAGCCGCCGCCGATTCCGACCGATATCAAATGCGAGAAGTGCGGCAGCCCGATGTTGCTTCGCGACTCGAAGCGTGGGCCGTTCCTGGGATGCAGCAGCTTCCCCAAATGCCGCGCGACGAAAATGGTCAAGAAGCTGGAGGGCGAGGCCCTCGCGCAGGTCGAGGCCCTGATCCCGCAATTGAAGGAAGGTGCCGAACGGGGCAGGAAATTGATCGCCAAGCTGACCGGCCAGCCCGCCGAAACCCCGGCTGGCGGCCCCGCCGACGGCATTCCCACGGACATTGACTGCGAGGAATGCGGACGGCCCATGGTGATCCGCACCGGCCGCCGCGGCAAGTTCCTGGGATGCAGCGGCTACCCCAAGTGCCGCAGCACCGCTGAGGTCCCCGCTCGCCTGCTGGAGGAGATGGGCATCGCCGGAAACGGCGCCGCCGCCGCGGCAGCGTCGGACAAGCCTGCGGAAACCGCCCCGGCCGATCACGAGATCGAGACCGATCTCGCAGTCGACTGACGGGCGAAATTTACCGAATAACAGGGAAGCGGGCCGCAAAACTGCGCCGGAATCGGTGCATCGGCGGTGCGCCAGACGTTGCAGGGCGAGAATTCGTCAAACCCCTGCAATGCGCGACGGGTCTGGACGTATAACTATGCAGGTGGCGCCGCCCCCTGGCGGCGCCCCCGCCGTCTCGGCCAGCCGTCGCTCTCAGAGGTCGCCGGAATGACTCAAGACACAGGCATGCGAAAGTTGCCTGAAAATCTCTTCGGCTACGAAGTCCTCGCCTTCCTGGGGGAAGGTGCGGCCAGCTATATCTACGCCGTTTCCGATCCGGCTTCCAAGCAGATTTACGCACTCAAGCACGTCCTCCGCAAGACGGACAAGGACGATCGCTTCATCGAGCAGCTCGAGGCGGAGTACGAGGTCGGCCGGCATGTGCGCCACCCCGCCCTGCGCAAGTCCATCGCGCTGAAGTATCAGCGGACGCTTCTGCGGCGCGTCACGGAGGCGGCGCTGATCATGGAACTGGTCGACGGCAAGAGCCTCGAGCAGCACATGGCCCGCACGCTCAAGGGCCTGCTGGATGTCTTCATCCAGACGGCTGACGCCCTGCACGCCATGCACGAGGCCGGTTTCGTCCACTGCGACCTCAAGCCCAACAACATCCTGGTGGACTCTGCCGGCAAGGTGAAGGTCATCGACCTCGGTCAGGCCGTCAAATCCGGCACGGTGAAGGAACGCATCCAGGGTACGCCCGATTTCATCGCCCCCGAGCAGGTGACGCGCGATCCGGTCACGCCGCGCACCGACGTTTTCAACTTCGGCGCGACCCTCTACTGGGCGCTGGCTGGCAAGAACCTGCCGACGCTCTTCACAGCCGGGCGGCGCGCCAACAGCTTTGTCCTCGATGATGCCATCGAGACCCCCCGCCAGGCCAATCCGAGCATCCCCGAGCCGCTGAGCAATCTGGTGATGGAGTGCGTCCGCTCCAACGTCAACAAGCGGCCCGAGAGCATGGCCGTCGTGCAGCGCCGGCTGGAGATCATCCACCACGGCCTGACGAAGAGCTCCACCCTCCGCCGCCCGGACGACAGTTTCGTCACGGCGTAATTCGGATCACAGCCGCAGATATGCCATAGCGGGCAGAGGCGGATGGCAATCCGCCCTGAACAGCCGTTGGCGCAAAGACCGTCAACGCGCTTCAAGGGGCACATGGCCATGTGCCGCTCCAGGCGCCCGTTGAGCCCCCCTTTTCCCTTCGTCGCTACGTCGCTCTTCTGGCCTTACCCCTTCACCGCACCAAGCTGGATCCCGCGCACCAGATACTTCTGCAGGAACACGAAGAGGATGATCATCGGGATGACGCTCATCGTCACCGCCGCCATCAGCAGGTGCGTGCTCTGGCCGCGCGTCGAGTCAAAGAACATCAGACCGATCGGCAGTGTGTACTTGTGCTCGCTGCGCAGCATGACCAACGGCCAGAAGAAGCTGTTGTAGTTGCCCATGAAGGTGAAGATCGTCAGCGTGATCAGCCCCGGGCGGGCCAAGGGCAGGATGATGTCCCAGAACAGCCGGAACTTGCTGGCGCCGTCGATCTCCGCGGCTTCGTCGATGCTGCTGGGGATCGTCAGCATGAACTGACGCAGCAGGAACGTCCCAAACGCGCTGAACGCCCCGGGGATAATCAGGCCCGTGAAGGTGTTCACCCAGCCGAGGTTGATCATGATCTGGAAGTTGGGAATCATCATGACCAGCCCGGGCAGCATCATCGTCGACAGGTACATGAGGAAGATCTTGTCGCGTCCCGGCCACTGCAGGCGGGAGAAGCTGAAGGCGGCCATCGCACTGGTCGTCACCTGCAGGAACGTCACCCACGCCGCGACGAACAGGCTGTTCCAATAGAACCGGCCGAAGTCCACGCCCCGCCGCTGCGGGTCGGGATTGTCCTTGTCGCCCACGTCGAGGTAGTTGCGCCACTGGAATGAGGAGGGAAACCAGTCCGGGTCGTTGACTTCGCCTGCCGGCTTGAGGCTGGTCAGCACCATCCACGTAAACGGCAGGACCATCAGCAGCGACATGCCCGTCAGCAGCAGGTGCAGCATGCCGGTGGAAGTCAGCGAGCGGACAAACTTTCCGCGGCGCGTCTCGGCGACGGTTGCACTGGTCAGCTCGCTGCCGTACGGCAGCACCGATGACGGCTGGGTCGCCTGTTCAAGTCGAGGCCCTGGATCGATGTTCGACATTGTCTGATCTCGATGGTTGAAACGATCGGTTGATCCCGCACCGGCAGGCAAAGGATCAATCGTTGACGTACTTGTTTCCGAACTTCCAGTTGAACAGCGTGACGACGAAGACCATCAGGAACAGCGTCCACGCAACCGCCGAGCTGAAGCCCAGGCGTCCGGTCTCGAAGCCTTCCTTGTAGATGAAGTACGCTAACGTCGTCGTCTGCCCTGCCGGGCCGCCCTGCGTCATCACGCGGGCCATCTCAAAACCGCCCTGCAGGCCGCCGATCACGCCCATGACGACGACGAAGAACGTCGTCGGCGCCAGTTGCGGCCAGGTCACGCTCCAGAACCGCTGGAAGCGCGACGCCCCGTCGATGTCGGCGGCTTCGTAAAGCTCCTGCGGGACGTTGGTCAGCGCGGCCAGGTACAGCAGCATGTTGTTGCTGCCGATGGCGCCCCAGAAGCCCATGATCATCAGCGATGGCTTGGCCCAGTGCACGTCCGCCAGCCACGCGGGTGTCTTCAGGCCGTCGCCCGTGGTGGCCCAGGTCGGCAGGTTGTGGAACACCGGCCCCAGGCCGATCATCACAAACACAGCCACCATGACCGTCGCGGCAAACATCAGCCCCGTGCCCACGCCCAGCCACGGCTGGCGCTTTTCGACGAACTCATGATCAGCCCGCAGAGCGCGGAGGATGTGATAGACCAGGATCAGGGCAGTGCTGCCGAGCAGCCAGATCGAGCCCCATCCCAGGTCCATGCTTCGGCTGCCCGTGGCGGGATCTTCGGCATACAGGTCAAACCCATACCAGCGGCCGACCAGCGCCACAGGCACCATCAGCAGCGCCGCGCTCAACAGGACGCCGGCTGCGCCGATCTCGCCATCTTCCCAGTACCGCCGCAACCGGCCCAGACCCAGGAAGATCAGTGCGGCCCCCAGCAGCATGCAGATCACAAAGCCGCTCTGGACGGCAGCCGGCGGTGAAGCCCTCACCACGCCTTCGATCGAAGTGAGCACCGGCTGAACCGCAGCCGCGATCGGCCCGGTGTCCGGGACGAACAGCTTCTTCCACAGCAGGTACGTCGCCACGCCCGCCGTGAAGTGCGGCACGTAGAACAGCGTGCGGTAGACGGTCGTTCCGCCGGCTGTTCCGCCGATCAGGATCATCCCGGTCAAGCCGGCGATCAGCATCGCCATCGCCGTCCCCGAAGCACCCCAGGCGACCAGCATCAGCGTGCTGGCAACCAGCACCGCCCCGGCGATCAGGATGGTCCAGGTCCGGTTGCTGCCGCCTTTGAGGTCCTTGCTGAGCAGGATCGCCGCAAACAGGCTGCCGGCGATCGAGAACGGCATGCCCATCATGAAGAACAGCGTGTTGCCCAGATACTGCCAGAACTGGGGCATCTGGATCAGGCGGATGAAGTTTTCCAGCCCGACGAACCGCAGCGGCTCGCGCCGCTCGGGGTTGTTGTGCATGCCTACATCCCAGTTGGTGAAGGCCATGTACATGGCGATCACCAACGGGATGGCTGTGAAAGCCAGGAACCCGAGGATGTTGGGCGCCAGAAAGCCCAGGCCGTACGCCAGGTTCTTGCGCTGGCGTTTGCGGGCGCTTTTGCTCAGCGCCTGGGCATCCTGCGTGTAATCCGGACGCGTCACCGGGAACTCCGGCTTCTGGCCGGAGAAGGGTGACTGGGCGTCACCGGGCTGATTGGTCGAGGTGTCGAGCGTCATGTTGGGTGGTCTCTGGTTGTCCGCCATGGTGCATCAGTTCGCCGTGGCCGCAGTGATCGGCTGGGTCGACGGTGAACGCGCAACTTCTTTCAGCCACCCGAGGTGGCGGTAGTAGGCAATGTGGAAAGCGTTCTGGATCCAGGCCTCGGGGATCTTGTCTTCCTCGGGGATGGGCCGGCCGGCGGCCAGGTGCTCCTGGATGCGTTCCTTGAGCGCGTCGATCTGCCTCTGGCGTTCGACAAGCTGGTTGTACAGCGGCCGGAGGATGGGCTCGTCGCGGCGATCATCCTCGGCCAGCGCCCGCTGGATTTCCTCGTTGATCTCCGCCTGGGCCCTTGCGACGGCGCCTTCGAGCGTCTCCATGCCGGCGTGATAGCGATCGCGCCAGGTGCTCTCGATGCGCTCCGCGACGCTGGGGAGGATGAAATGGCTGTAGCTGCCGCCGATAGAGATGTCGACCGCGGCGCGGGCGAACGGCTCATGGACGTCCCATTCCATCGGGTACTCCGGCGGATGGCGGTAGGCTTCGGTTTCGGTGTAGATCGGGTTGGGCGGCAGCGCGTCGCCGTCCTTCACGATCTGCTCGTTGTATTCCTTGCTGGCGAGGAACGCCAGGAAGTAGGTGGCCAGGTCCCTGTGGGGGCTCTGGGAGTAGACCATCGCGGCGCGCGTGGCAATGGAGGTGTTCAGGAATTTCTCGTAGGGCGGCGCGATGACGCCCAGATCCAGCGGCGGCAGGCCGCGCGCGGCGCGGGCCTCGTTCATCTGCCGGAAGGTGATCAGCAGATACCGGCCGGTCCAGAACAACCCGTACTGGCCGCGCTCGGGATCGTCATGGCTGAAAAGCTGCGCGTCGGCTCCACCGTAGCCGCTCTCAGTGGCGAAGCTGGAGCGGTCGGCCTGGTTGGGCATCAGGCGGTAGCGGCCCTCGTACATCCACTTGTGCTGGGTCCGCATCGCCTGGACGGTGGCTTCGTCGAGGATGGCCGCCGTACCGGTCTCATTGAACCGCGAGCCGCCGTAGGAACGCCGCAGGACCTCGAACTCGAGGTTGTTGAGGAAGAAGACGGTCTGCTTGGCTCGACCGGCGTTGGCGGCGTGAACGAACTCATAGCCGCGCCGCTCGAACTCCTCGATCGTCATCCGCTCCGGCGGCAGCGGCTGACCGTGCTGGCGGAACGTGGCCCGGTTCACGAAGAACATCGAGGCGTTGACGTTACATGGATACTGGTACTGCCGCAGCTCGCCATTGGCGTCGCGCAGTGCCAACTCCGGCTCGATGGCGGGATAAGTCGTCGACAGGTCGAACTTCAGCCGATGCGCGGCTTCGGTGACGTCGGTGTTCAGGCCAACCGCCCGGAAATAGCGAAGGTCGTGCCCGGAATACTGGTCCATGATGTCGCCGCCCACCCGGCTGACACCCTGGATGATCTTCTTGGTGCCGTCGGCGTTGGCCATGTCCAGCTTCAGTTCCACCTGGGGCAGGCGGACGACCTGGGGAAAGGTGACCTGTACGCTGCGATCATCAGCCCAGTCGCACAGGGCTGCGGCGTCGGGATTGACTTCACGGATGATGCGGCGGATGGACGTGGAACGGTTGCGGTGGAAGAACGCGTCGGCTTCCTGCTCGTTTTGCAGGACGTGCTCCACATAGTGGCCCTGATCAACCATCCACTGGTGGAACAGGCGGACCTGCTCCTGACGGGCGGGGTTGGTGTCTGTGACCCAGTAGATAACGGGTACCTCGCTCGCCAGGTCAGGTGCCATCCGCGCGGTCATGAACGCCGCAATCGTGAGCACAATCGCGATAGCAAGAAAGATGTATTTCAATGCTCTGACTCCACGTGGGACCGTAGTGCGCACCGTACCGGATAAGAACCGGTCAATCCAGCGCCACCGTCATCTCTGACGCCCCCAAACCTTCCCAAATGTGCGATTAGGTTGCCGGCTGCAACCAGGCAGCCAGCAGGTCGATTGCGCTGGCCAGATCGCGTTCGTGCACGCACTCGGTCACGGTATGGATGTACCGGGTGGGCACAGCCAGGCTGATCGCCCGGACGCCCCCCCGCGAGCGCTGCATGGCGGCTGCATCGGTCCCGCCTCGCGGCAGGATGCTGAGCTGATGCGGGATCTGCCGCTGCCTGGCCACCGCTACGAACTCGTCCACGAGGCCCCGATCGCTGATCGTGGCTGAGTCCATCACCTTGATCGCCACACCATCCCCCTGCTTCGTCACCCGCTCGTCGTCCGGCACGCCGGGCGTGTCGACACACAGCGTCGTGTCCAGCGCAATCGCGATGTCCGGCTCGCACGCATACGCCACCGGCCCAGCCCCGCGCAGGCCGACTTCCTCCTGCACCGTCGCCGCGAACGTCAGGTCAAATCGCAACGATTTGACCTTCTTCATGGCTTCCAGCATCACGAAGCCAGCCACGCGGTTGTCCAGGCATTTACCGGTAATGCACTGGCCTATACGGGTGCATTCCTGCACGAGCGTGACCGGATCGCCGATGCGGACGCGCGCCTTCACCTCATCAGCCGGCAGGCAAAGATCGATAAAGAACTCGCCGATTTCCGGAATCTTTTTCTTCTCTTCGTCCTTGGCGATGTGCACCGGCCGGCCGGTCGGGTTCATCAGCCCCTGCAGATCCCCATCTGCCGTCCAGACCAGCACCCGTCGCGCCAGCAGATTCCGCGGATCAAACCCGCCGGCCGCCGCGACGCGCAGGAAACCCTTGTCATCGACATGCTTCACATAGAAGCCGATTTCGTCCATGTGGCAGGCGATGACGACGCGCTGCGCATTGGGGACATCGGCTTTGCGCGTAGCGATCAGGCTGCCCATCGGGTCGACGCGGATCTCGTCGAACAGACCCTTGGCTTCGGATTCGAGCAGCTCCCGGACGCGTTCTTCACGGCCGGAGACGCCCGGGGTTTCAGACAGTCGCTTGAGCAGGTCGAAGTTCATGATGTATGTGAAGATGCAAGGGCGAGAGCCGCCGGCGCGGGAACATCTAAATGGAGCGTACCGGGATCGAACCGGTAACCTCCGCGTTGCAAACGCGGCGCTCTCCCAATTGAGCTAACGCCCCGCGAAAGCGGCGTATGATAACCAACCCACCCCCTCCGGGCAAACCCCGCCCCTCTCCACCAGACACCCCGCCGCCACTCTGGCCAGCCTGCCCAAACGGTGCGATCAGGGCCGCACGGTATGAAACCATAACGTCTGTGTTCATCCGGGTTTATCGGTGGACCCCGTAAAATAAAGAAACCCGGTAGGCGTGGGTGAGACCTACCGGGCAAGGAGGGAAGAAACACTTTGTCATCAGCCGGTACGGCTGATAGAACATCCGGGTTCCCTCATTCGAGTTTTCTGTTACACCGCCGCCAGGACCTTCCGCACCTTGGGTTTGATCGCGGTCCACTTGGCGTCGGGCTGCTTGTTCACGGTCACGAAATCGCCCAGCAGCAGCAGGCTGGTCACGCCCGGGATTTCAAACAGCCGCGAGGCGATCGGGTGGTCCTTAGCGGCCTCGGCATTGAAGAAGCTGGCAGGCTGATCAGAGATCTGCCGATCCAGCACGAACTTGGCCGCGTTCGGATTCGGCGTATCCTGCACCTCCGTGACCTGAAAGCCCATGCACACTACTCCTCATCCCTGGGGCGACGAATTGTAGCAGGGAAGCGCCGCGTTTCCAGAATATTTTACCCTGCTTGACACCACCGGGCATCAAAACACGGCCGCACGGCGCGCCACGACCGGGATCGGCTTGCGCATTGAATGCCCGCATCGCCGGCAGAACCGCGCGACCGACGGGTTCATCGCCCCGCATTTCGGGTTGGCACAGCGGATCTGATCCCGTTTACGGCAGGTGATCCAGCGATTGCCGGCACGCACGCCCACGCCCAATGCCCGCCCGGCTGCCGTCACCGCGCACACCATCCCGCGCAGCATCATCCAGACTGTCCAGCCGACGAACATCACCGCCGCCACGGCCAGCACAGCCAGCACCACGAGGATGGTGAGCAGTGTCTCCATGCATCCCGTCCTACGCGATCACGCTCAACGGCTTCAGCGGATGGCCGCAATGCGAACAGACGCGATCCTCCACATCCGGCCAGCCGTTGCACTTGGGGCAGCGCCGTACGCGATCCACCAATTGTATGCCGCAATGCATGCAAAATTGATCGCCCGGCTGCACCGGCTGACGACATTGCGGACACGCGCGCGCCTGTGGCGCGCCCCTCGTCGCGGGCAAGGGTGGCGGTATCACCGGATCCAGTGCCGCCAGAAACTGCTCAGCCGATTCGAATCGCCTGTCCAGCCGCGCGTACGACCGGCGGAAGACCTCATCCACGTGCTTCGGCACGTCCTTGTTCAGATCACTGGGCAGATCGGTCCCGGCTGGCCGCTCGCCGGTGAGCATCTCGTACAGTACGACGCCGCAGGCATACAGATCCGCTCGCGCATCGACCGGCTGGCCCGCGCGCTGCTCGGGCGACATGTAATCCAGCGTGCCGGCAATGGCCTGCCCCCCGCCATCATGCAGCGACTGCGAGAACAGCACCGATCCCGCAGCCGCCTGGTTGGCTGCCCGCCCCAACCCGAAATCCGTCACCTTGACCAGGCCCTCCACATCGAATCCTTCCTGGAACACCCGCTCATGGATGAGGATGTTTTCCGGCTTGATGTCGCGATGGATCACACCGGCGCCGTGCGCATGCGCCAACCCGCGCAGCACCTGCTTGAGCACGGCGATCGCCTGGTTGACCGACAGCGCGCGATCGCGGATCAGCGGCCGAAGGCTCGATCCCGGCACATACTCCATCACCAGGTACGGCGGATCGGCAAACGGATCGAAGCCGATTGCCTTCACGATGTTGGGATGCACCAGGCCATGAATGGCTGTCCCCTCGCGCTGGAGATTGCGCACATACCGTGGATCGGTCGGAAACTTCAGGGCGACGATCCGATCGGCCCACACGTGATGCCGCCCGCGCCACACCTCGCCGAAGGCGCCGCCACCAATCTTCTGCTCAAGGATGTACTCGCTGATCCGCTGGTTGACCGATGGCATGGCCGCGCTCCCTTCGCTGCGAGTCCAGTCTAACGCCCGGACGACCTCAATTATACGTATAGACCATCTGGCGAGGCGGGGGTTTGTACGGTATCTTCCATTCTCTCGCCATGGATCAGGTGGAGATGTGCATCCTCGCCAGCGGATCATCGGGCAACTGCACGGTGTTGCGGACGCCTGGCGGGACGATGCTGATCGATGCGGGCCTTGGGCCGCGGTCGATCCTGTCGCGGCTGGCGATTGCGGGCGTTCAGCTCGCTGAGATCCGCGCGATCTGCCTGACGCATCTGGACAGCGATCATTTCCGCCCTGCCTGGCTGAAGACAATCGTCAAATGGGGCATTCACCTGTGGTGCCATCAGCGTTGTGTGCGCGAGCTGCTGCGGATGGACCGCCAGCATCGCGAGCGGACGCCGCAGTACGCTCATCTGCTGCATGGGTTTGACGATCAGCCGTTTTCGCCGCTGGATGGACTGCGTTTCGACGCTATCCCCTTGGCGCATGACGAAGCCGGCACGCACGGTTTCGTAATCGAGGGCTACGGCTGCCGGATCGGCTATGCCACAGACCTCGGCCATGTCCCCGATGAGCTGATCGAGCGCTTCTGTGGCCTGGATGTGCTGGCGATCGAGAGCAACTACGACCCGCACATGCAACGGACCAGCGGGAGGCCGTGGTTCCTCCAGCAGCGGATCATGGGCGGCCGCGGACACCTGTCCAACGAGCAGTGTTTCGACGCCGTTCGCCGCATCCTCGACCAGGATGAGCAGATCGGCCGCCTGCCCCGGCACGTCGTGCTGCTGCACCGCAGCCGCCAGTGCAACTGCCCGAATCTCGTCCGCACGCTGTTCCATCGGGATGAACGCCTGCGGACGCGGCTGGTCCTGACCGATCAGTTCACCCCGACCGACTGGCTGGCTGCCGGCCGGGGCGAGGAGTTCCCGACCAGTCTGTTCAAGCTGCCGCTCGCCGCCGCCCGATAAAGGATTATCGGACCATGCGCTACGGCTACGCCCTCATCCTGATCCTGCTGGCCGCGGCCCCCGCGTGGGCGGTGCCGGAGGCGGTCAGCCGCATCCTGCGCTCCATCGACTTCGAGGAACGCCAGCTCGGCAACGCCGAAGACCTGCCCATGCACTGGACGAAGGTCGAAGGCGACAGCCTGCCGCATTACGTCAACGGCCGGCTGGCTACCGATCAGGCGCGCAGCGGCCGGTATTCCTTCCGGTTCGACCTCAACGGCGGCGGCCTGATCTACCGCTACGATTCCGGGCAGATCCCCGTCCAGCGGGGCGCGCATTACCGCGTGGAAGGCTACGTCCGCACGACGGTCCTGCCGCGTGCCCGTGCCCGCATCACCGCCTATTTCACCGATACCGGCCATCGCCCCCTGCTGGAGACGGTCACGCACAGCGAGCTGTATGCCGCCAAATCCGAGGATGAAGGCTGGAAGCACCTGTCCGTCGAGCTGTCGACGCCGCGGGAGGACGCCGCCTATCTCGTGATGGAGCTGTCACTGCTCCAGCCGGAGCACTACGCCCCGACGTCGCTGGGCGAGCGGGCGTTGTTCACGCAGGACATCTACGGCCATGCCTGGTTCGACGATGTGAAGGTCTCGCAGGTCCCGAAAGTCGTGCTCACGACCGATCGGCCGGGCAATGTCTTCCTGCGCGGCGAGACGCCTCGCCTGCAGGTGCATGTGAATGACCGCTTCACCGACGATCTGGTCGGCCGGCTGGTGCTGGCTGATGCTGAAGGCAGGGTCGTCTACCAGCGGAGCGGCGCGGTGGACATGACCACCGCCACGCAGACCGGACCGGGATCGTACAAGCTGACGCTTCTCCTGCCCGAGCTCCGCCCCGGCTGGTATCGGGCGACGATGCAGATGACCAGCCACGGCGAAGCCGTCGGCGATCATGTCGTCGATCTCGTTCAGCTCGCCGATGCGACGATCGTCGAGCAGCCCGACGATCGCTTCGGCATCATCGCGACGGATCTGCCGTTTGCCGGGTGGGATGAGCTGCCCGATCTGTTGCCCTACCTCGCAGCCGGGCGCGTGAAGCTGGCTGTCTGGAACAGCGAGGGCAACATCCAGCAGGTCAATCCCAAGGGCTTCGACCGCCTGCTGGAGCGCCTGGCCGACAAGGGGATCACCCCCACGGCCTGCCTGGTCGAACTGCCGCCCGAGATCGCCCGCGGCATGTCCGATCCGACGTGGAAGGGACTGCTCAAGGCTCCCAAGGAGCGGTGGCAGCCGCAGCTTGCGCATCTGATCTCGCGCCATGCCGAGCATCTGGAATACTGGCAGCTCGATGCCGACGGCTCGGATGCCTTCGTCACCGAACCGCAGATGCGACAGGTCTACGCGATGCTCTACAACGAGTTCGCGATGCTCGTCCAGAAGCCCGACCTGGCGATGCCGTGGCTCGCGTGGTACGAACTGGAAGGCCGCCTGCCGGCGACGGTGGCGCTGGCGATCCCGCCGAACGTCCTGCCGTCGCAGCTCCCGCTGTACATGCAGGACATCCGCCGCGCCGAGGGGCACAACCTCTCGCTGACGCTGCAACTGCTCGACGGCCAGCAGTATGGCCGGCGGCTGCAGATTCGCGATCTGGCGCAGCGCGTCATCTACGCCCTGGCAGCCGATGCCAAGCGCATCGACATCCCCCTGCCGTTCGATGTGCAGCGCAACGGCGATGACCTGGTGAAGCAGCCGCGCGAGCTGCTGATGATCGTCCGCACGCTCACGCAGACGCTGGGCAAAGCCCAGTTCAAGGGCAAGGTCCCCATCGCCGAAGGCATCGAGGCTTTTCTCTTCGAGAAAAACGGCCTGGGGATTCTCGTGCTGTGGAATCAGAGCGACGAGGCCTCCGAGACGATGCTGCAGGTCAACCTCGGCCAGCGGCCGGTGCGGATGGACCTGTGGGGCAATGCCACACCCCTGCTGCGGCCGCGGTCGCAGGGCTCGGATGAGCTGGTGGCGCTGCCGATCGACGACCTGCCGATCTTTCTGATCGATGTCGACGCCAATCTTGCGCAGATGCGCGCAAGCGTCGGCTTCGATCGGCCGCTGATCGAGTCGAGCTTCAAGCCGCACCTGCGCAGGATTCGCTTTGCCAATCCGTACAAGCAGGCGATCAGCGGCTCGCTGAAGCTTCGCGCCCCCGCCGGCTGGACGATCAGCCCGCCGACATTCATGTTCTCGCTGAACCCCAACGAGGTATTCGAGCGTGATCTCACGATCGAACTGCCGTACAACACCGTCGCCGGTCCGAAGACCGTCCATGCCGAGTTCCAAATCCAGGCGGACCGCGCCGCGAGCTTCTCGGTTCCGCTGGTGCTGAACGTCGGCCTCAGCGATGTCGGCATGCAAACGCTGGCGCTGCGCGACGGCGAGGACATCATTGTCCAGCAGATGATCAGCAACTACGGCAACAAGCCGATCGATTACTCGGCCTTTGCGATGTATCCCGGCGAGGCGAGGCAGGAGCGGCTGGTGACAAACCTCGCGCCGGGCCAGACGACGATCCGCCGCTATCGCTTCCCGAAGGTGAAGTTCCAGCCCGGCGCAACCGTGCGGGCGGGCATCAAGGAGATCTATGGCACGCGCATCCTCAATGACGAAGTGCCCATCCAGTAAGGGGATGGCTGGACCGGCAGCGCATCATCGGCGCGTGCTGCTGCGCAGGTGCATGGTCGTGTGTGTGATGATGCTGGCGGCTGTGGGCTGTCAGACGAAACATGCGGCGTGCGTCTCTCAGCCGATACGGTCAAACGATCAGCCAGGGGATGATCGGCAGTATCACACTGCCCCCGCAAGGGACTTGAGTTACTGATCGGAAGCTTCGGCGGGCGCCTGCGGCGGCTGGACCCTGATCGACCGTTCCTGGCGGAACTGCCGGCCGGTCAGGGCATCCTCGAACGTCACCTTCAACGTCAGATCAGACGTCCTGGGCGCCTGTAGCCAGGGGAGCTCCAGCACATAGCCTGTCACCAGCGGGCCGTCCATCCAGCGGTCTCGCGTCTGGTCGAATCCCAGATCCCACCGGCCGATCAGCACCGGCTGGTCCGACAGATCGAACACCTCGATCACGAATCGCCCAGCGGCTTTGAGCGTGTGGCCATCCCCATCGACCGGCACGGCGACGACGCGCAGCGCCTCGTCGCCCGGACGATCGGGATCGATGTCGCTGCCGCCGGTAAGGCGGCCCAGGCGCAGTTCGTGGACCACGAACAACTGCTCCAGCCGATCGGCTGGGAGCGTCGGCATAGTCGGCCGCTGCGATTCGAGCGACTCGATCTGCAGACGCAACTCGCGCTGCGTCCGCTGCAGATCGGCGATCTCCTGGCGCAGGGCGGCATTCTGCTTGCGCAGCTCGATGTTGGCCTGCGAGGGTTTCCCGCAGCCCGTGACCGCCAGCACCGGCAGAAGGCACGACGCCACCATGGCGCCGCGCCGTTGGGCGTGCTGTCGGATGATCGAGGCCCCCCGTCGCAGCGGGCGCATCACTCCTTATCCTCACCTTCGCGGGCCGGCCGCACCGGCGCCTGCGGCGCCGTCGTCAGGATCTGGTCAGCACAGCCGTACTCCACGGCTTCTTCCGCGAACATCCACTTGTTGCGGTCGAAGTCGCGATGGATCGTCTCCAGCGACTTGCCGGTGAACTCCGACAGCATCTTGTACAACCGATCGCGCAGACGGAGCATGTGCTTGGCTTCGATGCCAAGGTCTGTCGCCGGCCCCTGCAGCACGCCGCCGATCAGCGGCTGATGCAGCATGACCTGCGAGTTGGGCAGCACGTAGCGCTTGCCCTTGGTGCCCGCCGTCAGCAGCGCCGCACCCATGGACGCGGCCATGCCGATGCACGTCGTCGCCACGTCGCAGCGCAGGTACCGCATCGTATCGATGATGCCCATGCCAGCCGACACGCTGCCGCCGGGCGAGTTGATGTAGAACTGGATGTCCGACTCGGGGTCATCGTTCGACAGGAACAGCATCTGCGCGATGATGATGCCGGCTGAATCGTCCGTCACCGGACCGTTCAGAAGGATGATCCGATCCTTCAGCAGTCGCGAATAGATGTCATACGCCCGCTCGCCGCGGCCGGTCTTCTCGATGACGATGGGAACGAGTTGGTTCGTTGGGATCATGGGAGATTGTCCGTATGTCAGTTGTCCCGTGTCAGTTTGCCTTGCGTGGCGCCGGCTGCCCGTTGAGGACGGGCAGCCGTCCACGGACGACTGACTACTTGGGCTTCTTGCCGTCGGCGGCCTGATCGGCCTTGTCCGGGGAATCCTCCTCGCCGATCACTTCGTCGCAGATGCCGTAAGCGACCGCCTCGTGGGCGTCGAAGAACCGGTCTCGCTCGCTGTCCTCACGGATGCGATCCGCCGGCTGGCCGGTGCACTTGGCCATGATGTTGATCAGCACGTCCTTGGTCTTGAGGATTTCCTCAGCCTGGATCTCGATGTCGGCGGTCTGCCCGTAGACGCCGCCGTACGGCTGATGGATCATCACCTTGGCATGGGGCAGGATGAAGCGCTTGCCCTTGGTGCCGGCCATGAAGACGACGGCCCCGCCGCTCTCAGCCCGGCCCAGGCAGTACGTGGCGATGTCGCAGCTCATGAACTTCATGATGTCGTACATCGCCAGCGTGTCGTCGACGACGCCGCCGGGGCTGTTGATGTAGAAGTTGATGTCCTGGTCGCGCTTGACCGACTGCAGATACAGCATCTGCATGATCACGCGCGATGCTGACACGTGGTTGATCTCCCCTACCAGGAAGACAACGCGGTTCTCGAGGAGCATCTCCTCGAGCGTCATCTCGCGATAGCGGGAATATCCCCCCGGGCCAGGCGCCCCAGGCATGGCGACGGGCATCGACACCGGTCCGCGGCCGGGGATCACTCCCGGCGGAACCGGCGAGTGCGCCATCTGCTCAAAGCGCTCGCCCACGTACTCCGCTGCCCGCGCCACCAGACGCGGATCGACTTTCCTCAGGTCCATTTCGTGCATGCGCTTCCTCGTAAAGCCAACGGCTTGGGGCGTACCGCCGTGCGGCGCCACCTGGGGCGATGTTACGCACGCAAACTGGCAGCGTCAAAGCGCATGGCGCCGCGGCCGAGGGCTGATAATGCGCCGCGGCGCGGGGGCCTTACTTGGAGGCGTACATGAGGATGCAGCGCATCAGGTTGGTAGCGGTCTGCGGCTCGTAGCCGATGATGCCTTCCACCGGCATGCCGACCAGGCCGACGCTCAGGTCCTCGCGGCTGTAGATGACGCCCAGGCGGCCGTCAAACTCCAGGCCACGAAGCCGCGGCTGGCGGAAATCGCCCGTCAGCGAGCGACGCGCCGCACCGCGATACTGCACTTCCGGCAGCGCCCCGCCACCGGCCAGGTACAGCGGATGCGACGCCGGCAGCGACTGCACCAACTGCTGGGCCTTGTCCGGCCACAGCGACCGGAGCAGCTCCTCAGCCGACGTTGCGAACTCGCTGCTGCCGCCAGCGGCGTCGATTACCAGCGTCCCGCCGCCTTCGACATACGACTTGATCGCCTGCCTGGCGGCATCATCCAGTTCCAACGGAACCGTACCCGTCAGATGCAGAACCTTGATGTCCGTCGGAATCTGCCCTTTGGTCAGATCGACCGGCTGCACATCCAGACCGACGCTGTTCTGGTTGAGCATGACGGCCTTGAGACGCGTCCAGCCGCCGGGTTCGGGATCCCACTGTCCCTTGTACTGTCCGCGGCCGACCTTGATCGTCGAACGCGCCGTCGCCTTCGGATCGGGCAGGACGACAAACATCTTGCCCTTCTCCCGGATGCCCGAGCGGTCGACGGCATACAGGAACAGGTTCATCATCATCTGGTACGACGCCTCATTGCCGCCGTACGCCTGAACCTGCCAGTGTTTGGCGGGATCGCCCGTGATCAGGATCATCAGCTCGCGGGCGCCGTTGGTGAGCCCCTGCCAGCGCGGCTTCTGCCGCATCTGCTTGCGCGGGAACTGGATGTTGTAGATCAGGTGATCTTCCGGCAAATCGCGGAACTCGCTGCCGAACAGCTCCTGGCCGAGGCGCCGGAAGCTGGAGGTGAACTTCGAGTCATCGCAGTCGGCATGTCCGACGATCAGCCCGCCGGCGTAGACATACTCCCGCAGCTTGGCTTTGTCCTCGGCCGACAGGTTCAGCGCCTGGTTGCCGGCGATGTAAAGGATCGGTGCATCGAGCAGCTCCGTAGCCGGAGCGCTCAGGTTGACGATCTGCCAGTTGAGATCGCGCTCCACCTGCTTCCCCATCCAGCGGACGAGATTGGCGATGTCGCGCGGACGCTGGTTCCAGTTGCCCTCAACCTTCTTGCCGCGCTCCTCCAGGTTGTACTGCAGCTTGTTGAACGCCACCGGCGCGCTGCCGCGCGACAGGAAGATCAGGGCGAACGCGTTGTCGCAGAACCCGCCGCCCGAACCGCTCATCTGGCTGGTGTTCCAAGCGCCACTTTGCTTGTTCTGTCTGGCCAGCAGCCACTTGGCGCCGACCTGGTACCAGTCCAGCGATCCGAAGTATTTCATCCCGCTGGCGACGCCGATGCGCTCCACGCCGTACAGCGTGTAGTACACATTGGGATTCAGCTTGCCGCCCTTGAGCAGGTGCTCGATGTTGCTGCTCATCCACGCAAAACCGGCATCGATGTGCGGATTGGAGATGTTGCCGTTGCAGCGGACGCCCTGGTTGGCGTACAGGAAGTCCTGCGTGATAAACAGCGTCGCGATGCCGGCTGTGGTAATCGAAAGATTGATCGGATGGCTTTCGCTGGGCGTGCCGTTGTACGCCCAGCCGCCACCCGGATTCTGCTTCTGTTGCCAGCCACGCCATGCCCTGTCAACCACCTGCCAATACGAGGCAGGCACCTCAATGCCGACTTCGGTCAACGCCCATGCCCCCAGTACGCCGTACTGACTGACACTCAGGTCAACACGATTCCCGCCCGAGGTGACCAGGTAATCGTACGTGCCTATTCCCTTGTCCTTGCGGGCGGCAAGGGCATTGGCCAGCAATGTCCAGTCGCGACGGGCCGCCGCCTGCACCTGCGCCGTGCGCGGCAGGTAATGCCAGATCTGCGCCCGCATGCCCAGGGC
>ERZ777003.2148-NODE-2148-length-24561-cov-11.611197_pt1 | contig 24561 bp, 21 predicted proteins | sample MGYA00374956_ERZ777003 | MGnify/ENA primary metagenome ERZ777003 (study PRJEB29302, sample SAMN06268252) | bioreactor metagenome | isolation source: Joint BioEnergy Institute, California, USA | place: USA:Joint BioEnergy Institute, California, USA | collected... | reverse complement strand
GTAGGGCAGGCTATTGCCTGCCGAAACGGATCGCGCAGCGGCAACGGTGATCGAACCACCAGGCGGTACGCAATGGCGTGCCCTGCGTCTACGGGGACGAGGCTGAAGCCCGATCCGCCCTACTCCAGGTAGGTGTACCCTTCCAGGCCGCTCTCGTAGAACTTCAGCAGCACGCGGCTCTCGTCGATGCTGATCTTCTGATCGCGCACCGCCCGCTCGACGGTCTTGCGCATCGTGCGGAGCAGCTCATCCGCCTGGAACTGCACGTATTGCAGCACCTCGCGAACCGTGTCGCCTTCGATCACCTCATCGATCGACACATGCCCTGTCTCATCGACCGTGACGTGCACCGCGTTGGTATCGCCCAGCAGGTTGTGCAGGTCGCCGAGAATCTCCTGATACGCCCCGACCAGGAATGCCGCCAGGTAGTACGGCTGATTTTCGAACGGATGCAGTTCCAGCACAGTCTTGACGTCGCGGCGGCCGATGAAGCGATCGACCTTGCCGTCGGAGTCGCAGGTGATGTCCGCCAGCACGCCGCGGCAGCTCGGCTCTTCCTTCAGCCGGTGCACCGGCATGATCGGGAAGAGTTGATCGATCGCCCATGAGTCGGGGATCGACTGGAAGATCGACAAGTTGCAGAAATACGTATCCGAGAGCGTCTGCTCGAGCGTCTCGAACTCTTCGGGCACGTACTCGAGCTTGCGGACGATCGTCAGGATCTTCGAGCAGATGCCGAAGTACAGCCGCTCGGCCAGCGAGCGATGCTCCAACGAGCAGTAGCCGAGATTGAACAGGTTGAGCACAGCTTCGCGGGCGAGCTGCGCGTCATGGTAGTACTCGGTGCAGTTCTGCTCGTTGACGCCGACGTAGGTGTCGAACAGGTTGACGACCGGCGCGGGCATCTCCTCCCGCTGCTCGGGCGTCAGCTCCTGCGGCAGGTCGAACCGTTTGAAGCCCGACCAGCCGATGACGTTAAACACCAGCACGGCGTGATACGCCACCATCGCCCGGCCCGACTCGCTGATGATCGTCGGATGCTCCACGCCGGCTTCGTCGCAGATTTCCTTGATGTGGAAGACCACGTCGTTGGCGTATTCCTGCAGGCCGTAGTTGATCGACGAGTGGAAGTTGGTCTTGGAGCCGTCGTAGTCGACACCCAAGCCGCCGCCGACGTCGATGTATTTCAGCCCGGCGCCCAGGCGCTGCATCTCCGTATAGACGCGCGTCAACTCGACGACCGCATTCTTGACGTTGCGGATGTGGTTGATCTGGCTGCCCAGATGGAAGTGCAGCAGGTTGAGGCAATCGCCCATGCCGTGGGCGCGGAGGTACTCGAGCGCGTCGATGACCTCATGCACGAACAGGCCGAACTTGCTGCGCACGCCGCCGGACTGCTCCCACCGCCCCGCCCCGCGGGCTGACAGCTTCACGCGCACGCCGATGTTCGGCTTGACGTTGTGCAGCTTGGCGTATTTGACGATCAGCTCCAGCTCCGTGAACTTCTCGACCACGGGGATGATCGTCCGGCCGATCTTGGTGGCCAGGATCACGGCTTCGATGAACTCGTCATCCTTGAAGCCGTTGCAGATGATCGGCGTGCTGTCGTCATCGACGACAGCCATCACCGCCAGCAGCTCGGGCTTGCTGCCGGCTTCCAGGCCGAAGCCGTACTTCTTGCCGAAGTAGTGGATTTCCTCCACCACGTGCCGCTGCTGGTTGACCTTGATCGGGTAGACGCAGCGGTACTGGCCCTTGTAGTCCTGCTCCTCGATCGCCTTGGCGAAGGCGTCATGCAGCAGGCCCATGCGGTGCTCGAGGATATCCGTGAAGCGGATCAGCACCGGAAGCTGGATGTCGCGCTCGATCAGCTCATCGACCAGTTTCTTCAGGTCGATCCTCTGGGAGTTGTCGGCTTTGGGGTAAACGACGACATTGCCATCGTCGCTGATGTCAAAATACCCCTGCCCCCAGCTTCGCACGCCGTACAACTGGCGCGACTGCTCGACCGACCACTGGCCGCTGGTCTGGGGCTCGATGCCGTTGGACGCAAAACCGCTGGGCTTGGACGCGCTGCCGCCGTTGGCGGGCCGCAGAGAACGGAGCCAATCGTAGTCGCGTGCAGCCTCTGTCTTTACTTCCATCTACGCTGATCCTCAAAAAGGCCCGGTGGAATCACCGATCAACCCGATCAATCGTATCGTAATCTGTAGAAAGTCAAACGGCGTACGTCAGTTTTCTTCCGCACGGGCCGGGAGCGGCGCGCTTTCACCGCCGGCTGCCGGCTGCCGGCTGCTGCTGGGTGAGGCAGTGGATGGCGCCCAAGCCCCAGATCAGCTCGACGCAGTCGATGCCGATGACCTGGTGTTTGGGCAGGTGTTGCCGCAGGATCCGCAGCGCCGCCCGGTCGTTGACCGGGTCGCGGTACGTCGGCACGAGCACGGCTCCGTTGATGAACAGGAAGTTGATGTACGTCGCCGGCAGCCGCTGGCCGTCATGCACCACCGGCGCCGGCATGGGGATTTCGACGATCTCGAACGGCCTGCCGTCCTGGTCGCGCAGGCTGTCGAGCTGTTTGCGGACATCCTGCAGAACGCGGTAGTTCCTGTCCCGCCGGTTCTGCTCGATGCCCACGACGATCTTGGTCGGTGAGATAAACCGGGCCAGGTCGTCGACATGCCCGTCGGTGTCGTCGCCCTCGATCCCACCGGTCAGCCAGCAGACATGCGACTGGCCGTAGTAATCTTTCAGATACTGCTCAATCTGGGCTTTCGACAATTTGGGGTTGCGGTTGGGGTTGAGCAGGCAGTCGGTGGTGGTCAACACCGTGCCCCGGCCGTTGAAGTCGACGGCTCCACCCTCCATGACGATGCCCGGATACCAGACCGGCATCCCCAGTTCCTCAGCCACGCGCGTCGGCACGGCATCATCCGCATCGTATGGCGGATACTTGCCCCCCCAGGCATTGAAGCCCCAGTCCACGATGCCGATTTCGGATTGCGGATTGCGGATTGCGGATTTCCGCTGCCTGCTGCCGGCTGCCTGCCGCCTGCGGACCACAAACGCGGGCCCGTGGTCCCGGCACCAGCTCTCATTGGTGGGGATGTGGTGAAAGACCACATTCTCTATCTTAACGCGATGCCGCGTCAGGAGCTGGCGGACAATGTACTCCCAGTTGCCGTTGGGCACGTTGATGTGCACCTTCTGGCGCGGGGCGATGTGTCGGATGATCTTCGCGATGTTGTCGGGGACGGTGTGGTACTTGTCGGGAAACGAGATCCCCTCCGGCCGGGGCCAGGAGAACCACGTGCCGGTCTGCCGCTCCCACTCGGCTGGAAACGTATACCCCAGCTCGCGGGGGGTCTTGGTCATTACCTTGAGCTTCGTCTTGGATGGCATGGTTGATGGCGCCGTGCGCTTGGTGTTACAGAGGCGGCTGTTCTACACAATTCCGGCAAAATGGCCATGGCGCGCCCCACCACCGGCCATGCCCCAAAGAAAAAACACAGCGCGTGCGTCCCGCACGCGCTATACCTCTTTGTCGCCCCCGCTTCGTCTCTTCGTCTCTCAGTCTCTCCCCTATCGCTTCGTCGCTTCTAATCGATCCTACTCCTCCTCAACAACAGCGCATTCCCAATCACCGTCACATCGCTGAGCGCCATCGCCCCAGCCGCGATCAGCGGATTGAGCAGGCCAAACGCCGCCAGCGGGATGGCCAGCACATTGTAGATGAACGCGAAGAACAGGTTCTGCCGGATCTTGCGCATCGTCGCCCGCGACAGGCGGATGGCGGTCGCGATCCCCTTCAGCGATCCGGAGACCAGCACGATATCGCCCGTCTCCTTGGCAATGTCCGACCCCGAGCCGATGGCGATGCCCAGGTCGGCGGTCGCCAGCGCCGGGGCATCGTTGATCCCGTCGCCGACCATGGCGACATGGTTGCGGCGGCGGGAGGACTTGCCCTCATCGCCGGCATCCGCGATGCCCTGCAGGTCCTGGATCGCCTTCGCCTTCTGGCTGGGCTTGACCTCAGCCCGGACATCGTCGATGCCGACGGCCTTGGCGACAGCAGCCGCGGTGGCCCGGTTGTCGCCGGTGAGCAGCACCGTCTCCAGGCCCATCTGCTTGAGCATGGCAATCGCATCGGCGCTGTCCGCCTTGATCTCATCGGCCAGCACGATCAGCCCCAGGCGATCGACCTCGGCGCCGGGATTGCGGCGGGCGACATGCACCAGCGTCCGCGCCCCGGCTCCCTGCGGGGGATAACCGCTGGTCACGCGGCCGTTGGCATGCAGCAATGCCTCGCCGCCGACCAGGATCGTCTGCCCCTCCAGATCCGTGATGACGCCCAGCCCCGGCTCATTGTTGAAATGATCCGGCTCGGTCAACTTCAGCCCCTTCTTGCGGGCGAAATTAACGATCGCCCGCGCCAGCGGATGCTCGCTGAACTGCTCAGCCGACGCCGCCAGGCGAAGCACCTCATCCTCCGTCATCTCGCCGATCGGCACGACCTTCACCACCGCCGGCCGGCCTTCGGTGATCGTGCCGGTCTTGTCCAGCACGATCGTGTCCAGTCGCTCGGCATGCTGCAGCGCGTCGATGTCGCGAATCAGGATGCCGCGCTTGGCCCCCCGGCCGATCCCAACCATCAGCGCCGCCGGCACCGCCAGCCCCAGCGCGCACGGGCAGGCAATGATCAGCACGCTGCAGACCGCATTGGCGATCTTGCCCCAGATCCGCGCATCCTCCCATCCGGCTGACACGCCATACGCATACCACCCCAGCCCCGTCACCAACGCAATCAGCAGCACGGCTGGCACGAAGATGGCCGAGATCCGATCCGCCAGCTTCTGCACGGGCGGCTTGCTCCCCTGGGCCTTCTCCACCAGCTTGACGATCTGCGCCAGCGCCGTCTCCGAACCGGTCTTCTGCACGCGCACGACCAGCCGTCCATCGCTGTTGATCGTGCCGCCGATGACCGTATCCCCCACCTTCCGCAGCACCGGCAGCGGCTCGCCCGACAGCATCGATTCATCCACCGTCGATCGCCCCGCGATTACCTCGCCGTCGATCGGAATGCGATCGCCCGGCCGAACCAGCACGCGATCCCCGACAGCCACCTGCTCCACAGGCACCTGATGGGCCTGGTCCTTCTCATCCAACCGCAGCGCCGTCGACGGCGCAAGTTGCAGCAGCTCGCGAATGGCGGACCCCGCCTTCGTCCGCGCCCGCGCCTCCAGCCAGTGCCCCAGGCTGATCAAGCCCAGCAAACCGACCGACTCCGTAAAATACAGATGAATCTGCCGATCCCCCGTCTCCGGATGGAACATCCGCCACCAGCCGAGCACATACTCCGACCCCACCAGCGCCACCAGGCTGTACACATACGCCACCGACGCGCCCATCGAGATGAGCGTGTCCATGTTGCTCGTCCCACGCCGCAGGGCGCTCCATGCGCCGCGATAAAACCCCCAGCCGATGAACACAATCGCCACCGTCGCGCCGGCTGCCATCACCCATGGCATCCAGTGCGCGTGCGGCAGCGTCCAGTGCATCACTTCCAGCGGCAGCCACAGGATCACGCCCAGGATCGCGCGGACTTTCCACGCCTTCGCATGTTCGATCTGCTGCTGAAGACGCTGCTCTTCGACATTGCCGGCTGCGACCGACGGGCTTTCCGGCACGGCCCGGTAGCCGCTGGCGGTGATCGCATCGGCGATCTGCTCGGGCGTGGTCATCCCCTCGGCATAGCGCACGACGGCGCGGCCGCGCGCCAGGCTGACATCGCATCCCTGCACCCCCGGCACGCGGCCCGCGGCCTTTTCCACGTGCGCTACGCAACTGGCGCAGTCCATCCCTGAGACCGAAATCGCCGTCTCGCGAATTGTCCCCGCAGCCGGTGTTGCAGTCGTCATACTGCTCGATTCTAGGCTTACCCGCCGCTCGCCCGCAATTGACACCCTCCTCCGCCCCTCCGGCGCAGATCCGCCATGATTCCCCAGCCGGTTTTGGCTACCATGACAGGCCGATGAAGGCCACCAGTCCGCCGCCGCTGCCGCGCGACAAGCAGTTTCCCTGCGTCAACTGCGGGGCGCATCTGCAGTTCGTCCCCGGCACCAACAGCCTGGTTTGCCCCTACTGCGGCACAAACAATCCCATCCCAGCCAAGTTCGAGGTGATCGAGGAGCTCGACTTCCGCGAACACCTGGCTCGGCTGGAGCGCGGTGACGCCCTCATCGAAACGCTCACCGTCACCTGCGACGCCTGCGGCGCGCAGACGACGCTCGATCCCAACGTCACTGCCGGGCGGTGCCCCTTCTGCGCATCCCCGATCGTCACCAGTGCAGCCCATTCGCAGCGGCAGATCCGCCCGCGTTCGCTGCTGCCGTTCCACATCAGCCACAAGCAGGCGATGGACAGCTTCCGCCGCTGGCTGGAAGGTCTGTGGTTCGCCCCCAGCGACCTGCGGCGCCGCTACGAGGACAGCGGTATCAACGGCATCTACCTGCCAGCCTGGACGTACGACGCCGACACCGAGTCGGACTACACCGGCCAGCGAGGCGAGGACTACTGGACGACCGAAAGCTACTGGACCACCGAGAACGGCCGCCGGGTGATGCGCACGCGACAGGTGAAGAAAACCCGCTGGTACTACGTCTCCGGCCGTGTGCGAAATGTCTTCGATGATGTGCTGGTCATGGCGACCACCTCCCTGCCGCGCCATCTGCTCGACAAACTCGAGCCGTGGGACCTGTCAAACCTCGTGCCGTACCAGGAGCACTACCTGGCCGGCTTCGTCGCTCAGAGTTACCAGGTCGATCTGCAGCAGGGCTTCGCCGTTGCTGCGCAGATTATGGACGGCTACATCCGCCAGAGCATCCGTCGCGACATCGGCGGCGACCACCAGCGCATCCACAGCGTCAACACGCACTACTACGCCATCACCTTCAAGCACATCCTCCTGCCGGTCTGGCTGAGCGCGTACCGCTACCGCGGAAAAAGCTTCCACTTCGTTGTCAACGCCCGCACAGGCGAAGTCCAGGGCGAACGGCCCTACAGTTGGCTCAAGATCACGCTGTTTGTCGCGCTGATCGCGGCGGTTGTGATGATGATCGTGCTGTTCCTGTTCAACGGCGGCATAGATATGTGACCCCAACCCGTGGCACGGCCACCAGCCGTAGGGGCGGATGGCAATCCGCCCTGGCGAAGCGCGGATCATCCATCGTGAGCCACTCGGCCCGCAGGGGGCACATTGCCATGTCCCCCTACAAGCGTACGGCACGCTATTGCGTGCCAGGACCCCGCAATCAGTCCCGGCCGGCAATAGCCTGCCCTACATCAGCTGTAAAGTCATCCTGAGCGAAGCGAAGGATCTCTGCGTCAGAAACCGTTGAGATCCTTCGCTGCGCTCAGGATGACCATTTCGGGCGATTGTTGGATGGGTTGATGCATAGTGTTGGAGACGCCCGTGCCACTGTGCGGTCATGCCTCTCTGAGGTGATAGCTCTTGATCATCGTCTGCTGGAAGTCGGGATAGGCATTGACGTCATGCTCCGCGAGGTCCAGCCCGTCGTACTCGTCGGCTTCGCGGACGCGCAGGCGGCCGATCGCGCGCAAAATGCCAAAGCCGATCAGGCCGATCCCCCCAGCCAGCGCGATCACAGCCACCGCTCCCAGCGCCTGCACACCCAGGCTCGCCAGCCAGCCGCGGCTGGGGTCCGCCAGCATCACACCGGCTGCCAGCACGCCCAGCAAGCCGCCGATCCCATGGATCGCCACGATCGACCCCGGATCGTCAAGCCGATGCCGCGTCTCCAACCGCACAGCCAGCGGCGGCAGCAGCAGCCCCGCAACCGCTCCCAACACCACCGCGCCAAGCGTCCCGATCGCCGGCGCCACCGCTGTCACCGACACCAGCCCCCCCAGCACGCCCACGCAGGCCGCCGTCGGATCGATCCTGCCGATGCGGATCTGCCCATACACGCTCGCGGCTGTCCCACCCGCCGCCGCAGCCAGCAGCACATTCACCGGAATGACCATCGACGCCCCACCCTGCAGTGCCGCCACCGCCAGCACATACAGCGGCCAGGACACCACCGTCAGCCCAACCCCCGCCAGCGCCATCGGCACGGAGTGGCCAAGGATCACATTGCTCGAACCATCGCGATTGAACTTCCCCTGTCGCGGGCCGACCATCCACGCCCCCACAGCCGCCATCACGCCGGCAGCCAGATGGATCACCGCCGCCCCGCCGAAGTCGACCATCCCCATCCGCGCCAGCCAGCCCTTCCACACCCAATGCGCAGCCACCGGCACGACCAGGGCCCCCATCATCACGGCTGACACCACCACCGCCCCCAGCCGCGACCGTTCGCTGATCGCCAGCACCACCGGCCCGCTGGCCAGCAGCACCACCAGCAGCGACTCCATCGCCACCGGCGCCTCGGGCGCGTCCCATCCGATCAGCCGACGCACATCCAGGCCGATCACCGGGTTCCCCGTGTACGACCAGATCGCCCAGCCAACCGCCCACAGCGCCAGCACCGCAACACACAGATCGACCAACTGCCGGATCAGCGCCGACGATGCCATCTTCGCCCGCGCGCCGCCGGCTGAATACAGCATCAAACCGACGCGCACCAGCAACCCCGCTGTCGCGAGGATCACGATCAGCCATTGTTCCATCCCAAGCTCCACGTTGGCGTTGGAGAGAAGTTGTACCGTCCGGCCCTGCCGTCGCCAATTCGGGGCGATGCAGGTGTCGCCCTCACAGCTCGACCGGCCGGCCGATGCGCTCCGATTCGAACGCGGCGTCGATCACCGCGATCACCTGCCGCATCTGCTCGAGCGTCACCGCCGGCTGGGCCTTGCCGTTCAAGGCGTCCACGACGTTCTCATAGAAGCTCAGCCACCGGCCGGTTTCGGTGGGGATGATCTCTTCCCCGTCGGCTGTGATCAGCCGGCCGTACTCCGCCTCCGGCTCGCGGGCGGAATCCAGATCCCCCGCCTTCAGCGCCGCCTCCTGCGGATCGATGCCGAACTTCACAAACGTCCCGTTCGGTCCCACGACATGAAACCGCGGCTTGGCGTAGCGTGTCAGGCAGCCGACATCGATCACCGCCCGCGCGCCGCCTTCAAAGACGATTGTGATCATCGCCTGCGACTCCACGTCCGCATCCAGCCATTCCCGCTGGATTTCCGCATGCACGCGGACAGCCGGCTTGCCCACCAGCAGCAGCGCCTGGTCGATCAGATGCGCACCAAGGTCATACACCCGCCCCCCGCCGCGCGCCCGCGACCCACGCCACGACCGCCACAGGCCGAACTTGCTCCAGCTCAGCTCCAGCCAGCGGACTTCACCGATCCGCCCCTCCGCCAGCAGCTTGCGGACGGTGAGGAAATCCCCATCCCACCGGCGGTTGTGATAGACCGTCAGCAGCCGGCCGCTGCGCTGGGCAGCTTGGCGCATCTGCTCATACTCGCCCAGGTTCAGGCACATCACCTTGTCGGTCACGACATGCTTGCCGGCATCGAGCGCCGCGACTGCCATCGGCGCATGCGTGTCATGTGGCGTCGCAAGGATCACCAGCTCCACCTGCGGATCGGCCAGGGCTCCTTCCAGCCCGTCATACGCCCGCAACTGCTGCTCCTGCTCGATACGCCCCCGCGTCTGCGGATCGCGCGAGGCGAACCCCACCAGCTCCAGCCCGGCTACGCGTTGGATCAACGGCGCATGGAAAACTCGCGCCGAAGCGCCATACCCGATGATGGCTGTCTTCCAGCGTTTCATCTCGGCTTTCCCCGAAAAGCGCCCTTGCGATGCGGCGGGCGTCGATCCTCCGCCTTCCGCGGCGGCTTTGACACCGCTGTCGTGGGCGACGCCGCGACGGGCGCGTCCTTGCGCATGATGAACAGGTAGTTGAACCCGCGCAGGAAGAAGTTGCCCTCCTCCGCCGCCCGGCGGTAGTTGCCCATCTGCAGCGTCTTGTTGTGGCGCACGACGCTGATGATGTCCACAGGCGTCAGCCGCTGGCGCAGACGCGCAAACAGCTCAAATCCGATCGGATGAAACCGCCCCGGGTTGCCGTGGACATACGAGTCGCTGACATACAGGCCCATGTGCCCGCCGACTTTCAGGATGCGAGCCGTCTCATCGAAGACCTGCTCCATCGCGTCGTAATACGCGCCCCCGGCTGCGTCGAGCTTGCCGATGTCGCGCGGATCGTCGCCGTAGTCGAGGTGGGTCGAATACGGCGGATCCATGAAGACGAAATCCACCTTGCCGGTGAGTTCCGACGGCAGCTTGCGGGCATCGACGCGAAAGATGTCCTTGCGCGTCGGATGCACGTCATACCCCAGCGCCCGCCGATTGAGGTCGCGCGCGACGTCCAGCGTTGTGCCCGATCCGGCAAACGGATCGACCACCAGGTCGCGCTCCTTCGTGTAGCGCATCAGCAGGTTCCAGATGATGTAGGACGGGGTAGCGCCCTTATAGCCGGGGATGCCCTGCTGGCCCTCGCCGTAGTCCTGCGAGGGATAGTCCCACAGCGTCGTCGGCTGAATGCGCAGCGGCGGACGTTTGAACTTCATAGGTGTGCATGATGCAGGATGGATGAGGCGGGGGCAAATGGTGTGCGTTGCATGGTACATGATGCATGGTGCATGACGGGAGGAATGACGAATGACGAATGATGCATGAAGCGCGGGGCCCTTGTTTCATGCGTCATTCGTCATTCATCATTCATCACGCATCATGCACCATGCACCATCCAGTACATCACACATTGAACAGGAAGTGCGCAATATCCCCATCCTTCATGACATACGCCTTGCCTTCAGCCCGCATCTTGCCGGCGGCCTTGATGGCGGCTTCGGACTTGTACTGCTGGAGGTCTTCCAGCGTGTAGATCTCCGCCCGGATGAAGCCGCGCTCAAAGTCGGTGTGGATGACACCAGCCGCCTGCGGCGCAGTGGCGCCGATGGGGATGGTCCAGGCGCGGATTTCCTTCGGGCCGGCGGTGAAGTAGCTCTGCAGCTCCAGCAGGCGATAGGCTTCGCGCGCCAGCGTCGCCAGAGCCGGTTCTGAGAGACCGACGGCTTCGAGCATCTCCTGCCGGTCGGCTTCTTCCAGCTCAGCCAGTTCGCTTTCGATCTTGGCGCACACGGGCACAACAGCGCCGCCCTCGGCGGCTGCGCGCTGGCGGACCGCCTGCACCAGCGGCCCTTCGCCGTGAATGTCGTTCTCGTCGACGTTGGCGACGTAAAGGACGCGCTTGGCTGTGATCAGCCCCAGGCCCCGAACGATCTTGCGTTCCTCGGGCGTGAACTCGATCGACCGGACCGGCCGGCCTTCGTTGAGCACCGGCTGGATACGCTGCAGCAGCTCGACGCGGGCAATGGCTTCCTTGTCGCCGGATCGCGCCTGCCGCTGGGCGCGGTCGAGCGAGCCGGTGACCGTCTCCAGGTCCGCCAGCGCCAGCTCGGTGTCGATCGTCTCGATGTCGCGGATCGGATCGACCTTGCCTTCGACATGGATGATGTCGGCGTTCTCGAAGCAGCGGACGATGTGCAGGATCGCGTCCACCTCGCGGATGTGCGAGAGGAACTTGTTGCCCAGCCCCTCGCCGGTGCTGGCGCCGCGGACGATGCCCGCGATGTCGACCACACGCAGCGTGGCGGGGACGATCTTCTCGGTCTTGATGAACTCGTTGATCGCCTTCAGCCGCGGGTCGGGGACGGGCACGACACCGACATTGGGCTCGATGGTGGCAAACGGATAGTTGGCTGCCAGCGCACCTGCAGCGGTCAGGGCGTTGAACAGCGTACTCTTGCCCACGTTGGGCAAACCGACAATACCGACTTCAAGGGCCATAGGGGCAGGGAGTATAGCCGCATCAGCCTATGGCTGCGACTGCGCCTGCTTCGCCTTTTCGGCAGCCCAGGCTTCGGCAAGGTTGAGGAACTCCATCATGTGCTGGTCGTAGATCCGCTGAGCCTGCGGATCCGCCAGCGGCAGCCGCAGCTCATTGATGACCTTCGTGCCCATGTGGATCCACTCTTTCCAGCACGGCGAGCAGATGCGCTCGTAGATGAAGCGGCCCTGCGGATGGGAGAACGGCGGGCCGGGCAGTTTCGGATTGATCCGGCCGCAGCGGGCACACAGGACCTCGTCGGCGCCAATCTCGGTAGTCTTGGCAGAGCTGGCAAGCTCGGGAATCTCGCCGCCAAGCTCCTTGAGCTTGTCGATCATGGCGTTCTTGACCATCAGGTCGCCGCGCTGATCGGCGATCTTCACGCCCTGCTGAAGGCGTTCGATGGCTTGATCGCGCTGGCCCAGGCGCAGCAGGGCCTCAGCCATGAGCTGGTAGACCTTCGAGAGGTTGGGGTTGATGGACAGCGACCGCTCGAAGCTCTTGACGGCGTCGGCGTCCTGGCCGGCGTCGAGGTAGGCGCGGCCGAGGGAGAAATGACCCAGCTCGTTTTCCGGGTCGGCTTCGGCCATCTTGCGGAACTGTTCAATTCTTTGCTGTACGTCAGCCATGGTGGTCGGGCTCCTGTGATGCATCCGCCCCGCCGCGTCAGCGGAGCGCGAAAGTGCATTATAGGCAAGCCGGGCCGATTGCCAGTATGGCGCGTGGCAGGATGCGTAGGGACGGCCGCGCTCCGGTCCGCGGGAGGCCGGCTGAGCGGGCGAGAGGCGTTCGTTGTGGCGGCTGTCAGTGCTTGATGAAGAAGTTCTGGAACTCGCCGGTGGGCGGCTGGATGTCCTGATCCACGTGCCGGATGAAGCCTTCGAGGCGGTGATTCAGTTCGCTGACGACTTCCTCGATCTCCCGGGAGGGGCCTTCCATGATCATCTCGACGCGGCCGTCGGGCAGGTTGCGGACAAATCCAGTGACGTTGTGCTGGATCGCGATGTTGTGCGCCGTACAGCGGAATCCGACGCCCTGCACGCGACCGCTGAAGTAACAGGCTCTACGCTGGATCGGCTGCTCGATTGCACGTGTCATACACGTATTTTTAGCAGCTTGTCACCAAACGACAAAGATGTAATCCACAAAAGTGACGCGCCGAAGTGGTGTTATTGCCACTGTCGGCGGTAGCCGTCGGTAGCGATGAAGTGTACGTAGGCCTGAAAACGGCGGTCAATCTCAGCCATGGGGAGCTGCAGGTAGTGCTCCAGCAACGGCTTGACGGCCGACGGGCGCCAGGTGGCGCCTCCGCCGCCGACGATCAGGTGCTCGGGCAGGCGGCCGGCGGCGGCGTCCTGCAGCATCCGCTGAAATGCCGGGCGGAAATGGCCCTGCTCGCCCTCCCACAGGAAGCGGGCGAATGCCCAGTTCTGGGCGTAGAAGGCCTCAATCCGCTCGGTCGGCAGGGAGATGACCTGCCCGGCATGCATGGAGATCAGTTCTTCCAGCGGCCAAAGGTCGTTGGCAGCCACAGCGGCTCGGAGCTTGTCGATCCGGTTGTAGTTGACCGACAGGTTCCACCGCGGCAGGCCGTTTTCGAAGTTGATCGACTCGAACAGACAGGCGACCCCCTCCTCCAGGAACGGCGGCAACCGTGTTCGGAAATGGCGAGCGACGAACTGATGCCACCCCTCGTGGGCGGTCACCGAGTAGGTTGATAGATCCCCGAGAAAATAGGTAACCGCGCGATCGCCCAGACAATACCCGCCCCGCTGGACCTGCAGATAGATCTCCGCGTCCTCACCGGCGTTGACGATCGTAAACGCCGCCCACTGTGTGCGGTTGGCGAACAGATAGCAGTCCATCCGCCGGCTGGTCAGTGTCACCTCGGGCGCGAGCATACGGTACTGCTGCAGCGCGCCCTCGAGCACCTGCGGCACCCGCTCGAGCAGGTCCTCATCCTCGACCGTGGTGTAAAGGTTGTAGTGCGCCGTGCGGATGACCCGGCCGGGCGTTTCGCCGAAGTTCCAGCCTTCGGTCACGAGCATGGCGGGCGCGTTCGGGCCCTGCCAGACATGCGGGCTGGGCGCGCAGCCGGCGATGAACAGGGCCATCGCCGCCCCCCACCGCGACAGCCCACCGATTCGCTCGGGATTGGACAGACTAACGCGCATCGTTACGCTTCTGGCCGATGAACCAGGTGCGACTCGACATCATCAGTATCGGGACTCTCAGCCGCAACCTCCTGTGGCAGGAAAACACCGCCGTCCGCTCGGCCCATGCGACGACCAGCCTGATCCGCAGCGGCAAGGACGTCATCCTCGTCGATCCCGGCCTGCCGCCGCCGGCGCTGGTCGCCCGCCTGAACGAGCGCACGGGCCTGAAGCCGGAGCAGGTGACCGCCATCTTCCTGACCAACTTCCGCCCGTCGCACCGGGCTGGCCTGCCGGCCTTCCCAAAGGTGAAGGTCTACATCCACGAACCCGAGCAACAGTCAGTGCATCAGCACCTGTCGCGCCTGATCGACCAGGCCCCCGAGCAGGACATCGACCGCAAGATGTTGGAAGACGAGCTGAAGCTCCTGGAATCCTTCAAGCCGGCGCCGGACAAGCTGGCCCGGCAGGTGGATCTGTTCCCCCTTCCCGGGTTTACACCGGGCACATGCGGCCTGCTGGTCGCCGAACCGACGATGACCACCCTGATCGCCGGCGATGCCGTCGCCACGCGCGATCATTTCCTCGCCGGCCAGGTTCTGCCCGGTTCGTACGACGTCAAGCAGGCCCAGTCGTCGCTGGCCGAGGTGTATGAGATCGCCGATATCATCGTGCCGGGGCATGACAATCTCTTTGTAAATCCGCGCACGCACGGGATCTGACGCCGGCAGGGGCAGTCCCGGGCGCACCGCGCCGGCCCAGCCGTCGTATGACTGCTTGCCCGGTCCTTTTGTGCTTGACCGCAGCGGCGGCTAAGATGGCCGATCTTCCACGGTTGTGGCACCCACAGTAGACAACGCATGCAGATTCGGAATTTCTCGATTGTTGCCCATATTGATCACGGAAAGAGCACCCTTTCCGACCGGCTGCTCATGCGCGCAGGCGCCATCACCGAGCGCGAGTTCAAGGCCCAGATCCTCGATGACATGGATCTGGAACGCGAACGCGGCATCACGATCAAGGCGTCAGCCGTCACGGTGAAGTACGAGCACAAAGGCGAGCAGTACATGCTCAACTTCATCGATACGCCCGGCCACGTCGACTTCCACTACGAGGTGCAGAAGGCCCTGCAGGCCTGCGAAGGCGCGATCCTCGTGGTCGACGCGACCCAGGGCGTACAGGCGCAGACGGTCGCCAATGCCTACGCCGCCGTCGAAGCCGGCCTGGAGATCATCCCGGTCATCAACAAGATCGATCTGCCCGGCGCACGCCCGGATGACGTGGCGGAGGAACTGGAGCAGGTGCTCGGCTTCCCGGCTGAGGACTGCCTGCACGTCTCAGCCAAGAGCGGCCAGGGCATCGATGAACTGCTGGCTGCGTTGTGCGAGAAGCTGCCTCCGCCGTCGGGCAAGCCCGATGCCCCCACGCGTGCGCTGATTTTCGACAGCATCTACGACGACTACCGCGGCGTGATCGTGTATGTCCGCGTGGTTGATGGCGCACTGGTCAAGGGACAGAAGATTCGGCTGATGGGCACCGGCCGGGAGTACCAGGTGACCGACCTGGGCAAGCTCACGCCCCGCCCCACGCGCGTGGACTCGATCGGAACGGGCGAGGTGGGTTACATCGTGGCCGCCATCAAGGATCTGCACGATGTGCGCGTCGGCGACACCGTCACCGATGCCCTCAAACCGGCAGCAGAACCTCTGCCCGGCTATAAGCCGATCCAGCAGATGGTCTTCTGCGACTTCTACCCCGCCGGCAAGACGCAGTACGAAGAGCTGCGCGATGCGATGGATCGCCTGCAGCTCAATGACTCATCGTTCACGTTCGCTCCGGAGAACAGCGATGCGCTGGGCTTCGGCTTCCGCTGCGGTTTCCTGGGTCTGCTGCACATGGAGATCATCCAGGAGCGGCTGGAGCGCGAGTTCCAGATCGACATCGTGCAGACGGCGCCGACGGTAACGTATGAGGTCGCGCTGACGGACGGCTCGACCATCCGGATCGATTCGCCCAGTGAACTGCCGAATCCCACGCACATCGCGGAAGTGCGCGAGCCGTACATCCTGATGAACCTGATTCTTCCAGCCGACAGCGTCGGGGCGCTGATGAAGCTGTGCGAGGATCGCCGCGGAATCTACAAGAAGACCGAGTACATCGGCCCGACGCGCGTCATCCTGCAATATGAGATGCCGCTCGCGGAGGTGATCTACGACTTCTACGACAAGCTGAAGAGCGCCACCAAGGGCTACGGCACGATGGACTACGAGTTCATCGGCTTCCGCTCGGGCAACCTGGTGAAGATGGACATCCTGGTCAACGGCGATCGCGTCGATGCGCTCAGCGTCATCGTCCATCGCGACAAAGCCGAAGCCCGCGGGCGCAAGCTGCTGCTGCGGCTGAAGGAGGAGATCGACCGTCACCTGTTCGAAATCCCCCTGCAAGCCGCCATCGGCGGGAAGATCATCGCCCGCGAGACGATCAAATCCGTCGGCAAGAACGTCACAGCCAAGTGCTACGGCGGCGACGTGACGCGCAAGCGCAAGCTGCTGGAAAAGCAGAAAGAAGGCAAGAAGCGCATGAAGCGCATCGGCTCGGTCGATATCCCACAGGAAGCGTTCATGGCGATCCTGGAGAGCGAGGAATAGCCCTCTGCCACCGCTCACTCCGGGCCGTCTCGCATTGGCCGCCGCAGCAAACGCCTGCTAAAATACGCAGTGCCATCGGATCGACACGGAGCCGGATCATGAGCCGTCGCGATGAGATCAATCAGGTGCTGAAGCAGGTGGCAGACTGGCCGCCTGAGGATCGCCGTGCGCTGGCGACGGAGTTGCTCCAATCAGCGGACCGGGAGCGACGCCGCGCACAACCGCGAAACACGCTTGAACAGGCGATTGGCATCCTTCGCACCGATGGCCCGCCACCCACGGATGAGCAAGTTCGCCAGTGGATCGAAGAAGAACGGCTCCGCAAGTACGGCGCATGAGAATCCTGCTCGATACGAACATCGTTCTCGATGTGCTGCTCCAGCGTCAGCCGTGGTTCGATGAGGCCGCATCAGTTTGGCAGAGTTGCGACGCGGGTCGAAACGTCGGCTTCGTCTCTGTCGTGACCGTCACGAACGTCTACTACTTCGGCAGAAAGGTACTTGGTTCGCGGGCTGCACTTCAGGCGGTGCGTGCAGTGCTGGCCGCCTTTGAGATAGTTCCTGCGGACCGACTCGTTCTGGAGAAGGCGACGAAGTATCCCGGCTCGGATTACGAGGACAATGTGCAGATCGCCGGGGCTATCGCGGCATCCCTGGATGCGATCGTCACCCGTGATCGGACAGGGTTCAGCCACTGTCCCATCCCCGTCCTTTCGCCGGCGGAGCTGCTGGCTCGCCTGAACGCACCCTGACGCCCCGCCGCTCGGATAGCCCCAGACCATGCCAGACCAGACGAACCCCAGCAATCTCACCCCTCAGCCGCGGCAAGACACCCACTCGACGGACGCGCCGGCCCAGCCCTGCCCGAAATCCCCCGCCTGCGGGGAGGCTGAACGTCACCCGCAGGCCAACCGCCCTACCGATGCCCAGGTCGATCAGTGGATCGCCGAGGTCCACAAGCGCGGCTGCTGATGGCCCCCCGATCCCGCTGCCGGCTGCGACCCCCTTTTCCAGCCGCTTTCCAACTGTCACATCCGCTGCATCCGCAGAGGGTTCCGCGGCAATAGAAAACCCCGTCCGATGCCGTTAGGATGCTGATTCCTGTGTTGTATGCAGGCAAGCACTAACATGGCAGCAAATAACAGCAGCTCATCATCGGATCATGGCAAGTTACGTTTTGGCATCGTCGGCTGCGGCGCAATCGGGCCGACCCACGCGGGGGCAATCGCCCAGATCGGCGATGCCGAGCTGATCGCCGTCGCGGACGTCCTCCCCGAGCGGGCCCAGGCGATGGCCAAGAAATTCGGCGTCAGCCGCGTCTACAAGTCCGACGATGACCTGCTGGCCGACCCCGACATCGACGTCGTCTGCCTCTGCACCCCCTCCGGCATGCATGCCGATGGCGCCGTCAAGGCTCTGCACGCCGGCAAGCACGTCATCGTCGAAAAGCCGATGGACGTCTCCCGCGAAGCCGCCGATCGCATGATCCAGGCTGAACGCGACACCGGCCGCATCCTGTCCGTCATCAGCCAGCACCGCTTCGACCTGGCCTCCCGCATCGTCAAGGAAGCCATCGACACCGGCAAGCTGGGCAAGATCATCCTGGCTGAGGGCACCGTTAAGTGGTGGCGCACGCAGCAGTACTATGATTCGGGCGACTGGCGCGGCACCTGGCGGTGGGATGGCGGCGGCGCCCTGATGAACCAGGGCGTGCACACGCTGGACGTCCTGCAATGGCTGGCCGGCGACATCAAGCGGGTCTACGCCCAAACCCGCACCTCCGCCCACAAGCGAATCGAGGTCGAAGACATCGCCGTCGCGGTCCTCGAGTTCGCCAACGGCGCCGTCGGTACCTTCATCGCCACGACAGCCGCCTACGACGGCCAGGCGGCCCGCATCGACCTGTTCGGCACCGAGGGCAGCGCCGTCATCGATGGCGATCGCCTCAAGCAGATGATCCTCAAGAATGGCGAGACCTACGTCTCGGAACATGCAGCCGCCCATGCGATCAGCGTCGCCAAGGGCGGCACGGCTTCGGTCAAGGATGAAGCCGCCCACCGCTCGGAAAATGCCGAGGTCGGCGCCGTCTGGGGCGATGCCCACCGCGCTCAGATCGAGGACGTCATCACCGCGATCCGCCAGGGCCGCAAGCCGCTGATCGACGGCCAGCAGGGCCGCAAGCCGCTGAACGTCATCCTCGCCATCTACGAATCGGCACGATCCGGCAAGCCGGTGGATGTGGTCTGAGCTCCTTCGAGCGCCCCTCGCGTCACCCGATGCACCAGCGCGCCTGGGGGCACATGGCCCTGTGCCCCTACCAAGGCGACCCCGCGCGCCGTCTCTCCGTCTCTCCGTCTCTTCGTCCCTTCGTCCCTGACCCCTTCTGTTGCGCCCCCAACACATGCCCCCTTCCCCTGATCGATCCACAATCGCCCAACCTTCACGCACTCTTTGGCCATGCCCGCACGGCTGCACATCAAATAGGCACGTCGCTGACGCCTCCCGGCGAACGTCCAGATTCGTTGTTGCTATATCCCCTTGGATTTTCGGGACTTATGCGAGCCCCAGCGTGCCCTGCCTCGCGTGTGGCATCGCCTTTGTTTAAGGGGCTGAGCAGTAGAGGGTGATTGCAGGATGTGCGTTGTGGCTGCCTGCGAGCACCATCTGCCGGCCCGCTGCCGCCACGGGGGCGGCACGGCGCCGGGCTGTGACACGTGTCCGATCCACAACCTGTGCCTCGACCGGTGCGGCATGGCTGCACCACAAAGGAGAACTGCGCCCCTGGGCGCTCAACTGGAACCGAAAGCTTATGCGCTACTTCAGGTATTTGTGTTCACCCACGAGTCTGTTGTGCCTGCTGATGGCAGGCGCCATCCTCACGCCGACGGTGGCGCTTGGGCAGGATGCAGCCCCGCCCGTATTGCAGATCCCAGCCGGGGAAGAAGAAGGGGTCGTCCAGTACGTGACGCCTGACAGCTTTACCGTCAACAACCTGTGGATCCTGATCGCTGCCGGGCTGGTGTGCATCATGCACCTGGGCTTCGCAACGCTCGAATCGGGCCTGTGCCGATCGAAGAACACGGTCAACATCCTGACCAAGAACGTCGCGATCCTGTGCATCGGTCTGCTGACCTACTGGTTCATGGGGTTCAACTTCATGTACCCGGGCGAGTGGGCCATCGAAGGTGTGCTGCCGAAGGTGAGCTTCCTGCTGGATCCCGGTGCGGAGGGCCAGACCGCAGCCTATGCCGGTGGTGCCTACACCTACTACACCGACTTCATCTTCCAGGCGATGTTCGCCGCAACGGCTGCCACGATCGTCTCGGGTGCCGTGGCTGAACGCGTGAAGCTGGCTCCGTTCCTGATCTTCTCGACGCTGTTCGTGATGATCGGCTACACGCTGACGGGTAGCTGGAAGTGGGGTGGCGGCTGGCTGGCTGAGATGGGCTTCCACGACTTCGCCGGTTCGACGGTTGTGCATGCGGTCGGTGGTTTCGGCGCCTTGGCTGGTGTGATCCTGCTGGGCCCGCGCCTCGGCAAGTATGGTGCGGATGGTTCGGTCCGCCCGATCCCCGGCCACAGCATGCCGCTGGCCACGATTGGCGTCCTCCTGCTGCTGCTCGGCTGGTTCGGCTTCAATGGCGGTTCGGTGCTGAGCGCCGATCCGGATGGCGTCAGCTACGTATTCGTGACGACGGCCATGGCTGCCGCCGCTGGCGGGATGGCTGCCATGTTCACGAGCTGGCTTGTCAACGGTTCGCCTGATCTGTCGATGGCCCTGAACGGCATCCTCGCCGGTCTGGTGGGCATCACGGCTGGTGCCGACGTGGTGAGCGTCAACGCCTCTGTGCTGATCGGTCTGATCGCCGGTGTGATCGTGGTGTTCAGCGTGCTGGGCCTGGATCGCATGCGGCTGGACGACCCGGTCGGCGCCATCAGCGTACACGGCGTGTGCGGTATCTGGGGCACGCTGGCGGTCGGCATCTTCGGGATCCCCGAGCGCCTCGAAGCCGCCGGCACGGTCGGCACCTTCGGTGTGCAGCTCGTGGGCATCGCCGCGATCGGTGCCACGGCCTTCGTCATCGCCCTGGTCCTCTTCCTCGCTCTCAAGGTGACGATGGGCATCCGCGTCTCCGCCGAAGAGGAGATGGAAGGCCTGGACATCGGCGAACACGGGATGGAAGCCTACCCCGACTTCACCAGCGGGTCGGTGCTGAGCTCGGCCACCCCCGAATCGTCGGCCTCTCCGGCTCTGCGGCCGCAGACGGTCTGATCTGGAGCAACGTCATACCTTCTTACGGTGCGGGTCGCGCTCCCAAAGGGCGCGACCCGTGCTTTGATGTTTGAACCCGATCGTCCATGCGGTATCATGCCGTTTGGGTGATGGGGCCCGGCTCGGAGAGCCGCGGATTTGGCCAAGGATGGTGCTATGCGTTCACGTCACAAGATGCTGGCGGGGATGACTGCCGTTTGGATGGCAGTCGGATGCCAATCGCCTTCGACCTCAAAGCAATCGCAGGATCCGCAAACCTCGTCTGACGCGCTGCTCGCGCAGCAGAATCCCCAGTTGCCTAAAAGCGCGGCAGGCGACGCCGCCGATACGACGGACGTCCCCGATGAGCTGGCCCTTCTGATCCGCAAGACAGAAGCCCACGCCAAGCGCATTGCCCAGGAGATGGAGAACCGCCCCGCCGCTGCCCAGCAGCCTCAGCCGCAGCAGCAGGCCCAGCCGCAACCGCAACAGCCGCCACAGCGCACGGCCGCCGCCGAGCCGTCGGTCGTCGAGTGGCTCGACCCGCAGTTGCTCCGCCTCGGCCCCGCCTTCGACGTCGGCGCCCGGCGCGACGCAGCCTCCCCTTCGGCACAAACCGAGCGCACCGTTCGCGGCACAGCCAACCAGGCGATCGCCATCTCCGACGAGCAGCCGATCCCCAACGCGCCGGTGCTCGCATCCAACACAGCGCCCCAATTGCTGCCCAATCAGGCAGCCGTCGCCGCGCGCCCCGCGGCGGCTACCCCATCCGCCAGCCAGGACCTCCAGCGCCTGCTGGCCACCCGCATCGAGGAAGATCCCCGCGACAGCGTCGCGCACCTCGAGTACCAGTTGCTCCGCTACATCGAAGGCAAGCAGGTGCCCGAGCTCGGCACGCTGGCGTCGCTGACGAAGGAAGATCAGGAGATCGTCACCGCCGTCATCGATGCGCTCAGCAACTACCGCAGCAATCTCCGCGCGGACAGCAACCTGCTGCTCAGCCGCAAGATCAAGCCCCTCATGGATCTGAGCGATCGGCTGCGGGCACAAGCCGACCTGGAGATTCCCACCGTCCAGCTCTGCCGGCGCGTCGATGGCTTCGGCGTCTATGAGCCGCTGGAAGCGCGCTTCGTCGCCGGCCGCGACCGCGAGGTCATCGTCTACTGCGAAGTCGCCAACTTCATGTCACAGATGACCGAGCAGAACCAGTGGGAAACGCGCCTGACGGAAGAAGTCGTCCTCTACACCGATGCCGACGGCTTGCCGATCCTGCGCGAAAAGCCGGTCGTCGTGCCTGACCTGTGCCGCAATCGCCGGCACGACTTCTTCATCGTCCGCAAGCTGCGTCTGCCCGGCAACATCCCCGTCGGCCGCTACTGGCTGAAGGTCACGATCGTCGACCAGCTCGCCAGCCGCGTCGCCGAAGCCTCCATCCCCATCACCTTCGTGGCGAACTGAGCGGGAGCAGAGCGACGAGGGGAAGAGAACACTGTAGGGTCCGCTTCAGCGAACCGGCTATGGGTGCGGAGACGAAGCGACGGAGCGACGAAGGGTGTCGTGTCTGAGGCAAACCGGGCCCCTGCCTAAAATCTCCGCATCTGCGGTTCCCCCCTGCCGCCCTCACTCATCCGACTTCTTATGCGCAGGCCGCGCGACGGGATAGAACTCGCCCACGTATTCCTTCTCCTCCTCCGGCGGCTTGAGGATCGGCGGCGCTTCTTCCAGCGGCGTGATGGTAAGTTTGCGAATTTCCGGCGGAGAACCGGCTGTCTCCGCATCGGCCTCAGCCGGCATGGCTTCGCCTTCGCCCTCGCCGGCAAGACCGGCTTCGTACGCACGCGTGACGGCTTCGAGCTCTTCGGCATCGACCGCCGGGGCAGCCGGCTGGGCTGACGCTTCAGACTTGCCCTTACCGAAGCGCGACAGGTCGTACTCCTCCTTCTCGCGCGGCGGCCGGCCAAAACCAGCCCCAACAAGCACGCTCAGCACCGTCGGCCACACCCCACCGACCAGCAGCACCGCCCCGCCCGTCCAGAACGTGTAGATCCATGGCCGCTCGCGCCACCACAGATACGTGTAGGAGAATCCGTCGTTGGCAGCGGCGACGGCATCGAGATAGACGCGGACGTTCTCCACCTCCTGATTGCGGGCAAACTCGGTGTTGTTCGGCCGCTCAACCTTGAAGGGCGTGGGGATCGACTTGACCTCGTACCGCACGTACGCCCGCTGCACCGGGTCGATCATCTCGAGCTGCATGTACCATCGCTCGACGCCATTCTCGACCACCGGCGGAAACAGGCGGATGTTGCGGATCAGCGGCAGGTCGCGATCAGCCCCCCGCGCCACGCGCAGCAGATCCCGCTGCACCGTGCCGATCCCGACGCTGGGCACCTGCCCGCTCGGGTCCCATCCGTCATACATGTAAGACAGCGCCAGCCCGATCACCAGGCCAGCCACCGCCCAATGCCAACGTTTCAGGTCCTGCAGATCCATCTCTTTCCCCTGCTAACGCGCCGACATGCCGGCTTGCGGCAGGCGCTGCCTGCGACAGCCCCTCCATCCAATCGGGGGCTCACGCATTACTACGCGCCAGCCCCGGCGTTGTTATCGCCCCAGGACAAAATGCCTCCCTAAAGATCCTAACGCCGCAGCGACAGCAAAGTTTCATCAATTCCTGCCCATTCCCCCCTCAGCCCCCAGATCCGGCGGCGTCATCTGCTCATGGTCATTGGCGTAAAGGAGGATCGCCACGTGCAGAAGACATCCCGCCATCGCCACCAACGAGAAAAGCGAAGGATCCCACCGCTCGTTGGCGGCAGGATCCCTCGCTTGTCCTGAGGCAGGGTGTTGGCCTGTTGCCCGAAGCTACGCAACCTTGCGGAACAGCGGAGCTTCGGGGACGTTTTCAAGCTTGATCGTACGATGCTCGACCTTGCGATAGCCGAGCTGGTTGATGACCTCGAGCACCTCCGTCCATGTCGGGAACAACTTCTTGTTCACCTTCTTGTAGGTCTCGATGGCCATGATGAACTCAAACTGCTCAGCCGTCATCTCGCCTTCCTCCGCGAGCTTGCGCTGCTCGTCGCGACGGATGCCCGGCCCGCGGCGACGCTCCAGACCGGTGCGACGTTCCGCCACAGCCTTGCGGCGCTCCGGGCCCCTATAGCCGGACTGTTCGGCCGTCTTGCGCCGGCGATCCAGGCCCGACCGCCGATCGACCACGCTGCGAACCACGCAGTCGCCCTCATCCCGGCAATCGCCGTCAGCGCAGTCGCCTTCGGTCTTGCAGTCACCTCCGATAACACAATCACCCGGGACCTTGCAGTCGCCGGGTGTAGCACAGTCGCCGTCAGTTACACAGTCGCCAGGTACTTTACAGTCCCCCGCGACTACACAGTCTCCAGGTACTTTGCAGTCCCCCACTGTGACGCAGTCGCCTGTCGTCACACAATCGCCAGGCACCTTGCAGTCTCCGGCGATCACACAATCGCCGGGCACCTCGCAATCCCCAGCCGTTACACAGTCGCCCTCGGTGACACAATCGCCGACCTTGCAGTCGCCCGCGATCACGCAATCACCAGGAACCTTGCAATCACC
>ERZ777003.2132-NODE-2132-length-24704-cov-6.282080_pt1 | contig 24704 bp, 24 predicted proteins | sample MGYA00374956_ERZ777003 | MGnify/ENA primary metagenome ERZ777003 (study PRJEB29302, sample SAMN06268252) | bioreactor metagenome | isolation source: Joint BioEnergy Institute, California, USA | place: USA:Joint BioEnergy Institute, California, USA | collected... | reverse complement strand
GCCGCCCCTGACTGGGGGGGACGGACTTGTGCCCCCGCTCCCGGCCGGCCGGCCGCCTGGCTCCCGGCAGACGGGGCGACCGACCGCTGCCCGGCCTGCGGGCGAGACGTATTGCCTGCGCCGTTGCTCGGCGCGGCGGCCGCCTGCTGGCCGCCGAAACGACGGCGCACGCGCGCTACGTATTCGTCCTCGATGGTGCTCATATGGTTCTTGACGTCCTGCCCTAAGGACGCCAAGTAATCAACGATCTCCTTGCTGTCGACGCCCAAATCCCGTGCCAGCTCGTACACGCGTACTTTTGCCATCTACCGCATCACCTCAACTGATTTCGCCTTCGCCGGCCGCCCCCTGCAAGAGGCGGGCGAAGTGCGGATCGCAGACCGCCAGCACCGCCCGGGGCCGTTGGCCAAGCCAAGCCCCCAGAGCGGCCTTGCGGCCCCAACGCATCCACGGCACCCCTTTGGCTGCACACAGGGCCTCAAAACGGCGCACCGTCGCTGGACCCGCGTCCTCCGCCACGACCACCAGCACTGCGCGGCCATGGCGTAAGGCCCGCTCGACGGCACCGTCCCCCGAGGCCAGCTTGCCCGCGGCCTGGGCGAATCCCAACACCGCTGCGGGATTCATGGCGCCGAAAGCAACATTTCCCTTAGGCGCGCCTGCACCTCTTCGGGAACGGGGTGCTGCAGGGCACGCTCAAGCCTGCGGCCTTTCCACGCCAACTCAAGGCAGCCGGGGTCCGGGCAGACGTATGCGCCCCTCCCCGCCAGCTTGCCGGTAGTGTCCACCGTGACCTGCCCGTCCGGGGTTCGCACGACGCGGACCAGTTCCCGCTTGGCCCGCACCTGGCGGCACCCGACGCAGGTGCGCTGCGGGACCTTGCGCGGTTTCACCGCGTTCCACCCCCTACTCGTCATCCGAAAACAGGTCAGCCAGCGACTTCAGATCCTTGAGGACCCGCTTGGACTCTTTGCCGCCCTTTGCCCCTGCGCTGCCCTTGGCCTGCTTCGCGCCGGTGCCGCCCTTGCCCGTCTTGGGCTCCTTGGCGGTCTTGGCAGCTGGGGCGGAAGGAGCAACGGGCGCATCCTTCACGGCCACTTGACCCAGCACCTGGGCCAACCGCTGCCGCAGCGGACTGTCGTCGTCGTCATCCGGGCCGGCCACGTAAACCGTAACCTCTTCTTCCTCTTCCTCGTCATCGGTGGCGAAGAGGCTCGGCAGCGGCTCGTCCTCCTCCACCACTTCTTCTTCGAAGATCTCCTGGAGCTCGCGCTTTGCGACCTTGCCCTTCTTGAGCTTGGCCGGCGCTGCCTTCTCCCGCTCAGGCTCGACCTCCAGTTCGTCCAGGGCAGGCTCCAGGAACTCTTCGGGGATTTCCTCGACAAAGTCCTCCGGCACCTCGTCGCCGGCCTCCAGCGGCACCTCCGCCTCCTCCGCCGCTTCCACGCCCGGGGTGGCGAAAGCCGCGACCAGCGGCTCCTCGACAAGCTCCGGCTCTTGCTGGGGTGTCGTCTCCTCGGACGGAATCTCCTGGACGGCCTCGGCCTCCAGGGCCGCCCGCTCCGCAGCGCGCTTTGCCCGCAGCGCCGCTTCGGCCTCCTCGAAGGCCCGCTGGGCTTCGAGCACCGCCAGCTCCGCCATCTGGGATTCGCTCTTGATGTCGATCTTCCAGCCGCAAAGACGCGCCGCGAGCCGGGCGTTTTGCCCTTCCTTGCCGATGGCCAGCGACAGCTGGTGGTCCGGCACCACCGCCCGGGCGGTTTTCTCCTCGGGATTGAGGTACACCTGGACGACCTTGGCAGGGCTTAAGGCATTGGCCACGAACCGCTGCGGGTCCGGCGACCACTCCACGATGTCGATTTTCTCGCCCCGCAGTTCCTGAACGACCGCCTGCACGCGGGTGCCGCGTGGGCCGACGCACGCGCCGACCGGGTCCACGTTCGCCTCATAGGAGAACACCGCGATCTTAGAGCGGTTCCCAGCTTCCCGGGCAACCGCCTTGATCTCCACGACGCCGTCGTGAATCTCCGGCACTTCCAGCTCAAACAACCGCTTGAGCAAGCCCGGGTGGGTGCGGGAGATCATAACTTGGGGGCCCTTGGGCGTCTTGCGCACTTCCGTGATATACACCTTGACGCGGGAGCCGGGCGGGTACGTCTCCCCCGGCATCTGCTCGCTGGGCACGAGCACCGACTCGACGCGGCCTAGGTCGATCACGACATTGCGGTGATCGATGCGCTGGACGATGCCGGTAACGATGTCGCCGACGCGATTCGCGTACTCCTCATAGATAAGGTTGCGCTCGGCCTCCCGCAGGCGCTGGACGATGACCTGCTTCGCGGTCTGGGCGGCAATGCGGCCGAAATCCCGGGGTGTAACCTCGATCTCGGCGACGTCGTGCAGCTTGTAGTTGGGGTTGATGCTCTGGGCTTCAGCTAGAGAAATCTCCGTGGCGTCGTCTTGCACTTCCTCAACGACGTCCTTGAGGGCATAGACCCGCAGCCGGCCGGTGCGGTCGTCGAGTACGACGCGCACGTTTTCCGCGGCACCATAGTGCCGCTTGTAGGCCGACACCATGGCCGCCTCAATGGCTTCCTGCAGGATCTCTTTGGAGATGCCCCGTTCCTTGAGTTCGTTCAGAGCACCAACCAGTTCGAGATTCATCGTAGGCAACGGCCTCCTACCCGTTAAAACTCGGCCGCCAGGTGTGCCCTGGCCACCATGTCCTGCGGGATCGCCACCTGGCCCGCATCCGTGTCCAGCACGACCGCGCCGCCGGAAAGGCCGACCAACCGGCCTTGCCAGTTGCGCCGCCCTTCGTAGGGGGCAAAGGTCCGAACGTGGACCAGCCGTCCGGCAAATCGTTCATAATCCTCCGGCCGCTTGAGCGGCCGCTCGATGCCCGGCGACGACACCTCCAGGCTGTAGCTGGTGGGGATCGGATCCAGTTCATCGAGCTTCTCGCCCAATGCGCGGCTTGCCGCTTGGCAATCGTCCAGCGTCACGCCGCCGGGCTTGTCGATAAACACCCGCAGCACCCAGCCGCCGCCCTCGCGGCGGTACTCCACGTCCACGAGCTCCAGGCCCAACCCTTTCATCAGCGCTTCCGCCACCGGCGTCACCGCGGCGACAACGTCCCGCGCCCCCACAGCCACTCCCCTCTCGTCCTCGGCGGGCTTTCAGCCCGCGGCCCCCTGCAATCGGCCTAACATGAACGAAAGAGTGGGGGGTCCCCACTCTTTCCCGAAGGCACGTGTCAGCAACCGCGTAAAGTATACCACCAACGCTGGCGATTGACAACATGTGTTCCCTAAAAAAGTGTCAATTGATCCGTCTCCGGCAGCCCTTCCAGGCTCCCATGCTGTTTGAGGGTATCCACCACGCTGCGGGTCACACGCGCCCGGCGGCGCAGGTCCTCGATCGAAGTAAACGGACCTTCGGCCCGCGCCTGCGCGATGGCCTCGGCCGCCGCCGCACCGACTCCCTGCAGGGCGGACAACGGCGGCAAGAGCCCGTGGGGCGTGATGCGAAACCGCTTTGGGTCGGACTCATACAGGTGCACCCTCAGGAACTTGATCCCCCGGGCCATGGCCTCAAGAACGACCTCCATGATCGTGACCATGCTCTTGTCCCGGGCCGTCGCCTCGCCCCCCTTGCGCTCCACCGCCTCGATGGCCCGGCGGATCGCCTCCCGGCCTTGGGCAACCAGTTCGGCGTCGTATTCCTCCGCGCGCACGGAAAGGTACGCCGCGTAGAAAGCCTCGGGGTAGTGCACCTTAAAGTACGCGATGCGGAAGGCCATCATCACATACGCCGCGGCGTGGGCCTTGGGGAACATGTAACTGATCTTCTGGCATGAGTCGATGTACCACTGGGGCAGCCCGTGCTTGCGCATGAGCTCCTCGTCTTCGGGCTTCAGGCCTTTGCCCTTGCGCACCTGCTCCATGATGCGAAACGCGGCGCCGGACTCCATGCCCTTTTGTATAAGGTAGATCATGATGTCGTCCCGGGTGGCGATGACCTGCGGGAGCGTAGCGACGCCTTGACGGATCAAGTCTTGGGCATTGTTGGTCCACACGTTGGTCCCGTGGGACAAGCCGCTTATGCGCACGAGTTCCGCGAAAGTCTTAGGCCGCGTTTCCTCCAACATCTGCCGGACAAACCGCGTGCCAAACTCCGGAATGCCGAGGGTCCCGACGCTCCCCATGCCGTCGTCGGGCAACCCGAGCGTCCGGGTACTGCTGAAGATGGCCATCGTGTCCGGGTCGTCCAAGGGCACCCGCCGGACGTTGACGCCGGTAATGTCCTGCAGCATGCGCAACACTGTCGGATCATCGTGCCCGAGTATGTCGAGCTTGACCAAGTTGTCGTGGAGCGCGTGGAAGTCGAAGTGGGTAGTGACGACGCCTGCGTCCCGGTCGTTGGCCGGGTACTGCACCGGCGTGAACTCATGAATGTCGCGCCCGCGCGGCACGACGATCAGGCCGCCGGGGTGCTGGCCGGTGGTACGGCGCACCCCCGAGCAACCCCGGACGAGCCGGTTGATTTCCGCATTGCGCGCCTCGCGCCCGATGGACTCGAGGAACTTGCGCACATAGCCGTACGCGGTCCTCTCGGCAAGGGTCGCGGTCGTGCCGGCGCGATACACGTTCTCCTTTCCGAGCAGCTCTTCGGCGTACCGGTGGGCTTCGGCCTGGTACTCGCCGGAGAAGTTCAAGTCGATGTCGGGCACCTTGTCGCCGTGGAAACCCATGAAGGTTTCAAAGGGAATGTCGAAGCCGTCTTTTTCGAGGGCCGTCCCGCACTGCGGGCACGCCCGGGCGGGCAGGTCGACCCCTGCGCCGACGCTGCCGTCGGTGAAAAACTGCGACCAGCGGCACGTGGGGCAGACATAGTGCGGCGGGAGCGGGTTGACCTCCGTGATCTCGCACAAGGTAGCCACCAGGGACGAGCCGACCGACCCCCGGGAACCGACGAGATAGCCGTCCTCCAGCGACTTGCGCACGAGCTTGTGGGCGATATAGTACAGGGGCGCGTAGCCGTTGTCGATAATGGACCGCAGTTCGCGCTCGACCCGGGCCGCCACGATCTCCGGCAGCGGATCGCCGTAGCGCTGCCGGGCGCGGTCTTGTGCCATACGGGCGATCGCGTCCGCCGCCTCGGGCAGATCAGGCGTGTGCAGACCCGGTGGCACAGGTTCCATGAACTCGCATTCCTCGGCCACGCGGTTGGGGTTGACGATGACGACTTCCCGGGCCGTCTCCTCACCCAAGTAGGCAAACTCGGCCAGCATCTCCCGGGTCGTGCGGAAGTACAACTGCGACGGCCGCTCGGCCGTGCTGAAGCCATGGCCCGCCATGAGAATGCGGCGGATGATCTCGTCCTCGGGGTGTACGAAGTGGGCGTCGGAGGTGGCGACCACAGGCTTTCCGAGCCGCCGCCCAAGCTCGACGATGCGCCGGTTGATGTCCCGCAGCGCCTCGACGCCAGGCACTTTGCCCTCGTCGACGAGAAAGCGGTTGTTGTCCACGGGCTGTATCTCCAGGTAGTCGTAAAACCTTGCCCGCTCCAGGAGTTGCTCCTCGCTCTCGCCGTTCAAGATCGCCTGGTACAGTTCCCCCGCCTCGCACGCCGAGCCGAGGATAAGGCCTTCCCGACGCTTCTCCAGCTCGCTGCGGGGGATGCGCGGGTTCCGGTAGAAATGGTACAGGTGCGAGATGGACACTAGTTCATACAGATGGCGCAACCCCTGGCGGTTCTTGGCGAGGATGACGATGTGGTACGAGCGGCTCTTCGCGTCAGGATCGTCGACGAGGTAGCCTTCCATGCCGTAGATGAGCTTGATGCCTGCGGCCTTGGCCGCCTGGTGCGCCTCGGGGAAGGCGTGGATGACGCCGTGGTCGGTGATGGCGACCGCCGGATGCCCCCATGCCGCGGCCTGGCGGATGACGGCCACCGTGTCGGCGGCTCCGTCCAGGCTGCTCATCTTGGTGTGCAGGTGCAGCTCCACCCGCTTCTCCGGGTGGTCGTCGATCCGCCGCGGCACGTCCGCCCGCATGATGTCGTCGGCGTTGAGCACGAGTTCATGGGTGAACCGGTCAAACTCTACCCGCCCCCGCACCTTAAGCCCGGTGCCGACCGGCAGCGGCTGGGCCAGGGGAGAATCGTCGCCCCGGGCAAAAGCCTTCACCGTAATGGAGTCGGTAAAGTCCGTCAGGTCGAAGCTGACCAGCTGCCCACCCCGCACCGGACGCGCATCCCATGTCATGACTTCCCCGGTCACAATCACGTGCCGCCGGTCTTCCTTGAGCTCGGCCAAAGGGACGGGATCGCCGGAGAACTCCTTGCCCAAGAGCACCGGACCGGCCTGACTGCCGCCGTTTCCGTTGTTCTGTGATTTGCCGTTTCCGCTGCTCCCGCGGCCGTTGCCGGGGACGGGCGGAAGGGCCGCCGCGAGCGCCATGAGGCGCTCCATATACGCCTCGTAGTCGTCGACAGGGTCGGCATCCTCCGCTTCGGAGTCGGGTTCCTGTTCGCCCGCTGCCAGCGTCCCGGCAGGCGGAATATCGCCCCAAGGCACGTCGGTGCCTTCGAAGTCATCACCGGTGGAAGGCAAGCGTGTCGCCTGCCCATCCTGCTGCGGCGAAGTCGGGTCCAGCGGCTCTCCCCCATCGCCCCGGCGTGAGAGCGGCGCCGGTACGGCTCCTTGGCCGCTTCCGGCGTCCCGAGTCACGGCCACCAAGCGCACCCGGCGGACGCCCGGCGCCATGGCCAAAAGGCGCGCCTCGACCTGCGCGGCGACGGGCGCGGCTAGGCAAGCCGGCTCGCCTTCCACGTACAGCCGCCACTCGCCCGCGTCGGTATCGACCTCGATCCGGTACAGGCGCACCTCTCCGGGCGCGCGCCCGGAGTCCCCCAGGTGCGCCGCCAGCGATTCCAAGAGCGGCGCCGCGTGCTCTGGCTCGATGATGCAGATACCCATGAGTTCACCTCAGGCGACCGCCGACGACAACGTAATCCGACACGTAGACGATCAACGGACGGACTTGAGGATTTCCCAATACATGCGCATGCGCGCCCGGAAACCCCGCCACAGCCCCGCCTTTTCTTCCTTCATGACCTGGGCAAGGCCCGGAAGGGGCACCTTGACGACCCGGAGCCGCTGCTTCTCGGCGTACCGTGATAAAGCGACTTCAACCCCAAACCGGCTCTGCTCAAGCTCCGGGATATCCTCGAGGACCGTGCGGCGCACGGCGCGCTGACCCGACAGAAAAGGAGCGAGCCGTTGCGCGAGGTCCGTGGCAAGCCGTCCCTGGTCAAACACCCCGACCGTCATGTCGGCATCCCCGCGCCTCACCGGCTCGACGAGATCCCGGATGTGGGTATAGCGCAACCCCACCAGGTCAGCGTCGAGAAAGAGAATGACCGGGGCCTCGGTCTCCCGGACGCCGGCCATCATCGCCCCGCCTTTGCCGACATTTTGCCGGAGCTCGACAACCTTGACCGGATAGCGGCGCGCGACGGCTGCAGTATTGTCCTCGCAGCCGTCGCAGACAACCACAACCTCGTCGATGACGGGACTGCGGACCGCGACCCGCAGCACGCGCGCGATGTTGGCGGCCTCGTTGTACGCGGGAACGACAGCGGCTACCTTCACGGCGCCTCCACTCCCCCGATCACCGCTCCTCACGCTCGCGGCATGGCCGCCTCGAGCCACGCGCGGACGCGGTCGACGGCCGCCGCGATCGACACCCGTTCCTCGAGCTGCCCGTCGCGGCTTTTTAGCTCCACCTGATTCTCCTTAAGGGACTTGGGGCCAATGGTGATGCGAAGCGGGAAACCGAGCAGGTCGGCGTCCTTGAACTTGACGCCCGCCCGCTCCTCTCGATCGTCGATCACGACCTCGACGCCCGCGGCGCCGAGCTCCCGGTAAAGGTCCTCCGCGACTTGCCGCTGCTGTTCGTCCTCGTACATGACCGGCACGATGACGACGTGGTACGGTGCGACGCTGACAGGCCAGATGATCCCGTGCTCGTCGTGGTGCTGCTCGATGATGGCCGCCATCGTCCGGCTGACGCCGATCCCGTAGCAGCCCATGACGATGGGCCGCGCTTCTCCCTGCTCGTCCAAGTAGGTAGCGCCCAACGCCTTTGAGTACTTCGTGCCCAATTTGAAGATTTGCCCGACCTCGATGCCCCGTGCCGCCGCAAGGGTGCCGCCGCAGCGCGGGCACGGATCGCCGGCCCCCACCGTCCGGATGTCGGCCACCACGTCGGGCCTCCAGTCCCTGCCAGGCTGCACGTGCCGCAAATGCGCGTCGGCGGCGTTGGCGCCCGCCACGGCGTCCTGCACGGCCACCGCCCAAGGGTCGGCCACGATGCGGACGCCCGAAAGCCCCACCGGTCCGGCGAAACCGACCGGCGCTCCCGTAACGCGTTCCACCACTGCGGCGCCCGCCAGGGCCAAGTGGGTCACCCCGAGGACACGCTTCAGCTTAACCTCATTCAACTCGTGGTCGCCTCGAACGACCGCGGCGACGGGGACTCCGTCCGCCTCGTAGATCAATGTTTTCAGGCACTGATCCGCACCTACCGACAGGGACCGCGAGAGCTCGTCCAGCGTGCGCACGTCCGGCGTCGCCACGGTTTCCGGAGCAGGCACGTCCGCCGCTCCCTCCGGCTGAGGGGGGGCGACGGCTTCCGCCTTTTCGGTGTTGGCTGCAAAATCGCATTGGGTGCAGTAAACGACGGCGGCCTCGCCAGCATCCGCCAGCACCATGAACTCGTGGGTCACATCGCCGCCGATCGCGCCGGAGTCGGCCTCCACGGCACGCGCCACCAGGCCGCACCGCCGGAAGATACGGCTGTACGCGTCGTACATCTTGCGGTAACTTTCGTCCAGTCCCGCCTCGTCCCGGTCAAATGAGTACAAGTCCTTCATGATGAATTCACGGCCCCGCATGACCCCAAAACGCGGCCGTATCTCATCACGGTACTTGTTGGCGATCTGGTACAAGAGGAGCGGCAGCTGGCGGTACGACCGCACATCGGCCCGCACGAGGGCCGTGATCAGCTCCTCGTGGGTCGGCCCCAGGCAAAACTCCCGGCCGTGGCGGTCCTTCAACCGGAACATCTCTTCCCCGTACTCTTCCCAGCGGCCCGTTTCCCGCCACAGCTCCGCGGGCTGCACGATGGACATGAGCAACTCCTGGCCGCCCTTGGCGTCCATCTCCTCGCGAACGATCTGCATGATCTTGCGGAGCACCCGCCAGCCCAGGGGCAGGTATGTATACATCCCGGCTGCGGTCTTTCGCATCATGCCGGCCCGCAAAAGGAGCTGGTGGCTGGCGATTTCCGCCTCGCCGGGGGTCTCCCGCAAGGTGGGCGCCAGAAGCTCAGACATGCGCATCTGGGAAATCCTCCTTGTTTCCCGCCGCACCGGTCGAGCGGGGGGCTCAACCAAACAGGCGCGTCAAATCAAGGTAAAACACGACAACCATCAAGGCCAATAGAAGCGTCAAACCGACGAACTGCGCCATGCCCTGATGCTCCGGCTTTAACGGCTTGCCCCGCACCGCCTCAATCAGGAGAAACAGGAGCCAACCACCGTCCAGCACCGGAACGGGAAGCAAGTTGACGAGCGCGAGGTTGACGTTCAAAACAGCCGCGAAGAGAAGCAGGTAGCCGATGCCCGACCGCGCCGACTCGCCGAGCCCCACCACGATGCCGATGGGCCCCGCCACGCTCTCCCGGACCTGTTCCGCCGGCGTCTGGCCCGTAATGATGCCGCCCAGCCAGCTCAAAAGCGCCGCCGTCCAATCGACGGTATCCCGGGCCGCTCGCACCATGGACTCCCCGAGCGGCAGCCGTTGCTTCCCGACGGCTCCTCCTCCCATGACGGTGACACCGATAAGCACGCGCCCTGTCTCGGCGTCCAGCGCGGCCCGCACGGGCAGATCGAGTACGGCGCCGTCCCGCTCCACGGTTAGGACGACCGTCTGGTCCGGGTACTCCTGCAGCGTCGAGCTCAGCTCGGACAAGTTGGCGACGGGCCGACCTTCCACGGCCACGATCCGGTCTCCGGGCAAGACGCCGGCCGCCGCTGCCGGGCCGCCGGGAAGCACGTCGGCGACCGCGAAAGGCACGGTGACCGCCGCATAAAAGATCACCAGGAGAATGAACGCCAGCACGAAATTTGCCAGCGGTCCCGCAGCGATGATCGCCATCCGCTGCCACAGCGGCTTGCGCTGGAAACTCCGCTCATCGTCGGCCGGGATGTCTTCTTCCGGATCGACCGCGGGATCCATCCCCGCGAGCTTGACAAACCCGCCCAGCGGAAAGACGCGGACGGAATAGCGGGTTTCGCCGCGCTTCCACTGCACAAGCGCCCGGCCAAAACCAATGGCGAACTCGTAGACTTTCACGCCGGTCCACCGGGCGACGGCGAAGTGGCCGAGCTCATGGAAGAGAACAATGGTGCCGAACACGACGGCAAACGGCACCACCCAATCGACGAACCAGGTCCACAACACGAGTGGGTTCACAACCGGCTCTCCTCTCTGCAGGCGGCACTTACCGCGGCTATTGCCGGGCCGTCCGCCGGGCGGCCGGTCTTCATCGCCGCAGCCGGCCGCCTACCGGCCCGCCGCTACAACGCCAGCGCGCCGCTCTGCGCGTGCGCGGCCCTGCGGGCCCAAGTATCGGCATCCAAGATGGCCGCCAGTTCCGCCTCCTGCGGTTCGTGCTCGGCCATGACCGATTCCACGAGGCGCGGGATATCCGTAAACCCGATCCGTCCCTGCAAAAACAGCTCCACAGCCACCTCATTGGCCGCGTTGAGCACCGCCGGCATGGTGCCTCCGGTGCGGGCGGCCGCATACGCAAGGTCCAGCGCGGGAAACCTTTTCCGGTCCGGCGCCGAAAAGCTCAGGTTGCCCACGTCCGCCAGGGACAGCCTGCGCACCGGGCTCGGCGCCCGCTCGGGGAACATGAGCGCGTACTGGATCGGTATCCGCATGTCGGTCGGCCCCAAGTGCGCCAAGATGGAGCCGTCTACGAGCTCGACGCAGGAGTGCACGATACTCTGCGGATGCACGACCACGTCGATGCAGTCCAGCGGCGTGTCAAACAGCCAGTGGGCCTCCATGACCTCCAGCCCCTTGTTCATCAAGGTGGCGGAATCAATGGTGACCTTCGCGCCCATGCGCCACGTCGGGTGGCGCAACGCCTGATCCGGCGTGACCCGTGCCAACTCCTCCACGGGCGTGTCCCGGAACGGCCCGCCCGACGCCGTGAGGATCAGCCGGGCGACAGCCCGCGGCGCCTCACCCTGAAGGCACTGAAAGATCGCGCTATGCTCGCTATCCACCGGCAGGAGCCGCGCGCCGCTCCGCCTGGCCGTTGCCATAACCAAGGCCCCGCCGGCCACCAGCACCTCTTTCGTGGCAAGCGCCACATCTTTGCCGGCCTCCAGAGCAGCCAACGTGGGGAGAAGCGCCCGCGCGCCCACCATGGCCATGACGACCAAATCCACGTCCGGGCGCGTGACGAGTTGGACCAGCGCTTCAGGCCCGGCCGTCACCTCCACGTCGCGCCGGCCCGCGGCCACAAGACGGTCCTCAAGCTCGCGGGCCGAAGCCTCGTCGTCCATCACCACGTGGACGACGGAGGGCGTCACCTGCGCGAGCATCGGCTCAACTCGGCGCCCACCGGCCAAGGCGACTGCCTGAAGCGCTCCAGGGTTGTGGCGGACGATGTCCAGGGCTTGCCGGCCGATGGAGCCCGTGGCGCCGACGATTGCAACTCGTTTCGGGTTCAATGCGCCACCTCCGTGTCGCTGTGCGTATTATACCACAGCCCTTTCCCGTTTGGCTCGTCCAACGAGTCTACCGGCGGCCGGGCGGCCCGCCGGCGGCTCCCAGGAAGGCTTTTACCACAATGAGGGCCAGCGGCCCCAGGAGAAAGCCCGCCGCGCCCGTCGCCTGCACGGCCGCGTAGACCGCCATCAACATCGGCAGCGGGTGAATGCCAAGCTGCGCCCCCATGAGGTGGGGCTCGAGCCACTGGCGCGCGACGAAGAGGAACAACATCAACCCTGCAAGGGCCATTGCCCGCCACGTGTCTCCGTGCACGGCATAGGCCAGTGCGACCGGCGCCAGCACGATGGCGGGCCCGATCATCGGGATGAGGTCCAATAGAGCCGCCACAATTCCGAGGAGCCAGCTGTAAGGCACGCCTACAAGCATGAGCCCGGCGATGGCCAGAGCCCCGGTCAATCCGGCCATGGTCAGCTGCGCCCGCATCATGCCCAGTACGCCGCCGAACACTTCATCCCGCAGCCGCACCACGGGCGCCCGCCAGGGCACCGGCAGCGCCTTAAGCACCGCCGCCCACAAGCGGTGGCGATCGCGGCTGATGAAGTAGGTGGCGACGGCCGCGACTACAGCGAGAAAAGCAACGTTGGGCGCCGCCTTCAGGCTCGCAAGCGCGGCACCGACGGCGGCAGCTGCAGCTTGGCTGGCCTGGCCGATGGTCGCCTCGGCGACGTTGTCCAGGGGACGCGGCAGCCCACGGGCGTACCGTTCCACGGCGGACGACAACCGCGACACGGCCCCGTCGAGGCGAGCAGCTGCACCGGGCAACGCCTCCAGTAACCGCTCCAGCTCGGACGTGACGTTGACAAGCACCACGGCGGCGGCGGCGGCGAGCAACACCAGCGCGACGGCGAGCACTAGCAGCGCCGCCGTCCCCCGGCCGACCCGCCAGCGCTGGTGGAGGGCGTTCACCGCCGGTTCGATGACGGCCGCCAAAAGCACGGCCACAAGAAAAGGCGACAGGTAAGCCCACGCGTAGCGCAACCCGGCCACGATCAGCGCCGCGCCCGCTACTCCCAGCAGGAAACGCCGCTCGGCAAACATCACGGGCAGCGCCCCCGGAGCGCATGAGCGGCAAAACAGGACGCCGCGCCGGCGCGCGGTTCCGCTTCAAACCAAGAGGGTGAGATAGTAAACGGTGGGAATGACCAGGAGCAAGCTGTCAAAACGGTCGAGGACACCGCCATGTCCAGGCAGCAAGCGCCCGCTGTCCTTGACGCCGGCCTCCCGCTTGAGCGCCGACTCGAGCAAATCGCCCACCTGGCAGACGACGGGCACGGCCACGGCCAACACCAAAGCCCGCGGCAACGGGATCGCGGCCAAGAACACCCCACCCAGAAGCACCACCACAAAGCCGCTGACCCACCCTCCGACCGCTCCGGACACCGTCTTCGCGGGGCTGACGGCCGGCGCGAGCGGCCGGCCGCCCAGCGCCCGGCCGGTAAAGAAGGCGCCCGTATCCGTCGCCCACGTGCCGGCCACCGCCAAGAGCGCCAGGGCGAGCCCGCCCGGCTCAAGCGCCCGCAGCAGGAGGAAATGGCCAAACAGGCCCGCCACGTAGACGACCCCCAGAAGCGTCCCCGCGGCGGCGGCCATCGGCCGCCGTTCGGCCATCATGGCCGAACGCCCCAAGGCATAGACCGCGACGAAAAACAGCGCCCCCCCAGGGCCAAAGCCGTACGCGACCGCTGGCTCCCGTGCCGCAGTGTACGCCACGCCGACGAGCAGTAGACCGCCCACAAGCAAGGCGTCCACCGGCGGCCGCACGCCGAGGGCGCGGCGGGAAAGTCCGTACCACTCCAGAAGACCCAGTCCGGTAAGCAGCGCCACGACGCCGGTCCACCAGAGATCGCCGGCCACCAGCGCGCCTAACAGGAGCGGCCCGCCAATCAGCGCGGTCAGCACCCGTGCCCGCACGCCGCTGCCTCCCTACACGCGCCCAAAGCGCCGCTGGCGACGCTGGTAGTCCAAAATAGCCTCATACAGGTGGATCGGCCGGAAGTCCGGCCAGTAGACGGGAGTGATCCACAGTTCAGCGTAAGCCAACTGCCAGAGGAGAAAGTTAGAGATCCGATATTCGCCGCCGGTGCGGATCACGAGATCCGGGTCCGGCATACCGGACGTGTATAGATAGGAACCGAAAAGAGCCTCATCGACCTCTTGGGGTGTTATCTTGCCCTCCGCGGCGTCCTGGGCGATTCGCCTGGCCGCCTGGGTGATTTCGGCACGGCCGCCGTAGTTGAGGGCGACACACAACGAAAGCCTCTCCTCGGGGAGCGACACCTTGAGCGCTTGGGAAAGGCGATCGCGCACCCGCTCCGGAAGCCGGTCCATGTCGCCGATAAGCTTTAGCCCGACGCCGTGCTCATGGAGGCGCGGCATCTCCTGCTCGATGACCGTCATCAGCAAGTCCATGAGAAATCCGACTTCCTGTTCGGGCCGTTCCCAGTTTTCGGTGGAAAAGGCGTACACCGTCAGATAGCGGATCCCGAGCTGCCCGCAGGCCTCCACCGTCTGGCGCAGCGCCCCGACACCCGCGCGATGCCCTTCAACGCGCGGCAGCGAGCGGTGGGTCGCCCACCGCCCGTTGCCGTCCATGATGATCGCCACGTGGACCGGCAGCCTGCTCCGATCGATAGACGCCAGCAGTTGCTCCTCGCCGGCCCCGTTGAGGCGGGGGCGCTCCGGGCCGGCGCTCGTGTACGACGCGGGGGTCTTGTGCATCAGGCTCGTCCCTCGACTTCCGGCCGACCGCGCTCGCGCGGAGGCCCACCGGCGGGGCCCGGCGCCTCCGGCACGATGATCAGCAGCAGTTCCCCGTCGGGCCCGTTGGCTTCGTTCGCCTGCCGCGCCACACGCCAGCGCACCACGGAGCCCATCCCAGACGCACCGGCCGGCACAAGCCGCAGCGGCCGGCCAAGGGGCGCCAACAGCTCCACGGTAGCCGCCACGTCCCAAGCCATGACGTCGGGCACAGCCACCGCCGCGCCCGCGGCCTTTGCCGGCCTGTCGCCGGTCGGCTGCCGTGAACCGCTCACACCTCGAGGATCTCCTTTTCCTTGGCGGCCAGCAAGGCGTCGATCTCCTGAATGTAGCGGTCGGTCAACTCCTGAATCTGCTGCTGGGTCCGGCGAGCGACGTCCTCCGACAGCTGGCCGTCCTTCTCCAGCTTCTTGATGGCGTCGTTCGCGTCCCGCCGGACGTTGCGCACCGCGACCCGTTTGTCCTCCGCTTCCTTGCGGGCAAGGCGGGCCAACTCCTTGCGGCGCTCCTCGGTAAGCGGCGGGATCTGTATGCGGACGACGGTCCCGTCCGAGCTGGGGGTGAGCCCCAGGTCCGACTTCAAGATCGCCTTTTCAATGAGTTTCACGGCGTTCTTGTCCCAAGGCTGAATGACCAGAAGGCGCGCCTCGGGGACGCTGATGGACGCAAGTTGGTTGACGGGCATTTCCGTGCCGTAGTAGTCGACGACGACCCGGTCCAGGAGCGACGCGTGGGCCCGGCCGGTGCGGATGGCGGCCAACTCCCGGCGCGTGGCCTGGACGGCCTGTTTCATCTTCTCTTCGGCGTCCTGCAGCAGTGCACGCACCTGCTCATCCATGGCTGTCATGCTCGCCTCCCACTTTCGTGCCGACCCGCTCGCCCAGGCACGCCTTGACGATGTTCTCCGGCTGGTTGAAATCAAAGACAATAATCGGGATCTGATTGTCCATGCACAGCGACGTCGCCGTGGAGTCCATCACGCCCAAGCCGCGGTTCAGCACTTCGATGTACGGGACAAATTCCAGCTTTTGAGCGTCCGGATTGGTGCGGGGATCGGCGTCGTACACCCCGTCGACGCCCCGCTTCGCCATCAGGATGACCTCGGCCTCGATTTCGGCGGCCCGGAGCGCGGCGGTGGTGTCCGTGGAAAAGTAAGGGTTGCCGGTGCCCGAGGCGAAAATGACGACGCGCCCCTTCTCCAGGTGGCGGATGGCCCGCCGGCGGATGTACGGTTCGGCGATCTGGCGCATCTCAATGGCCGTCAGCACCCGGGTCTCTACCCCGGTCTTCTCCAGGGCGTCCTGCAAGGCTAGGGCGTTGATCACCGTCGCCAGCATGCCCATATAATCCGCGGTCGCGCGGTCCATCCCTCGGTGGCTGCCCGTCGCGCCCCGCCAGATGTTGCCTCCTCCAACGACGACGGCCACTTGGACGCCGAGCGAGTGCACGGCGCGAATCTGACCAGCGATGAGGTTAATGACACCGAGATCAAGCCCGAAGCCGGCACTTCCGGCCAGCGCCTCGCCGCTCAGCTTCAGGACGACCCGGCGGTAAACGGGTTGTGCTGTCATTGTTCCGCTGCGCTCCCCGGACTTTTTCTTGGTCGGCGCCGCAATTCCTCTCCTTAGGACGCGGCAAAGCCCCGGCGCGCCGCATCCTACGGGTGCCGCCGCGCCCGCAGGACGCGGTCGCCGCGCCGGCGGCCAGGGCCCTCGTCAACAGGAAAAGAGAGAGCCCCGAGGGGCTCTCTCCGCTCGCATTCCCCTATTCGGCCTGCGGTGCTATGCCCTCGCCGCGCTCAAACCGTGCGAAGCGGCGGACGGTGATGTTCTCTCCGAGCGACGCGATCTTTTCCTGGATCAGCTCGTTCACCGTGCGGTCCGGATCCTTGATGAACGGCTGCTCCAAGAGGCAGACTTCCTTGAAGAACTTTTCGACGCGGCCCTCGACGATCTTGTCGACGACCCGTTCGGGCTTGCCCTCGTTGAGGGCGGCGGCCCGGTAAAGGCGCCTCTCTTCCTCGAGCACCGCCGCAGGCACCTCGTCCCGGGACACGTACTGAGGCCGCGCCGCCGCTACCTGCATGGCCAAGTCGCGCACCAACTGCTTGAAGTCGTCCGTCTTCGCGACGAAGTCGGTCTCGCAGTTGACCTCGATGAGCACACCGACCCGGCCGCCGGGGTGAATGTAGGCCTCAACCAGGCCGTCGGCCGCCACCCGGCCAGCCTTCTTGGCCGCCGCGGCCAGGCCCTTTTCCCGCAAGTAGGCGATGGCCTTTTCCATGTCACCGCCGGTCTCTTCCAGGGCCCGCTTGCAGTCCATCATGCCGGCCTGGGTTCGCTCCCGCAGCTCCTTGACCATTTGCGGCGTAATCTGCGCCATCAGTACGTGCTCCTCCTCGGATCAGACCTGAACAAGCTCTTCCGCTTCACTCTCCGCGTCCTGCGGCGCGGCCTCCTGTTCCTGGCGGCCTTCCTTGCCCTCCAGAACCGCGTCCGCCATCTTGCTGGTCAACAGGCGCACGGCCCGGATAGCGTCGTCGTTGCCCGGAATGACGAAGTCGACGTCATCGGGGTCACAGTTGGTGTCCACGATGGCAATGATCGGAATCCGCAGCTTGCGGGCTTCGTGCACCGCGATCTTTTCCTTGCGCGGGTCGATAACGAACAGCGCATCAGGCAGGCGATGCATCTCCCGGATGCCGCCCAGGTAACGCTGGAGCTTGTCCTTTTCCTTCCGCAGCTGCATGACTTCCTTCTTGGGCAGCAGCTCAAAGGAACCGTCGGTTTCCATCTGTTCCAGGGCCTTGAGGCGCTGGATGCGGGACTTGATCGTCTGAAAGTTGGTCAGCATGCCGCCAAGCCAACGCTCGTTGACGTAGTACATCCCGCAGCGCTCGGCCTCTTCCCGAACCGTGTTGTGGGCCTGCTTCTTGGTGCCCACAAACAGGAGCGTCCCGCCCTGCTGCGCGAGGTCCCGGACGAACCGGTAAGCCTCCTCCACCTTGCGCACGGTCTTTTGCAAATCGATAATATAGATCCCGTTGCGCTCAGTGAAGATGTACGGCGCCATCTTCGGATTCCAGCGCCTGGTTTGGTGGCCGAAATGCACGCCCGATTCGAGCAGCTGCTTCATGGAGATGACGGCCACATCTCCACCCCCTTCCTCCTGGTTTGTTCCTCCGCTTGCCTCATCCCCGCCGCAACCGGGAAACCGGCACCCGCGGCCGGGTCAGCCAAGCGTGCGTAGTCACACCAACGGCTAGTATAGCACAGGCACCCGCCCTCATCAACCACGATCTGGATGCGGAAGGCCTAGGATTAGCTCGACCTCGCCCCGACCGATTCCCAGCTGCCTGGCGATGGAGGCGGCGTCCATCCCTTGCGCTGCCAGCGCTCGTACCCTGGAGGCGGTCTCCGGCGCCCCGGGTGCGGCCCCAGCCGCAGTCGGCGCCGGTTGGCCCATCGGCGCAGGCCGGGCCACCGATGCCGGTTCGACCGGCGATACGGGGTCGGCGGATAGTATAGGTTGGGCGGGTGAAGCCGGGTTAACCGGCGGCACGGGCTGGGCCTGCTCGGGAGCACCCATGCCCGTTCCGGGCCCGTCCACCAGGCGCCGAAGGCTGTCCTCGGCAGCGGCGATGCGGGCAAGCACCTGTTCGCCCCGGGCCTCGATCTCCTCTAGCCACGCATCCCGCAGCGCCTCATCGTCGCCGCCCGCGCGCCGCCCTGGGCGCGCGGCAACCCGCCGCGCCCTCCTCGCCTCCCACAGGGCGATGCTCGCCACAACCAGAGCCACGAGCGCCGCCAACAGCGCCGCCGCTGCCATCCGTTCTCCCGCCTACCCGCGCACGTCGAGATGGCGCCCTAGCTTGTCCGAGCCGGGTGCAGACTCCTGCGCCCGCTCCCGGCGCTCGCCGGTACGAGCCCGCTGGGTGCCGTTGCCCCGGGCGGCGTCCTGGGAGCGCTGCACCCGGCGCCTGTCCCGCTCAGACTGCACCTGGGCCGCCATGGCCACAGCCTGCTGCTGGGCGTCGATCTGGTGTCCCGGGTGCGGAATGCGGCCCATCTCAGTCACCCGCGGCAAGAGCACCTGCAGGTCGGGGAAGTTGATGCCCATTCCCATTCCTCCGCCACCGACGGTGTGCTTGGCAATTTTCTCTCAAGTCTTTCCTCGATTGTACGCTGGAAGCGGGCGCCGGGTCAACTGACGAGCGCGTCGCGAAGGCGCATAAGGCGGACCCGCAGCCGCACCAGCGCCTTGGTGTGGAGCTGGCAGACGCGGGATTCGGAAACGCCCAAAACCTGCCCTATCTCTTTGAGGGTTAGTCCTTCGTAATAGTAAAGCGTCACGACGAGCCGCTCCCGCTCGGGCAGCGATTCGATGACCTCGCCCAGCAGGCGCTCCACCTCGGCCGCTTCAAGAGCGGCACCCGGCGCCTCAGCGGCGGTGTCCTCCAGCATCTGGCCCAGGCTCAGCGGGTTTTCTTGGTCGGGATCGTGGCCCCAGAGCTCTTCGAGGGACACGAGGGCCGCGCCCCGCAGTTCGGTCAGGAGCGCCGCGTAGTCTTTGGGGTCCATCTCCAGCGCGGCACAGATCTCGGCCTCCGTCGCCGACCGGCCGAGCTGCGCCTCCAGCTGGGCAACGGTCTGCTCGAGCTGCCGGGCCTTCTGACGGACACTGCGCGGCACCCAGTCGTTGGATCGCAGCCCGTCGATCATCGCACCGCGGATGCGGGCGATGGCGTACGTTTCAAACTTCACGCCCCGACCGGGATCGAACTTCTCAACGGCATCAACAAGGCCGAAAATGCCGTACCCGACCAAATCGTCGGTGTCGATGGTGGACGGCAGGCCGACGGCGACCCGCCCCGCGACGTATTTGACCAACGGCGCATAGTGGACGATCAGCTGTTCCCGGGCGGCTGCGCTGCGCTCGGCCCGGTAACGCATCCAGAGCTTCTCGATGTCGGCCCCGCTGGGTTGCACCTACGCCATTCCCTTCCTGCGCAGCTCGATCTGGCGCTGAAGCGCGAAGCGGATGACCGCGTCCCGGTCCCGCTCCGTGATTTCCGCAAAGGCAATGCCCAGCGTCCATTGTTTCCCGGTCTCGGCCAACGGTTCGGCCCGCCGGACCGAGCCCTTCGCGGCCACCCGCTGTCCGGGAAGGAAGATGACGAGCTCAAGAAGCTGGTCGACCGAAAACGGCTGACCGACGACCAACTGGCAGCCGCCGCCGCTGATGTCCCGCGTCTGCCCGATCATCCAAGGCGCACCGTCTTCGCCGGCGTCCCGCAGCTGCACCGGCAACACCGCCGGCACCCGGAAGTACTGGCGGGCCTGAACCCGCTGCCACCGCTCCGGGGAACGGAGCACGAGCAAGTTCAGCGGCGCCGCCGTCTTGCCCAGTACCTCGGTCTCGGCACGGTACAGCCCCTCACCGGGCGGTTGTGTACGCATAAACTCGAGCTCGACACGGGTCCCCTTGGGCAGCGTTACCGGCAGCCCCTGCAGCATAGGCGGCTGCAAGGCGATCCGTTCGCCGTCGAAATCTTCCACCCGCGTGCTGTAGCTCCCTGCTTCGGGCAGATCGGCTCGGCGCAGCCGCACCCTGGCACCGATGAGCAGCGGGCTGTGCTCTGCCTCCACCACGTCACCCTCTTCCCCCGGCACTGGCGGCGTCAGCGGATCATCCGTAGCACGCGCTGGAGCATGGAAGCGACACCACCCGTCTCCGGCTTCGGCCGCCCCAAGAGCCGGGAGGCCAGGGCCGCCACCGCCCGGGCGGCGGGGGCGTGCGGGAACGCCAGGATAAACGGCTCCTGGCGCTGCACGGCCCGGACAACCGCATCATCCCGGGGCAGCGTCCCCAAAAACTCCGGCTGCACCTTAAGAAATCGCTGGGACACCGCCGCCAGCCGCTGGTAAACCGCTTCGCCCTCCCGGGCGGAGGAAGCCATGTTGACCACGATCCAAATCCGCGCGTCCGCGCAGCGGGCCGCCACGATCTTGATCACCGAGTAGGCGTCCGCCAGCGCCGTCGGCTCTGGAGTCGTAACCACCACGATCTCCCGGCTGGCCAGGGCAAAGGACATGACGTGCCGGCTGATGCCCGCGCCCGTGTCCATGAGCAGGACGTCAAGGGTGGCATCCAGCGTTTCCAATGTCCGCAAGAACCGCTCCAGCCGCCATTGGCTCAAATTTGCCAGCTCATACACGCCCGACCCGCCGGCGACCACCTGCAAGCCCGCTGGGCCCTGGACCATCACGTCCGCCAGTGAACGCTCACCAAACACGACCTGGCTCAACGTGTACGGCGGGTCGATGCCCAGAACGAGATCGACGTTGGCCAACCCGAGGTCGGCGTCCAAGAGTGCCACCCGCTGACCCTGCTGCACCAGGGCCACCCCCAAGTTCACCGCCAGATTGGTTTTGCCTACGCCCCCCTTGCCGCTGGTCACCGCAATCACCCGCGCCTGGCGCCGCGCGGAGCGGTTGGCTTCCGCCATTTCCCGCAGCATCTGGGCTTGGTCCATCATGGCGCATCCCCCAAGATTAGATGAGCCACGTGTTGCCCATCCGCCACCTCGATGTCATCCGGCACGCTCTGGCCCGTCGTCAGGTACGAAAGCGGCGTGCCCGCCAGACGGGGCGCCATGTACAACGCGCCGTAAGAGCGCGTCTCATCCAGCTTGGTCACGATGACGCGCTGAAACGCGGTGTCCCGGAACCGTTCCACGATTTCGGCGATGTCCTGAAACCGCGTCGTGGCGCTGATGACCAAGTGGGTTTCCGGCGACGGCAACACCTCCAGGAACGCCCGCAGTTCCGCCATGTGCATGGCGTGATGCTGGCTGCGTCCGGCGGTATCGATGAGGATCAAGTCCCGGTCCGCCATGGCAGCGACCGCCCGCTGCAGTTCATCGGGCGTATAAGCCACGAGGAGCTCGATACCGATGATGTTGGCGTACGCCCGCAGCTGATCGACCGCGGCGATGCGATACGTGTCCACCGTCACGAGGCCCACCGACCGCTTGGCAAGCATCGCGTAATTGGCCGCGAGCTTGGCGATGGTCGTCGTCTTGCCCACGCCCGTAGGTCCCACCAAGGGCACGACCATGGGACGCCGGGTAAAGTCCCACGGGCCGACGGTCGGCGTCGCGGCGGCGAGCTTGGCGGCCAGCTGCTCCCACACCCACTGAGGATCTTCGGCCTCCACGGGCGCAACCGGGCCCGTCAACGCGTCGAGCAGCGCCTGGCATTCGGATTCGGGTACGTCCTGCTCCTTGAGGCGCGCCGCGGCGCACGCGATGCCGTGGGGAACCCGGGCTGCGGCCGCGGGCTGCTCGCCGATCATCCGCTTGAGGGCGCTCACTTCATCCTGCAACGCGCGAATCGCTTCCAGCGTTGCCTCGCGGGCCCGCTGCAGCTCCTTTTCCCGCTGGAGGGCAGGATGCCTCTCAGGCTCCACCGCGGCGATGACTTCCACCCGCGTCCTTCCCAGCAGGCCAAAAAACCCGGGCCGGTAGCGACGGGTGTGGAGGATCACCGCGTCCTCGCCGAAATCGGCCTTGACGCGCGCGATGGCCTGCTGCATCGTGTTGGCCACATAGCGCTTAATGCGCACCGTTGAGCGTCACCATCCCCACGGCCCGCACCTCGACCCCCGCGGCTACTTCGTTGTAGGCCATGACCGCAAGGCGCGGCATAGACCGCGACGTGAGCTGCTTGAGCGACCGCCGCAGGGCCGGCGGACAGAGCAGCACCGGCTGGTGGCCATGGGCGGCTGCCGCCTCAAACGCCCGGGCCAGACTGTCCAGGAACAGCTGCGCCCGCTGCGGCGCCCACGCCAAGGACTGGCCGTCCGGCATGGCTTCCCGCAGCTCCTCCTCAAGGGCGGGATCGAGGGTCAACGCCGCCAGCACACCGGATTCGGTCGTATACAGCTGGGTAATCTGGGCCGCCAGGCCTTCCCGGACCGCCTCGGTCAACACGGCCACGTCGCGAGTTTGACGGGCCGCATCGGTGAGCACCTCCAGGATAACGACCAAGTTGCGGATGGGTACACCTTCCCGCAACAGGCCCTGGAGCACCCGCTGTACTTCCCCGACGCTGAGCAACTCAGGAACCAATTCCTCAACGACGGCAGGAAATTCCTCCTTCACCTTGTCCAACAAGGTGCGGGTCTCCTGCCGTCCCAAAAGGTCGGCCGCGTGCCGGCGAATGATCTCGGTCAAGTGCGTGGCCAATACCGCCGAGGCATCCACCACGGTGTACCCGGCCTGTTCGGCGGCCACCCGGTCGCTGGGCGAGATCCAGAGAGCGGGCAAGCCAAAGGCGGGCTCCCGGGTTTCGATGCCTTGGATGCGGGCGGTGGCGCCGCCGTCCATAGCCAGGTAGTGGCTGGGCAATAGTTCGCCGCGGCCGACCTCCACGCCCTTGATACGGACGACATAGGCGTTTGCGGCAAGCTCCATGTTGTCCCGAATGCGAATCGACGGAACCACGATGCCAAGCTCCAGAGCGATCTGCCGCCGGATCATGCTGACCCGCTCCAGTACGTCGCCGCCCTGCTCCGCGTCGACCAGCGGGATGAGCCCGTAGCCGATCTCAAGCTCCATCGGATCGACCTGCAGCAATCCGAGCACGCTTTCGGGACGCCGATCGACACCGGGCTCTGGCTGCGCCGGCGGCGGAGCGGGCGCAGCCCGCCGCTGCTCCTGCCGGACCACGAGGCTCAAGCCCCCAACCAGCACGGAAAGCGCGGCGAAGGGCACAAAGGGAAGCCCGGGAATGAGCGCGAAGGCGAACATCACGCCCGCGGCCACCTGCAGCACCCGGGGATCGGCCGCCAACTGCCCGGTCACGTCCTGGCCGAGACTGGCCTCCGAGGCCGCCCGGGTGATGATAATGCCCGTCGCCGTCGCGATGAGCAGCGCCGGTATCTGGCTTACCAGGCCGTCACCCACGGTAAGGAGGGTGTATCGCTGCAAGGCGTCGGTGAAGTCCATGCCGCGCTGGCCGACGCCGACGGCAAACCCGCCGAGGACGTTGACGGCGCTGATGATGAGCCCGGCGATGGCATCCCCTTTTACAAACTTGCTGGCGCCGTCCATGGCGCCGTAGAAGTCCGCTTCCCGCTGGATATCCTGGCGCCGCGAGCGGGCTTCGTCCTCGGTGATGAGGCCGGCGTTCAAGTCGGCGTCGATGCTCATTTGCTTGCCGGGCATCGCGTCCAAGGTGAAGCGTGCGGCAACCTCCGCAACCCGCTCGGCGCCGCGGGTGATGACGACGAACTGGATGATGACCAGGATCAGGAAGACAACGAAGCCGACCACGTAGTTGCCGCCGACGACGAAGTTGCCAAAAGCTTGTATTATCGTGCCCGCGTCCGCCTGCAGCAGGATGAGCCGCGTCGTGCTGACATTGAGGGCGAGGCGAAACAGCGTCAAGACCAAAAGCAGCGTCGGAAACACCGAGAAATCCAACGCCCGCCGCACGTTCATGGTGAGCATGAGCACCAGCAGCGCCAGACTGATGTTGACCGCGAGGAGCAGATCGATCAGGGCCGTCGGCAGCGGCACCACCATCATGACGACGATAAGCACCACGGCCAGCACGATGGTGACGTCACCCTGGCGCAGTCCTGCCGCCCACGCCGCCGACCTCGGTTGGCTGCTCAAACGTTTCACCTCCTGCGTGCCCGCATGCGGTAAACAAAGGCCAGCACGTCCGCGACGGCCCTGTACAGCTCGACCGGGATGGCTTGGCCGATCTCCACCCCGTCGTAGAGAGCCCGGGCGAGCCATACATTCTCGACGACCGGGACGTCATTCTCCCGTGCAATCTCCCGGATCCGGCGGGCAATGAGGCCGGCGCCTTTGGCCACCACCACCGGCGCGGCCATCGTCGCAGCTTCGTACTTGAGCGCCACCGCCACGTGCACCGGGTTGGTGATGACCACGTCCGCTGTGGGCACCGCCTGCATCATGCGACGCGCAGCGATCTGGCGCTGGCGCTGGCGGATTCGGGCCTTGAGCTGCGGGTCTCCCTCGGTCTGCTTGAACTCT
>ERZ777003.2131-NODE-2131-length-24705-cov-15.463732_pt1 | contig 24705 bp, 21 predicted proteins | sample MGYA00374956_ERZ777003 | MGnify/ENA primary metagenome ERZ777003 (study PRJEB29302, sample SAMN06268252) | bioreactor metagenome | isolation source: Joint BioEnergy Institute, California, USA | place: USA:Joint BioEnergy Institute, California, USA | collected... | reverse complement strand
GCGGGCGCGGCTGTTTTCGCAGGAAGTTGGTGTGCAATGACGCAGACGGACGAGTACAAGCGGCAGGCGGCGGAGCGGGCGCTGGACTTTGTCCGGAGCGGGATGGCCGTCGGCCTCGGCTCAGGGACGACCGCCGAGATCATGTTGCGCGGGCTGGCGGAACGGCTGCGCGACGGCCGGCTGGGCGACATCGTCGGGGTGCCGACGTCCGAGCGCACGGCCGCTCTGGCGCGGCAGCTCGGCATCCCGCTGACGACGCTCGCCGAGCGCCCCGAGCTCGACGTGGCGTTGGACGGCGCCGATGAGATCGGGCCGGGCCTGGCGCTGATCAAGGGCCTGGGCGGGGCGCTGCTGCGCGAGAAGATCGTCGCCGCCGCGTCCCGCCAGTTTATCGTCATGGCCGACTCGACCAAGCTGGTCAGCCGGCTCGGCGCCCGCTCCCCGGTCCCGGTCGAAGTCATTCCGTTCGGGCGCCCGCTGTGCGAGCGCAAGCTGGCCGGGCTGGGCGCGTCGCCGAAGCTGCGCACGAGCGCCTCGGGGGAGGTGTTCCGCACCGACCAGGGCAACGAGATCCTGGACTGCGCCTTTCGCACGATCGACGACCCGGCCGCTACCGCCGCGGCGATCAGCGCGATCCCGGGCGTCGTCGGGCACGGCCTGTTTATCGGCATGGCGACGGCCGCGGTCGTCGCCGGCCCGGATGGGGTTGTGGTGCTCACCTAGCGCCGCGGCAGGTGTTCGCCGGGCATGCTGCGCGGGCTGTGCAGCATCTTGCGGCGCGGCGGCGGCCCTGGTACAATCCACTCTATGGCTGCAGAGGTAAATCTCCCGACCACCAAGACCATCCCCGACGTCGAGTACGTCGTCGTCACCGACGAGGAGCTCGAGCGCCCGTACCGCGTCATCATCGAGAACGACGACGTCACGCCGATGGACTTCGTCGTGCTGGTGCTCGAGATGATCTTCGAGCTCGACTCGACCCGCGCGGAGCAGGTGATGCTCGAGGCGCACACCAACGGCCGCGCGCACGTCGCGACGCTGCCGTACGAGGATGCGCGGCAGCGCGTCTACGCCGCGCAGAGCCTCGCGCGCCAGTTCGGCTACCCCCTCAGCTTCTACCTCGAGCCCGACGAGTAGGATCGCGCCTGCTACCCGCGCGACTGGCGCGTCTTGTAGCTCGCGAACTGCGCCTGCTTGCGGTCGGCCTCGCTCAGCCCCTGCTCCATTCGCCCGGCGAGCTCACTGTACGAAGCGGTCACCTGCGCTGGCGCGTAGACGGCGGCTGCCGCAAGCGCCTGGACCAGCGTCGACCGCGCCTCCTCACGCTGGCCGGCGCGCTCGAGCCTGAGCGCACGTGCCGCGGCGGTCGCAAGCTCGACCTCGCTCGCGCGGGCCAGCAGCTCCTTGTAGATCGGCGCCAGCAGCACCTCGGCCTCACGGGCGTAGGTGAGCGCCAGCTGCGCCTCGACCGATATGGCGCGGCCGTCGAGGTCGGCGTAGCCGAGCTCGCCGCGCAGCACGACGCTGGTGCCGGGCGCGTCGGGCGGCGTCAGCACCCGCGTGTAGATCGCCCGCCGCTCGCCCGCCGCCAGGTCGCCCAGGAAGATCCGCAGCTGCTCGCCCTGCCGCTCGTGCGGCAGATCGCCGAGCACCTCGACCGCCACGCCGCGCGGCACGTCGATGGTGAGGAACGCCTCGCGCCCGACGACCGTCAGCAGCTCGCCGAGCTCCTGGCGGAACACGTCCGGGATCTGCTCCGGCCGCTCGATGTAGTAGAAGTGGCCGCCGCCCTGCTCGGCCAGCGCCGTGAGCAGCTGCTCGTTGAAGTCCAGGCCGACGCCGAAGGTGGAGGTGGCCACGCCGCGCCGCCGCAGCTCCCGCGCGTGGTGGATCAGCTCCTCCACGTCGGTGATGCCGCGGTTCGCCAGCCCGTCGGTGAGCAGCAGCGCGCGGTTGACGCCCTCGACCAGCTCGTCGCCGATCTGGCGGCAGCCCTCGAGCCAGCCGCCGGCCAGGTCGGTCATCCCGCCGGGGCGCAGCTCGTCGATGCGCCTGAGCAGCTCGCGCCGCACATCGTCGGTGACGCGCGTGCCCGCCGCGACCAGCGTCACCTGGTCGTCGTACGCGACGATCGCGACCCGGTCGCGCTCGTCGAGCGCGCCGAGCACGTGCCGCGCGGCCTGCTGGACGAAGCGCAGCTTGTCGCCATGCATGGAGCCGCTGCGGTCCAGCACGAGCGCCAGGTTCAGCGGCGGCCGCGTGCGGCGCTCCGTCAGCTCCGGGACGGCTATGATCCACTCGACGGTGCGCTGCGAGGAGACTTCGACGGCGACCAGCCGCCGCTCGCACTCCGCGGTTAGCGTAATATCTGCCATGGCACCCTCCGTCTTGCGCTCTATCGGTTACTCTGCGAATAGCTCGCCCGCGCGCTCGAGCAGCTGCCTGACGCGCTCCTGCAGCCGCTCTGGCAGCGGGTCCCGGATGTGCAGCTCCACTCCGGGCGCGAGCGTCACCCGCCGCCAGCGCTCCTCCACCGCGGCGTCCTCGCGCCGCTCGCCCGCCGGCCGACGGCGGGGGAGGATCCTCCCGAGCAGCCCGGGCTGCTCCTCCGATCGCTGGGCGACCTCCGGCGGCTGCGATGGCGCCGGCTCAGCTCGCCCGACCCGCAGCGCGTTGAAGAAATCTCCCCCGTGGCTAGAGGCGCCCACCATGTGCCGCGGCGTCTGTAGCGGCGGTGCCGCCGGCTGTGAGGGCAGCTGCGCCCGCCCGGTGTAGCCCGCCCGCCCCTCGGCGATCGCCCGCGGCCCGCTGCGTTCGGCGAGCACCTGCGCGACATAATCGCTCGCGCTCGAGGGCGCCGCGGGCGTGTGCTCGTGCTGGGCCAGCAGCGCCTCCACCTCGTCGGGCGTCAGGCCGCTGAGGATGGCTCGGATCTCGCTCAGCGGCAGGTACGCCTCCTTGAGCCGGGCGATCAGCTTCAGCCGCCGCAGGTGATCCGCGCTGTAGAGCGCGTACGCCCCGCGCGAGTCCGGCGGCGGGAGCAGCCCTTCGGCGGTGTAGTACCGGATCGTGCGCGGCGTGACGCCCGCCGCCTCAGCGAGCTCGCCGATCCGGTAGACCTGGTCATTCGTATCGGTCATGTCAGCGTGTCGGTCCCAGTGTCTGGCGGCCATCACTCCGGCGTGCCATTGCTCGTCTCCTGCTGGAGGTGCTCGCGCCAGGCCCGGAGCAGCTCGGCCTCGCGCTCAGCCCTGAGGCCCGCGCGCAGCGCCTCTCCCTCCGGCCGCGCCCGGTGCCACGCCAGCGTGTCCCGCACGGTCTGATCGAGCGGCCGGAACGTCAGCCCTGCGTCGATCGCCCTGCGGCAGTTCACCCTGCTGAACCCGGCGCTGCTCGCGTCGAGCTCCGGAATCCACAGCGGCAGGTCGGACCACGGCTGCACGCCGCGGTCGAGCAGGAACTGCTCGCCAACCCAGGTGAACGTCGCGCTGCTCCCGCTCGCCGCCGCGCTCGACGCGAGCAGCTCCCCGAACGGCAGCGGCTCCTGCGGCCCGGTGGCGTTGAAGACGCCCGTGGCGCGGCGCTGCACCATGTGGATCGTCCACGCCGCCAGGTCGCGCACGTCGATGAACTGCGTGACCCACTCCGGCCGGCCGGGGGCCAGCACTTCGCCGCCGCGCGCCACCCGCGCAGGCCAGTAGGTGAAGCGGTCGGTCGGGTCGTGCGGGCCGACGATCAGCCCTGGCCGGATGACCAGCACGCGGCCGGGCATGGCCTGTTCGGCCGCGCGCTCGCACAGCGCCTTGAGCGGGCCGTACGTCTCGCCGGTGATCTCCTCCGTCGCCTCGTCGGCCAGCGTGCCGACCGGCGCCTCCTCGTCCGCGCCCGGCTGGCTCAGGTCGGCGTAGACCGAGATGCTCGAGATGAAGGTGTAGTGCTCGACCGCATCGGCCAGCAGGTGTGCCGACGCGCCCACGACCCGCGGCACGTAGCCGCTCGTGTCGATCGCTGCATCCCAGCGGCGCCCGCGCAGCGCGGCCAGGCCCTCTGCCCCAGCCTCGCGGTCGCCGCGCAGCTTCTCGACCTGCCCGAAGAGCTCCGGGTTGTGCCGCCCGCGGTTGAACAGTGTCACATCGTGGCCCGCGGCCAGCGCGGCCTCCACCAGATAGCGGCCGAGGAAGATGGTGCCGCCGAGAATCAACAGCTTCACGCGTTACTCCTCTGTGACAGTTGAACTGACATTCCGCTGTCATCATAACAGAGTAACGTAATACTGTCAATAGCGGATTGTGGAGATCCCAGATAGATGCGACGTCAGAGGCGCAGCCGGTCACACACCGTTTCCGCCGCGTTAGAGTGGCGAAGAGGTCAGAGGTGGCGGGAATGGGGAAGGCCGGAGAGGGTTTCGCTTTCCAGCCCGCACCGCAGCGCACGTTCGGTCTGAGGTGCGGCTGAGGGGCTAGATCAGGCCGGCGGCGAGCCAGCGGTCGAGGACCTGCCGGGCCTCGCGGGCGGCGCGGGCGCGGTGGCTGATCTGGTTCTTGCGCTCGAGCGGGAGCTCGGCGAGCGTGGCGTCCTCGTCCAGCACGTAGAAGAGCGGGTCATAGCCGAAGCCGCCCTCGCCGCGCGGCTCGAACTCGATGACGCCGGGGAGCACGCCCTCCACCAGCTCGATCCCACCGTCGGGGCGGGCGAGCGCGATCGCGCAGACGAAGCGCGCCAGCCGGGCGTGGAAGGGGACGCCGGCCAGCTTCTGCAGCAGAAAGGCGTTGCGCTCGGCGTCGCTCTTCCCGGGCCCGGCGTAGCGCGCCGAGCGAACCCCCGGCTCGCCGCCGAGCGCCGCAACCTCCAGCCCGGAGTCGTCGGCCAGGGTGAGCTGGCCGCTGCGCCGGGCGTAGTACTCGGCCTTTAGCCGGGCGTTCTCGGCGAAGGTCTCGCCGGTCTCCTCGACCTCGTCGGCGATCCCTTCGTCGCGGAGCGTCCGCAGCTCGAGGGGCAGGCCGTCAAAGATGGCGGCGTACTCGCGCAGCTTGCCCGGGTTGGTGGTGGCGATCAGCAGCTTCGGCATACTTCGTTCCCCTGTTGCAGATGAGCGCTCGCCCGGCGCTGGGGAGCCATCCCCGGTCTCACCGAAGGAACGCGGCGCCGATCCATGCGACCCCGATGAAGCGCGCGGTCTTCCCGGCGATGCAGGCGATCAGAAAGGTGCGAAACGGCATGCGCAGCGCGCCGGCGGCCACGCCGGCCAGGTCCATCACCGGCGTCGGGATGAACGCCATGGCGAAGATCGTGAGCGCGCCCCAGCGCGAGACCCAGCGCTGGACACGCTGGTAGTGGCGCGAGCGCAGCGCCAGCTCGCTGCCCCCGCGCCCGGCGAGGTAGCCGGTGACCTCGCCGAGCCCCGCCGCCACGCCGCTGATCAGCCCGACGATCCAGGGGTCGAGCGAGCGGCCGGCGATCAGCGCCACGCCCAGCGACGGGGAGGGGAGCACGATCGTGGCGCTGGAGAGCAGCACCAGCACGAACACGCCGCCGTAGCCGAAGGCGCCGAGGCGCTCGACGGCGTCCGCCGGGACGAACAGCAGCCCGACGGCCAGCGCGAGGCTGCCGAGCATCATCACGGCTGACTGGGGCGAGATGGCGAGCAGCGTGCGCCACCCGTCGGCCGGCCGCGCGATCTGCTGTGGTGAGGTGGTTATCTCTTCCGACATGGGCAATTCCGATCTTTACATGTTGGCACGCGAGAGTACCGATATTCGGCGGTGCTGTCAAGCCGGCGGTTTGACGCGTTCTGCTCGCCTCGGCTAGAATAGTGCGTCATTACAGAACAGATGCACGCTGCGGCTCGCAGCGGGCGCGCCCGCCACCGCTTGGGGATACGGGGGAGACGAAGCCCACGCAGCATCTCCCCTCGGCTCGCCAGGGCGGCGAAGCAGGCAAGATAGGAGTCACATGGGTCAGACGGTCGAGATCGAGGGCGCGCAGGCGCGCAGAGAGACACAGCTGGCCGCACTGCTGCGCGCCATGCGCCCGAAAGAGTGGATCAAGAACGCCTGGATCTTCGCCGCGATCGTCTTCTCGGAAGGGCGGCTGTGGCTGGAACCCGGGAGCATCCTGGTGATCCTCGGCGCCTTCGCCCTGTTCTGCATGGCGGCGAGCGCGATCTATCTCCTCAACGACCTCGTCGATATCGAGAAGGACCGGGCGCACCCGAAGAAGCGGCACCGGCCGCTCGCCTCCGGGCGCCTCAGCCCGCAGCTCGCGGCGGCGGCGGCGGTGGGGCTGCTGGTGCTCTCGCTGCCGCTGGCCTTCCTGATCGACTACGTCACGCCGCCGGGAAGCGCGCCCGACGCCGACTTCGGCTTCGCGCTCGTCGCCTACGTGCTGATCCAGGGCATCGCCTACTCCTACTACCTGAAGCACATTGTGATCCTGGATATCTTCACCATCGCGGCCGGCTTCGTGCTGCGCGCGGTCGCCGGGGCAATGGTGCTGGACGTCGCGATCACGCCCTGGCTGGTGATGTGCATGGGGCTGCTGGCCCTGTTCCTGGGGGTCTCGAAGCGGCGGGCCGAGCTGGAGCTGCTGCAGGGCGGCGCCGGCGAGCACCGGCGCATCCTCGACGAGTACTCGCTGCCGCTGCTCGACCAGATGACGTCGATCATCATCGCGGCGACGATCATCGCCTACGCGCTGTTCACCTTCACCGCCCCCACGCTGCCGCACGAGCCGTTCCCGGTGATGATGGTAACGGTCCCGATCGTGGTGTACGCGATCTTCCGCTATCTGTACCTGATGCAGCGCCACGGGGGCGGCGGCAACACCGCCGACCTGGTGCTGCGCGACCGGCCGCTGGCGATCAGCATCGGGCTGTGGGGCCTGGCGTCGCTCGTCATTCTGGCTGTGTTCTGAGGCGTCTGCAGCGCGTATGCTCGTCTTCGTGAAGCTCGGCGGCTCGGTGATCACCGACAAGACCCGCGCGGAAACCCCTGACCACGAGACGATCCGGCGCCTGGCCGGCGAGCTGCGGGCCGCGCTGGATGCCTCCCCGTCGCTGCGGGTGATCGTCGGCCACGGCAGCGGCTCGTTCGGGCACGTCTACGCCCAGCGCTACGGCATCAACCGCGGCCTCGCGCCCGACGCGGACTGGCGCGGCTTCGCGCTAACGGCCGCGGCCGCCCTGCGCCTGAACCGGATCGTCGTAGACGCCCTGCTGGATGTGGGCGTACCGGCGCTGGCGCTGCAGCCCTCGGCGTCGCTCCGCGCCGATCGGGGCGCGCTGGTGGCGTGGGACACGTGGCCGCTCGAGCAGGCGCTGGGGCGCGCGCTGGTGCCGGTGGTCCACGGCGACGTGGCGTTCGACACGGCCCAGGGCAGCGCGATCATCTCGACCGAGCAGCTGCTGGTCCACCTCGCGGGCGTCGAGCAGCTGCGGCCGGAGCGCATCGTGCTCGTCGGCGAGGCGGGGGTCTACACCGCTGACCCGCGCGCCGACCCGGGCGCGACTCTGATCCCGCACATCGACTCGACGAACATCGACGCCGTGCTCGCCGGGGCGGGCGCGTCGCACGGGGTGGACGTGACCGGCGGGATGCGCGGCAAGGTCGAGCTGATGTGGCGCCTGGTGACAGCCGACCCGCGCCTCACCGTCCAGCTGATCGGCCCGGCGCCCGGCCTGCTCTCGCGCGCGCTGCTCGGCACGGCCGCCGGCGAGGGGACGGTGATCAGCGTGTGAGCGCGGCGCGCAGTTCCTGTAAAACGACCAAGGGCTCGATCGCGCTCGATCGAGCCCTTGGTCTTTTCGCGCCCGCTCTGCGCGCTACGCGTCCGAGAGCGTGAGCACCGTGCTGGTGCGCTCGAACATCATAAAGGACAGCGGCAGCCCGATCACCGTCGCCGCGATGCCCCAGGCGGCCAGCATCCACAGCAGGCTCAGCCACCAGCCGATCAGTACGAAGTACACCGCGCGCACCGCGACGCTCGTCGCGCTATGGGCGGGCGGCCTGGGCGGCTGCGGCCGCTGCTGGCGCAGGGTCATCACCTGCGGCATCATCGAGAGCATCCACAGCCCGATCGGCAGGCCGATCAGCGTCAGGTTGAACAGCCAGGCGGCGACCACCCACGCGAAGCCGAGCGGCAGCCCGATGAAGAAGAACCAGAGCGCCCGGACGACGAGCGGCAGCTCGGGCTGCGCCATGTGCGTGACGTAGACGTGCTGGTGGATCGTGGGCCCACCGGCAGCCGCGAGCGCGGGTGCCGGCGCCATGGTGATCCCGCGGGGCGTCGTGGGCGGGTGGTCGAGCGACACGCCGCACAGGACGCAGAAGCGGCTGCCGGGCGGGTTGGCGGTGCCGCACGAGGGGCAGCGGCGCACAGGGGCGGCCTGCGCCGGGGCGCGGAGCTCGCGCGGGGGCTCAGCGGCGGCGGAGAGCGGCGCGGCGCAGGCGATACAGAAGGTGGCGTCGGGCGCGTTCGCTGTGTCGCACCGTGGGCACAGGGTATTCTCAGGCATGACAGTCTTCTTTCGCTTCAGGACACACTGCGGCGTCACGGGGTTTGACGCCCGCCCGCCGCGCAGTGTTGCGGGCCGCCCCGGATCGATCGCAAATCGTACGCGCCGCCCCACGCTGCGCCGCCTATACTACAGGTGGCGACGCAACCCGGCTCGGAGGCCGCGCGTACATCCCAATGTAGTAGCACAACGTCGCAGCAAAGGAGAACGCCCGATGGCCCTGCTCGACCTGGTCGAATTCACCGATCCTACCGGCCACACACTTGTCGCCCGGGTGCCGCCGAACGGCGACGGCGAGCTGCGGCTCGGCTCGCAGTGCATCGTGCGCGAGGGCCAGCTGGCGTTCCTCGCCCGCGACGGGCGCTTCCTCGACATGCTGGCCCCCGGCCGGCACACTCTCAGCACGAACAACATCCCGCTGCTGATTGAGTTCATCAAGCCGGTGTTCCAGGGCGGGCGCAGCCCGTTCCGCGCCGACGTCTACTTCGTGAGCCTGCACCAGCACACGGACCTGAAGTGGGGCACGCCGCAGCCGATCCCGATGCGCGACGCCCAGTTCGGCATGGTGCGCCTGCGCGCCTTCGGCACCTTCATCGTGCAGGTCGCCGAGCCGCGCCGCCTGCTGTCTGCGGTGGTGGGGACGCGCGGCCGGCTGCTGGTGCAGGACGTGGAGGAGCAGCTGCGCAGCTCGATTGTCGCGCGCGTCGCCGACGTGGTCGCCGAGCGGATGCGCGAGCGCAGGCTCTCGGTGCTGGACCTGGCCACCGAGTACGACGAGCTCTCGGAGATGGCCCACGCGGCGATCCGGGCGGACTTCGCGAACCTCGGGCTGGAGCTGGTGCGCTTCTACATCAACACGATCAGCGTCCCGGAGGATCTGGAGCGCCGGCTCGACCAGGCCGGCGGGGTCGCGGCGCTGGGCGGCCTGAGCGACTTCACGCGCTACAACGCGGCCGAGGCGCTGCGCGATGCGGCCCAGGCTGGCGGCGACGGCGCGGCGGGGGCTGGGCTGGGGCTCGGCGCCGGGCTGCAGCTCGGCCAGCTCCTGGGCCAGTCGCTCGCGGCGCCTGGGCAGCCCGCAGTAGCCGCGGCCGTCGCCACGGGCGCACCGACCTGCCCGCGGTGCCGCTCGGCCACGCCTGTGGCGGCCAAGTTCTGCCCCGAGTGCGGCGCATCGCTGCGCGCCGGGTGCCCCAAGTGCGGCCACGCCACGCAGCCGGGCGCGAAGTTCTGTATCGAGTGCGGCGCGGGGCTCGTGTCCTAGCCGCCGCGCCTCGCGATACCCGGCAGTCGACCGGTGCGGATCGGCCTGCGCCGTGGGGCGGGTGGGGCCTCGGCGGCACTGGTGAGCCCCGGCTGCACTCACGCTTCTCTCATCCAGCCGGCCGCCGAGGGGTGCTATACTCGCTTCAAATCCCATCTCGCCCCTGGCTGATCTGAGGTCGAACTGTGCATCGTACTCACGTTCTGTCCCATCTGGTCGCGCCAGCGCTCTTTCTGGCCGTGGCGCTCGGTGCGCTTGCGCCCGCCTCGACACTGGCACAGCAGGAGCCGCCTGCGCCCACACCCGCCACACCATCCGTTCCGACAGTCATTCCGACGCCCACTCCGCGCCCGGCCGGCACCCCACCGCGGGTTGGCCTCCAGGTCGGCCACTGGAAGAGCAACGAGCTCCCCGACGAGCTGTCGCGGCTGCGCACCTCGACCGGCGCGTACGTCCGCGGCCTCGCGGAGGTCGACGTCAACTTGGATATCGCGCGGCGCGTTGCCGCGCTGCTGACGGCGCAGGGCATCGTGGTCGATCTGATCCCGGCGACGGTGCCGCCCTCGTACGACGCCGACGCCTTCGTGGCGATCCACGCCGACGGGTCGAGCTCATCGCGGGCGCGCGGGTTCAAGCTCGCCACCCCGTGGCGCACCTCGCGCGCCTCGCAGCACCTGCTCGAGGCGCTCAGCGCGGAGTACGCCGCCGCCACGCGCCTCCCGCGCGACGGCGGGATCACCGTCAATATGCGCGGCTACTACGCCTTCAACTACCGGCGCCACACCCACGCCATCGCCAGGACGACTCCGGCGGTCATCCTCGAAACGGGCTTCCTCACCAACCCGGCCGACCGGGCGCTGCTCACCGGCCAGCCGGACATCGTGGCGGCCGGGATCGCCAACGGCATCCTGCGCTACCTGCGCGAGCGCGACCCGTCCGACGGCGCGGCGCTGATCCCGCCGGAGTTCGGCTCGTACCGCGCGGCGAGCCCCACGGTGGCCGTGCGCGCCGCCCCGAGCGACACGGCCCGGGTGCTGCTCCAGGCCACTCCCGAGAGCCGGTTCTTCGTGTTCCGCGAGCGCGACGGCTGGTTCGAGGTGATGGTGCGCGGTAACCGGACGGTGACCGGCTGGGTGCGCGTCTCCGATCTGGTCGCGAGCAACGAGCCGCCGCCCGCGCCGCCGCCGTCCAGCGACTCGTGATGGCAGTTGCCCCTACGACCCTGGTCTTCTGCGGTAGCCCCGGCGCGGGAGTCGGGCTGGCTGCCGCGGCCGCCGCGCTGCGGCTGGCGGATGGCGGCCAGCGCACGCTTCTGATCGGCCTGAGCTCGCCGGACGCGCTCGCGGAGCTGCTCGGCGTGCCGGTGGGCCCCGAGCCCAGCCAGGTGCTCGCGGGCCTCGACGCGCTGGCGCTCGACCCGGCCGCCGAGCTGGACCGCGCCTGGGAGGAGGGGCGGCGGGCCATGCCGCCTCAGATGGCGCGGCTCACCGGCGACGAGCTGCCGCTGCTCCCCGGGATGGGCGCGCTGTTCGGCCTGCGGCGCCTGCGCGAGCTCGCGCCGCGCTACCAGCGCGTGGTGGTGGACGCCGGAGCCCACGATGCGCTGCTGCAGGTGCTGGGCCTGCCGGACACGCTGCGCTGGGCGGTGCGCCTGCTGCTTGGGCTCGACCGCGGGCCGGGCGCGAGCGTCGCCTCGCAGACGCGGGCGCTGCTGCCGGCGAGCTTCCTGCCGGTCGAGATGATCGACCGGGTGCAGCAGATCCGCGTCGAGGCGGAGCACCTGCGCGCGGAGCTGCTGCGCGCCTCACAGGCGGTGTACGTGCTGCGCCCCGACGCGCCGGCGCTCGCCGAGGCGCAGCTGGCGCTGCCGGCGATCCAGCTGCACGGGCTGCCGGTCGTCGCTCTGGCGGCGGGGCCGCTGCTCCCGGCGCAGGTGAGCGCGGGCGCGCTGCTCGGGCGCCAGGAGCGGCTGCTGGAGCGCGTCGCGGCGACCTGGCCGGGCCGTCCGCTGCTGCGGCTTGAGGCGCAGGCGGCGGAAGGGCTGGAGGCCGTGCGCGGCCTGGCCGCCCGCCTCGATCTGTTCCCAAGCGCGCCCGCCGAGCCTCCGCTGCTCGAGACCTTCGGCGGCGAGCCGGCGCTGGCGATCGACCTGCCGGGGCTGCCCCAGGGCGCGCTGAAGCTCACGCTCAGCGGCGATGACCTGATCGTGCGCATCGGGCCGTACCGCCGGCACGTGCTGCTGCCCGAGCCGCTGCGCGGCATCAGCGCCATCCGCGCGACCCGCGAGGGGAGCCGGCTGGTCGTGCGGCGCCGCGGCTAGCACCGCGCCGGAGAGCCGCGGGCGCTCCAGCTCGCGAAGGCGTCGCTTCCTGTGCCGCGCGCTCGCGCAGAATGAGAGTCGCTCCTCCGCTACGAACACACGTCAACGGGTTGACAAACTCCCGGCCGTAGCTACACTGCTTGGCGAGCATGCGCGCCGCGCTCGGATCGCGTGCTCGCGTGCTCTCGGCTGGTGATGGAGCTTGCGTGTCGCACGGAGAGGCGTAGGCCGTCCACACCGCACCGACGGAGAACCTCCCACACCTATGAGGCGTTTCACCCTTCGCGCCGCGGCTGTGGCTGCGCTCCTGCTCGCCGTGCTCCCATACGCCACGCCCGCCAACGCGGCACCGCGCTGCTTCCCTGAGGCCGGGATCGGGGACTGTATCGACGGGCGCATCCGCGAGTACTGGGAGTCCCAGGGCGGCCTGCCGGTGTTCGGCTACCCGCTCGGCCCCGCGTACCAGCAGCAGACCGAAGCCGGGCCGATCACGGTCCAGCTGTTCGAGCGCGCCCGCATCGAGCACCACCCGCAGAACCAGCCGCCCTACGATATCCTCCTCGGGCGGCTCGGCGCCGATGCGCTGAGCGCGCGCGGGCGGGGTGCCGCGCCGCCCGAGGCCCCGCGCGACGGCTGCCTCCACTTCCCCGAGACCGGCCAGAATGTCTGCGAGCCGTTCCTCTCGGCCTACCGGCGCCACGGCATTGACCTGGGCCAGCCGGGCGTCAGCCACGCCGAGAGCCTGGCGCTGTTCGGGCTGCCCCTGACGCCCGCGCAGCCGGCGGTGCTCTCCGACGGGCAGACCTACACCGTGCAGTGGTTCGAGCGGGCGCGCTTCGAGGACCACGGGGCGCAGGGCGTGCTCTTCGGCCTGCTCGGCCGGGAGCTGCTGGAGGCCGGCGCCATCCACGCGACGGCCGCCCCGCCCACCGACCGCGGCGGCTTCATCCAGGTCTCGGGCGGGCAGCTGACCCGCCTCGGCCGGCCGGTGCTGCTCAAGGGCTTCAACTACTACCCGCAGGGGCGGCCCTGGCATGAGATGTGGTACTACTGGGACGGCCCGCAGGTCGAGCGGGAGCTGCGCACGGCGCGCGAGCAGCTCGGGATCAACACCGTGCGCGTGCTCGTGCCCTACGAGATCGCCGAGAGAGGCGGCAGCCGCGGCCAGGTGACGCCGGAGATGCTCGGCTGGCTGCGCGAGATGGTGCAGATCGCCGGCGACCTCGACATGCGCGTGATCGTCACGCTGTTCGACTTCTACGAGGGGTTCGCCCCGGCGGGCAGCGGCGAGTTCGAGGAGAACCTGATCTACCTCCGCAGCGTGATCGGCAACTTCATCGGCGATGACCGCATCATCGCCTGGGACCTGCACAACGAGCCGGACCACTACTCGCTGTGGCGGGAGGGCCGCGAGCAGCAGGTGCTCGACTGGCTCGGGCGTATGGCCGACGAGGTCCACCGGCTGGCGCCGAACCATCTGGTGACGGTCGGCATGGGCAACTACCAGAACTTCTTCGTCCCGGGGCCGGACGGGCGGCGGGTGATCGACTACAGCGACGTGATCAGCCTGCACAACTACAACGCCGCGGACACTGCGCGGCAGGTGGACGAGCTGCGCGCGGCGAGCGGCAAGCCGGTGCTGCTCGGCGAGTTCGGCTGGCCGACTGGGCCGCGCTGTCTCATCCCGGGATATACTGAGGAGCAGCAGGCCGCGGTGTACCGCGAGGCGCTGGCCCAGGCGCAGGGCCGCGTCGCGGGGGTCATCGCCTGGACCATGCGCGACTTCGACGTGGGGCCGTCGCGCCGCTGGGACACGCGCGAGGAGCACTACGGGCTGTACCGCCCGGACGGCAGCCTGAAGCCGGCCGCAGAGGAGTTCAAGGCCTACGTGGTCGAAGGACTGCCGGCGCAGTTCGACACCTCGCTGCCGCTGACGTCGCGCGGGCCGAACACCTCCGGCGGGATGCACGCGCCGATGCTGATACGCGAGTCGGGCTTCTACGTGAAGGGGCTGTTCCGGCGCGCTTGGGCGCTGCTGGGCGGCCAGGAGCGCTTCGGCCTGCCGGTCAACGAGGCGTATCGCTTCGTGGACGAGACGGGCGACGACCACATCGTTCAGTATTTCGAGCACGCGATTCTGGAGCTGAACCCGGCGGCGGCCCGCAGGCCGGGCTTCGCCGAGCTCAGCGAGATCGAGCAGGTCCGGCGCCAGGTGATCGTGCGCAGCCTGGGCAAGGGCGGCGGGCGCGCGGCGTTCGAGGCCCAGTGCCGCTCGGTGGGCCAATGATCCACGGAGGGCACGGAGGACACGGAGAAGGAGTCACGGAAGAGCGAAGGGTTCCCAACGTTGTGTCTCGGCGATAAGGAGATAATCGTGGCGAAGATCGGACGCAACGACCCCTGCCCGTGCGGCAGCGGCAAGAAGTACAAGAACTGCCACCTTCCGATCGAGGAGGCCGCGCGGGCCGAGCAGCTCAGGCTGCGCCGCGCGGTCGACACCCTGCTGCCGAAGGTGATCGACGCGGCCCGCGAGCTGCCCGAGGCGATCCCGGCGGCGCTGACGCGCTACTGGGACGGCAAGTACACGCCCGAGCAGCTCTCGGAGCTCGACGATCTGGAGGAGCGCGGCGCGGACCGCTTTCTCACCTGGTACGCCTTCGACTACGTGCAGGAGGACGGGCGCACGCTGGTCGAGCGCCTCGCGAGCGATCCGGCCGGCCTCGAGCTAGCCGAGGAGGAGGCGCGCCTCCTGCCGGCCTGGGCCGACGTCCGGCTGCGCGCCTACGCCGTTCAGGAGGTGCAGAAGGGCCAGAGCCTGCGCGTGAGCGAGCTGGTGGAGGGGACGATCTACGACGTCGCCGACAGCGCCGCCTCGCGCCGCATGCAGGTCGGTGAGGTGCTGGTAGGGCACCTGGTGCCGGCCGGCGAGCAGTTCTTCATCGGCGGCGCGGTGGCCCACCTGACCGAGGACACGCGCGACAAGCTGCGGGACTTCGCGGAGCTCCACCTCGAGGCGCTGCGCCGCGACCGGCCGGACGCGACCTGGGCCGATCTGCTGCGCACGCGCTCCGAGGTGCTCAACCACTTCGTGATGCAGCTGCCGGTGGAGGCGCCCGACCCGACGCTGCTCGACCGCATCCTGCTGCAGACGCGCGTCGCGCTCCAGCTGGCCGGCGAGTCGATCGGCATTCGGCGCGAGTCGCCGGAGAGTGAGGAGTCGCCGGAGGGCGAGCGGGCGCCGGAGAGCGATGACTCACCGCCGGCGTAGCCGGGGAGTCATTTCCCGACCCCGAGCGCCCGCTCCACGACGGCCACGACGCGCTCGACCGTCTCGAAGGTCGGCGTGAGCCGGTTCTTGGTCAGCGCGAACGCGATGCCGCTCGCGGTGCTGCCGTAGGCGTGGCTGCCGCCGAGGCCGCCGACGCCGAACGTGTGCTGCGTCTCGTGCGCGTTCGACATGAACTGGCCGATCGAGTACCCCAGCCCCCAGGCGGTCGGGAAGCCGAAGACCTGGTCGGTGCCGCTCATCGCCACCGCCGTCACCTGGCGCAGGCGCTCGGGGGAGATCAGCCGCACGCCGTCCACCTCGCCCAGCAGCGCGGCGTACATGCGCGCCACGGCCCGCGCGGTCACCGTGCCGCCGGCCGGGATGTTGGAGCTGCGCACCCTGGCGCTGTTGGCGTGCGCGGCCGTCAGGTCCGGGCCGAGCCTGAGGATCGGCGAGTCCTCGGGCAGCTCGCCGAACATCTCCTGGTTGCGCGGGGCCTCCTCCAGCTGCGCCAGCCGGTGCTGCTGCGACTCCGGGATGGCGAAGAACATCTCGTTCTCAACCCCCAGCGGGCGCGCCACCTCGTCCCGCAGCGCCTCCGAGATCGGCTTGCCGGTGGCGCGGCGGATGATCTCGCCGACGATGTAGCCCCACGTGATGGCGTGGTAGCCGATCTTCGTGCCCGGCTCCCACCACGGCTCGGAGTCGGCGATGATCGCGCACATCTTGTCCCAGTCGCACAGGTCGTCCACCGTGAGGCCGCGCGGCAGGCCGGGCACCCCCACCGACTGGCTGAGCGCGTGGCGTATGGTCGCGGTGTGCTTGCCGTGCGCGCCGAACTCCGGCCACAGCTCGGCGATCGGGGTGTCGTAGTCGAGCACGCCGCGCTCGGCGAGCACGTGCACGATCGTCGCCGCGACGCCCTTGCCGATCGAGTAGCTGAAGAACGGTGTGTCGGACGTGACCGGCCGGCCGGTCGCCGGGTCAGCGACGCCTGCGACGGCGTCGACCACCAGGGTGCCGTTGTGGTACACGGCGACCTGCAGGCCGCGCTCGGCCCCTGACTCCACCAGCTCGTCGATGACCTGCTGAACCTGCTGCTGAACGTCGTTCATTGCGGCCTTCCTCCTCAGTGCTCTTCTCGCTGCTTTCAGTGTTGGGGCGTACGCGGTGGCCCTGCGGGTCGCCCGCGTCAGCGCTCCGCGGGGAGGTGTGGAGGGCCGCAGGCCCTCCCCGAACCCCTCCTGGAGCGCGGGGATGAGGTCACCGCGTAACTCCTGTCAATGTTATAGGAGCAGCCATAAGATGGTCGTTCGGCCGGCCCCGGAATCGACAATCGGCGCGAGGGAATTGTCGGGGTGGCTGTGCGTCGCCTCGCGGCCGTTCGCAGGGCGAAGCTATCGGACGGCGCGCTGCGACGCGGGCGCCTTCTGCCGGCGGCGATCGCGCGGAGCCGAGGGGAGGAGACAGTTCAGTTGTCCGGGCGGCGTCAGTGGGTCACGCCGATGGCCGGTACTGCGCGATCGCGCTGCTCGCGTGCGGGCGGCCGCTGCGCTCGTAGGCCTCCAGCAGCGGCGCGATATCGTACGGGAGGCGCCGGAACTCCAGCGCGACCCGCCCGCCGTCCACGGTCAGCATGGCGTACTCGGCCCACGGGTCGACGCGGAACGCGTCTGCGGGCTGGTGGTGGCTGTAGGCCATCCCGACGCTGCCGGGGTTGAAGTGGATCTGCGGCCCGGGGCCGATCCGGCGCACGAACTGCACGTGGGTGTGGCCGCCGCAGTACAGATCGGCCGTGTGGCCGCCCAGGAGCGCCGCCAGCTGCTCCTGGGGGATGTCGGGGAGGATGACGTCGTCGAACGAGCGCGGCGAGCCGTGATAGGCCAGCAGCTTCATCCCGCTCCCGAGGTCGACTTCGACAGTGGCGGGGAAGGCGGCGATGAACGCGCGATCCTCCTCGGAGAGCTGCTGCAGCGACCACTCGCGCACCTCGTGCATCGCGCGCAGGCGCTCGGGGCTGATCGCTTCGTCGCCGGTCTCCTCGCCGCTCAGCAGCCAGGCGTCGGCGTTGCCCATCACCACCGGGCAGCCCAGGGCGCGCAGCCGCTCGACGACCTCCGCCGGCTGCGGCCCGCCCTGCACGGCGTCGCCCAAGCAGACGAGCTGGTCAAACCCCTGCGCCTGGAGGTCGCCGAGCACCGCATCCAGCGCGACGGCGTTGCCGTGGATGTCCGAGATCACTGCGATTCGCATCTGTGGTCCTCCGGAAGCTTGCAAACGATGGCGTACGCGGCGGTGCCGCCCGCCCTTCTTACGGGAAGGTGTGGGAGACCATAGGCGTTCCCCTTCAGCGGGCGCGCCGAACGGTGTCCGGGGTCGATCGAGCGTGTCTGCGGCGAGCGCGTGGGCGTCTTCTGAGAATCGAACTCCTGCCAGGGTACGCCCCGGCGCTCGTCCGCGCATCTGTCGCTGGTCGGAACTCTGCTCGGGGAGGTGGCATGGTATTATTCCGTCCGGAAGCTGGCCGGCGAACCGAGTGCATATGCTGAAATCGATCGCGCGCCCGACGATACAGGAGCTCTCCTTCAGCCCGCCCCGCCGCCTCGACCTGCGGCTGGGCCTGGCGCTGATCTGGCTGCTGGCGCTCCCGGCGCTCTGGCTGAGCCTCACGGCTGCGCCGCAGGTGCGGGTGGAGGTGGGCCGCTGGGGCGACCACACGGTGCTCTTCGGCGTCAACGGCATGGAGCAGGCGGCCCAGGAGGACTACCGCTGGACGACCGGGCGGGCCGAGCTGGTGCTGCCGAACCTGAGCGGCCGCTACGAGCTGCTGCGCATGCGCGCCCACGGCTGGCGGCCCGATGGCCTGCCGAGTCCGGCCGTGCAGCTCGATGTCGCTGGGCGGCCGTGGGGCTCGCTGCAGACGACGCCCGGGCTGAGAGTCTACAGCATCCTGCTGCCGCACGCGCCGGGCGGGGCCGTCACGCGCATCGGGTTCACAAGTGAGACCTACAACCCGCCCGGCGACCAGCGCCAGATCGGGTTCGCGCTGGACTGGGCCGAGCTCCGGGCGCTGGGCCGCGCCGACGGGCCGACGGCGTGGCAGTTCGGCGGCCAGGCCCTCCTGCTCGCCCTCGGGCTGCTGCTGATCCGGCTGCTCGGGCTCCCGGCGCCGCCGACGCTCGGGGCCGCGGCCGCGCTGACCGCCGTCCTGCTCGGCGCGAACCTGTGGGAGCCGCTGTGGGTGAGCCTGGGCCTGCCGGCCTGGCTCGCGCTGGCGGCGGGGCTTCTGGCGGCCACGTGGCTGCTCGCGCCGCGGTTCTACGCGCTGGTGGCCGAAGGGGCGCCGTCCTCCGCACTACCGGCCGCAGCCCGCCGCCCGTGGATGACCCCGGCGCAGGCGCGGGTGGCCTGGGCGCTGGTGGTGGCCGCGTTCGCGCTGCGGCTGGCCGGCGCGGCCCACCCGCTGTTCGACGCGCGCGACATGCCGGTCCACACGCGCTGGCTCGGCATCGTCACGCAGGGGGAGCTGTACCTCTACTCGACGCCCGGCGAGCTGCAGAACCGCCAGACCTTCAACCCGCCGGCGGGCTACGTGCTGCTGCTGCCGCTGCGGCTGGCCCTGCCGGACCAGCGGCTGGCGGTGCAGGTCGGCACGGCGCTGCTCGATGCGCTCGGCTGCCTGCTGCTGCTGCCGCTGGCGCGCGAGCTGCGCCTGGGTGCGCGGGCGGGCCTGCTGGCGCTCGCGCTCTACCTGGCGCTGCCGATCAACATGACCATGATGTGGTGGGGCTTCGCCGCCAACGCCATCGCCCAGTCGCTCTGGCTGCTGCTGCTGTGGGCGATCCTGCGCCTCACCCGCGCGCCGACGCCGCGCGACCTGGTGCTCACGACGGTGGCCGGCACGCTCTGCCTGCTGACACACGTGGGGGCGCTGGTGCTGGTGCTGGCGACCGTCGGGCTGCTGATCGGGCTGGGCTGGCGGGTGCTCGAGAGGGCCGGGTGGCGGGCGCTGGTCTTCGCCGCGCTGCTGGCGCTGGCCTTCACCGTGCCGGTGTACTTCTCGGCGGCCGCGGCGCCGCTGATCGGCGAGGAGCGCGGGCCGGCGACGCTCGACCTGGGGGCGTCCTTCGCCAAGGGCCTGGCCGAGCGCGACGTGCGGTTCGGGCTGGTGTGGCGGGCGCTCGAGATCGGCTGGCTTCCGCCGGTGACCGGGCTGGCGCTTCCCGGCCTGGCGCTGCTGGCGCTGGCGCCCGGGCGCCACCCGCTGATGCGGCTGCTGATCGGCGTCTCGCTCGCGGTCTGCGCCCTGTTCTTCTCGACCTACGTGTTCCTCGGGCTGCTGACGCGCTACATCTACTTTGTGACGCCGCTGGTCTGCCTGGCGGCGGGCGCCGTGCTGGCGAGGCTGTGGGGCAGGCCGGGCGGGCGCCAGGCGGTGAGCGCGCTGGTGCTCCTGGTGTGCTGGAGCGGCGCGGCGCTGTGGTTCGCGGGGGTGCTGCTCCGCATCAAGCCGTCGCTGGTGCCGCTGACTCAGTAGCGACGCCCGGCCGGGGCGTCGCTACTGTGATGGTCTGCGCCATGGTGCCGCGGAGGCGGCGCCCTGTCGCTACGCCGCGGCCGACACATCCGCGGCGGCATCCCGGAACTGGCGCCGGTACAGCTCGGCGTACAGGCCGCCGCGCGCCAGCAGCTCCGTGTGCGTCCCGCGCTCCACGATCCGCCCCTGCTCCAGGACGAGCACCTGGTCCGCGTCGCGCACCGTCGAGAGGCGGTGGGCGATCACGAAGCTCGTGCGGCCGCGCAGGAGGGTCTTGAGCGCGGCCTGGATGAGCTGCTCGGTGCGCGTGTCGACGCTGCTGGTCGCCTCGTCGAGGATCAGGATGCGCGGGTTGGCCAGGATCGCGCGCGCGATGCCGATCAGCTGGCGCTGCCCCTGGCTCAGCCCGCCGCCGCGCTCGCCCAGCTTCGTCTCGTAGCCCTCCGGCAGGCGCATGATGAAGTCGTGGGCGTTGGCCGCCTTCGCCGCCGCCACCACCTCCTCGTCCGTCGCGTCGAGGCGCCCGTAGCGGATGTTGTAGGCGATCGTCCCGGCGAACAGGAAGCTGTCCTGCAGCACGACGCCCATCTGCCGCCGCAGGCTGGCGCGCGTCACCTCGCGTACGTCGCGCCCGTCGATCCGCACCGCCCCCTCGGCCACGTCGTAGAAGCGGCCGATCAGGTTGACCAGCGTCGTCTTGCCAGCGCCCGTGGGCCCGACGATGGCGATCGTCTGGCCCGGCTCGGCTACCAGCGAGATATCCTGCAGCACGAGGCCGTGGCCGTCCGCCGAGCGCAGGACGGCCGGCGCCGGGTGGCTCCCATTGGCCCCGTCGCGCTGCGCGGGCGGGCCTTCGGCGGGGAACGCGGGGCGCGCAGAGGGGCGCTCGCCGTACGTGAACGAGACGTGATCGAACTCCACCCGCCCGACGATCGGCGGCATCTCCTGCGCGTCGGGCGCGTCGGTGACGTCCGGGGACGTGTCGGTCAGGTCGAAGACCCGCTCGGCGGCGGCCAAGCCCGCCTGCGCCGTGGTGTAGAAGCCGGCCAGCGCCTGGATCGGCCGGAAGAACTGCTGCACGTAGGTGAGGAACGCCACCACCACGCCCACCGTCGCGAGCTCCTGCAGCACCAGGTAGCCGCCGAACCCGGCGACGATGGCGGTGGCGACGGTGGAGAGCACGTCAACCGCCGGCGTGAAGGCCGAGGTGATCGCGGTGGCGCTCACGTTCGCGTCGCGGCTGGCGGCGTTGCGCTGGGCGAAGCGCTGCCGGTTCACATCGGTGCGGCTGAACGCCTGCGCCACCTTCACGCCGGCGATCTCCTCCTGGATCTCGCTCGACACGTCGCCGAGCGTGGCGCGCGCCCGGCGGAAGGCGCTGCGCGCCATCCGGGAGAAGGCGTTGGTGACCCAGAGCAGCACCGGGATCACCGCGAAGCTCGCCAGCGCCAGCCGCCAGTCCAGCGCGATCATCGCCACCAGGATGCCCACTAGCCCGAACAGGCTGCCGACCACCTGCACGAGCCCCTGCCCGAGCAGCTGGTTCAGCACCTCGGTGTCGTTCACCAGGCGGCTCATCAGGTCGCCGGCCGGCCGCCGGTCGTAGTAGCTGAGCGAGAGCCGCTGGAGCGCGGCGAAGATCTCGCTCCGCAGCCGGGCGAGCGTCCGCTGGCCGACCTCGCCCATGAGCGCGAACTGCGCGCGCCCGGCGAGCGTGCCGCCGACGTACACCACGAGGAGCTGCAGCATCGTCCAGTTGAGCGCGGCGGTGTCGCCGCCGGCGATCGCGCCGTCGATCGCCCGTCCGATCAGCAGCGGGCCGAGCGCCTGCGACGCCGCCGAGATCAGTGTCAGCACGAGGATGATGGCGAGCTGGCGCCGGAAGGGCCACAGGTACTCGCCGAGCCGCCTCGCGACGGCGCCGCGCTGTGTGGCCTGCTCCTCCGGCAGCTCGGCGAGCCGCTGTAAGCCACCCCACATAGATGAAGTCCTCCGTACCTCGGGGAGATGCCCGGCCGAGGCGTCTTCACAGGTTCAGAGCGTCTCCGCCACCTCGGCTGCGACGCGCTCCCCGCCGAACTGCGAGTCGATGATCTCGCCGTAGAGCGGGCTGTCGCGCAGCAGGTCGTCGTGCGTGCCCTGGGCGACGATGCGCCCCTTGTCGAGCAGCAGGATCAGGTCGGCGGCGCGCACAGTGCTGATGCGCTGGGCGATCACGAAGCTCGTGCGGCCCTTCATCAGCGTCTCCAGCGCCTGCTGGATCTGGTACTCGGTCTCGGCGTCCACCGCCGAGGTGCTGTCGTCCAGGATGAGGATGCGCGGGTCGCGCAGCAGCGCCCTGGCGATCGCGATCCGCTGGCGCTGGCCGCCGGAGAGGGTCACGCCGCGCTCGCCGATCACCGTGTTGTAGCCGTCCGGGAAGCTGGTGATGAACTCGTGCGCCTGGGCTGCCTTGGCCGCGGCGAACACCTCCTCGTCGGTCGCGTCGGGGCGGCCGTAGGCGATGTTGTCGCGGATCGTCCCGCTGAAGAGTGTCGTGTCCTGCAGCACAATGCCGATCTGCTCGCGCAGGCTGGCCACCGTGACGTCGCGCACGTCGTGGCCGTCGATCAGCACCCGCCCGGCGGTCACGTCGTAGAAGCGCGGGATCAGGTTGATGATCGTGCTCTTGCCGCTGCCGGTCTCGCCCATGATCGCGACGGTCATGCCCGGCTCGGCGGTGAAGGAGACATCTCGCAAGATCAGGCCGTCCGGCTCGCTGGGCGCTGCGCGTGGGGCGGCCCGCTCAGCGTTGGAGGCGGGCGAGCGCTCGGCGCTCTTCAGGCAGTAGCCGAAGCTCACGTTCTCGAACACCACACGCCCGGAGATCGGCGGGAGCGGCACGGAGCCGGGCCGATCGCGCACCTCGATCTCGGCGTCGAGCACCTCGAAGATGCGCTCGGCGCTCACCGCGGCGCGCGTGAGCTGGGCGGCGATCATGCCGATCATCATCAGCGGCATGGTCAGCAGGCTGAGGTAGGTGTTGAACGCCACGAGCTCGCCGATGCTGAGCGTGCCGCCGATCACCTGGTAGCCGCCGTACCAGATCACCGCCAGCGTACCGAGGTTGGCGATCAGGAAGACCAGCGGGAAGGCGTTGGCCATGCCCCGCACCGTGCGGACGTTGACTTCCAGCAGCTCCTGGTTGGCCGCGCTGTAGCGCTGCCACTCGTGCGGCTCGCGCGCGAACGCCTGCACCACCCGGGCGCCGGCGATGTTCTCCTGCAGCACCGTGTTCAGGGCCGCCAGCCGCGCCTGGATCTGGCTGAAGAGCGGCCGCATGATGCGCATGAAGTAGCTGATGATGACCGTCATCGCCGGCACGGTCAGGACGGTGATCAGCGCCAGCTGCCAGTTCATGAGCACGAGGGCGGTGATGCTGCCGACGAGCAGCGCGGTGGCGCTGAACATCTGCAGCAGGCCCATCGAGATGAAGGTCCGCACCTGCTCCACGTCGCTGGTGATGCGGGTCATCAGCTGGCCGGTCTGCGCCCGGTCGTGGTAGGAGAAGCTGAGGCTCTGGAGCTTGGCGAACAGGTTGTTGCGCAGGTCGTAGGCCACGCCCTGCGACGCCTTCTCGGACCAGAAGCCCTGGGTGAAGGTGAACACCCCGCGCACGAGCGCGACGCCGACGAGGGCGAGCGAGGCCCACACCAGCACCGGGACGCTCCCCGCGGCGATCCCCTGGTCGATGATGATGCGCAGCACCTGCGGCGCGGCGAGGTTCGCGGCGGTCACCAGCACCAGGCTCAGGAAGGCCCCGAGGGTGATCGCCCAGTAGTTCTTCAGATACGGCAGGGCGCGTCGGAGTGCGCTCATGACTCTCCCTTCTCTGGCTCTTTGGGCGGGCGCTGCTGCTCCGGCCCGCACCAGCCGCTCTCCCCGGCGACGCGCACGACGAGCTGCTGGAGCACCTGCAGGCCCTCGTAGAGCTTCGTGCGCTCTGGCTCGTCGAGCTGCTCGACCACGCTGGTGAGCCTGTTCTCAATCTCCCGCAGCAGCGCGGCGTGGGCGGAGTGGCCCTCGCCGGTGAGCTTCACGATCACCAGCCGCCGGTCCTCGGGGTCGGTCTCGCGGGCGACGAGGGCGCGCTTGACCAGGGCGTCGATGGTTCGCGACATCGTCGAGGGGGCGACGTGGTGGCGCTGCGCGAGGTCGCCGAGCGACCAGGGGCGCTCGCGCAGCATCGCCAGCATGCGCAGCTGCCCGATCGAGAGCTGCTCCTCGTCGCCGGCGCGCCGGTGGCGCATCAGGCCGGATAGGATCCGCATCGACATCGGCAGCGTCTCGATCAGGAGCGCGGCGCAGTCTCGTGCGGTTGGTGAGTCTTTATTTGCAGCATACATCAGTCACACGCGCTAAAAATTTAGCAGGTGCAAATATATCACAGCGGCGCGGGCATGTCAATAACAGGACTTACGCGGTGCGGTCAGAGCGTGCTTGAGGGCGAGGGCCGCTGCCTCTCTCGCGCTCTCCCCCGCCGGAATGGGCTGTGCAGCCCCTTCCGAACCATCCCCGCAAGCGGTGCAACCTCCCTCCACCGCCCGTTGTCATGCCTCAGCACACCAACTGCACGTCTCACCAGCACTGCCTGTTGCGTTGCAGCACACCCGCTGCTCATCTCAGCCACACTGAGCATTGCAGCGCATCAGCCTGTGCTAGAGGCACGAGCATCGGTGGAGGTGGGCCTGACAACGGGCAGACTGGCATGGTACTCGCTCCCTTGCGGGTCCAGGGCCGCAGGCCCTGGCGCGGGTGGTGCAGG
>ERZ777003.2129-NODE-2129-length-24719-cov-12.397462_pt1 | contig 24719 bp, 21 predicted proteins | sample MGYA00374956_ERZ777003 | MGnify/ENA primary metagenome ERZ777003 (study PRJEB29302, sample SAMN06268252) | bioreactor metagenome | isolation source: Joint BioEnergy Institute, California, USA | place: USA:Joint BioEnergy Institute, California, USA | collected... | reverse complement strand
GGGGGGGATCGGAGATTTCAGATTTGAAATTTGAGATTCGAGATTCAGATGCCGGCACGCAACAGCGTGCCCTGCCCGCTCAGATTGGGGACTCAGATGCCGGCACGCGATCGCGTGCCCTACCCGCTCGCGGGCAACCGCCAACTGCTACTGCAGACTGCCGACTGCAGACCGCAGACTGATCTGCCGCCCGCTGCCGGCTACATTACTCGTGCCGCAGCGCCTCGATCGGATTCATCCTCGCCGCCATGATCGCTGGGTACAGGCCGAAGACGATGCCGATCGCGGCGCTGACGACGAACGATGCGATCACGCTCCAGCTTGCGATGCTGGTCGGATAGTTCGCCCCGTCCGCCAGCAAGCGGATCAGGGCCGGCAATGCCTTGGCGGCGCCGCAGCCGATCAGGATCCCGATCACCCCGCCGCTGATCGAAATCACCGTCGTCTCCACCAGGAACTGCAGCGTGATGTGACGCCGCTTGGCGCCCAGCGCCCGGCGGATGCCGATCTCCTTGGTTCGTTCGGTCACGCCCGCGAGCATGATGTTCATGATCCCGATCCCGCCGACCAGCAGCGAAATGCTCGCGATCCCGCCCAGCACAAAGTTGAACTGCCGCTGCACGCGCTCGGCTGAGCGGAGGATCGAGATCGGCACCTTCACCTCATAGTCCCCCTTGCCGGCGTGGGCCTGCTCAAGCACGTTCTGCGTCACCGCAGCCGTCGTCTCGACCTCTGACATGTCCCCCACCTGCAGCCAGATCTCCGACAGCTCGATCGTCTTGCGCTCGAACGATCCGGCGAGCTGGCGGGTGATCGTGTCGCTGAAGACGGCCCGCGCCAGCGACATCGGAAAGTACAGATCTTTGTCCAGGTCGCGGTTGATCATCGATGCCCCTTCGCCGCGCAAGCCGCTGGGCTCGAGCACACCCACCACCCGTGCCAGCACCATCGCCCCCGACGGCGAGCCCACCTGGATCACCTGTCCCAGGGGATCCTCATAGGGAAAAAGCTGCCGGGAAACGGCGGCTCCGATCACACATACCGGGGCCTGGCGGTCGTAGTCGAGCTGCGTGAAGTACCGCCCGCGCGCCAGGCGCAGCTTCATGACGTCAAACGCCTCGGGCACCGTGCCGATGGCGGAGGCATTAGCGCGGAACTCCCCGCGGACGACCTGCTGCTCGGTATCACGCAGGGGGACGATCACCTCGACATTGGGGATGGTCTTCAGCCGCTCGAGGTCGACGCGCTTCAGACCGTACTCCAGCACGCGGCTGGTCGCGCGCGTGGTGTCGGACGATTCGCCCGGCTTAACCGACCTGAGCAGTATGTTGGTCGCGCCAAGCTGCTCGAGCTGTTCCATGGCGGCCTGCTTGGTTCCCTCGCCGATGGCCACCATGATGATCACCGCCGCCACGCCAAAGATGATGCCCAGCGCCGTCAGGAATGACCGCAGCTTGTGCAGGCGGAGGTTGCGCAGCCCCAGCAGGAATGTCTCAAGCAGAAAATTGAGCATGGCCGGTCATTATACGCCCCCCAGCCGGATGTGTTGGACGCGCCAGGCAAGGGATTTATCACCTGACGAACAGATTGCGGATTCTGGCGGTATTTTGACGCGGACGCCCCTTCGCAGCGGCTTGCCGGCCGTTTAGCATGACGGCGAGCCGTGTTGCACCGGCTTGTTCAGGAGACGTTGCGATGGACCTGATGCACCGACTCACGCTTGGGCCCCTGCTGTGCGATGGAGCCATGGGGACACAGTTGATGGCGGCTGGCCTCAAACCGGGCGAAGCCGCTGAGCTGTGGAATGTCACGCGAACCGCCGATGTGGAAGCCATCCACCGCGCCTACCGCGATGCCGGCTGCGAAGCCATCACCACCAACACCTTCGGCGGCAACACGATCGCCTTGGCGCGCCATGGCCTGGAGGAACGGGCAGCCGAGGTCAACGAGCTGGCGGTGCGCCTCGCCCGCCGGGCTGTCGGCGGCAACTGCCATCTGCTGGGCGACATCGGCCCGACCGGCGAGTTTCTCGAACCCGCCGGCACCGCGACGCCCCAGCAGCTTACGCAGGTCTTCCGTGAACAGGCGATGAGCCTCAAGCGGGGCGGCGCCGACGCCATCATCATCGAGACGATGAGCGATCCAGCCGAGATGCGCCTGGCCATCGAAGCCGCCAAGAGCGTCTCCTACTGGACTGTCATCGCAACTTATGCGTTCAGTGCCCCATCGGCAGACGGCGTGTTCCGCACGATGATGGGGACGAATGTCGATCAGGCCATCAAGACCGCCATCGACGCCGGAGCCGACATCGTTGGTGCCAACTGCGGCTCGGGGCTGACGCTGCCGCAGTACGTCCAGCTCGCCAAAGCCATCGTTAAGGCGGCTGGTAAGACGCCTGTCATCATCCAGCCGAACGCCGGTCCCCCGCAGACGGCGAACGGCAAGACCGTCCACACCGCCACGCCAGCCGACATGGCCGCCATCGTCCGCCCCCTGCTGGACGCCGGCGTCCAGATCATCGGCGGCTGCTGCGGCACAACCCCCGAGCACCTGAAGGCAATGGCGGCGGAGATGCCATAGGGGTGCCATCTGTCACTGGTCACTCGCGGCAACTCGACGCAGGCTGCGTGTCTGTGGCGCGGGCGTCTCCAACATTATGCATGATCGGCGTAAGTCCTTTCGCGAAGGTCATCCTGAGCGAAGCGAAGGATCTCGGCGTTCGGACGGTTGAGATCCTTCGCTACGCTCAGGATGACGATTTCGGGCGACTACCGCCTATGTTGATGCATAATGTTGGTCTCGCCCGCGGTTTGGGGCGGCGATCCACTGTGGCATGGGCGCCTCGCCCATGCAGATCACTGGGGGATAGCACGGGCGAGGGGCGCCCGAGCCACGGCGGTGACCAAATCCACGATCCGCAATCCAGAATTGCGATCAGCCGGGCGGCCAGGTGAATTCCCGGCCAGCCAGGACGTGCAGGTGCAGGTGGAAGACCGTCTGCTGGGCGCCGGGGCCGCAGTTGAAGACGGTGCGGAAGTCCTTGTGGCCCAGGTCGTTCATCAGTTTTTTGGCGACCACGAACAGATGTCCGACCAGCGGCGCGTCGGCTTCGGTCAGGTCGTTGAGCGTCGGGATGACTTTCCGCGGGATGACCAGCAGATGGACCGGCGCCTGCGGGTTGATGTCGTGGATGGCGATGCACTGATCGTCCTGGTAGGCGATCTTGGCTGGGATCTCACCGGCGATGATGCGTTCGAAGATCGTCATGGCTCGGATTGTAGCAATTTGGCAGGCGGCAGGCAGCAGATCAGTCTGTGGTCGGCAGTCGGCAGTCTGCAGTGGCAATTGGCGGTTGCCAGAGGGCGGGTAGGGCACGCTATCTATTGCGTGCCGGCATCTGAGCCCCAAATCTGAGCGGGTAGGGCACGCTATTGCGTGCCGCCATCTGAGATCTCAAATCCAGAATCCGCAATCCGAAATCCGCAAGAAAGAGGGTTCAAGCCCGCCGGCCCTGCCGTCCGATAACGCTTACATGGCCTTCGATGCGATTTTGGTCAATCCCGGGCGGTTGCGGATTCTGACGGCTTTGGCGGTGGAGGAGCAACAGGAGTTTGTGCAGCTCCGTGCCCGCACCAGCCTGACCGATGGCAACCTCAGCTCGCATGCGCGGCGGCTTCAGCATGCCGGCATGATCGACATCGACAAGACCTTCCGCGACGGCAAGCCCGTCACACAGTTCCGCCTGACGCCCCAGGGGCGGTCGGCGCTGGAATCGCATGTCCGCCGCCTGATGGCAGCCCTCAGCACCCGCAAGCTCCCCGATGCCGAGACGCACCATCCGGCTGGCTCGGCATCGGCTGAGGCGCACGATCGCACCCCCCAGCCCGCCCGCGAACCGCAGGTGGTTCACGCGACCGCCGGCGATGACGATTGGGTCGACTAAGTCGACAACTGGCGGCAGGTCAGTCTGCAGTCTGCGGTCGGCAGTCTGCAGTGGCAATTGGCGGTCGCCAGAGGGCGGGTAGGGCACGCTATTGCGTGCCGGCATCTGAGCCCCAAGTCTGAGCGGGGAGGGCACGCTATTGCGTGCCGCGAAGCTTCACGACCCAACCTCCAAGCTCCAAACACAAAACAACCAAACACAAAACACTAAACAACGAAGCCATCGAGCTGCTTCGAGTGACAAGTGGCGAATGCCCATTGCCCCCCACCCATGATGCACGCGCCGGTGGTCGCGAGTAGGATGGAGCCATGGCCAAGATGGGTCCGATTCCGCCGAGCCGCCGGATCTGGCTTCAGGTTGTGCTGTGCGTCGTGCTCGTGGCGTCTGTGGGCGTCGCGGCGATGGTCAGCGCGGTGATCGAACGCCAGACGGGCGTCACGCTGCGCAGCCCCGAAGCCATCGGCACGCTGCGCGTCCGCCTGCCCGACGGCTGGGACATCGATGCCGAGTCCAGCCGTGCCGGCACCGCCATCCGCGCTCACTCCCCCGCCGACGCCGATCCGGTCCGCTCGCTGCGGATCCTGCATGTCTCCAACCCCTTCTCGCTGGCGTGCGAGAAGATCTTCGAGTCGTCGAGCTGGCTGCCGCAGGATTACTTCGTCGGCGCCGGCGAGGGGAAGATCATCAACGGCTATACGTTTGAGATCGCCGGCCACACGGCGATGCTGCAGGAAGGCCTGCGCGTCGCGCGCGAACGGCCCGGCGAAGCCGTCTTTCACGAGATCTTCATCTGCGTCTCGCTCCCAGCCCGCAAGGAAGCCCTGATGATGGAGCTGCAAGCCGTTCGCACGGTCGATGACATGTACGACCGCTCCGACCGCCTGCTGCTGCGCCGCATCGCCGAATCGATCGAGCTGATCGCGCCGCCGTTGAATCCGGTGCAATAGGAAGCGACGGAGCGGCGGGGCGCCGAAGGGGATGCGGACGCGGCATTTCTGTAGAGGGCACATGGCAATGTGCCCCGGCGGACGGATTGGTCGCGACATTGCGAGCCGTGCAACCAGGGCGGATCGCCATCCCCCCCCTGCAGCACCTGGTCGTTTTCCGTCGCAACCGGTCCGCTGAAGCGGACCCTACGATGCCTCCCCCTTCTGCAGGCGATCAGCCAGTTTTTTCGTCAACTCGACCACCATGGACTGATACGCCGTCAGATCCAGCGGCTTGTGCGGGCGCACGACGACAACGTAGTCGGCGCCGGGGGGAATCTCCGACTGGCTGAGGCGATAGGCTTCGCGCAGCAGGCGCTTGATCCGGTTGCGCACCACAGCCGTGCCGACGCGCCGTGACACCGACAGGCCCAGCCGCGCGTGCGACAGGCCATTGGCGGCTGCGTAGACCGTCAGCGGCCCGCGGCTGGCGCGGACGCGCCCCTCGAAGACGCGCGAGAACGCCAGTCGCCCGCTCAGGCGGCGCGAGCGCGGGAATGTGAAACGTCCAGCCATCGGGCACGCGCGATTTGCGTCATCGAACCACGCCGATCGTCAGCAGCAGATTGGCGTAAAGCCGCTGATCGCCGGTCGCGATCGTCAGGCAGACGTCCGGCGCCTCGGCAGCCTTATAGAATTTGAACCGCTCGAGCAGGTCGAGCTTGCCGCCGCAGTCGGTGTCAGCCAGAAGCTGCCGGTAGTCGCTCCAGGCCTCGGGATCGGACGACAGGGCATAGGGTCCCGTGCGGTAGTAGTCCATCGCCTCAGCCTTCTCGACCGGGATGGCCGTCACCAGGACCTTCAGCACGTCGCTCACCGTCGTGAAGCCGGGCGCCAGGTTCAGGTAGACCACCTCGGCATTGGGGCCGCGGCGCGTCCAGTGCGGGAAATTGCCGTCGGTGATCAGGACCTTGCTGCTATGCCCGGCACGGGCCAGGGCAGCCGAAATCTGTGGATGCAGCAGTTGATGTTTGAGCATGGGCTCTCCTTCCCGTAGGCCCCGTCGCGGGATGTGTCCTCAGTGTACCGCTCAGCCGCCGGCCGGCCAACCGCGACCCGACGGCAGAACGTTTACACTCCCGCAAAGGCGGTGTAAGATTTGCGCAGTCAGGTTCCCGTAGCTCAATTGGATAGAGCGTCGGCCTCCGGAGCCGAAGGTTACAGGTTCGACCCCTGTCGGGAACGCTTCTCACATGGCACGGGCGATCCGCCCGTGTTTCTTTTTTCCCATCGCATGCGCCGTAGGGCAGGCTATTGCCTGCCGGCATCGATCGCGCAACCGGGGTGGCAGGCAGGCCCGCCCCGGCACGCAATCGCGTGCCCTACGCTCTGACTCACCTTGTCATCCTGCCAACCGTCAACCGCCAACTTCGTCAGGCCGACTGCTGACGGCTTAGGGTGATCATCATCGGGTCGGGCAATGGCTTGACGCCCAGGTGGCGGAGCATGTTGATCATCTGGGCTGTGGTGTACTGCGCGTGCAGCGACAGATGCAGCAGAATGTCGGCCAGCGGCGTGGTGCGCGGCGGCGCGGTGGGGTCCAGGGCTGACGTCTTGGCAATCATCCGGGTCAGATCGCTTTCCTTCAGCGTCTCGTAGAACGCCTGCCAGCGCGTCTCCAGCGACGACCAGGCCGACTGCAGCTCCGCCAGTGTCTCCATCCGCACCTCAAACGGCGAGATCGGACGCGGATTGCCGTTGATGGCTTCCAGCCAGACGAATTCAGCCGCGTACAGATGCACCAGCGTCGCCAGCACACTCCCCTGACCGATGGGAAACTGGCGATTGAGCTGATCGACCGTCAGCCGGCTGGCGGCGTCCATCAGCCGATGATTCGCCCACACCTGGTGTTCGCGCAAACGCCGCAACAGTTGGATGCTTGTCATAGGCAGTCAGTATATACAGCAAGCCCCAGGAACGCCCCGGGGCCTGCTGCTCGCCGTGTGATTGTCGTTGTTGACGCGATCAGGCGCCGTAGACCTCCATGCTCCACAGGGAGAAGCCCGCCGGATAGCCGCGCTCCAGGCCAACCATCCGCACGTACCGGCCCTCGCCGTTGAGGCCCTTCAGATCGTCGATGCCACCGTCGCCGTTGTTGGTCTGGTAGATCGTCGTCCATGTCTTGGCGTCGTTGGAGACCTGGATCACGTACGACTTGGCATACGCGGTCTCCCAGTTCAGCCGGACGCGATCGATGCTGTAGACGGCGCCCAGATCGACATAGATCCACTCACCATCGCGGCCCATCGTGCTGGCCCAGCGCGTGTTGTCGTTGCCGTCGGTGAGGTAATCCACCCAGTGCCACATGCCATCCTGAGCGCTGGAGGCGACCGCCTTCTTGCCGCGGGCCAGGTCAACGCCGTTCGACGGCGCCGGCTGGGTCGAGGTCGCCGGTGCGAACAACTGTGACTTCGGCACGATCTCCCACGGCTGGCTCTTGCTGGACCAGCCCAGCATCACCGAGGCGACACCTTCGTTCTCATAGTATTCGAGACGGATGTCATACTTCTTGCCGGCTTCGAGCTTGATCTTGCCGGTGCGGGTCGTGGACGAGTGGTCGACCCAGTCATCGATGATCAGCTTGCCGTCGATCCACAGGCGCACACCGTCGTCACTGGTGGTGTAGAAGGTGTACTCCTCGCTGTACTGCGCCAGGATCTGGCCGGTCCAGCGGACGCTGAACGTATCCGGGCCCATCGTGTTGCTCGGAGCATCGTAGCGCCAGTCGAAGTTGACGTTCTCGATGCGCTCGAACTTCTTGCCGGTCAGGTTCTTGTTGTCGAAGTACTCGGCCAGCAGACCGTTGCCGTTGCCGACGTGCGGCCGCTGCTCAACCTTGGACGGGTGGGACAGCGCCGACGCGGGCACGATCTCCTTGGCCTGCGACTTGCTCGACCACTTCAGGTAAACCTGAGCGCCGACCTGGTTCTCGTAGTACTCGACGCGGATGTTGTACTTCTTGCCGGCTTCGAGCTTGATCTTGCCGCTCTTCTCGGTCAGGCGCTGGTCGTACCAACTGTCGATGATCAGCTTGTCATCGATCCAGACGCGGACGCCATCGTCACTGCCGGCGTAGAACGTGTACTCCTCGCTGTAGCGGGCCTCGATCATGCCGGTCCAGCGGACGCTGAACGTGTCAGGCGCGATGCCGTCCATCGGGCTGCCCAGGCCCCAGTTGAAGTCGATCACCGAGTCGACCCGAACGCCCTTGCGGTTGGTCAGGTCGAGATTGTCGAAGTACTCAGCCAGCAGGCCGGGCTTGCTGCCAGCCTGGTCAGCCGGCGGATTGGTCGGATTCGTCGGTTCGGTCGGCTTCTCAGCAGGCGTCTTGGCGCTGGCCTCGTTGCTGAAGCCCGACACCCCGGCGCTGTTGACCGCCTGCACGCGGTAGTAGTACTCGCGATCCGGCTGGACCGAGCCGTCCTTGTACAGGTTGGCGTCGGCGCCGAGCGTGGCGATCAGCACCCACTCATTGCTGCCGGCTTCGCGGCGGAAGACCTTGTACGAAGTCTCGTTGTTGGCCCGGTCTTCCCACGAGACGTCCAGTTGCGTGGACGCGCGCGGGGTGACCTTCAGGCCCGTCGGCGCCGCGGGCGGCACGACCGGCGCGGGCTTGGCCGGTTCCGGCGTTGTCGCCCTGGGCTCATTGCTGAAGCCCGAGTGACCGGTCGCGTTGTACGCCTGCACGCGATAGATGTAAGTCGTGTTCGGCTGGGCGGTGCCATCCTTGTACGTCGTGGCGTTCTTGTCCAGCGTGGCGATCAGCACCCAGTCCTGGCTGCCGGAGACGCGGCGGAAGACCTTGTAGCCGGTCTCGTTGTTCGCGTTGTCCTTCCAGGTCAGATCGATCTGCGTCGGGCTGATGATCTTCAGGCTCAGATCGCTGGGCGAAGCCGGAGCGGTCTCGACAGGCGCGGGGTTGTTCTGATTGCCGCCGACCGGCGAAGGACCGGTGTACGGCTGCGGATTGCCCGTGCCCTTGGTCACCTGGTTGCCGGCGCGCGTCACGTTGTTGAACGCGCTGCCCGAAGCATCCCAGTATTCCTGACCGCCGAACAGCGTGATCTTGTTGTTTCCGATCCAGCCCGACGACGAACCATGGAACATGAAGGCCGTCGTCTTCGGGTTGTAGATCGTGTTGTTCTCGATGCGCAGGTTCGTACCGTTGAACTGGCCGGTGCTGACGCCTGTGCGCCAGATCGCCATCCACGTCTGATTGTAGAACGTGTTGTTGCGGACGACCGCGTCGCGGATGTTCATCAGGTGAAGGCCTTCGCGGAAGCCTTCGATGACGTTGCCCTCAACCAGCACGCCCCAGCCGCTGATCTCCAGGCCCACCGGCGCGTTGTGCGCATCCGGGTCGATCTGGCCGAACTTGCCCGACGCGCCGTGGTTGTTGCGCACGACGATGTCGTAGCCCTGGTTCACGATCGAGAGGAAGAACGACTCGTGATAGCGGTCCTTCCACTCGCTGGCCTTGTTGTTCTCGACGTAGATGCCGCGGGCGTTGTAGCCCTGCAGCTCGACGGCCATGCGCTTCATGCGGATGAAGGTGTTGCCCTTCACCTGCAGGTTTTCACCGCTCTCATACCACAGGTGGATGCCTTCCATCACCGTGTCGAAATAGTTGTTATTCATTTCGACGTTGTGGAAGCGCACGAACCCGTAGATGCCGGTCTCGCCCATCACGTTGTAGAACGTGTTGTTGTTGAACTTGGAGTTCTCGGCGCCGGCGCTGAGCAGAATGGCGTTACCGGTCGGGTAGCCGCGCGTGATGTTCTGGAAGCGCGTGTTGGTCACTTCCATGTTGCGCGCCATGCCGTTGCCGGCATGCAGACCGCCGCCGTCCAGCGTCAGGTTGTTGATCTTGATCCCGGTGTTCTGGCCGTCGGTCGTCAGGATGAAGTCCTGGCCAGGGGCACGCTTGAGCGTACCGCCACCGGTGTAGGTGCGATTGCTCTTGAGTTCGATCGTTTGTGAGACGTCGTAGATGCCGCCGGTGAACAGGATCGTGTCACCGGGTTTGGAGGCATTGATGGCGGCGCGGATGGCCGCGGTATCGTCGATTCCGTCGTTGGGACGGGCACCGAAATCGGCAATGTTGATCGAGGCCAGCAGACGGCGAGTCTCCAGCGACTCGATAACGGACTGAAGCCTGCGCGAGTACTTCTTCTTAGGCTTACGCATCATTCTCTCCCACGGCGGCGAACTACGGCTAGAGAGGCGGGCACGGTGCCCTGTCGGCGGGATGCTGAGCTGAAGGCTGGCGGATCACTCCGTCCGAAAGCCTGGACTTGCCGCGGTTGGCGAGTTGGTGAGGTGTTCCTCCCCTCCGGAAGAACAGCGTGGTCACCAGTGGAGCCGCGTCTTACCCAGTTTTCATGACCTTCCCATAATTCTCAGACTCCCTATCCTCTCACTTCACGACATGCATCGACGCGTGGATTGCCCCCCTTAACTTGGACTGCCGGAAAATAGGCAGGATTTGCGCGGCGTGCGTGTTGGGATGGTCCGATAGTGTCGCCCGGAGCAACGCGCCAACGTGGGTCACCTTCGAGGGCAGCATTGGCGCGGCGGTCGCGCTTCAGGCTCATTGAGCGATGCAGGCATTGCTGGTGAAAGAAGATGCGCGCGTCCTGGGGCAGCATGTCCACCCCTTCCCCCCGGCTGCGCGAAATCAGCGAGAATTCCGCGAGCGCAGGCGGTCAAGTCAGCAAGAACCCTTCAAGCGGCATAGGGAGAAAACTCGAGATCGGCAGGTTTTTGAGCTGGGAGCTCTGTGCGCGAGCGTGCGCACAAACACGTTATCGGCCCGTACTCCCTGGAAAAACGGGCCAGTCAGGCGTCTGCGGCTGGAAAAGGGATACTGCGGGCGGCGCGGAAGTCAGCCGACCTGCTCGTCCATCTCGGCGCCGCGCATCTCGAAGTCGAGTTCGAGGATCTTGGCGACGCGCCGCTGATGCCGGCCGGCGCCGAAGGGGGTCTCCAGGAAGGCCTGGACAATCTGGCGGATCTGGTCTTCGGTCAGCAGGTCGGCTGAGAGGCACAGTACATTGCAGTGGTTGTGCTCGCGCGAGCGGCGGGCGGTGAGTTCCTCATGCACCAGAGCCGCACGCACGCCAACGACCTTGTTGGCTGTGACGCACATACCGATGCCCGACCCGTCCAGGAGGATGCCGACATCGGCTTCGCCGCGGCTGACGGCCTTGGCGACGGGGGCCGCATAGTCGGGGTAGTCGCACGCATCGGGCGAATCGCAGCCGAAATCGACGACAGCATGGCCGTCGCGTTGCAGCAGCGGCAGCAGCCGACGCTTGGCCTGGAATCCCCGATGGTCACATCCAATGGCGATTTTCATCATGACGCCCCGCGCGGCCCATCCCGCGGTTTCAGATCCCTTGGAGCAATCCGCGTTCGGTCAGCCGCTTTTCGATCAGTTGTTCCATCTTAGCAGCCAGCGACCGATAAACCGCTACCTCCGCGCCAATCGGATCTTCGATGTCTCCTTCATCGCTGAGCAGCACAATCTTGTCGGACGCGGAAGGCGCCATCGCCTGCACAGCCCGCGCATGGGCGCTGCTCATCACGAGGATCAGGTCCGACTGGTGGATCAGCTCAAGGGTCAGCGCTTGCGAGCGGTGTTTGGTCAGATCGGCCTGCAACTCGCGGACCGCTTCGACCGCCTGGGGCGTCGCCCGCGCGCCCGGCATCGCCAGAGCGCCGGCGGATCGCACGTAAAACCCCTTCGATTCGAGCTCGGCTTCACTGACATTCAGCCGATGGGCCAGGAGCTTGCGCGTCAGGGCCTCAGCCATGGGCGAGCGGCAGGTGTTGCCGCTGCAGACGTACAGGATCGTCGTGCGGAGCATCCGTTCGATGATCCGACGGTCAAACACGCCCTCGCGGACGATCTCGTAGTCGTCCTTGCCGACGCGCACGATGGTGGATGGTCTGGAAAAACGGGTGGGTCCGGCATCGACAACCAGCGCCACGCGGTCGCCGAGCGTCTCAGCCAGATCGGCTGGGCTCGGTGACGCCGAGCCGACACCGGAGGCGACCGTCATGACGACCGGCCCGCCCACCTGCTGCAGCACCTGCCGCGTCGCGGGGTGATCCGGGCAGCGGAGCATGATGCTCTGGCCGTCGTAGATGGCCGATTCGTCGATGTCCAACTCCTTGGCGACGGCCTGGCGGCGCTCCGCGGGGACCTCAAACCGCAAGGCGACCGGTCCCGGCCAGAGCTTTCGCATCATCCGACGGCCCAGCTCGCTGACATCGCCCAGATAGCGCGACGCGTCCTGGGCTGATGCCAGATGGATCGTCAGGGGCTTCTTGTCATCGGCGGATCGCACCTGCGCGATCCGCTCGCGGGCCGACGGCGAGGTCAGCAGCGCCGCGACGCCGTAGACGGTCTCCGTCGGGAGCACCACTAGCTGCCCCTCACTCAGCAAAGCCGCAGCCCGTGCCAGCTCAGCGGCATAGTTGTCAGTTTCGAGTATTCGGCTCAACGGCGCTCCCATGGCGAACACGCGATTATCTGCCTCGTTTGAGACAAGTGTCAAGCTGACCGAGGAATACGGCGGCCCCGGCCATCCTGCACAGGAAACAGATAAACGCGCCCGGCGGCGCGTTCATCGATCGGCAGAACGAAAGCGGACAGACCCAAATCTGAGCCTGTCCGCTCCCACCTTCTGCCCTCGCTGCTTCTGTCTACTACCTTCTGCCGTCTCGAACACTCATTCCCCGATACGGAAAACCAGCGTCACGGTCGCCTGGACGCGGATCTGGCCGGGCTGAACGGGCGTCGCCTCCATCTGCATGGTCCGCAGGCCGCCGCCGTAGACTGGGGCGATGATGCTGACGCTGTTCTCCGTGATATTGTGCAGCGATTTCAGCTCGACGCCGCTGGCGCGAGCGAGGACTTCCGCCTTCTGGCGGGCGCGCTGGGTCGCCTGCTCGAGGGCTAAGGCACGGGCGTTGGTGTCATCCTTCAGCTCGAAGTGGATGCCCTGGAGCTGGTTGGCGCCCGCGGCGATGCCGGCATCGATCACGGCGCCGACCTTCGGCAGATCCTCCACCTGCACGCGAACGGTGTTGCTGGCGCGATAGGCCACGATCGTGGGGGTGTGGGCTTCGCCCTCCTCCATCTGGCGGCGCGTGGACTGGGAGTACACCGGCTGGAGCGACAGGCCTTCGGTCTGGATCAGCTTCTCATCGATGCCCGCCTCGCGGATGGCAGCGATGGCTTTCTGCATGATCTGGTTGACCTGATCCTGCGCCCCGGCTGCATCGGCAGCCTGGGCGACAGCGCCCAGCCGCACGACGGCGCGATCGGGATCGGCGGCGACCTCGGCATCGCCGTTGACGATGAGCGTCGGTGTGTCCTGGAGGTTGAGCACGGGCGGCTGTTGGGCAACAGCCATGCCAACCAGGGCCAGCAACGAGACCATTCCGATAAGGGGGGTGTAGTGCATCATGGTGTTTATCACTGTATCCACCCCCTTCGACGCGCGGGAGGGGAAAAGGTTCCGGACGCGGATGATCCCTCGCGGCACACCATCAGCTTCATGGGCGTCTTGTACGTCCAGCCCGAAAAAGAAAGGCACGTGCGGGACGCACGTGCCACAGGGGAATCGCGTCGTGGGCAACGTCTAGCCGACGGCTTCGTTGGCGCGCACCTGCTTTTCAGCGTGATACGAGCTGCGGACCAGCGGGCCGGATTCGACATGCCGCAGGCCGCGGGCTTCGCCGAGCTCCTTCCAATGGGCGAACTCGTCGGGATGGACCCACCGATCAACCGGCAGATGCCGCGGCGTCGGCTGAAGGTACTGCCCGAGCGTGAGGATATCGCAACTGATGGCCACCAGATCGTCGATGACCAGCTCGACCTCGTGCTCCTCCTCGCCAATGCCCAGCATCATGCCCGTCTTGGTGACGAAGCCCTGCTCCTTGGCGATCTGCAGCAACTTCAGGCTGCGATGATACTTGGCTTGCGGGCGGACGGTCTTGTACAGCCGGGGGACGGTCTCGAGGTTGTGGTTGAGGATGTCGGGCTTCTGGTCGAGGACCTTCTGCAGCGCATCCCAATCCCCGCAGAAATCTGGAATCAGCACCTCGATACTGGTTTTTGGCGATCGGCGGCGGATTTCGGCGATGGTATCCGCCCAGACGCCGGCTCCGCCGTCGGGCAGTTCGTCGCGGTTCACGCTGGTGATGACCACGTGATTCAGCCGCATTTTGGCGACGGCATCGCCAACGCGGCGGGGTTCATCCAGGTCCAGCTCTGGCGGCCGGCCGGTCGCGATGTTGCAGAATCCACAGGATCGGGTGCAAATATCGCCCAAAATCATGAGCGTCGCCGTCCCCGCGGCCCAGCATTCGCCCAAATTCGGGCATTTGGCGCTCTGGCAGACAGTGTGCAGCTTGTTGTCTGTCACCAACTTATAGAGTTTTGAATACGCTTCGCCGCCGGGGACGCGCATCTTCAGCCACGGGGGCTTGCGCGCTGCAGGCGATGGCCGGGGGGCATCGATCACCAGATGATTCAGTGAGATTTTCATGTTGCTATACCGCGGTCGGCCATGGCGTTACACTCTGGCGGCCAGTTGCCGCTCCGGCCGAAGGTTGGTCGAGCGGCTGATTGTAGGAGTACGCCTTATGGGTAGCAAACCGGTCGTCTGCCTGGCCCTGCCACGGGAGACCTACGAGAGAATGTTTCGCCGCGAGGACCTGGACCGTCTGTCCGAGGCAGCCGAGATCCGCGGACCGTTCGACAACAGTGAACGTCCGAACCTGATCCGGGCGCTGTCGGGCGCGACCGTCGCTATCACGGGCTGGGGCAGCCAGAAATTCGACCGTGAGATGCTCGAAGCCGCCGACAGCCTGCGGCTCATCGCCCACAGCGCCGGCAGCGTCAAGAGCATCGTCGACGAAGCCGTCTACGACCGCGGCATCCGCGTCACGACCTCTGCCAGCGCCAATGCCGTGCCCGTGGCGCAGTTCACCGTCGCCATGATGGTGATCATGCTCAAGCAGGTGCCGTGGCTGGCTGAGCAGTACCGCCGCAACGCCCCGCGATCCGAGATGGATCGCCTGAACCACGTGCGCGAGCTGCAGGACATCGATGTCGGCCTCGTCGGCGCGTCGCGCATCGGCCGGCTGGTCGTGCAGCAGCTCAAGCAGTTCAGCCGCATCCGCATTCGGATGTACGATCCGTACCTCTCGCAGTCGCAGGCGGCGGAACTGGGCGTGCAGTTGTGTAGCCTCGAAGAAGTCTTCCGCTGTCCGGTCGTCTCGATCCATGCCCCCAAGACGCCGCAGACGCACCACATGGTGAACGCGCGTCTGCTGAGCCTCCTGCCCGATCATGCCGTGCTGATCAACACCAGCCGCGGCTCACTTATCGACGAAGACGCGCTGATCGCCGAAGTCCGCAAGCGTCCGATTTACGTCGCCCTGGATGTGACCGACCCCGAACCGCCGGCGCCGGATTCGCCGCTGCGGTCCGAACCCAATATCATCCTCACCCCGCACATCGCCGGGGCGATGAAACAGGCCTGCCTGGAGATGGGGCAACTGGCGATCGACCAGACGCTGCGATTCCTGAGCGGCAAGAGCCTTCAGCATGAGGTGACGCGTGCGATGCTGCCGACGCAGGCTTGATCCCCAGCCTCGCCGCGTCGGTTAGAATGAGCAGATGACCCAGCCTTCGCCAAAACGCGCCGAGATCCTGCAGTGCCCGCATTGTGGCAATGACGTCGGCGTGACGCTCGATGTCTCGGCATTCGAGATGCCCTGCCCGCATTGCGGCCAGGCGATGGTCATCCCGTCGATCGATGGATCGACGGAGATCGAAACGCCGTTCGTCATCGACGACGAACCGGCTGATCGCGATGCCGAGGCTGAAGCGCGCATGCGCCGCGATGCTGAAGGGCGGCTGAACAGCCTGCGCATCCAGGCGATCACCGCCGAGCGACGGGCGATCAACCGCAGCCGAGCGTTTTCGACGGCTGGCGGCGTGGCGATGTTGATCGTCATCGCGCATTGTGTGCTTGAGATCGGTGATGACGTGTCCTCCGTCGGCTGGACGCGTAGCGCGACGGCGCTGTCGGTCGTGAGTGTGATTGCGGCGCTTGTCGCCATCCGCCTTTTCCATCGCGCCCGGCGCCTGGCGGCTCAGTCCCGCCGCTCACTGCTCGAAGACCCCGACACCCCGCCCGACTTCACCCCCCTCCAGGACGGCAGCCAACGCTGGCGGAATCTGGAGGAGGTGGAGGAGTGAGGGGGTGGGTGAGCGACGAAGCGACGGAGCGACTGAGCGACAAAGGGGGCTCGATAGGGTCCGTCTTGGCGGAGCGGCTCTAGGTCAGAGTGCGAGAGCTACTTCTGCAGGGGCACATGGCAATGTGCCCCGCCACCCCGCGGGCGACACCAACTGTATGCATTAGCGCCGCAAGCCTTTTCAGAATGTCATCCTGAGCGCAGCGAAGGATCTGGTGCGTCAGGAACGGTTGAGATCCTTCGCTGCGCTCAGGATGACAGCTTGGCGTTGATGCATAGTTTGGATGGATGTCTGCTGTGCTCCGTGGCATGGGCCCTCGCCCACGCATGAACCATCCCAGACAGCAAGTGCGAAACGCCCGTGGCACAGGCGAAATGCCGTTACGCACGAATCACTGATCACCAGTGACCATCTCCTCCGCGTCTCCGTGCCTCCGTGGTTCAAAAACCCCGACATCGCATCCCTGCCGCCCGTCCATTACGATGGCTGCCGTGGACGAGCTGTTCATGGTGGCCAATCCGATCTCGGGCAGCGGGCGCGGGCGGGAGGTGGCTGAGCGTCTGCACAACGCCCTTCGCGCAGCCGGCTACAGCGTGACGCTGCTGTTCACGCCGGCTGACGCCAAGCAGCTTGCAGCCTGTTTCACCCGGCGCGACACGCGATGCGGCATCGTCATCGGCGGCGACGGAACGGTGCGATCGGTTGTCGCTGCGATGATTGCGCACGGGCCGATGGACGCCCTGCCGCCGCTGCTGATCGTGCCGATGGGCACAGCCAATCTGCTTGGCTTGCATCTGGGGTTGCGATGGAGCCAGCGCGATCTGGAACAGGAGGTGATCGCCGCCGTGCGGAAGCCGCGCATCTGCCGGCTGGATGCGGCGACGGCGAACGGTCAGCCGTTCCTGATCGTCGGCGGCGTCGGCCTGGATGCAGCCGTCGTGCACGAACTCGATCGCGTCCGCAAGGGGCCAATCGACAAACTCAGTTACCTCAAACCAGCGTTCAAGGCGCTGCTGCGGCATGAGTTTCCACGGCTGACGGTGACAGTGGACGGCCGCGTGCTGGGGCGCGGCGTGCGCGGGATGGCGTTCATCGGCAACATTCGCGAGTACGGGACGGGCTTTGCCGTCCTCCCGCAAGCCAGGCCCGATGACGGCCTGCTGGATGTCTGCCTGCTGCCGTGCAGCGATGTGCCCCAGGCGATCGGCATGTTCATGCGCGCGTGCGTGGGCGAGCACCTGCAGGCTGAGGGTGTGCGATATGCCAAAGGCCGGCAGATTATGATCGAGTCGGACGAACCGACGCCGCTACAGATCGACGGCGAAGCGGCTGGCTTTACGCCCGTGCGGATTGAGTTGTTGCCCCATCGAGTGCCGTTTGTGGTGGGGAATGCGGGTGGGTAGGGGCTGGTGGTTTGTGTTTTGGTGTTTTGTGACTCGTGGTGATTGATGATTGATGCGTGTGTACGTAGCGCAGGCTATGGCCTGCCGCATGTCACGCACGGCACGCAATAGCGTGCCTACGCGGGCTTGGAGCTTCGCTATTTGGAACTTCCTTGGAACTTGGTGGTTGGGTCTTGGAGCTTCTGCGCGTGCGGGGCGCCCATGCCACGACCCAGGGCAACTTCTGTCTTCTCCCGCCTCACGCATCAATCACCAATCACCACTCCCCCTTCACCACCTCGTCGATCACCGTCTTCACGTCCTCGTAATCGAAGCCACGGCGCTGAAGCATGCCGGCCAAGCGACGGCGGGCGGTGGCGGGGTCGAGGCGGGCGAGGCGGGGGGCCTGCTTGGCAGCCAGATCACGCGCTGCCTGCAGCGAGTCGTGCGCGCCGTAGACGGCATCGAGGGCGCGGTCAGCCACGGCTGGCGCGATGCCGGCCTTGACCAGATCGAGATAGGCGCGCCGCCGGCCGTGATGGCGATATTCGGCTGACGCCTGCGCCCGTGTGCGGGCGTACCGCTCGTCATCGACATAGCCGAGGCGCTGCAGGTCCTCCAGCACATCGGTGATGATGTCCTGGCTGTGGCCGCGGCGTTCGAGCTTGGTCTGAAGCTCCTTCCGGCTGTGCAGGCGCGACTGCAGATAACGCATCGCGTCGTCGAACGCTTCCTGCCGCAGCTCGCCCTGTTCGATCTGCCGAATCTGCTCAGCCGACAGCTCCATTCCCTCGCGCAGACGGAATCGCGCGATCACGTTCACGTTGCAGGAAAAAGCGTACGTGCCGTCGAGAAAAACGCTGCGCCGGTTCTTGCGGCGCTTCTGCTCCGTGATGCGCGTTACAACCGGCATAACCAGCACCCCAGCGGGGCTGAGAGGGGAAATAAAGGATAAGGCCGCTTATCTGTTTGAGCCGATACACCGCATAGCCGCCGTCGAGGCGGCTGGTCCGGTGTTTGGTCACGGAATCCCCTTCCGAACCAGATAGCCCCATCGGACCAGCCCCCTCGCTGGCGCCTGCGGCATCGCGACTGCCGATGAGACTTCAGCCGATGAAGTGGATTCGGTCTCGCCACTCCCGTTCACTGCTGGCATACGCAGCCAGCATCAGAAACTCCACAACCACTCGATAGCTCGCATTCGGCCGGAGCATGAATACCCCGGGGCAAGGGTGCCCCGCTGGCAGGTGCTCCAGCAGATGCCTGCTCATGGGGCTGCGATCCTGAGTTACCAGAATCCTGCCTTCCCGTTCCGCTTAGATCAGTACCTGTTGATCGGTACTGCCCAGCGGCAGGTCATCCGCATCCCCAACGCGAACGACATCAATCGGCATCTCGGAAAAAGATGGTGCCGCCGAACGGCTTTGGCAAACGTACCGCGGAGGTGCACGTCCAGCCGATATCGGATGGCCATCGCCTATGACGCCTCCGCCCAACGCCTGGCCTCCAGCCGCTGCCGAAGTTCCAGCACCGATGGTGCTGAGGCTGCCGCAGCCAACGCGCTGACGCTTCGCCTCGTCACACCTTCGCGTGAGGCTCGACTTACACCACCCCTGCCACGCCGGTTTCGATCCGGGCCTGCACGAAATCGCGCGGGTCGGTCACGTAACCGGTGATGGCGCTGGCAGCCACCGTCAGCGGGGACGCCAGGTAGACGCCCGCCTGCTTGTGGCCCATGCGGCCGGGGAAGTTGCGGTTCGTCGTGCTGATGCAGTTGAGCGGCTCGTTCAGCCGGCCGAACGTGTCCGGCGGACCGCCCAAGCAGGCGCCGCAACCGCTGGGACCGATGATGCAGCCGGCATCGGCCAGCACTTCCTCGATGCTCTTCTCGTTCTTGTCCTTCGGCACACCGCGCAGATTGAGCGTCTTCATGTCGCGATGCACTTCGGTGCTGCCGGGAACGACGTACGTCGGGATCTTCACCTGCCGGCCGAGCAGGATGTTGGCTGCGAAGATCATGTCGGTGATCTTGCCGCCCGTGCAACTGCCGATGTAGGCGCGATCGAGCTTCACATGCCGGCAGTTGTAAGCCGTGTCCTTGTTGTCCGGCGAGTGCGGCTTGGCGACCATCGGCTCCATCGTCGCCAGATCCCACTCATACACGCTGTGGTACTGGGCATCGGGATCGTCCTTGAAGACTTCCCAGTTCGGCCGATTGCTGCGATGACGAACGTACTTCAGCGTCTTCTCGTCAACATCGCACACGCCGTTCTTGCCGCCGGCTTCGATGGCCATGTTGGTCAGCGTCATGCGGTCTTCGAGCGTGAGGCTGGCGATGCCTTCGCCGGCGAAGTACATCGTGCGATAGGTCGCGCCGTCCACGCCGATCTCGCCGATGACAGCCAGGATCAGGTCCTTGGCAGTCAGGTAGGGCGGGATCTCGCCGTGGAAGACGAACTTCATCGTGGCTGGGACCTTCAGCCAGGTCTTGCCGGTGCCCAGGGTGAAGGCGGCATCGGTATTGCCCACGCCGGTGGCAAACTGCCCGAACGCGCCGGCGGTACACGTGTGCGAGTCGGTGCCCAGCAGAATCTCGCCGGGACGCACATGCCCCTCTTCCGGCAAAGCCTTGTGGCAGACGCCCTTATAGCTCGTCTTGGTCGGATCGCGATACGGATTGGGCATGCCCGGCTCGTTCTTTACGAACTCCGGGTCGTAGTAGTACTTCAGGCCCTGTTCGCGGACGAAGTCACGCAGGATCTGCACATTGCGATGACACTTCTCATCGGCTGTGAAGATGTAGTGATCCGGGATGATCACCACGCGCTCTTTGTCCCAGACCTTGGCGCTCTGGCCGAACTTCTCCTTGAAGATGCCGATCGTGCCCGGCCCGCAGACGTCATGGGTCATCAGCACGTCCACGTCCACCCACACGTTGTCACCGGGGGAGACGCGGGCGCGGCCAGAGTGCTTGGCCAGGATCTTTTCCGTCATTGTCATGCCGGGCATGCGAACAACTCCTTACAAGTCAAGAGGATTCCAGACCCATTACTATAGCGAACGAGCGTTTGCGGTTCTATCGGGTCCACCATCGACAACTTTTTGACAAACCCGCCCCGCGGCCCGTTCCCCACCCAACCGGCACCCCGCCGCATGCGATTACGCACCCCCCGCCCGAGCGGCGTCATGGATCAGCCGCGCCATTAGCGTTAGGATGGCCGCGTTTACCGCGAATTTTGGCCAGGAGTTCGAATGTTGGATGTGGTGATGGTGGGGATCGGTGGGTACGGCAACGCCAATCTCAAACCTTTGCTGTCCGATGCCATTCAGATCCCGTTCCGGATCGTCGGAGCGGTCGACCCCAACCCCAGCCGCTGCAACCACCTGCAACAGCTCCAAGCCCGTAACGTTCCCATCTTCGCGACGCTCGAAGAGTTCTTTGCCCAGTCGCGGGCGGACCTGGCGATCCTCTCCACACCGATTCACCTGCACGCACCGCAAACCCGTTACGCCGTAACCCATGGTGCACACGTGCTTTGCGAAAAGCCGCTGTGTGCAACAACCGACCAATGGCGGCAGATGACCCAAGCCCGCGACGGCGCCAATCGGCATGTCGCCATCGGCTATCAGTGGTCCTTCAGCCAGGCGATCCAGGCGCTCAAAGCCGACATCCTCGCCGGCCACTTCGGCCAGCCGCGCCGCATGCGAACGATCGTCCTCTGGCCGCGCGGCGAGGACTACTACTCCCGCAATGACTGGGCCGGCATGAAGCGCAACCGCCGCGGCGACTGGGTCCTTGACAGCCCCGTCAACAACGCCTGCGCCCATTACCTGCACAACATGCTCTACCTGCTCGGCGATCGCGTCGACCGCAGCGCCGTCCCCACGCACGTGTCAGCCGAGCTGTACCGCGCCCAGGCCATCGACAACTACGACACGGCTGCCCTCCGCTGCCGTACCGAAAGCGGCGTCGAGGTGCTGTTCATCGTCTCCCACTCGATCGCCAAAGCCTGCGAACCGCGGTTCTCGCTGGAGTTCGAGAAGGCCACCATCGAGTACGACGGCGGCGCCGATCACAGCATCGTCGCCCGCTTCGCCGACGGCACCGTCCGCAACTACGGCCGTCCCGACGGCCCCAGCGACCAGAAGATCCACGCCACGATGGACGCCATCCTCAAGGGTCAGCCGTCGCTGTGCGGGATCGAAGCCGCATCGGCTCACCTTCGCACCATGTGGGCCGCTCAGTTCAGCACACCTCAGATCGTCGAGTTCCCGCAGGACCTGCGCCGTTTCGAAGGTGAAAGCGGCCGGCGCCGCACTTGGGTCGCGGATCTCGATACAGCGCTTCACCGCTGCTACGATGAGTGGCGGTTGCCCGCCGAACTCGGCATCGCCTGGGCGAAGCCGGGGGTCGAGGTTCTCGTCGCCGAAACCGACGAGCGATCGACGCCCCCTGCCTGATCCACCGCACCGCGCGATGCGCCGGCTGCTCAGCGGAAAACCCCGGAAATCCAGTTAAACAAGGGACCAGGAGCATCACGTCCATGCGTCAGATGATCGAGAAGGGCTTGCGCTTTCCCGAAGCCGCCCCGCGGCCGTTTTTCTTTGGCCAGTGGCCGGCACGATGGATCTCCATCGAAGGCGCCGACGCCCCCAACTTCGTCGCTGCCTATCGCTTGCGCTTCCACGTGGAGACGACGCAGGTCGCGCGCGTCCATGTGACCGCCGATCAGCGCTACGAGCTGTGGCTGGACGGGCAGCGCATCGGCCGAGGCCCCGAGCGCGGCGACCGGATGAACTGGTTCTATGAAACCTACGACCTGCATCTGACGCCCGGCGAACATCTGCTGGTTGCGCGCGTCTGGTCGCTGGACACCCACGGTTTCCTGGCGCCCACCGCGCAGGTGAGCCTGCGGCATGGCTTGCTCCTGGCTGCCGAGGGTCCGCTGCAGAAGACCCTCAGCACGGGCCTGGCGCCCTGGCAGGGCAAGCGGCTTGACGGCTACAGCTTCGCCCACTCGCCCCTGCCCGGCGCTGGCGCGTTCGCGGGGGGCGTCATCACCGTCGATGGGCGCAAGTTCCCATGGAACTGGCATTTAGGCGAAGGCGACGGCTGGGCCGATGCCATCCCCGGCCGGGTCGCCTACGACCGCTGGAATGCCTGGGGCGAAATCAGCAGCAACCATCGCCTGCGGCCAGCCAGCCTGCCGCCGATGATGGAGCAGCCGCGCCGCGTTGGCCGCGTCGTCGCCATCAACAAGCCCGTCGATGCCAACGTCGAGCCGATCCCCTACGACGCCGTTCCATCGACGGAAACCCCCGCCTGGCAGCAGATGCTCGACGGCAAGGCGCCGGTGACGGTTCCGCCCCAATCGATCCGCCGCGTGCTGATCGATCTGGACGATTACTACTGCGCCTATCCGCGCATCACGCTCAGCGGCGGGCGCGATGCGGTCGTCAAGGTGAACTGGGCTGAGTCGCTTTACTCCTTCCCGGCTGACACCCCGGGCGAGCAGCCCATCGAGAAGGGCAATCGCGCCCAGTGGGCTGGCAAATACTTCCGCGGCCGCGGCGATACCTTCATCGCCGACGGCAGCGAAGGCCGCACCTTCGACACCCTCTGGTGGGAATGCGGCCGATGGGTTGAGATCGTCGTCCAGACGGCTGATCAGCCGCTGACGATCAACACACTCGAGTTCCACGAGACGCGCTACCCGCTGCAGATGGACGGCCGCGTCGAGCTGGATGATCCGCGCTTCAACGCCGTCGTTCCGATCATGTGGCGCACGCTGCAGATGTGCGCCCATGAAACCTACATGGACTGCCCGCACTACGAGCAGCTCATGTACACCGGCGACACGCGCCTCGAAGCGCTTGTCACCTGTCTGATGACGACCGACGACCGTCTGCCGCGCAAGGCGATCACCATGTTCGCCCAGTCGTGCACGTCCGACGGACTGACGCAATCGCGGTATCCCGCCAGCAGCGAGCAGGTCATCCCGCAGTTCTCGCTGTACTTCGTGGCGATGCTGTACGACTACGCGCTGTGGCGCGGCGATCGCAAGTTCGTGCTTGAGCACATGCCCCGCGCGCGGTCGGTGCTGGAGGTCTTCATCGGCCGGATCGACGACCGCGGGCTGGTCCAGTGGCCGGAGGGGTGGAACTGGATCGACTGGGTCCCCGAGTGGGACAACGGCGATCCGCTCCACAATCCGCTGGAACCCAACGCCATCAACCAGTGGCAGTTCGTCTACGTGCTCGGCCTGGCAGCCGAGCTGGAGCGCTACGCCGGCGAGAACGAACTGGCGGATCGTCTGGAGCGCATCCGTCGCCGCGTGGCCGATCGCATCATCGAGCACTACTGGGATGAATCGCGCGGCCTGTTTGCCGATTCGCTGAAGAAGGATCGCTTCTCGGAGCATGCCCAGTGCTTCGCGCTGCTCAGCGGCGTGCTCGACGCGGACCGGCAGGCTCGGGTGATCGACGGTCTGCTCAAGGCACCGGACCTGGCCCGGGCCACGATCTACTTCCAGCACTACCTGTTCGAGGTCTATCGCCTGGCTGGGCGAATCGATGCCATGCTTGATCGCATGCAGCTCTGGTTCGACCTGCCAGCCATGGGGCTGAAGACGTGTCTTGAAAAACCCGAGCCGTCGCGCTCGGACTGCCACGCGTGGGGCGCGCATCCGCTGTACCACGCGTGCGCGTCGATCCTGGGCATCCGGCCAGCCGCGCTGGGGGCGGAGCAGGTTGTCTTCGAGCCCTCGCTCGGCCCGCTGCAGCGTGCCCATGGCGAGTTCTTCATCGGAAAGGGCCGCATCGTCGCCGATCTGGAGCGCGTCGACGGCAGCCTTCGCGGCTACATCGACCTGCCTCACCGCATGACCGGCGAGTTCCGCCATGAAGGCCAGAGTCTGCCCCTGCAACCAGGACGAAATCAGATCAAGGTGTGATTGGTTAGTGCTCCGTTGTCAGTTGTCAGTTGCCAGCCGTCGCCCGGCAGCGCCCCAACCCTGGCGCCACGCCCGGCGAGTGACAAGTGACAAGTGACAAGTGACAAAGGACACCCCCGCTTGTCAAGTCCTGATCAGAAGTTGTCACCTATACCTGCTGTTGGTTGAGTTGGC
>ERZ777003.2126-NODE-2126-length-24776-cov-6.481049_pt1 | contig 24776 bp, 24 predicted proteins | sample MGYA00374956_ERZ777003 | MGnify/ENA primary metagenome ERZ777003 (study PRJEB29302, sample SAMN06268252) | bioreactor metagenome | isolation source: Joint BioEnergy Institute, California, USA | place: USA:Joint BioEnergy Institute, California, USA | collected... | reverse complement strand
GCAGACTCCACCTCTTCTTCGGTGCGCGCACGCCGGAGGAGTTCCCCTATTTCGGCCCGCTGCAGAAGGTGCCGCGCGACCTGCTCCAGCAGGAATTGGTGTTCAGCCGCATCCCCGGCCAGCCGAAGGAATACGTGCAGGACCGCCTGTGCGCGCAAGGACCGCCTCACCGTGCTCTTGCGCAAGGACGGGACGCATCTCTACGTCTGCGGCCTGAAGGGATTGGAGGCCGGGGTGGACGGGGCGCTGGCGGAGATCCGCAGGGCGCAGGGCCTCGACTGGCCGGCGCTGCGCACGGCGATGCGGGAGCAGGGGAGACTGCATGTCGAGATCTACTGATGCGGCCGCGCCGCTCGCGCCCTTCGTCCATGTCCGGCGTATCTCCTGGGCCGACACCGACGCCGCGCGGATCGCGTACACCGCCCGCTTCCTCGACTTCGCGATGGAGGCGATCGAGGCCTGGTGGCGTGACCGCATGGGAATCGACTGGTACGAGATGAACGTGGACCGCGGCATCGGCACGCCCTTCGTGCATGTCTCGCTCGACTTCCGCAGCCCGGTCACGCCGCGCGACACGCTGGCGACGACGGTGCGGCTCGCGCGCCTCGGCGGCTCCTCCCTGCGCTTCGCGGTCGAGGGGCGCGCGGGCGATCGGCTGGTCTATGAGGGCACATTGGTCTGCGCCTTCGTGGACGCCGCGGCGATGCGGCCGATCGGCGTGCCGGCGGAATTCCGTGCGGCGCTGGAGCGCGAGGCGGCGCTCGCGGCGGTCAGCGCGGGCTGACCGCGGCGCCGACGGCCGGCCGCAGCACCGCCAGGAGGTCCCTGAGGCTCTGCTCCGGTGTGCGACCGGAGGTGTCCACCACTTGGTCGGCGCGGGCATGGAGCGGTTCGCGGCTGGCGAGGATCGTGCGCAGCTCCCCCGTGGCGCGGCGGTTGTCGCGCATCGGCCGCGTGCCGCCCTGTTCGAGCACGCGGCGCATGTGCTCCTCCGGCGAGGCGCGCAGCCAGACGGTGACGCAGGCGTCGAGCAGCAGGGTGAAGGTCACGGACTCGGCGACAACGCCGCCGCCGGCGGCGATCGCGGCGGGCCGGCCCTTCGCCACCACGCGCTCCAGCGCCGCGCGTTCGAGGCGGCGGTAGCCCTCCCGGCCCTGTAGGGTGAAGATGTCGGCGAGGTCCATGCGGGCTTCCCGCTGGACTTCGCGGTCGAGTTCGATAAGGACGGCGCCGCGCCGCGCCATGCCGCGAGCTTCCGCCCGAGGGTGGGCCTCCCCGCCCCGCGCAGCCCGACGAGCGCCGTGTGCAACTGGGGCGCGCCCGCCGTATCCGAACCTGCTCCCGTCGGCAGGTGACGGGGCGGAAGGGCGTGGGCCTCCGCCAGGCGGAATTCGGGCAGGCGCGCGACGGTCTGTTCGAGCGGCAGGCGCTCGAGCGTCCGCTCCGGTCGCGACCGGTTCTTCCGGGCCCAGGGCGAGCGCCCGCGCGATCCGCCGCAGCAGCAGGATCGAGACGTTTCCGCTGCCGGCGTCGAGTTGGCGCGAGGTGGCGCCGCGTCTCGCCGCGTCGCGCCCGAAGCACGCGCAGCCGCTCGCCGACCGCGCGGAGGCAGGCCGCCTCCTCCGGGGCGCCGCCCGGATCGCCTTCCGCCGACGGAGGCGGGCGGGAAAGGGGCACATCGGGGCCTGCCACGAGGAGGCATTCTATGGGTTCGCCGCGAAGGGCGGGAGATGCCGGCCGGCGGGACGCCGCGCAAGCGCCGTTGCTGTGCCCGGCCGCCGCCAGGCCGGGCGGCCCTGGCAGGTTCCGCTCGGCGCGCCACCGGGCTAAGTCTCGGCCGCAGCGCCGCCGAGAGGACTTCGCATGGTCGCCTGGTTCCGCCGCATCCTGCCCCGCGAGGAGCGCTTTTTCGAATTGTTCGACCGCCACGCGGAATTCGTCGCGGCCGGCGCTGCGGAGCTCCGCGCGATGCTCGATGGGGGCGATGCGGTGGCGAAGCACTACGCCGCGGTGCTCGCCCGCGAGGACGACGCGGACGCGGTGACGCGCGAGGTGGTGCAAGCGGTCCGGCGCACCTTCGTCACGCCCTTCGACCGCGGCGACATCCAGGGCCTGATCAGCCGGATGGACGACGCGATCGACGAGATGAAGAAGACCGCCAAGACCATCTCGCTGTTCGGGATGCGGGAGTTCGACGAGGACATGCGCCAGATGGGCGACGCGGCCGTGCGCTGCGCCGCGATCCTGCGCGAGACGGTCCCGTTGCTCGCCGCAATTGGCCGCAACGCCGGGCGGATCAACGCCCTCTGCGAGCAGATCCGCCAGATCGAGGGCGAGGCGGACGACGTGCACGACGCCGGCGTCACCGCCCTCTACCGGCGCTGCCAGGCCAAGGGCGACGCGCTGAGCTACATCGCGGCGAGCGCGGTGTTCGACCGGCTGGAGCGCGTGGTGGACCGCTTCGACGACATCGCCAACGAGATCGAGGGCATCGTGGTCGAGCACGTCTGAGCCGAAGCGGCCCCGCCCGATGGAACCGACCCTGGCCCTGCCGCTGCTCGCCGGCCTGATCGCCGTCGCGCTGCTGTTCGACTTCCTCAACGGCCTGCACGACGCGGCGAACGCGATCGCCACCATCGTCTCCACGCGGGTCCTGCGGCCGCACTACGCGGTCGTCTGGGCGGCGTTCTTCAACTTCATCGCCTTCCTGTTCTTCGGCGCGCATGTGGCGCAGACGATCGGCACCGGGATCGTGGACCCCCAGATCGTGGACCCACGGGTGATCTTCGGTGCGCTGGCCGGCGCGATCGCCTGGAACCTCATCACCTGGGCCGCCGGCATCCCCTCGAGCAGCTCGCACGCGCTGGTGGGCGGGCTGCTCGGGGCCGGCATCGCCAAGGCGGGCTTCGGCGTGATCGTCTGGTGGGGGCTCGGCAAGACCCTGGCGGCGATCGTGCTCTCGCCGATGATCGGGATGATCCTGGCGCTGGTGCTGGTGTTCGTCGTCTCCTGGATCTGCGCGCGCGCCACGCCCTTCACGGTGGACCAGGCGTTCCGCTCGCTGCAGTTCCTCTCTGCCTCGCTCTACTCGCTCGGGCACGGGGGCAACGACGCGCAGAAGACGATGGGCATCATCGCCGTGCTGCTGTTCTCGCAGGGCCTGCTGGGGCCGACCTTCCACGTGCCGTTCTGGGTGGTCATCAGCTGCTACGCGGCGATGGGGCTCGGCACGCTGTTCGGCGGCTGGCGGATCGTCCGGACGATGGGGTCGAAGATCACGCGGCTGACGCCGATGCAGGGCTTCTGCGCGGAGACCGGCGGGGCGATCACGCTGTTCATGGCGACGGGGCTCGGCGTCCCGGTCTCGACGACGCACACCATCACCGGCGCGATCGTCGGCGTCGGCGCCGCGCGACGCGTCTCTGCGGTGCGCTGGGGCGTCGCGGGGAACATCGTCCTCGCCTGGATCATCACCGTGCCCGCCGCCGCGGCCATCGCGGCGGCAAGCTGGTGGGTGATCGGGCTGTTCGCCTGAGGCGGCGCGCGCGGCGGCGCCGGGCGGTCCGGCGGCGGACTCCGCTCAGCCGGCCGCGGGGAAACCGTAGAGCGTCGCCGGGTTCTCCACCAGCACGCGCCGGCGCGTCGCCGCGTCCGGCGCCCATTCGCCGAGCAGGTCGAACAGCGCGCCGTCGTCCGGCATGTGCTGTGCCAGCGAGGGGTGCGGCCAGTCGGTCCCCCAGACGCAGCGCTCGGGCGCCGCTGCGAGCAGCGCGCGGGCGAAGGGCGCCACGTCGGCGTAGGGCGGACCCTCCGAGGAGATGCGGTAGCCGCACAGCTTCACCCAGGCCCGCCCGCTGCCGAGCAGCCGCAGCAGCGCCTGGAAGCCCGGGCTGTTCAGCCCGTCGGCCGTGTGCACCCCGCCCATGTGATCCACCACCACCGGCACCGGCAGCGCGGCCAGGCGCGGCGCGATCTCCGCCAGCGTGTCGCCGTGGGTGTAGAGCTGGAGATGCCAGCCCAGCGGCGCGATACGCCGCGCCAGCGCATCGAGCTGGTCGAGCGGCGTGCCGTTGCCGCTGACGGCGTTGAACCGCACGCCGCAGGCCCCGCGCTTCGCCATGGCGGCGAGCGCGTCGGCGTCGGCGCTCACGCTCTCATCGATCACCACCACGGCGCGCGCGCGGTCGAGGCCGAATTCCTCGGTCGCGTCCAGGGTGCAGGCGTTGTCCGTGCCATAGACGCTCGGCTGCACGACGACCATGCGCTCGATCCCGAGCGCCTCGGCCACCGCGCGGTAGTCGGGGATGAGACACGCCTCCGGCGTGTAGCCGCGGCCCGGGCTCAGCGGATAGCGGTCGAACGGGCCGAAGATGTGGAAGTGGCAATCGCAGGTGCCGGCGGGGCCGCGCCAGGAGGGCGGCGTGACGGTGCGGAGCGGCGGCAGGCAGGGCTTCATGGCGGCGGGCGGGCCTCGGGAGGTGTCTCGTGGCCCCCGCAGTCCAGCAGGCTTGCGCGACAGTGGGAAGTGGGGCTGGCACGCCCGCCTGGCGCGGCACGGTGTGCGTGACCGGGACCGCCCAGGGAGGGGCGGGGTCGAGCCGAGCCGGGCTCGTTCTCAGGTTCGGGAAACGATGACGGCGCCGGAGGCGCCCGCAAGCGCTCCGTCGGCCTCTGTGATGGTGCCGCCCGCTACGGACACCGGACGGTCTTACGCGGCGGCCCAACACAGAGGCCGATGGCGGCTTGTCCGCCGGGCGCCTCAGGCCGCAATTGCCCGCGGGTGGAAACACCGGGGGTGCGAATCACGGCCTCAGAAGCGCTTGGCCCTGTACCGGCCTGACCACGGTCAGGCCGGCACGGGGCTAGGGGGACGGCTGCACGGCAGGGAAGATCGGCCCGTAGTAGCGGCGCAGCTCCTCGATCTGCTCCGACGGCGGCTGGGCATAGGCGCCGCGGCGGCTGGTGAAGCGCCCGCCCATCAGGCGGTTGAGCTTCACCGCCGCCTCGCCGGCCTTGAGCAGCGCGATCGCGCCGTTCAGCACCGGCGCGCCGCGGCCGGCCTCGACGATCCCGGCCTCCGCGATCAGCACCATCGCGACGCCGACCGCGGGGATCACCACCTCCGCGCCCTTGGCGACGCAGGCGGCGGCGGCGGCCTGGAATTCGCCGAGGATGCGATCCCGCACCGGGCCTTCGGAGAAGGCGGCGTCGAGGTCCACCAGGCGCTCGACCCGCATCCGCTCCACCGTCGCGACGCGCGCGGACAGCCCGTAGGTCGCGACGTTCTCCAGCACGCGCCCGTAGTGCTTGTCGTTGGATACCACCAGCCCGATCGAGGCACCCATCTGGCAGGCCGTGAGCAGCGCCGTCTCGCACAGGCCGAGCACCGGCACGCGCGCCATCTCGCGCGCCGCGCGCAGCCCGGGATCGGCGATGTTGCCGAGCAAGATGGCGTCGAAGCCCGACGCATCGGCGTGGGCGACGTTCTCCAGCACCTCGATGGTCTCGATGAATTCCAGCGAGCGGTACTGGTCGCCGACGCCGCCGCGCCGGGTGATGCCGTGCACCTCGAACTCCGTGCCGGGATCGGCCGCGGCGGCGAGCATGCGGCGCAGCGCGGCGTTGTAGGCCGGCCAGGCATCGGCCCGGGTGAGCGACTGGTACCAGAGGCGCATCGGGATCACGCTCCTTGTGGCTTCGGTGCCGTGCCACCCCGCGGCGGCAGGTGGAATCCGCCCTGGTCCGGGGTGTCGGCCCAGGCCTGGAAGGGCGGCGAGGGGCGCACGCGGCCGCTGCGCATCACCTCCAGCCAGACCTCGCAGGCTTCGAGGAAGCGGTTCACGCCGGACGGCCACATGGCGAGGCTCATCGCCTCCGCCATCTTCGGCTCCGCAACGCCGAGCCCATAGGCGGCCTCGATCTCGGCCGCGAGGCCCCAGCGCTCGGCGCGCGCCGTGTGCACGCCGATCAGCGCCAGGCGCGCAAGCGGGAGCGGGAGGTCGCAGCCGGCGACCAGCGCCTCTGCCCCCGCCAGATAGCCGCGCGCGGCGCCGACCGTCGGGAAGTGCCCCTGCCAGTGCCGGTCGAGGAAGGCGAAGCTCTTTGCCCCGGCGGCCCAGGCGGCGAGTCGGAATGCCGCTTCGGCCTGCCGTTCCGTCCCGCCGGTCTCGTAGAACAGGTGCACGTGGTGCGTGCCGACATGCTCCTCGCAGCCGATCAGGATGGCGAGCCAGACGAACTCCTTCTCGAAGGGCGAGAGGTGGCGCTGCTCCAGCGTCAGCGCGCGGTACATCACCCCGTAGGCGTCCTGCAGCTCCGGCAACGCCGCGGCCATGGCGCCCTGGTGCGGCAGAAGGTAGCCGCGGCGGGCGCGGAACTCCTCGAGGCGCGCGCGCACCTGATCCGGTGTCATGGCGCTACTCCGCGCGGATGTTGGCGGCACGGATCACCTCCGCCCAACGGCGGCGCTCCCTGGCGATGCGCGCGCCGAAGGCCTGGGCCGTGCCGCCGAGGGGCTCCATGCCGAGCTCGGCCATGCGCCGGCGCACTGTCTCGTCCTGCAGCGCCTGGTTGAGCGCCTCGTTCCAGGCCGCGACAATCTCCGCCGGCAGGCGCGAGGAGCCGACCATGCCGAACCAGTTGGAGGCGTCGTAGCCCGGAAGGAACTGGCTGATCGGCGGCAGGTCGGGCAGCACCGCGGGCGGCCGGTCGCTGCCATGCGCGATGGCGCGAAGCTGGCCCGCCCGCACGGCGCCGAGGAATTCCGGCAGGTTGCCGATCATCATCTGCACCCGCCCGGCGATGAGGTCCACCATCGCCGGCGCGCCGCCGCGGTACGGCACGTGCACCATCCGCAGGTCGGCGAGATGCGCGAACATCGCCGCGGCGAGATGCGGGCTGGAGCCTGCTCCGGCGGACCCGTATGCGACTCCGTCCGGGTGGGCGCGTGCATAGGCGATCAGCTCCGGCACGTCGCGGAAGGGCGCGTTGGGGTACACCATCAGCGCGACGGGGATGCCGGCGAGCGCGGCGACCGGCGCAAGGTCGGTCTCGACCGCGAGCGGCAGGCGTACGCCCGGCAGATTGGGCGAGATGGTGAGCATGCCCATCGTCGCCAGCGCCACCGCATGGCCGTCCGGCGCGGCGCGCGCGGCGGCCTCGGCGGCGAGGAAGCCATTGGCGCCGGTGCGCGTCTCGACGACGACGGTCTGGCCGAAGATCGGGCGCAGCGCCTCGGCGAGCATGCGGCAGAGGGCATCGGCGGCGCCCCCGGCGGCGAAGCCGTTGATGATGCGCACCTCGCGCTCCGGCACCCACCGCCGTGGCTGTGCGCGGGCCGGGACCGCGCCCGACGCCGCGGCGGCGAGCGCCATGGCGGCGGCCAATCCACGCCGCGTCGGCCGGGACGAAAGGAGGGGAGCCGTCGTCATGATGATTCTGCTTCCAAGACGAGAACTGCGTCGCATTCCGGCACAGGGCGGCGGTTGTTCCGGCCTGCCCGCAGCCGTGTCAATCGCGGGCGGTTCGGCCGCCCCTTCTGGGCGCGCGGTGCCGGTGGGCGCCGATGTGCCAGGAAAGAGAGAAAAGGTGAAGCATGGGACGGGCAACCGCGGGTGTCCGCGGTTGACGCCGTGCTCAATCCCTGGACCGAGGAGGCGCTCTCGGCGTGCCTGCCCCGGCACGCCTCAACGCGGCGGCCTCGCCCGCGGCATGCTGCCTACGACGGGAGGATGGCCCTCTCCTTACCTCAGCGCAGCAGGTCGCGCGCGATCAGCATGCGCTGGACCTCGGAGGCTCCCTCGCCGACGCGGTAGTGGCGGATGTCGCGGTAGAAGCGCTCGACCGGGAAGCCGCGCACCAGGCCCATGCCGCCATGGATCTGCACCGCGCGGTCGGCGACGCGGCCGACCATCTCGGAGCAGGCGAGCTTGCAGATGCTCGCCGCGCTGCCGGTGTCCTCCCCGGCCATGACGCGGCGGAGCGTCTCGTAGGCGAAGGCGCGGGCCGTCTGCAGCTCCACCTCGGAATCGGCGAGCATCCACTGGATCGCCTGGCGCTCGGCGAGCGGCTTGCCGAAGGTGACGCGCTGCTTCGCATGGGCGACGGACATCTCGAGCAGCCGGTCCGCCGCACCGAGACAGGCATGCGAGACGCCGAGGCGGCCGTTCACCAGCGAGCCCATGGCGATGGCGAAGCCCGCGCCCTCCGCGCCGAGCAGCGCCTCCTCCGGCACCACGCAGTCGGTGAAGGTCAACTCGCCCAGCTCGATCGCGGCCGAGCCGATGGTGGTGTCCACGCGCGTCACCTCGAAGCCGGGCGTGCCACGCTCGACGAGGAAGGCGGAGATGCCGCCGCGGGCGCGCTTCGCCGGGTCGGTGACGGCCATCACCATCACCACGTCCGCCGCATGGCCGCCGCTGATCCAGTGCTTGCGGCCGTTGATGCGCCAGCCGCCGCCCGGCACGCGCTCGGCGCGCGTGCGGATCGCGGCAGAGTCGGAGCCGGCCTCCGGCTCGGTCAGGCCGAAGGCCGCGCGCAGCGTTCCGTCGGCGAGGCCGCGCAGCCAGCGGCGCCTCTGCGCCTCCGTGCCGTGGCGGAGGATGGCGATCGGCGTCAGGCCGCTGGTGTAGTCCATCAGCAGGGTGAAGACGCGGTGCGAGCGCGCGACCTCCTCCATCACCAGGCAGTAGGTCGCGAGGTCCGCTCCGCCGCCGCCGTATTCGGGCGGCAGCAGCATGCCGAGCCAGCCCTGCTCGCGCATCAGGCGCCAGGCCTCGTCGGGAATGCGACCCGTGCGGTCGATCTCCTCCGCGATCGGCTCGAGCCGCTCGGTCACGAAGCGCCGGATGGCGGGGCGCAGCTCGGCGAGTTCGGGGGTGATCTCAAGGCGCATCGGGTGCGTTCCGCAGGATGAGCGCGTCCAGCATGCGCACGCCACAGCCTTCGGGAAGGACGACGAGCGGGTTGATGTCCGCCTCCGCGACGTGATCGCCGAGGTCATGCGCGAGCCAGGAGAAGCGCGCGATCGCTTCGCACAGCGCGGGGATGTCGGCGCGCGGGCGGCCGCGCGGGCCGAGGAGGAGCGGGAAGAGGCGCAGCTCCTCCAGCATCCCGCGCGCCTCCTCCGCCGTGATCGGCGGCAGGCGGAAGGCGACGTCGCGCAGGATCTCGACATGGATGCCGCCGAAGCCGACGGTCAGCACCGGGCCGAAATTCGCGTCGCGCGTCGCGCCGAGCAGCATCTCGACGCCATCCGTGACCATCTCCTGCACCAGCACGCCCTCGATGCGCGCGGCTGGGGCGTAGGCGCGGGCGGCGGCGAGCACGGCGGCATGGCCCTCGCGCACCGCTGCCTCGCCGGAGAGGTTCAGGCGCACGGCGCCGGCCTCGGTCTTGTGCAGGATGTCGGGCGACTGGACCTTCAGCGCCACCGGGCCGCCGATGGAGGCCGCGATGGCGACTGCCTCCTCCGCGGTCGCGGCCAGCGCCTCGCGCGGCGGCAGGAGGCCATAGCACAGGGCCACGGCCTTCGACGTGGCCTCGGACAGTGCCGCGCCGTCCGCCGCGCGCAGCAGCCGCAGCGCGGCGTCACGGTCGGCGTCGTTGGGACGCCGCGGTGCTTCGGCTTGCGCGCGGCGCTTCAGGAATTCGCCGTACTGCATCGCGCGGCGCAGCGCGGCGACGCAGGGCAGGGCATCGCGATAGACGGCGTGGCCCTCCGCGATCAGTGCTGTCGGGGTCAGCGTCGGATCATCACTGCACCTGCCGGTCCAGAGGATCGGCACCGGCTTTGGCGAGGCCGCGGCCAGCGCGGCGATCGGGCGGATATCGGCCGCGGGCGCGAAGGTGATGACCGGGATAAGTGCGTCCACCGCCGGGTCCTCGGCGATCGTGCGCGCGGCACTGGCGAAGATGTCCTTCTGGCCGATCGCGCCGGCGCTCATGTCGGTCGGGTTGCGCACGCCGACGAAGCCGGGGACGAGGCGGCGCAGCGCCGCGCGCGTTTCCTCCGCGTAGTCCGGGAACTCGATGCCTTGGGCGGCACCGAGATCGGCGAGCAGCACCAGGTTGCCGCCGGAGATGGACAGCGCCGCCCCGCCCCGCCCGGCCGGCCGCTTGCCCTGGCGCAGCAGCATCGCGGTCTCGTAGAGCTCCTGCGCGTCCTCGACGCGGAGGATGCCGAGCTGGCGCAGCGCCGCGTCGAACACCGCATCCGCCCCGGTCACCGCGCCGGTGTGGGAGGCGGCGGCGCTCCGTCCGGCCTCGGTTCGGCCGACCTTGATCATCACGATCGGCTTGCCGAGCTCCGCCGCGCGCGCCGCCACCGCGCGCAGCCGCGTCCCGTCCGGCGCGCGCTCTGCGATGGCGAGGACGACGCGCGTGTGCGGGTCTTCCACCAGGAAGGCCATGTAGTCGCACATGTCGAGGTCGGCGTCGTTGCCGGAGCTGACCTGGCGGCTGATGCCGAGGCCGAGCTCTTGCGCGCGCCACATGACGTTCACCTGGCCCGCGCCGCCGCTCTGGCTGACCACGCCGATGTCGCCCGCCGGGCGGCGCGGGCCGCTAATCGTCGCCGTCGAGGTCATCGCGAAGCCGGCGATGTAGTCCACCAGCCCGTTGCAATTGGGGCCCATGAACCGCACGCCGACAGCGCGCGCCGTCGCCACCAGCTCGGCCTGCAGCGCCGCCGCGGCCGGCTCGCCCGTCTCGGCGAAGCCGGCGGAGAAGACGGTGGCGAAGGGCACACCGAGCCGGCCGCACTCCGCGATCGTCGCGGCGCAGCGCGCGGCGGGCAGGACGATGCCGACATGGTCCGGCACGGCGGGCAGCGCGGCGAGCGAGGGATAGCAAGGGCGGCCGAAGACCTCCTTGCGGTTCGGGTTGACCGGGAAGACCTCGCCCGTGAAGCCGAAGTCGAGCATCTGGCGCAGGCAGCGCCCGCCGAACTTCGTCAGGTCCTCGGTCGCGCCCACCAGCGCGACGCGGCGCGGGGCGAAGAAGCGTCGGAGATCGGCGAAGGTCGGCGTGCTCACGGCTGCATGTTCCGGAGGCACGCCGCCCTGGTCAATCTGAAGTCGCGAGCCGCCGCTTTGGGGAGCGGCCGGCACCTCGGCCACCCGCGGTCACGCGGACTGTTTGCTGCTTGCTGCCGTAGCTTTTCGCCATTCCCTCCGCCGGCTCGACCTGCGGGCCGTAGGGCATGATCGGGTAGCGTAGCCCGGCCTTGGACAGCCCGTGCAGCCCGGTCACGGCGCGCGCCAGGTCCTCCGGCGGGCAGGCCATCAGCATCTCGTCGTCGGCCACGCCGCCGTAGCGCCGCTCCGCGTAGCACGGGATGGAGAGCGAGACGCGGCGGTCGCGCAGCGCGCGGCCCCAGGAATCGGCGCAGGCGCTCTCGCCGGTGATGGAGAAGTCGTAGCGCTGGTAGTTGCGCCACTGCAGCCCGTTGATGAACAGGATCATCTGCGCCGGATTGCCGTAGAACAGGCAGATATCCGGCGGATCGAGCCGCGCCGAGCGCAGCGGCGAGACGACGAGGCCCTTGTATCGCCCGGCCGGAACGCGCGGCATCTGCGCCTGGTGGGCGGCGGCGGCCTCGCGGTTCTCGAACCACACCCCCTCCATCTTGCGCCCAGAGAGATAGAGGTCGGAGGGTCCGCCGAGGCCGATCACGCCGCTGCAATTCGACAGCTCCGGCACGTTCTCCGCGGTGATGCCGAGGGTGAAGCCGGCGATCCGCGACTGGGTGACGAGCTGGCAGGTCGAGAAGGTCTTTCCCTGGGGCGGCCGCCGGAGGCCCGGGACCTTCGCCATCTCCTCGAGGTCCTCGAACAGCTTCATGCCGATCGGCAGGGTGCGCAGCCGGAGCAGCGCCGTGAGCTGCTCGGCGAGCTCGGCGATGGCCTTGGCGTCGAGTGGCCGGGTCACGGCGTCGGTCGGGGCGTCGGGCATGGCATTTGCATCTCCAGATTGACCGCCCCGGGTGGGGGCGTAGCATCGGTGCCGCGCGCACCAGGGAGAGAGCGATCGTGGCCTTCGATCTTCTGATCCGCAATGCCCGCCTGCCGGAGATGGCGCCGGGCGATCCCCTGGTCGAGATCGGCGTGAAGGACGGCCGCTTCGCCGCGATCGGCCCGGACCTCGGCGCCGCCGGGGCTGGCGAGGTGCTGGACGCCGGCGGCCGCCTCGTCTCGCCGGGCTTCGTCGAGACCCACATCCACCTCGACAAGACCTGCACCATCGACCGCTGCGAGCACGAGCATGTGCGCTTCCCGCACCGCGCGATGGAGCGCACCAGCGCGATCAAGCACACCTTCACCGTCGAGGACGTGAACGCCCGCGCCCGCCGCACGCTGGAGAAGTGCATCCTGCACGGCTGCACCCTGATGCGCACCCATGCGGAGGTGGACCCGAAGGTCGGGCTGCGCGGCTTCGAGGGCGTGAAGGCGCTGGTCGAGGCCTATGCCTGGGCCATCGACATCGAGATCTGCGTCATGCCGCAGGAGGGCATGCTCAACAATCCGGGCACCGAGGAGCTGATGATCGAGGCGCTGCGGAACGGCGCCCGCGTTGTCGGCGCCGCGCCGAACTACGATTCCGACCGCGCCGGGCAGATCCGCCGCGTCTTCGAGATCGCCCGCGAATTCGACCTCGACATCGACATGCACCTCGACAGCGGCTCCAGCGCGGCGGAGCTGGACACGCTGCTGGTCTGCGACCTGACGGAGAAATACGGCTGGGGCGGGCGCGTGGCGATCGGCCATGTCACCAAGATCTCGACCATGCCGCCGGCCGAATTCGACAAGGTGGCGAAGCGCCTCGCGGATGCGGGCGTGGCGCTGACCGTGCTGCCCGCGACCGACCTCTACCTGATGCACCGCGACGCCGACCACGCCGTTCCGCGCGGCGTGGTGGACGCGGTGCGGCTGGCGCGGCAGGGAGTCACCTGCTCGGTCGCGTCGAACAACATCCTCAACGCCTTCACCCCCTTCGGCGACGGGCAGTTGATCCGTCAGGCCAACATGTTCGCCAATACGGTTCAGCGCGGCATGCCGGAGGACCTGCGCACCGTCTGGGGCATGTTCACCACCGGCGCGGCGAAGCTGATGCGCCGCGAGGGCTACGGCATCGCGCCGGGCAACCCGGCGGATTTCGTGGTGGTGGACGCGCCGACCACCGTGGACGCGCTGCGCGAGATCGCGCCCGTGCTGCACGCCTTCAAGCGTGGGCGCCGCACCGTCACGCGCCTGCCGCCGACCCTGCACCGGCCCGGCTGACGACCGGCGCGCTCCGGCGCGGGAGGCCGGCCTTGCGTGCGGCTTGGCCGTTACGCACGCAACCCACGAAACACGATTCCCGTCGCCGCGTCATCGTGGCGAAATCCTAATCTCCTAGAAGGGTCGTCACCGGCGCCGCCGCGCGCGGCGCCTCACGCCGTCGAGGATGACGACCATGACGATGCTGCTCGACCCGGTCTTTCCGGCCTTGCTTGCCGCTCGGCTGCGCAGGCGCCTGACGGCCTGGCCCATGTCGGGCTCCGTGCAGGAGCTGGACGAACATCTTCGCCGCGACATCGGCCTGTCGCCGCGCATCGCGCCGGCGAGCCCGATCCGCCCGGACTGGCGCTGACCGGCTGAGGGGGCGCGCGGCGCGGAGGGTTTCGACGGCCTGGGCAGCCGCCGCCTCCGGCGCCGAGAGAGGGACGACCATGCCCACTCTCCGGCGTGCCATGCGCCATTCGACGCGCACGATCCAGTTCGCCACCGCCACGCGTATCGCGCTTGGGCTCGCCCCGATCGTGTCCTCCGCCATCATCGTCCCTGGCAGGACGGCGCTGGGCCACGGCGTCCCTGCCACCCCTGGCGCGCGGGAAGCGCGCGACCACCGCCTCGGGCATGGCCGGTTCGGTGCCGCCGTGCCGCCGCCCATCGAGCGCCTTTGACGAAACCCCGCAATCCAATCCGGACCACGGAGGTCTTCCCCATGTCGCTCACCGATGCCAACGGCCTCGCCGTCTCCACCGATTCCCGCGCTGCGGTCGCGCATCTGAGCCAGGCCGGCGCACTGTTCGCGCGCTTCCGCGCCGATCCGCTGGCCGAGCTCGACGCTGCGCTCGCCGAGGCGCCTGACTGCGCGATGGCGCATCTGATGCGCGCGGGCCTGCTGCTCTGCGCCACCGAGCACGGGTTGGAGGCGGATGCCGCGAAGAGCGTCGCCGCCGCGCGCGAGTGCCGGACGAACGAGCGCGAACGTGCCCATATCGCCGCGGCCTCTGCTTGGCTTGCGCGGGACTTCGACCGCGCCTGGGAGGAGTATGGCGCCATCGTCGCCGCCTGGCCGCGCGACCTCTTTGCGCTGCAGGTCGCGCACCAGCTCGACTTCTTCCTCGGCCGGCGCGAAACGCTGCGCGACCGCCCGACCGCGGCGCTCTCCGCCTGGCGTGAGGGCGAGCCGGGCTTCGGCTACATCCTCGGCATGCAGTCCTTCGGCCTCGAGGAATGCGGCGAGTACGCCGCGGCGGAGGACGTCGGCCGCCGCGCGGTGGCGCTCGACCCCGCCGATGCCTGGGCGATCCACGCCGTGGCGCATGTGATGGAGATGCAGGGGCGCACGGAGGAGGGCGTGCACTGGCTCGCCGCGCGCGAGGCGGACTGGGCGCCGGAGAATATGCTCGCCTGCCACAATTGGTGGCACCGTGCGCTGTTCCATCTGGACCGCGGCGAGTTCGCCGAGACGCTGGCGCTCTACGACCGTGGCGTGCGGCCAAGCCGCGCCGGTGGCCCGCAGCCTCCGCAGGCGCTGGAGCTGGTGGATGCCAGCGCGATGCTGTGGCGGCTGCGCCTGGTCGGTGCGGACCCTGGGATGGCGCGCTGGGCGGAGGTGTCGGACGCCTGGGCGGCGGTGCTCGAGTCCGGGCCGCAGAGCTACTACGCCTTCAACGACGTGCACGGGATCATGGCGCATCTCGGCGCCGGACGGCGGGACGTGGCGACGCGGACACTGGCGGCGCTGGAGCGCGCGGCCTCCGCGCCCGGGAGCGCCGGCAGCAACGCGGCGCTGGCGCGCGACATCGGCCTGCCCCTTGGCCGCGCGCTGATCGCCTTCGACCGCGGCGCCTATGGCGAGGCGGCGGCGCTGCTCGCTCCGTTGCCGCCGATCGCGCACCGCTTCGGCGGCTCCAACGCGCAGCGCGACGTGATCGCGCTGACCCTGGCCGAGTCGCTGCTGCGGGCGGGTGACCGGGCCGTGGCGCGGGCGATCGCCGAGGAGCGGCTCGCGGTGAAGCCGGACAGCATGTTCGCCCGACGCCTCGCCGCGGCGGCATGGGCGCGCAGGCTGGCCTGACCACGCGCGCGCCGGCACCGGCGGGTCGTCTCCGACGGGCCGTGCCGGCGACGCGGCGCGTAGGCGCTCTGCCCGAGGCGATGGCGGGATGGCGTCCCCGGCCGCGGGCCAGGGCCGGGTCGCGGGGTCGGAAGGGGGCCGCGCATTCGGACCACCGTGAGGCTGGGATCCGCCCGCGTCGCGCCGGACGACCGCCGACGGGCGCGTGGACGGCCGCGTGTCGGCGGCGCTCGCCCTCGGATGCGCGGGCATGGCGGTTGCCGGCTGGGCGCAGGGGCCGCGCTGTCCGCAAGCTTCGGCGATGGCCTCGGCTTCCTCGTTGTCGATTTGACGGATGTCTGACGATCGCGGCGCGCTTCTGACGCGTCTGGCGGCACGTCACGCCGCATTGTCGCGGCAGTGGCACGGAGACGCGAGAGACGGACGGACGGTCACGGATGACGGAGTCGGCCAGGCGGGACGCTCCGCCTCCGGATTCCCTGTCCCGCCAGGAGGCGGCGCTGCAGCGGGTTGTCGAGGCCGCGCGCCGCTTGGTCGCCATGCGCGACCAGGCGGCGGCGCTGTCGGCCCAGGCTCCGCCGCCGCCACTCACCTTCGCCGAAGGCGTCGAACGAGACCTGCTCGCCTTCCGTCTCGAACACGCGGCGTGCGAACTGCGCGAGGCGCTGCGCGCGCTGGACGCCGGCGCCGGCGCGCCGCCTGCGGCACCGTCCCGGCCCTAGCCCGCGCTTGCCGCGCGTGCCCCGCTGCGGATCGGAGGCTGATGCTGGAGGTCTCACAACCATAGATAGCAGAGCCGCGCCGTCTGCAGGCGTTAGCCGGCCTGCCGCGCGGTAGTCTGTGTTTCTCGGGCGCAACCTGCTCTTGGCGAGAAAGCCGCAATGCGGACTAGCGGCCGGGTCGCGGAATCGGCGCCTGTCCCGTCTCGCGATATGGCCCGTGTGGATGGCCCGGAAGCCACACCTATCGGATGTGGGGGCGCACACCTATCAATCGTTAGGTGACATAACCATTCCAGTTGAATAAACTGCAGGTATGGATGGTGTCGCGGCACCGGGCGGCGTGGGCGATCCGCCCGCGCAACGCACGCCGCTTCTGGTGGCTGCCGGAAACGCAACTCCCATGTTGGCTCCGTGTGCTTCGCCGTGCACCCACGCCTCGCCCATGGCGGGAAGCGGCGTTTCCGACCCCGCCGTGGTGGCGGAGCACGGGCAGCGTCCCCCGTTCCCTCTCGCGGAGGGCCAACCGCCGCGCCCCGGGATCCGCCTGCGGCTGACGCTGCTCGGCCGCGTGGACGCCTGGAGCCTGACGAGCCAGCGGGTGCTGCCGCGCACCCGCAAGGCACGCGCCCTCCTCGCCATTCTCGCGCTCTCGGGGCCGCATCCGGTCGCCCGGTCACGGCTGGCCCATCTGCTCTGGTCGCGCCGCGGCCATGAGCAGGCGCGAGGCTCGCTGCGCCAGGCACTGCACGAACTGCACGATTCGCTCCGCCCCGTCGGCGTGCCGCTCATCACGGCGACGCGGAGCACCATCGCGCTCGACCACGCCGCGGTCTGGACCGACGCGGAGGAGGTGGCGCGCGCGACGCCCGAACGGCCGGAGGCGCTTGAGCTGCTCGAAGGCGGTGAACTGCTCGCCGATCTCGAGGGGCTCGACAACGCTTTCGACATCTGGCTCGCGGAGCAACGCCGTCGCCTGCGCGACAGCGCGCTCCTGGTTGCGACGGCGCGGCTGGCCGCCGCCCTCGACCCGGAGGCGTGCGTCGCCGCGGCACGGCGCGTGCTGTCCATAGACGCCGCCCAGGAGGGCGCCTGGCGGGCGCTGATCCGCGCCGAGGCCGCGCGCGGCGACCGCGCCGCGGCGCTCGCCGCCTACGCCGATTGCCGGCAGGTCCTGGCGACCCGCTTCCAGGCCCGCCCCTCCGCGGAAACCGAGGCCCTCGCCCAGGCCCTGCGCGAGGACTCCGGCGCCGTGCTGGCCGCCCCGCCCCTTGCGCCCATGGCCGCCGCCCCCTTGCCGCAGACCCGCGCCGCCGCGCCGGAGAGCGACGCATCCCCGCCGGCGATGCCGCCCCTGCGCGGGGCGCGCCTTGGCGTGCTGCCGCTGCGCGTCCTCGGGGGGGGCGAGACGGCCGAAACCGAGGCGCTCTCGGTCGGACTCGCGGAGGAGATCACCGCCGCCCTGGCGCGCTTCCGCTGGCTGTCCCTGACGGACAGCGCCTCGCTCGCCGCCGCCGCCGCGCGTTCCGGCAGGCCGCGCGAGGCGCAGGCGGCGGCGCGTGCCCTCGGACTCGACCTGCTGCTGACGGGCACGCTCCAGCGCGCCGGACGGCAGATCCGGATCGGCCTGACGCTGCTGGACCTGCGCCCGCCCGAGGGGGTGGTCTGGACCCAGCGCTTCGACCGCGAGGCCGACTGCCTGCTTGCCCTGCAGGACGAGATCGCGGCCCAGGTCGTGGCGCGGATCGACCCTGAGATCCTGCTGATCGAGGCGAGCCGGGTCGCGGCCGGGCGCCCGCCGGTGAACGTCCCCGCCTACAACCTGGTGCTGCGGGCGATCCCGGGGCTGCACCGCCTCGACCGCAGCGCCTTCATGGCCGCCGGGGAGTGGCTCGCGCGCGCCACCTCGCTCGATCCCGACTACGCCGCGGCGCATGCCTGGCTGGCCTACTGGCATCTCCTGCTCGTCGGCCAGGGCTGGTCACGCGACAGCGAGGAGGTGTTCGCACGCGCCGAGCGTCTGGCGGTCCGGGCCGTCGCGCTCGATCCGCAGGACGCGCAGGCGCTGACGATCTGCGGCCATGTCCGCGCCTATCTGCATCACCGGCCGGAGGATGCGCTCGCACTGCACGAGCGCGCGCTGGGGCTCAACCCGAACCTCGCCATGGCCTGGGCCTTCTCGGCCATGGCGCACAGCTATGCGGGCGACCACGCGGAGGCGCTGGCCCGCATGGAGCGCTACCGGGCGCTCGCGCCTTTCCACCCCTTCTCCTTCTACTACGAGGGGGCGCGCGCTCTCCCGTTGCTCTTCACGCATCGCCATGCCGAGGCGGCCGAGCACGGGCGCCACATGATCGAGCTGCAGCCCAATTTCAGCGGCAACTACAAGAGCACCCTCGCCGCTCTCGGGCATCTCGGCCGGCGTGAGGCGGCGGCGGCGCTCCGCGCGCGCCTGCTCGCGATCGAGCCCGACTTCACCCTCACGAAGGCCCTGCGCCGCACCCCGGTGCGCCGCCCCGAGGACCGGCAGCACTACGCCGAGGGGCTGCGCCTTGCGGGCGTGCGGGACGGGTGACGGCCGCGCGGCACCGGCGCGGGCCGCCGGCGACGCTCCTGCCGGGTGCCCGGCTTTATGCCTCGCCCTCGCCGGCCGCGAGCGCGGCCAGGCTGGCCCGGTCGACCAGCTCGACCGCGGACTGGCCGTGCAGCCGGATCAGGCCGCGCTTGCGGAAGGCGGAAAAGGTGCGGCTGACCGTCTCCAGCGTCATGCCGAGGAACTCACCGATATCGGCGCGCGTGGCGTGCAGGTGGAACACCGGCCCGACATGGCCACGCTTCTCCTGCGCCTCCGCCAGCGAGATCAGGAACGCGGCGCACCGCTCCTCGGCGGTGAAGCGGCCGAGGGCGAGGACGTGGTCCTGGGTCGCCGCCAGTTCGCGTGCGCAGAGCTCCAGGAAGCGCCGCTCCAGCACCGGATGGCGCCGGAACAGCGCATCGAGCCGCTGGCGGTCCAGCCGGCAGACCGTCGCCTCGGTCAGCGTCTCGGCGCCGAAGGCGTGCTCCGCGCCGGGGGTGAAGCCGAGGATGTCGCCGGGAAAGCGGAAGCCGATCGCCGCCTGGCGCCCGTCCGGCAGCACGCGCGTCAGCCGCGCCGTGCCGTCGGTCAGCGTATAGACGTGGCGTGCCGGCTCGCCCTGCCGGAACAGCGGTTCGCGCGGAGCGAGGCGGATCCGCTCGGTTGCCCGCGCCATGTCGCCCAGGGCGGTGGCGTCGAGCGGGGCGCAGAGGCCGACCGAGCGCGACCCGCAGGCCAAGCAGATCGTGGCCTCGCTGCCGCCGAGGCCGTCCATGCGCGAGCGGGTAGCGTCCAGTGGGGTCATGATTCTCCTGCGAGGCGGCGTCCCGGGCCGGCAGGTTCATCAGCCCACGCACCGGGCGGACCCGGTCCGTAACGTGCGGGCGACGGATGGCTCGTGCCGGCGAGCCGTTGCAGCGGCGCTCTCTTAGCCGCTATCTGGGGGCCATGCTCGGCAAATCGAGCCCAGGACGTGCAATTCTGCCCCTCGTCCGGCGCAGCCATCACCCCGATCCGGCGGGGACCGGCGGCACGGCGGGGCGCGCCGGGCCGCGGCGCCGCCTCGCCATCGCGGCGCTGCTGGCGGCGATGCCGCTGGCGCCGCTCGCCGGCGCGATGACGGCGGGTGCCGCCGAGCCCGCCGCCGCCGGCGATCCTCGGTCGGGCGAGCGCGTCTTCGCCACACAGTGCCGCGCCTGTCATAGCATTGAGCAGGGCGGGCACAACCGGCTCGGGCCGAACCTGCATGACGTGTTCGGGCGCCGCGCCGGCGCGGCGCCGGGCTTCCGCTACTCGCGGGCGATGCGCGCGAAAGCGGAGGCGGGCCTGGTATGGGACGCGGACACGCTGCGCGCCTACCTCGCCAATCCGCGTGCCGTCGTGCCCGGCACCGCGATGACTTTCGTCGGACTGCGCAACGAGCGTCAGATCGCCGACCTGCTCGCCTATCTTGAGCGCGCCTCCGCGGCGGACTGAACACGGGACCTCCGGCTGGCTGGCAGGCGCCGGAGCGGACGCGTTCGGGCCAGGCCTCACTCCGGCCGGATGCCGGCGGCGTCGGTGATCCGCCGGAAGGCCTCGAAGTCCTCGGTGAAGAGGCGCCGGGCGTCCCTCCGGCGTGCCGCCGAGTGGCTGGTCCGCGGCATCGGCGAAGCGTGCGCGGACCTGCGGATTGGCGAGCGCCTCGTTCGCCGCGGCATCGAGCTTCGCGACGATCGGCTCCGGCAGGCCGGCGGGGCCGAACAGCGTAAAGTTTACCGGTGGGACGCCGGGGCCCTCGATCGTCTCGCCGATCGCCGGCACCTCGGGCGAGGTCGTCGCCTGCCGCGGCTCGGTCACGCCCAGGATGCGCACGCGGCCCTCGCGCGCCGGCCCCCACGCCGCGGGCAGTGCCCCGATCACTGCCGGGATGGATATGGCCGGCGATGGCGCTGGACGGCACAAAGGCGAAATGAAGCCCAGGGTGGATCCGCAGCAGTTCGGTCCCGAGATGGTGGTCGAGCGATGCCGAATATGCCGACCTGCACCCCCTGCGGCCCGCTCCGCGCGCAGGCGACGAGATTGGCGACGCTCCGGATCGGCAGCGAGGCGTTCACGCTCAGCGCGTTCGCCGCGCCGGCGAGCGGGGCGATGCAGGTGAAGTCCAGCAGCGGGTCGTAGGTGACGTTGCGGCTGAACAGCGAGATCAGGCCGTGCGTCGAATTGTGCGTCACCTGCAGCGTATAGCCTCTGGCCTCGATCGCGCGACGTGGACGCTGCCGAGCACCCGGCGGCGCCGGAGCGGCTGTCCGTGACGATCGGCTGGCCGAGCATCCCGCTCATCCGCTGGTCGACCGCGCGGGCGACGAGGTCGGCAGAGGCGCCGGGTGGCCAGGCGACGACGATGGCGATGGGTCGCGAGGAGCAGGCCGCCTCCTGCGCCACCGCCTGCGGCGTGCGAACGCCGCCGGGAGCAGCAGAACAAGGCGATCCGCCGCTTCCGCTTCGGCATCCTCTCGTCGCGCGGGTGCCCCTGGCGTAGCGGCCTGCCTGCGTCGAGCATTGCCTTGCGGCGCGCCCCCGGTTGCGGGAGGCTGCTGCGCCGGAGGTAGGGATGGCCCAGGAGGAGGAAACGTTCGACCTCGTCGTGGTCGGTTCCGGCGCGGCGGGCTGCGGCGCGACGCTGGCGGGCGCGGCGCTCGGGCTGCGCACCGTGCTGGTCGAGAAGGCGGCGCGGCTCGGCGGCGGGACGGCAGGCTCGCTCGGCGGGCTCTGGGTGCCGTGCAACCACCTGATGGCCGATGCGGGACTGCACGACGATCCTGCCGCCGCGCGGCGCTACATGGACTTCCTCGGCGGCGGCTATGCGCGGCCGGAGATGGTCGAGGCCTTCCTGCGCGCCGCGCCCGCGGCGCTGCGTGCCTTTGCGGAGGCCGGCGTATCCTTCCGGCTGCTGCGCGGCCTTCCCGACCATTATTGGCCGACCGCCGAGGGCGCACTCGGCGACGGTCGCATGGTGGAGACGCAGCCGATCCGTCGCGCCGCGCTCGGTGCCTGGGGCGACCGGCTGGAGGAGGGGGTGCACAACGACCCCGGCGTGAGCTGGGGCGACGCCATCGCCTGGGGCGGCATCGGTGCGCGGCATTCTTGGCCGGCCGAGGAGCTCGAGGCGCGGCGGCGGGATGGCCTGCTCGCCGCCGGCGCGGGGCTGGTGGGGCAGTTCCTGGTGCGGCTGCTGGCGCTTGGCGTCCCGGTGCGTGCGGGATTCCGCGCCGAGCGGCTCGTCGTCGAGGGCGGGCGCGTGGTCGGCCTCCTCGGCGCGGCGCAGCAGGGCGGCGCGGCAACACTGCTGCGCGCACGCGCCGGCGTGGTGCTCGCCACCGGCGGCTATGAAGGCAATCCGGAACTCGTCTCCCGCTTCGAGGGCTATCCCGAGTGGATGAGCATCTTCCCGCGCTCGGTCGAGGGCGACGGGCTGGTCATGGGCAGCGAGATCGGCGCCGCGGTCTGGCGCGTTCCGAACAACCTGGCGATGCTCGTGGGCTACGCCATCCCGGCGCCTGACGGCGCGGGCGAGGTGTTCTTCAGCGCCGGGCTGCGTGGTTTCTCCTACCCGCACAGCATCGTGGTGAACGACGCAGGACGGCGGTTCTGCGACGAGAGCCAGTTCCAGCATGTCGTGGCGGCGCTGACGCGCTTCGACCTGAAGGCGCACCGCCACCCGAACCTGCCGGCCTTCATGCTGTGCGATGCACAATTCTTTCGCCGCTACCGCTTCGGCAACCGCCCGATCGGCGCGCCGGTGCCGGACAGCGTGGTGCGTGCGGACAGCCTCGCCGTGCTCGCCGCGCGCATCGGCGTGGACGCGGCGGCGCTGGAGGAGACGGTCGCGCGATTCAACGCCCACGCGATACACGGCGAGGACCCGGAATTCGGCCGCGGCGCCTCGGCCTTCGCGCGCTCGACGGCGGGGGACCCGCACGCGGCGCACCCCAATCTCGGGCCGTTGGTCGAGCCGCCCTTCCATGCGGTGCGCCTGAGGCTGGGCGGCATCTCGGCGGCCGGGCTGCTGACCGACGAGCACGCGCGGGTGCGGCATGTGCGCGGCCACCCGATCCCGGGCCTCTACGCCTGCGGCAACGCGGCGGCGCCGACCGATGCGGGCTCGGGCTACCAGGCAGGGGTGTCGCTGATGCGCGGACTCGCCTTCGGCTGGCTGGCGGCCCGGCACGCGGCAGGCGCCGCGTCATGAAGCGGCTGCTGCGTCGCTTCGCGGACCTGCCCTGGGGGCAGTTCCACTACTTCGAGGGCGGGGAAGGCGGGCCGGCGCCGCTGATCATGCTGCACGGCGCGGGCGCGTCCGGCCGGGGGCTGGCGCCGCTCGCCTCGGCGCTGGCGGCGACGCGGCGCGTGATCGTGCCGGACATGCCGGGCTGTGGCGACTCCGACCCGCTGCCGCAGGAGCGTCTGGAGATCGCGGATCTGGTCGCGACGCTCGCCGAATTCCTCGACGCGCTCGGCCTCGCGCGCTGCGACCTGCACGGGGCGCATCTCGGCGCGCGGGTCGCGGTGGAGGCGGCGCTGACCCTGCGGCCGCCGGGCCGGATCCGCCGGGTCGTGCTGGACGGCGTGGGATTCTATGACGACGCCTTCCGCGCCGCGATGCTCGCGCATGTGGCTCCGGAATTCGTGCCGGACCTCGATGGCGCCTACCTGATGCGCGCCTGGCAGATGTGCCGCGACTACTTCCTGTTCTTCCCCTGGTTCGAGAAGGACGCCGCGCATCGCCGCGCCACCGGCCTGCCATCGCCGGACGCGATCCATGCCAAGCTCGTCGAGGTGCTGCGCAACGGCCGCACCTACCCGCGCGTCTACCACGCCGCGATCCGCTACCGGCTGGAGGACGCGCTGCCGCGCATGACGGTGCCAACCCTGCTCGCCACCGCGCGCACCGACAACGTGCTGCACAACCTGCCGCGCGCCGCCGCGCTGCTGCCAGGCGCGCCGGTGGCGGAGACGCCGGGCGCCGCCACGCCGGAAGACGCCGCGGCCACGGCCGCGATCTTCGCGCGCTTCCTCGACGCACCGGAGTGAGGAGAGAGCCATGCCGAACCGCCTGTCCCGCCGGACCACGCTGGCTGCCGCGCCTGCTGCGGCGCTGGCCCCGGTGCTTGCCCGCCCCGCGCTGGCGCAGGAGCGCTGGCCGAGCCGTGCGGTCCGCATCATCGTGCCCTTCGCACCAGGAGGCACGACCGACATCGTCGCGCGTCTCCTCGCCCAGAACCTCCAGGAACGGCTCGGCCAGCCGGTGGTGGCGGAGAACCGGCCCGGCGCAGGGGCGACGATCGGCGCGCAGCTCGTCGCCCAGGCGGCGCCGGACGGCTACACGCTGCTGATCTCCAACACCGCGTCGAACGGCATGTCGCCCACCATGTTCCGCAGCGCGCGCTATGACGGGGAGAAGGACTTCACGCACATCGCCATGCTGGCGCGAACCTCCTCCGCGCTGGTCGTCAACCCGCGCTTCGAGGCGCAGAGCGTGGCGGACCTGGTTCGCCTCGGCCGGTCGCGGCCCGGCGGCCTCGACTTCGCCTCCGCCGGCCTCGGCACCAGCACGCACATGCTCGCCTTGCGCATCGGCCAGGCGGCCGGTTTCCGCATGAACCCGATCAGCTACCGCGGCGCGGGCCCCGCGCTGACCGACGTGATCGCGGGCAATGTCGGCTTCATGGTGGACGGGCTGCCCTCCTCCATCTCGCACATCCGCGCCGGGGCGGTGAAGGCGATCGCCACGGCGGACGCGGAGCGCAACCGCCACCTGCCGGAGGTGCCGACCCTGATCGAGAGCGGCTTCCCGGGCATGGTCTCCTATTCCTGGTTCGGCCTCTCCGGCCCGAAGGGCCTGCCGGCGCCGATCGTCGAGACGCTGAGCCGCGAGACTCTCGCGATCCTCGCCATGCCCGCGATGCGCCAGCGTTGGGAGGAACTCACCGCGGAGGCGCCGGCAATGACACCGGAGCAGTACACCGCCTTCATCCGCGACGACATCGAGACCTGGGCGGAGGTGATCCGCAAGGCCGGCGTATCCGTCGAGTAGCGCCGGAGCACCGGCGCCGTTCCGGCTTGCGGCCGAGCCGCCGCGCGCTAGGCTGCGGCGC
>ERZ777003.2125-NODE-2125-length-24800-cov-5.752516_pt1 | contig 24800 bp, 22 predicted proteins | sample MGYA00374956_ERZ777003 | MGnify/ENA primary metagenome ERZ777003 (study PRJEB29302, sample SAMN06268252) | bioreactor metagenome | isolation source: Joint BioEnergy Institute, California, USA | place: USA:Joint BioEnergy Institute, California, USA | collected... | reverse complement strand
GCAAGCTGCCCCGACCATCACTCTCCGTTACCCACCCGATGTAGCGGGGAGCCCACTGCGACCTTCTCGCTTGTGGTCAGGAATTGCGCCGGCCTGCCTGGGGGACCGTCGCCGCGTCACTGCCCCCGCCCAGGTACACGGCCACGACACGAGGATCGTCGGCGAGCTCGGACGCGGGCCCCTCGGTGCGGACCACACCGGTCTCCAGCAAGTAGCCCCGGTCCGCCAGCCGAAGGGCGGCCTTGGCGTTTTGCTCGACGAGCACGATGGTGCGGCCGGTGTCGCGGAGCTGGCCGATGGTCCGCATGATCAGGCTGACGACCCGGGGGGCGAGGCCGAGACTCGGTTCGTCCAACAGCAGCACCCGGGGGTCCGACATGAGCGCTCGACCGATGGCGAGCATCTGCTGCTCGCCCCCGGAGAGCGTTCCGGCGAGCTGTCCACGTCGATCGGCTAGGCGGGGAAACAGCTCGAAAACCAGCTCCCGCTGTTTGGCGGCATCAACGGTGCGGCGACGCGCGTACGCGCCCAAGGTGAGGTTGTCGTCGACGGTCATGCTGGCGAACACCTGGCGTCCCTCGGGTACGAGCGCCAGCCCATGGCGGACGATCGTGCTCTGGGATGCTCGGGTGACATCTTTGCCGAACAGGGTGATGGTTCCTGACGCAGCCCGGTGTGTGCCGGCCAGCACATTCAGCAGTGTGGTCTTGCCGGCGCCATTCGGGCCGATGACCGAGACGATTTCACCCTCGTTCACCCTGAGGTTGATGCCGTGCAGAACCTCCACCGGCCCGTACGCGAAGCGCAGATTCGTGGCCTCAATGACCGACATTGACGACCTCCTCCGTCTGGTCATCCACGCCCAAATACGCGCGGATGACCTCTGGATCCGCCCGGACCTCGGCGGGCGAACCCACCCGCAGGGTCTTGCCGAACTCCAGCACATGAACCCGGTCGACGAGGCCCATCACCATCTCCATGTCGTGTTCGACAAGGATGAGGGCGATGCCCTCGCTGCGGAAGCTCCGCAACAGCTGCGACAGCTCCTGCTTCTCGGCCCGGTTGAGACCAGCGGCCGGCTCGTCGAGGAGCAGGATCGACGGGCGGCTGGCCAGCCCACGGGCAATCTCCAGAACCTTCTGGTGGCCGAGCGAGAGGTTGGTCGCCTCTTCATCCCGCAGATGCGACAGTCCGCATCGCTCGAGAGCTTGCTCGGCGATCTCACGCATCCGTCGTTCCTCGCGAAGCGCGCCCGGGGTCGGCAGCGCCGAACGCAGGATGCCGGTGTGCCCGACGGTGTAGGTGCCGACCAGCACCGTCTCCAACACGGTCATGCCCTCGAACATCACGGGCGTCTGGAAGGTACGAGCCAGGCCCATGCGGGCGATGTGGTATGCCGGCGTCCGGGTCACGTCCCTGCCGTCGATGACGATTCGGCCGCTGGTTGGTGGCAGTACCCCGGAAAGCAGATTGATCATGGTGGTCTTGCCAGCACCGTTCGGGCCGATGACACCGAGAATCTCGGCGTCGTGCAGCACAAGGTCGACGTTGTCGACAGCCGTGACGCCACCGAACCGCTTGGTCAGGCCGGTCACCTCGAGCCGCACCTTCTGCGGGCTGCCGTCCGGCGGCCCCGCCGACACAACCGTGCGATCGCCAGGTCGTTCGCCCTCCTTGCGTGGCGTCGGCTCGCTGACCGATTCAGCCGATTGCTTCGCGGTCGCGTTCCCAGCGCTGCCGCGTCGCCAGGCTGCGACCCTGGCGTGGAGCCGTCGGTAACCACCCACGATGCCGCCGGGCATGAGGACGAGGACGAGCACCAGCAGGACGCCAACCACGAACTCCTCGCCAGCACCAACCGCGCCCTCACCGAACAACTCCGGAATCACGCTGGTGCTGCCTTCACGGATGGCGGTGAGTGCAGCGGCGCCGACCAGCGCACCCCATGGGGAAATCGTTCCGCCCACCACGATGATCACGAGGATCTCGATGGAGGTCATCACGTTGAACGGTGAGGGGTTGACATAAAGCATGGTGTGCGCGTAGACGCTGCCCGCCACGCTGGCGAAGACCGCGCTCAGCACGAAGGCCTTGGTCTTTGCGCTGCCTGGGTTCACTCCGTGCGCTGCCGCGACGACCTCGTTTATCTTCAGTGCGCGCAGGGCCCGCCCTTCCCGGCTGGACCGGATCCTCAGGCCGATCCAGAGCCCGACGGCGACCAGCGTGAGGATGAGGTACATCTGCTGGTCGAGGTCCGCGAACTCGTAGCCGAAGAGGCTAAACGGCGGAATCCCGCCGAAGCCTGACGAGCCGCCGAGCTCGCTGCTGTTCGTCAGAAGGAGAAAGAGGATCTCGTTGAAGGCCAGGGTGGCCATGGCGAGAAAGTGCCCACGCAGCCGCAAGATCGGCCGACCCATCGCATAGACGACCAGCGCGGCCAAGCCGGCCGACACCACCATGGCGAGCAACGGCGGCCACCCCAGGCGGACGGTGCCAATCGCCGAGCCGTAGGCCCCGATTGCGGCGAAACCCGCCTGAGCCAGGGAGAACTGGCCGGCGTAGCCGACGATCAGGATCAGACCGAGCGCGAGTAGGGCGTCGATGCCGAAGTTGACCAACAGGCCCCGGCTGTAGGAACTGGTAAAGACGACTGGCGCGAGCAGGATGGCCACGATGACCGCGCCGAGGGCCATGCCCCGGAAACCGATCGACAGTCGTCCCCGTGATGCTTTCACGACGCCTCCCTGTCTAGACCCTCGTCGCCGTACGCAGCCTGGTTAACCCGGCAGGACGGAAGATCAGCAGGACGAGCATCATCACCAGTGCGGCGAGCGTCGCATAGAGCGCGCCGGCGAAGATCGCGGTCGCGGACTCGATGAGGCCGACGATGATTCCGCCGACAAGGGTGAGCCCAATCTTGTCGACACCGCCGAGGATCGCCGCGACGAATCCCTTCAGGCTGAGCGTCAACCCGCCAAGCACGGTGACGACTGACATCGGCGTCTGCGCGATCGTCACAGTCCCCGCTGCCGCGCCAGCGAGGGCGAAAGACAAAGCGGCCATGAGGCCGGTGTTGATGCCCACCACTCGGGCGGCGAACGGGTTCACCGCGCACGCAGTGACCGCCTTGCCGAGCAGCGTCCAGTCGAAGAAAAGGATCAAGAGCCCGACGATGATCACTGACAACGCGATCACCCAGAGTGCCTGACGGGAGATCGTCGCTCCGCCGACACTGAGCGGTGGTCCGCTCACGAAGGGCGGAAGTTGATAAGCGCCGCTCCCGAAGAGGATCTGGAGCAACGACCGCACGGCGATCGCCACACCCAGCGTTGCGATGAGCTGGACGAGCAGGTGGTGCCTGCTGAGCGGCCGGATCGCCAACCAGTAAGAAGCCATGGAGACGAGGGCCGCGATGGCGATGCCGCCCAGTACGGCCAGCCACAGGGGAAGCGCTTCGGCGAGGACGACCGCAGCGAAGGCACCCACCAGGGCCAGGTCGCCGATGGCGAAGTTGATGACACCGGTGATCCGGTGAATCACCACGAACCCGATGCCGATGGTGCCGTAGATCGCGCCGTTCGTCACGCCGGTGAGGACGAATTGGAGGAGGTCCGAAAAATTCATGTCGACCGCCAGGTCCAGGGGCGCGGTGGCGGGCGATGTCGCCCGCCACCAACAAAGACGATTACTTCGCGTCGAGAATGACGTCGCCGTTTTCCGCGAGTCGGCCGGCCATACGGAAGGCGCCGTTCTCCACCTTCAGCAGGGCGAGGCCTTCGGTACCGAGACCACCGTGGTCGGTCGGCGAGTAGTTGTAGATCCCGTTGACGCCGACGTAGCCACCGAGCTCGTTCTCCAGCGCGTCCCGGATGGCTTGACGAGCCGCGGCGATGTCTGACGTGTCTGGGTTGCTCTTCCTAATCGCTTCAACGAAGAGCGAGACGGCGTCCCAGCCGTTGCCGGCGAACTGGGTCGGCTGCTTGCCGTACGCCTTGACGAAGTCCTGCACCGCCTGATACTGCGGGTCGTCCTGCGGAATGCTGTCCGAGACGAGCGCCTTCGTGCCAACGACGTACCGGCCTTCAACCGCGTCCTGACCAACCCGGATGAAGTCTGGTGAGGCCGCTCCGGGTTCGTAGACGAACTCCGCGTCGAAGTTCAGCTGCTTGGCGTTCTGCGCAATGATTGCTGTGGCCGGCACGACCCCGTAGACGATGACAGCGTCGGGGTCCGCATTCTTCAGCCGGGTGAGCTGGGGGACGAAATCGGTCGCGTTCGGGTCATGCAGCTCAGTGCCGACCACCGTGAGCCCGTAGTTGCTCGCAAGCTGGGGGACAGCCTCGGCTTGCTGCTGGCCGTACGCATTGTTCGGCGCGAGCACCGCGACCGTCTCGGCGCCCAGGCCCTTGGCGAACGAGAGCATCGCCCGGCTCGAGCGGCTGATGTCCGGGAAGTTCTTGAACATCCAGCGCGCCTCGTCGATCGGCTCAACGATGGCGGTACCCGAGGCCATGCCGATCGCCGGGATCTTCAGGCTGGCCGTGACCGGCTTGATGGCGATCGCCTCGCTGGTACCGCTGGGACCGATGACGGCGAGCACGCCCTCATCCGCCAGCTTACGCAGGCCGCTCACCGCCTCGGACTCGATGCTGCGCGTGTCGACCACCGTAAGCTTGAGCTTCTTGCCGTTTATGCCACCTTCAGCGTTGATCTTCTCAGCGAACGCCGCCGTCGAGTCACGCTCCGCCTCACCAAGCGCCGCGTAGGAGCCGGTGAGAGCGACCAGGACACCGAGGTGGTAGACGTCCTCCTCGGCCCGCTCTGAGCTCTTGGACCCACATGCCGACGCCAGCAGCGAAACGACGGTCGCCGCGGCCAGCAACGTCACGCGCCCACGTCGGCCGATGCAGCCTCGTGAAATCAATTTCATCAACGTTCTCCTTCCCGGAGCGCGACGCCGCCTAGAAGGCGAACGAACGTTCGTGTGTGCACGGTATCACAGCACAATCGTGAGTCAAGACCCTGTTCTTGCAACACATTTCCGAGCTAACGACGGCCGTCGTCCGGTCCAGCCGCAGCATCGCCAGAGGTACGCCGACGCACCTCTTCCATCCACAGTGGATTTATATTGATAAGGTATTCAGACAGACACGAAGCGTGAGTTCGGGTTCACGTGAGCGCCGGCTCGCCACACACATCCCAGTCCCGGCGGACGGGATGGCGCAATGAGCGCAGCGCTACCGCGGCTCGGCTACGCAGGTATTGACGCAGGCACCGAGGCCCTCGACCTCGGTGGTGACCACGTTGCCGGGCGACAGCCAGGTTTCGGATGCCGCGCCTACGCCCCCGGGCGTTCCGGTGAGCAGGACGTCGCCCGGCTCCCAGGCGCAGAACATGCTGACATAGCTCAGCACCGCTGCCGCGTCGAAGATCAGCTCCGAGGTGCGCCCTGACTGGCGCACCACCCCATCGACGGTGCAGGTGACCTGCAGATCCCGCGCGTGGTCAACCTCCTCCGGGGTAACCAGCTCGGGGCCGAGCGGCGTGGTCGCGTCAAAAACCTTGCCGGGCAGCCACTGCGTGGTCTTCCACTGCCAGTCCCGCATCGAGACGTCGTTGGCCACGGTATAGCCAGCGATCCCGGCTCGGGCCTGGTCGGGATCCACCCGGTACAGCGGTCGTCCGACCACCACCGCCAGTTCGGCCTCCCAGTCCACCTTCCTGCTGATCGCGGGCAGCGTAATGGGGTCACGAGCGCCGCTCAAGGTGCTGGCGAACTTGGCGAACAAGGTTGGCTCGGTGGGGATTTCCCGGCCCATCTCGATGATGTGCGACCGGTAGTTCAGCCCGACGCAGATCACCTTGGCCGGCCGAGTAACCAGCGGGGCGTAACGCGCGTCGGCGACCGCGACCTGGCCGACCTCAGCGCAGCCCGCTCCGCCGCCGTCCCGCCGCACCAGAGCGCCCACGTCGGGGGCGTCGAGCAGCACGTACACGTCACCCTCGCGTCGCGCCGCCCGCGTCCCGTCGTCGACCCGTAGCGTCGCGAACCTCATGACTCGAACAGCCGCATTTCTCGCAGCTTCCGCTTCAGAATCTTGCCGCTGTCGTTGACTGGTATTTCGGACCGAGGCATGAAGGCAATTCGCTTCGGAATCTTGTAGCCGGCCAGGTACTGCCGGCACCAGTCACGTAGCTCGTCCGCGCTAACGCTGTGGCCCTCCCAGAGGGCGACGACCGCGCACACCTCCTCATCCCACTGCTCGCTCGGGACGCCGATGACCGCGGCCTCGCTGACCGCCGGATGGGCATAGAGGACACGCTCGACCTCGGCGGAGTACACGTTTTCTCCACCGCTCTTGATCATGTCCTTGCTGCGGTCGTGGTAGTAGAAGTAGCCGTTCTCGTCCCGCGAGGCGAGGTCGCCGGTACGGAGCCAACCGTCCTTGCCGAGCACCCGGGCGGTCTCCTCTGGACGGTTGAAGTACCCGTCCATGACGTTCGGACCGCGTACGGTAATTTCCCCGACCTCGCCGACGGGCACTTCCTCGTCGCTGTCGAGGGCCCGCAACTGCACCTCGGAGAAGAGGAACTCCCGTCCGATGGAGCCGTCGATGTCCTCTCGGAACATGTCCTCCGGGCGCAGCCGAGTGACGATTGGTCCGCCCTCAGTCAGCCCGTATTGGTAGTAGATCCGCACGTGCGGCAACGCCTCGCGCACGGCCCGCTTGTCGGGCAGCTTGAAGATTGCGCCGCCGACGTACATCCGTCGATACGACGACCAGTCGTACTTGGTGAACGTGCCGGCCGCAATCAGCCGGCGCACCATGTTGGGCACAAGGAACCCGTTGGTCACGCGTTCCCGCTCCACAATGCGGCCGACCTCGTCCTCGTTGAACGACCGCATCAGCACCGACGTGGCCCCGAGCATCAGGTGCGGGACGAACCAGCAGTGCAGCGAGGCGGCGTGGAACATCGGTGTGATCAGCAGCGTGACATCCGAATGTTCCATGTCGGTGTCGATGATCTCGTTGAGCCCATTGGTGATGATGTTGCGCTCAGACAGCATTACACCCTTGGGGAAACCGGTGGTTCCGCCAGTGAAAAGGATGGAGTTGCAGGCGGAAAGATCCCCGGAAAGTGTGGGCTCGACCGGGTCGCCGCAGAAGCTCTCGTAGTCCGGACCCTGGGTGACGACTCGACGCAGATGGGTGAGCTCGCCCGACTCTCGAGCCGCAGCCAACGCCGGTGCGAACTCCTGGTCAACAAAGACAACCCGAGCCAGCGAGTCGTTCACGCCGAAGATGAGTTCTGGCTTGGCCCAGCGCCAGTTGTAGAGCACCGGCACCGCTTCGGCAGCTAGCGTGCCGAGGTAGGCCTCAACAAAGAAGTTGTTGTTGCCGGCCAAAATGCCAACCGTCTCACCCCGTTGCACTCCTTCGTTACGAAGGCCGGCGGCGACTGCGTAGGCACGCTCTGCGAGCTCGGCATAGGTCAACCGGGACGTGTTGTCGACTACCGCGGTGTGATTAGGGTATCGACGCCGGTTCAGCCGAAGAAAGTCAATCAAGGTACGCACGACACACCTCTATCCCTCGGCCAGCAAGAGTCGTCATCGGATGACGACCATGGTGTCCCCTGGGGAAACGGAGTCCCCGACCTTCACCCGGACCTCGGCCACTGTCCCGGCCTTGCCGGCCGTGACGGGGTTTTCCATCTTCATCGCTTCCAGTACGCAGACCACGTCGTCGGCCGACACCTCGGCGCCGACGGTGACGGAGAGGGCCGCGATCGTGCCCTGCATGGGGGCTCGGACGATCCCGTCCGGCGACCCCGACATCCGTGCGGAACGGCGACTGGCGCCGGTGGCGGTTACCGGAGGTGCCTCCGGCGGAGGCGCGGCCGCGACGGCGGCATCCTCGGTGATGAACGGGATCCAGTACTGCCGACCGCCGACAGTGACGAACGAGCGGTCCGACATGGTTTTCTCCTTTGGATCGGAGACGGCGGGTGCCGCCAGCGACTCGCGCAGTGTGGGATCAGATTCCAGCCAGGTGGTGAAGTGGGTGTCGCGCCGGAACGTCGGGTGATTGAGGATCGCCCGGTGTGCCGGAACGGTGGTCGCCACCCCACGGATTCGCAGCTCCGACAGCGCGCGCAGGGCCCGCTCTATCGCCGCCGACCGGTCGGCTGCGTGGACCACCAGCTTGCCAATCAAGCCGTCGTAGAACTCGCTGACCGTGTCGCCGGCCTCGTAGCCACAGTCGAAGCGAACGCCGTATCCGAGCGGCGCACGCAGCTCGCTCAACGTGCCTGGGGTAGGTCTGAACAACCCATCAGTGGGGTCCTCGGCGTTGATCCGCAGCTCAATCGCGTGCCCGCGGACGGCAATGTCGGCCTGAGTGAACGACAGTGGCCAACCGGCCGCCACCCGCAGTTGCTCGGCGACGAGATCGAGACCAGTGACCATCTCCGTGACCGGGTGCTCCACCTGGAGCCGGGTATTCATTTCCAGGAAGTAGAACCGGTCATCTTCGACGAGGAACTCCACCGTGCCGGCGCCGACGTACCCGACCGAGGCGGCCAGCGCGACCGCGGCCGCCTCCATCTCCTGCCGAGTTTTCTCCGAGATCACCGCACACGGCGCCTCCTCGATCAGCTTCTGGTGGCGGCGCTGAACGGTGCAGTCGCGGTTCCCGAGCGAAACGACCGTGCCGTGCTGGTCACCGAAGATCTGGACCTCGACGTGCCGAGGCCGCTCCAGGTAACGCTCCAGGTAGACCTCTGGCTGGGCGAAGTATGACCGTGCCTCACGCTGGGCGGCCTCGATCGCGGCGTCCGCCTCCTCCGCCGTCCGGACGATACGCATGCCGCGCCCGCCACCACCGTAGGAGGCCTTGACCGCGATTGGGTAGCCGTGTTGGGCCCCGAAGGCGCGCACCTGCTCGCCAGAGTCCACCGGCCCTGCGGTGCCCGGTACCAGCGGGACACCGGCCCGGGCCGCAGCAGCGCGGGCGCTCACCTTGCTTCCCATCACCTTGATGGCGTCGACCGACGGGCCGATGAAGACACGTCCGGACTCCGCCACCGCCCCCACGAGCGTGGGGCTTTCGGAAAGGAATCCGTAGCCGGGGTGGAGTGCGTCCGCGCCGCTGTCGATGAGAGCCTTCACAATCGCGTCGACGTTCAGGTAGGTATCAGCGGCGGCTGTGCCCGGAAGCCTGAAGGCCTCGTCGGCGAGCCGGACATGCAGCGCGCCGGCATCGGCATCCGAGTGCACCGCAACGGTCGCGATGCCGAGGTCGCGGCAGGCCCGAATTATCCGCACGGCGATCTCGCCGCGGTTGGCCACCAGCACCTTCTGGAACGGCCGGTCCACCTGATCGTCAACCTTCACTCGGTGTACTTCGACGGCGGAAGATCGATGTCGTCTAGATTCACCACGAGGTTGTCTGGCGTACGGGCGGTCAGCCAGACCAGCCGGGCGTTCTTGCTGCGATTGCACTCGATGTGCGGCATCCAGGCCGGCACGTGCACGAAGTCACCGGCCTCCAGGTCGTAGTAGTCGGCGTATTCCGGTCCAAAGTAGATTCGCGCCTTACCCTCCAGCACGTAGCCGGCGGTTTCGGCGTCAGCATGGTGGTGCGGAACCGAACGGGTGGCCGGTTCGTTGCTGACCCGGCCGAGCCATATCTTCGACGCGCCCATACCCGAGTGCACACCGGCCACTCGAAGGGCGCCGTCGCTCTGAGCAGTTTCTACGGTGACATCCGCGGCCCGGACGAGGATCGGTCGGAGATCGAATCGGAGCTTGTCCACGGTGACTCTCCTTCGGGACGGCTCGTTGACAAACGAGCGATCGTTCGTATTCTTGGCCCATGCTCGAGAACCTGTCAAGGCAACCCCGTCAGCGAGGGCGATTCCGTCCCTTCCGATCGCTGCTTTTCGTTCCCGGCAACCGCGAAGGCTGGGCTGAGAAGGCGGTCCGGGCGGGCGCGGACGCGGTGATCCTTGACCTCGAGGACGCCGTTCCCGAGCACCAGAAGGAGTCAGCCAGGACCACCGTCGCGGCCTCGATCGACTGGTTGCACGCCGAGCATCCGGAGGTCGGCGTGCTGGTGCGCCCCAACGGCCTGCTCACCCCGCACGTCGGCAAGGACCTGGCCGCCGTGGTCCGCCCGGGCCTGGACGCCCTGTTGCTGCCGATGATCCGCACACCTGAGGACGTCATCCGCTACGACGCCCTCGTCACCTACTTTGAATCCGAACGAAACCTGGATCCTGGCTCGATCAGCCTGGTCCCCACCCTGGAAACCGCCCAGTCCGTCGCCCACTGTGAGCAGATCGCCCAGGCCACGCCGCGGGTCGCGTCTCTGCTCGCCGCTGCGGCAAAGGGCGCGGATATCGCCCGTGAGATCGGCTTCGTCTGGACGCCGGAGGGCCTGGAGACGCTCTACCTACGCAGCCGGGCGATCGTCGCCTGCCGCGCTGCGGGCATCACCCACCCAATCTGTGGGGTCTGGCAGGACATCCACGACCTCGACGGGCTCGCCGCGTTCGCGCAACAGAACCGGAGGCTCGGCTTTCGTGGCCAAGCCCTGCTTCACCCCTCCCACGTCGAGATCACCAACCGGACGTACGGCATCAGCGACGAGGAACTGGACCGATACGAACGCATGGTGGCCACGTTCGAGGCCGCCGAGGGGCGGGACAGAGGGGCGGTGCTCTTCGAGGGCGAGCACATCGACATAGCTCACGTTGAGACTGCCCGGCAGATACTCAAGCAAGCGGGTCGTCGCTAGCCGTCGGGCTAAGCCGAGGAGGTCGCCGCGATGAGCCACGGACCGTTGGCCGGTGTGCGTGTGGTTGAGCTTGGCGGGCAAGGGCCGGTTCCGTACTGCGCGATGACGCTCGCCGACCTCGGTGCGGACGTCATTACCATTCGCCGTCCAGGCCCCGCGGCCCCGACGAACCCGCACAATCCTGTCGTGGACCGGGGTCGACGCTTCATCGCCATCGACCTCAAGTCCGCCGAGGGAATCCGCGTGGCCCGCCGGCTGATCTCCCGCGCCGACGTGGTCCTGGAAGGCTTCCGGCCCGGCGTGACCGAGCGGCTCGGGCTTGGTCCGGCCGACCTCCTGGCCGACAACCCAGCATTGGTCTACGGTCGGATGACCGGCTGGGGGCAGGACGGACCATGGGCTCAGCGTGCCGGGCACGACATCAACTACATCGCGCTGACTGGTGCCCTGCACGCCATCGGCGCGGCCGGTGGACCGCCAATTGTGCCTTTGAATCTGATCGGTGACTACGCCGGCGGCGCGATGTACCTTGCGCTGGGTGTCACCGCGGCGTTGCTCGTCGCCCGCGAGACCGGCCGGGGTCAGGTCGTCGATGCGGCCATCGCTGATGGCGTCGCGGCACTGATGTCCGTCATCTACGGCCTTCGTGCGCGTGGACGCTGGAGGCTCGAACGCGGCGTCAACCTACTCGACGGCGGTGCGCCGTTCTACCGCGTCTACGAGTGCGCCGACGGCGGGTTCGTCGCGGTCGGTGCGCTCGAGGAGCCGTTCTACCGGGAGCTCCTGGATGGACTGGGGCTCGGTGACCGCGCCGACCTGATCGACGACCGGCTCAATCCCGCCACGTGGCCGACCATCGAGCGCGCATTGGCGGAAGCGTTTGCCTCCCAGCCCCAGGCGCACTGGGCCGAAGTCTTCGCCGATCGCGACGCTTGCGTGACCCCGGTGCTGTCCCCGGAGGAGGCGACACAGCATCCGCACCTCGTTGCCCGGCGTACCTACGTCGACGACGGGCCCGCCGGCACACACGCGGCCCCGGTACCCCGGTTCAGCGGCACGGCAACGGTCACCGCACGGTACAGATCGCCTGAGCAGACCGACGTACGAGGGCTACTCGCCGAGTACGGCCTTGACCCAGAGGAGATCAACCAGCTGCTCGCCGACGGCGTCGTTGGCGGCGCAACGTGGTGATGTCGGTTGGCCCGCGACCATCCACGATGGCCACTCGGCCGGTGCGTTCGATCATGAGCAACTCTTTCACCTCAGCCGGCGTCATCGCCAGCCGGGCGTGGCGCCGGGCAGACCGCCGCGGCCCGCCCGGCATCCGGCTCGCAGCCATCACCCACGCTCACCGGTGCGGCGGCCAGCCACCCGATGGACGACCCACCAGGCGCTCGGAAGCAGGCCTGCCGCCATCGCGGCTTTCACCAGGTCGCCAATGATGAAGGGCAGCACACCCAGTTGCACCGCGCGAACGATGCTGACCTGCAACGCACCGGCCAACCAGATCGTGCCAATGGCCAGAATCACGGCGTCGGCGAGAAGCATCGTCGCAAGCGCGCGCAGCGGACGGCGGTCCCAGCCGCGCTCGGCCAGCGTTCCGGCAACCGCCGCAGCAAAGACGAAGCCGATGATGTAGCCGAAGCTCGCGATGGCCCATCCGCTGGTGCCGCCAGCGAACCACGGCACGCCGAGCACACCCGCGAGGCCATAAAGGCCGGTCGCCGCCATGCCGCGCCACCGACCGAGGGCGCCCGCCACGAGCAACACGCCGAGCGTCTGACCGGTCAGCGGGACGGGTGTGAACGGCAGCGGGATAATGACCTGCGCGAGAGCACCGATGAGTGCGGCGCCGATCACCACTAGAACGGCGCTGCCCACAGCGGACGTAGAGAACAAATCAGCGAGGACGACCGGACGACGGTGCGCATACGACAGGCTGGACACGATAAACTCTCCTAACGATCGTTCGTTAGCATCATGCCATGTCGACGTCCCCAAGGAAAGGTGACCCGTGCGGCCACGAACTCCCGGGGCTTGGGAAGGAGGGCTATGGTCGGTTTTCCGATCGGCATCCATCTACCCCCGAATGAGGATGACACCGGGGGCCTCAGGCTGGCCGACATGGCGGAACTGGCGGAGAGCGCCGGTTTCGAGAGCCTGTGGGTGAGCGACCATACCGCTCTCATCGCCGAGCCGAAGTCGCGGTACCCGTTCAGCGAGACCGGCGAGTTCATGGTCCCCCCGGACGCCGACTGGTACGACTGGGTGGTCGCGCTGTCCTATCTCGCCGCTCGGACGACCTCGCTGCGACTCGGCGTCGGAGTGGCGGTCGTGCCGCACCGACATCCGATCGTGCTCGCCAAGCAGCTGGCGACGTTGGACCGACTCTCCAACGGCCGGGTCATCTTCGGTGCTGGCGTCGGCTGGCTGGCCGAGGAGTTCGCCGCGCTCGGCGTCCCGTTCTCCGCTCGCGGCGCACGAACGGACGCATCGATCGACCTGATACGGGCAGCCTGGACCGGCGCGCCCCCAGCCGGCACCTACGGACCGTTCGAGATCCCGCCCGGCGTGCACACCCGGCCGGTTCCGGTGCAGCCGCGCCTGCCAATCCTCATCGGTGGCGAGTCGGCCGCTACCCTCCGCCGGGCGGTAACCCGGGGCGACGGCTGGTTCGGCGCCATCACGGGCGGACGCATGTCTCCCGAACACCTCGCCGAGGTGGTGCGCCAGTTGCGCGCCGAGGCAGACAAGGCTGGTCGTGACTTCGCCGAGATCGACGTCAGCCTCCGCGTGTCCGCCCCCGCCCGTGAGGTGTTCACCCAGGAGTACGCCGACTACCTGCACCGGCTTATCGATGCGGGTGCCACCCGGCTAACATTTGACATCGGATGGCGCAATGCACAACGAGCGGCCGATATCCTTCATCACCTACGCACGGTCGTCGATGCTCGATGACCGTCGAGCTGTATCGCCCACCAACGACCAAGAGGTAGCGCCGCTATGGCCGAACCCGGTAGAGAAGCACGTGGCTCGACAGCCAGCACTATCCGCAAGGCTGCGATCGAACTCTTTTACCAGCAGGGCTTTCACGCGACGTCGCAGCGGCAGCTCGCCGACGCGGTCGGCCTGCAGGTCGCTAGCCTCTACAACCACATCAAGAGCAAGGAACAGTTGCTCGCCGAGATCATGAGCGAGGTGATGCAGCAGCTCATCTCGGCTACCGCTGCCGCCGTCGAAGCTGCACCGACGCCACAGGCGCGGCTTCGGGCCTTCATGCGCGAAGGCATCCGGTTCCATGCCCAACACCGGCTGGAAGCCTTCGTCGGAAACACCGAGCTGCGTGCGCTGTCCCCGAAAAACCGGCGAGCCGTGGTCGAACTGCGCAACAAGTACCAGGCGATGCTGGAATCGATCCTCGCCGAATGCGTTGCCGAAGGCAGCATCAAGGTCCCCGACATCAAGCTCGCCGCGTACGCCGGCGTAGCGATCTGCGTCCACGTTTCGTCGTGGTACCGGGAGGGCGGCCGGCTTTCGCTCAACGAGGTCGTTGACGCGCTGCTCGCCAGCTACACCCCCACCGCGACGCTCGAGGACAGAAATGATCAAGGGCGGGAAAAGACCAAGGACAAAAAATGATCAAGATCATGGCAGTGATCCGCCGGCGGCCTGACATCGACCGTGCCGAGTTCCTGCGGTACTGGCAGCAGGAGCACCCGGCGTTCGTACGCCGCCTGCCCGGACTTCGCGGCTACCGCCAGAACCCGGCCATCGAACACCGCAAGCAGTGGCCCTGGGACGGCTGTGCCGAGCTGTGGTTCGACGATGTCGATGCCGTACGTGCCGCATTCAACAGCCCCGAAGCCGACGCGCTGCGCGAGCACGAGACGCACTTCATCGGTGAACTCAATTGGTTCCTGGCGACCGAGACCACTGTGGTGGCACCGTCTCACGAGGCTCAGTCGTCTTGACGAACGATCGTTCGTAAGTATCCTGGTAGCCAGGTTGCGCGGGGCGGGAGGAATGGGAATGCGATCCGCCGCCACCCGCGCTTCCGCTCGCGCCGGCACCTGACGGTGCAGACACGGCTGACGGTTCACACGCTGATGGGAAGGCCGCAATGACGTCCGCTCCCCCCGAACCCGCGCTCCGGGACGTTCACGCCGAACTTGAGCACCGCATCCGGATCGCACGGCTCGGCGGGCCTGAGAAAAATCGAGAAAAGCACCTTGCCGCCGGCAAGATGCTTGTCCGCGACCGTATCGCGCTGCTCCTTGACGACATCGAGTCGTTCGAGGACGGTCTGCTCGCCCGACACGCGGACGGGCTCCCCGGGGATGGTGTAGTCACCTGCGTTGGTGTCGTCGACGGTCGTCGGGTCTGTGTCATCGCCAACGACTACACGGTCAAGGCCGGCACCTGGGGCAAGCGCACCTTCGAGAAGATCACGCGCATGCAGCTTCTGGCCGACGAGATCGGCGTCCCGCTGATCTACCTGGTCGATGCTGCGGGTGCCCGCATTGATGAGCAGTTTGAAAGCTACGCCGGCCGCCACGCGTGGGGAAACATCTTCTACAACCAAGTCCAAATTTCCGGCCGAGTGCCGCAGATCTGTGCCTTGTTCGGTCCATCACCGGCCGGCTCCGCGTATGTTCCTGCGCTCTGCGACGTCGTCATCATGGTGCGCGGCACCGCCACCGCCTACATTGGATCGCCTCGCGTCGCTGAGATGGTCACCGGCGAGAAGGTGACCCTGGAGGAAATGGGTGGTGCGGAGTTGCACGGCCGGGTCTCCGGCCTGTGCGACTTGATCGCCGAGAACGAGGCCGAGGCGATCGCCGCGATCAGGCTCTACCTGTCGTATCTGCCGTCATCGTGGCAGCACGACCCGCCAAAGGTGGCCGCCCGCGAGCCCCGCCCGGTCGCCTCGATACGAGATCTGGTCCCGGAGGATCAATCAACTCCGTACGACGTACGCGACCTCATCGACGCCATAGTCGACTGCGACTCGTTCTTTGAGCACAAGGAGTTGTTCGCGCCGGAACTGGTCACCGGGTTCGCCCGGCTGGACGGCGAGCCAATCGGCATCGTGGCCAACCAGTCCGCGGTCAAGGCCGGCGTGCTGTTCAGCGACTCCTCCGACAAAGCCGCTCGGTTCATCTGGATGTGCAACGCGTACAACGTGCCGTTGCTGTTCCTCATCGATGTTCCCGGCTACATGCTCGGCACGGCGGCAGAGCGCGAGGGCATCATCCGCCACGGCGCAAAGATGCTTTTCGCGGTCGCGGAGAGCCGGGTGCCTCGTATTGCGGTCATCGTCCGCAAGGCGTACGGCGGTGGCTACCTCGGCATGTCCGGCAGCCCGATGAACCCGGACGCGGTGCTGGCCCTGCCCACCGCGAAGCCGGCGTTGCTCGGTCCCGAAGCCGCGATCTCCGGCATCCACTACAACCGCATCATGGCGATCGAGGACGAAAAGGAGCGACAACGGCTGGTCAATGAGCTGCGGGCCGAGTACGAGGCTCAGATCGATGTCTTCCAGATCGCCAATGAGAACGCGGTCGAGGCCGTAGTGAGCTACGAGAATCTGCGTCGGGAGCTGATCGAGCGGTTCCGGGTCTACAAGCGCAAGCGCAGGGAAATGCCAGCCCGCCGCAACGGCGTCTACCCGGTCTGACACACGGAGGAAGAATGCGATCCATCACGGACGAGGTCGGTCTTGCGGCCGACCCGATCGGCGACACCGAGGAACGGGCAGCACTCCGCGCTGAGCTGCGCCGGCTTATCACCGCGACGAGCCCCACCGAGCGGTCCCTCACGCTCGACCGGCAGGAGATGTTCGACGACGAGCTGCACAAGCGGCTGCGGGAACTGGACGTCTTCGCCATCGGCGCCCATCCCGAACAGGGCGGATTCGGCGACATCCGCGACCAGATCGTGGTGATCGAGGAGCTGGCCGCCGGGCCGACGTCCATGGCCGTCTTCAGCATCGTGCACTACATGGTGACCCACATCCTCAGCACGCACGGCACGCCCGACCAGCGGCGGGAGTGGTTGAGCCGGTTGACTGCCGGTACGGCGAAGGCGTCGTTCGCCCTCTCTGAAGCGGGCGGCGGCACCGATATCGCCCGGGCCATGCGTACGAAGGCCCGGCGCGAAGGCGGCGGCTGGGTCATCTCAGGCCAGAAGACCTGGATCTCCGGGGCGACGCGGGCGGACGTGCTAGTGCTGCTGGCCCGCACCGCACCGGCGGGTGAGTCGTCGGTCCACGGCATCACCATGTTCCTGGTACCGCGAAACACCCCCGGCATCCACGTACGCGAGATCCCGACGATGGCCGTGCACGGGCTCGACACCTGCGAGGTCTTCCTCGACGACGTGAAGCTGCCGGAAGACGCTGTGATCGGCGAGGTTGACGCGGGCTTTCGGCAGGTGATCCAGACCCTCAACCGGGAACGAATCAACTCGGCGGCGGGTGCGATTGGTGCGGCAACCGGGGCGCTGAAAGCCGCCGTCGAGTATGCCCGGCAAAGACCGGCTTTCGGCTCCACACTCGGCGCCTTCCAGGCGATCCAGCATCGGCTCGTTGATGGTGCGCTGGCCGTCGAGGCCGCCCGCAGCCTGCTGGTCCGCGCCGCCGAAGTGGAGGCGGCCGGAGGCCGGGCTGACCTGCTCTCATCGATGGCGAAGATCGCTGCTTCCGAGGCTGCCGTCAAGGTCACTCAAGACGGCATGGAGATCTTCGGAGGCGCCGGCTTCAGCCTGGAGTACCCGATGCAGCAGTGGTTCCGAGACGTGCGCCTCTGGGTCTTCGCGCCGCTCGCAAACGACATGCTGCGTAACTATCTCGGCGAGCGCCTGTTCGGCCTGCCGCGCTCCTTCTAGGCGGCTCTCGATGGCCTGAGGGCCCTGCGAAACACAGTTTGGGGCGGCTGCCAAACGGCGGACTGCCCCAACCTCAGTTGACCATCCTCATGAGTCAGTGACCGGCACGCCCTTGACCATCAGTACGCTCGCGAAGGTCATCACCTGCTCGTCGCGTTGGTTGAGCACGGTGTAGTCGAGGGTCACGACGTACCGCCCAGGGTTCTTCCTGGACTCCCGGACGTCAGCCACGGTCAACCGGGCTCGGATGGTGTCGTTGATGAAGGTCGGGGCGAGCGCACGGAGGTTGTTGAGACCGAGCCAAGCTATCGTCCGATCTCGATCGATGAGCCCGATCTGCGTGCTCAGCCCGAGCGCGAGCGCCAACGTGAAAGGGCCGTGCACAAGTCGCTGGCCAAACTGGCTCCGCGCGGCAAACTCCCGATCGGTATGGATCGGCAGCCAGTCACCCGTGAGCGAGGACCACGCCACAAGGTGCGCCTCGGTGACCGTAATGGCGGCGGTGGTGGCCGAGTCTCCCACCCGGTACCCGGACGAGTACTTGGTCGACGAGTCCTTGCTCATGGTGCTCCCATCGGTTCTTCGCCGCCGCCTGCGTCGTCGGGCGCACGGGCAGCGTGGTACCAGACGACGTCGCCCGCCTCCTCGCGTACACACCGGCCATGAAGCTCAAGCACGTCAAGGTGGGCGGCCGTCTCGCAGACGGCGAGCATCTGGTTGAGTGGGTTCAGGTCGGCAAAGCGACGGCCACGTTTGGTCCAGGGAAGTCCCTGGGCCACCTCGTACGCCGTGCGTGGCCTGCCGTCAAGCAGCGCAGCGCAGGCGTCCAGCCGTTGTTCGTGGTGCGCAAGGAGTTCCTCAACCCGTGAGTGCACGCTCGACCACACTGGTCCGTGCGCCGGCAGCATCATCATGTCCGGCAGTTTGCGGACCGCGCGCAGTGACGACAGGTAGCTATTCAGCGCCAGTGCGCCAACGCGACTCTCATAGCCGATCGAGGGCGTGATGTGCGGCAGCACGTGGTCGCCGCTGAAGAGCAGGCCGCGGTCATCGTCGACATACACCAGGTGCCCCTGGGTGTGACCAGGAGTGTGCATGGCACGCAACGTCGTCTTGCCGACCTCGAAGAGCTGGCCATTGCGGATCCATTCGTCGGGCAGCTCCCAGAGATCAGCGTCAGTGGGGCCGTCGTACCCGCCGGCCTTGAGCGCCTCGATCACCGGCCAAGCACCGTGCCGGCGTAGCTCAGCGATCTGGGTCTGGTTTTCCCGCTCCACGCCGCTGTGCATCGCTTCCAACGAGGGACGTTCACCCTCACCGATGGCCAGCCGGCAGCCACTCTCCCGGCGCAGCGTGGCGCCCTGCGAGTAGTGGTCCATGTGCACGTGCGTGACGAGGACCGACCGAATGTCCTGCACTGAGTACGACAGCTCGGCGAGCGCGTCACCCAGCGCGGTACGACCTGGCGGGTACGCCCAGCCAGCGTCGATGAGGGTCAGGCCGTCGTCGCCTTCGACCACGTACACGTTGACTGCGCGCAGTCCTCGGTCCGGCACGGGAAGCGGCAGCCGAAGAACGCCAGGTACCACCTTGTAAGCACCCGGCTCCTCCCAACGGTTCGGGTGGGAGTCGTCGACCCGTTCCTGTTGCATCATCGGGCGCCCCGCGCTGGCCGCAACGCTTGCCTCCTGAGTACGGACCGCTGCGAACGATCGATCGTTCGCATCCACGATAAGCGTTCGGCCGACAGCCAACAAGAGGCGATGACGAAGGACACTTTGCCCGAACGATCGTTCGTTAGGTGCGGTATTCTCATGGCACCGAGGACACGGAGGAAACCATGGGATTGTGGTACGAGGACCTCGTTCCAGGCCTGGAGATTGAGCACCAGGTCCGTCGCACGGTCACGGAGATGGACAACGTCCTGTTCAGCACGCTGACGATGAACCCTCAGCCGCTCCACCTGGACGAGGAATTCGCCAAGAACACGGAGTTCGGAGCCCGGGTCGTCAACGGGTTGTTCACCCTGTCCCTCGTCATCGGCTTGTCTGTTCAGGACATCTCACTCGGCACCACCGTCGCCAACCTCGGCTATGACGTGGTGGAGATGCCGGCCCCGGTCTTTCATGGCGACACCATTCGAGTCGTCTCGCGGGTGCTCGAGGCGCGTGAGTCCAAGTCACGGCCCACGCAGGGCATCGTCAAGCTTGAGCACCTCGGCTACAACCAATCCGATACCCTGGTCGTTCGCGTCGTACGCACGGCGTTGTTCCATAAGCGACCAGCAAGCCAGTCCCACGGCACAGGATCTTGACATCCTTCGGATGTCCGTCGGGGGCATTGGTGGACGCCAGGCGCTGACCGGTCGACGCCGAGCGAGCCGTGTCGTACCGTCCGAGTGCGCTCGCGCAGGTGCGCCTGGCGACAGGCCCAGACGGGCTTCGGGAACTCGCGCCGTGGTGGCGGCTACCGCAGATGTCGATACATTAAGATGACCTTGGGGTGCTCCAATGGAGGGAACTACTTACCTCCCTCATCCCCGGAGGACCCATGCCCACCCGCATGCGACGCTTGATCACCGTCGCCACGGTCACCATCGTGGCCGTCGCGATGGCGCCGACCGCCGCGTCCGCCGAGCCCGACCGGGCGCCGATCGAGACGCCCACGGCGGCCGAGTACCAGGTCGTCGGGGCGAAGACCTTCGTCGACGTCAATGCGATCGCGGCCACCGGCGCGGCCGTCAACGGCGTCGAGCACGGCCGCGTGCTCATCACCGCGACCCCGGACGAGGTCCGGAGAATCCGCAAGCTCGGCTTCACGGTCTACGAGATCCCGCAGCCGCAGCCCGCCGGCGACGTGTCGACCATGGCCTTCCCGCCGTCCGACGCCGGCTACCACGACTACGTCGAGATGGTCGCCGAGATCAACGCGCTGGTGGCGAGCAAGCCGTCGATCGCCCAGAAGCTGTCCATCGGCACCTCCTACGAGGGCCGGGACATGCCGCTCGTCAAGATCTCCGACAACGTGACGGTCGACGAGGACGAGCCGGAGATCCTGTTCAACGCCCACCAGCACGCGCGCGAGCACCTCACCGTGGAGATGGCGCTCTACATCATGCATCTCCTCATCGACAACTACGGAACGGACCCGCGCATCACCAACCTGGTGAACACCCGTGAGTTCTGGATCGTGCCGGACATGAACCCGGACGGCGGCGAGTACGACATCGCCACCGGCAGCTACCGGTCCTGGCGCAAGAACCGCCAGCCCAACCCCGGGTCGTCGGCCATCGGCACGGACCTGAACCGCAACTGGGGCTTCCAGTGGGGGTGCTGCGGCGGCTCGTCGGGCTCGCCCTCCAGCGCGACCAACCGGGGACCGTCACCGTTCTCCGCGCCGGAGACGCAGCGGCTGCGGGACTTCGTCAACAGCCGGGTCGTCGGGGGCGTGCAACAGATCAAGGCGCACATCGACTGGCACACGTACTCGGAGCTGATCCTCTGGCCGTACGGCTACACGACCGCCAACACCACGCCCACCCTCAACGCCGACGCGCAGGCGGCCTTCGCCGCCATGGGCCAGGCCATGGCCGCGACCAACGGCTACACGCCGGAGCAGGCCAGTGACCTGTACATCGCCGACGGCACCATCATCGACTGGATGTGGGCCACGCACCGCATCTTCTCCTACACCATCGAGATGTACCCGGGGCCCAGCGGCAGCGGTGGTGGGTTCTACCCGCCCGACGAGCAGATCGTGCCGCAGACAACCCGCATGCGGGAGGCGGTGCTGCTGTTCAGCGAGTACGCCGACTGCGTCTACCGCATCATCGGCAAGCAGAGCCAGTACTGCGGCGGTGGCGGCGGCACCACGGTGTACTCGGACAATTTCGAGACCGCGACCGGGTGGACCACCAACCCGAACGGCACCGACACCGCGACCACGGGCCAGTGGGAGCGCGGTGACCCGCAGCAGACCAACTCGTCCGGGGTCAAGCAGCTCGGCACGACCGTCTCGGGCAGCAACGACCTGGTCACCGGCCGGCTCGCCGGCAGCGACGCCGGAACCTATGACATCGACGGCGGGGTCACCAGCATCCGGTCGCCGGTGATCACCCTGCCGTCGTCCGGGACGCTGACGCTGTCCTTCTGGTACTACCTGGCCCACGGCAGCAACTCGTCGTCGGCCGACTACTTCCGGGTCAGCATCGTCCACAGTGGTGGGACGACGCCGGTGTTCACCAAGACCGGCGCGGCCACCGACGTGGACGCGGCCTGGACCCTGGCGACGGCGAACCTGACCCCGTACGCCGGCCAGAGCATCCGCATCCTCATCGAGGCGGCCGACGCCGCCGGGGCCAGCCTGGTCGAGGCGGCGGTCGACGACGTCACCATCACCCAGACCTGACCCCGCTCGGCCGGGTCACCCCGGGGCCGGCTCGCCGAGGCCGTCGGCGGGCCGGCCCCGATGTCATCGGGCTCGGTCACCCGGCCTGGCCGACCCGCGCAGGGGAGCGGTCGGCCCCCGCCGGTGCCGGCTCGTGGGCGCGGCCGAGCCGGCGCAGGACCAGGACCGCGCCGAGCAAGAGGAGGACGACCCCGGTGAGGAGGGCCGGCCGCAGGCCGGCGAGGAAGGCGTCCCGGGCACCGGCAGCGAGGAGAGCACCGAGGTCGGGCGGCAGCTGGGTCGCGACCTGCAGGGCCTCCCCGATGGAGCGGCGGGCGGCGTCCACGGTCTCGGCGGGCCAGCCCTCGGCCGACCCAGGAATCGCGGCCCGGTAACCGGCCGCCAGCACGCTGCCCATGACCGCCACGCCGAGGCTTCCGCCGATCTCGCGCGCCAGGTCGTTGACCGCGGAGCCCACGCCGTGCTCGGCCTCCGGGAAGGGCCGCAGGATCGCGACGGTGAGCGAGGGGGTGGTCAGGCCCAGGCCGAGGCCGAAGATGGCCAGGGCCGCGGCGATGGGCGGATACGGCGTCGTTGCCTCGAACAGCGCGAAGATACTGCTCGCCAGCGCGACGGTGACCAGCCCGCCGGCCACCACGACGCGGCGGGGCAGCCGACCCGCGAGCCGGTCCCCCAGCGGAGCGCCGATGAGCGTGGCCACCGCGAGCGGCAGCGACGCGGCGCCCGCCTGCAGCGGGCTGTACCCGAGCACGAACTGGAAGTAGCTGGTGCCGACGAAGAACAATCCCAAGGTCACGAAGTACAGGAGCGCGATGACCGTGGCGCCGGTGGCGAGGCCCGGGTCGCGCAGGCGCGCCACCGGCAGCATCGGCTGCGTGGAGCGGCGCTGGTGCTGGGCGAAGAGGACGAGGAACACGGCGGCCCCGGCCAGCGCGGCGAGCACCACCGGATCGGTCCAGCCCTGCTCGGGCGCCTCGATGACCGCGCCGACCAGCAGACCGACCCCGACCAACGACAGGAGGCTGCCGGCGACGTCGAGCCGACGGCCCCGCGCCGCGCGGGCGGTGGGAACGATGACGGCGCCGAGGCCCAGGGCCGTCAGGGCCAGGAGAACCTGCACCCAGAACACCGACGCCACGCGGAAGTGCTCCAGCAGCAGGCCGCTGGCGAGTGGTCCGATCGCGGCCCCCGCGCCCGCGAAGCCCGCCCACACCGCGATGGCCCGCGGCCGCTCGGCTGGCCCGAACACCGAGGTCACCAGCGACAGGGTGGCCGGCATCACCATCGCGCCGCCGACTCCCATGACCCCGCGGAGCACGGCGAGCAACCAGGGCTCGTGGGTGAACGTGGCCACCACGTTGGCCGCGGCGTAGAGGGCCAGGCCGGCCTGCATGACGCCCTTGCGCCCGAGCCGGTCCCCGACCGCCGCCGCGGTGATCAGCAACGGTGCGAAGACCAAGGGATAGGCGTCGACGATCCACTGCAGCTGCGCGTGCGAGGCGCCGTACTCCCGCACGAGCGACGGCAACGCGACGTTGAGGCCGCTGTTCGCCGCCACCACGATCACCAGGTTGAGGCTCAGCACCGCCAGGATCAGCCAACGCCGGGGATGTCCGGTTTCCGAGACGCTCATGCCGGCGATCGTGCAAGCTGTAGTGCACTACAGCTCAAGCTCGTACCCCCGAGCCCGCCCGACGGTGCGACGGAGACCACAGTGACCACCCGCGACACGATGGCGATCAGCGAGCTGGCCCGGCGGACCGGGCTGACCCCGGAGGGGATTCGCTTCTACGAACGCGTGGGCCTGCTGCCGCCGCCCGACCGCGTCGGCGGTCGACGCCGCTACACGGCCGACGACGTCGAGCGGCTGGTGGCGATCCGGCTGTGTCGGGCGGCCGGATTCACGATCGAGGAGGTACGCCGCATCCTACGGGGCACCGGTGAGTGGCGACCGGTGGTCCGGGCCAAGCTCGCCCAGATCGAGCACCAGATGGCTCTGCTGGCCGCGGTGCGCGACGCCCTGCAGGAGGCCGTGGACTGCGACCACGATGACCCGATGGCGTGCCCCTACTTCCGGGCCCGGCTGCGGACGGTGGACCCGACCGCCCCCGAGGCGGATGTGCGCACCGGCCGCTGGCACGACGACGAACCAGGCGACGGCGTGCACCACGGTCACGCGCGGTGAGGCACCACCTGTTGCCACTGTGGACGGTGCGGCGTGACCGGTCAGGCCCGGGAACGAAGGCGGCGCAGCATGCGGGCGTCGGCGAAACCGACGGCCCGGGCGGCCGCCTCGACCGTCGCCCCCTGACCGATGAGGTGCTCGGCCCGCTCGACGCGCAGGATCTGTTGGTAGCGCAGCGGGGTGAGTCCGGTCGCCCGGACGAATTGCCGGGTCAGGGTCCGCTCACTCACCCCACACTGCGCCGCGAGCGTGGACAGCGGCAGCGGCGAGGTGACGTTGGCATCGATGATGTCCTGGGCCCGGTGCACCACGTCGGAGATGTGGCTCCGGTAGCGCAGCAGCGCGCTCTCCTGCTGCTCGTGGCCGTTGCGGCGGCTGAATACCACCATCTCGCGGGCGATGCGGGCCGCGGCGGCGGGGCCGTGCCGGGTGGCGATGAGGTGCAGGGCCATGTCGATGCCGCTGGCGATGCCAGCTGAGGTGATGACGCGACCGTCCACAACGTACAGCACGTCCCGCAC
>ERZ777003.2124-NODE-2124-length-24827-cov-11.784273_pt1 | contig 24827 bp, 22 predicted proteins | sample MGYA00374956_ERZ777003 | MGnify/ENA primary metagenome ERZ777003 (study PRJEB29302, sample SAMN06268252) | bioreactor metagenome | isolation source: Joint BioEnergy Institute, California, USA | place: USA:Joint BioEnergy Institute, California, USA | collected... | reverse complement strand
GCAGCCGCCCTCATCACCCTCGGCCTGTACGGCTTCCGCCGCCGCGACCTCGAGACCAAGTGAATCTCAGCGTCGGCAGGCGAGAGAACCGCCAAGTATTTCGCCATTCCCAGTCCACTGTGAGACACCGATAAAGGCATAACCATCGAGTCTCACCACTAGCCAGGGAAAGGTGAGCTTAGTTTCCGGAGTTTCCTCAGCCGGAAAGGACGCCAGCGGTCTAACCTCGGTCCAGAATGACGGCCATTGTTGCCGCTATGGCCGAGACCACCGTACCGAGACATGAGAGTGTCGCCACGGCATCCTTAGGTGAGGTCCAGAGTCCTCTGTTCAGTCTGCGCCATCGCTCTCTACCCAGCCGTCTCGCGAAATTCTGCCGCTTGTGTTGGCGGACCTGGTTACATCCGAAGAGAAGGCCTTGGGCGTTGTTTCGGCACGGACCCTCGCGACCTTCGGCACCGCACGTCCTGGGGACTCTGAAGAGAAAATAAAAGATCGCCAGCAGGCTACCCACAATCAGCAAGGGGGCGATCTTGCCTTTGTCCTCCGCAAACCACCAGCCGAGGATAATGGCCACAAGTACGCCGTAACCCCAGTATTTTTCTAAGAAACTCTTCCTCCTCCGGGCCACACCAGCAACGTAGCGGACCCACAACATAACCGACCAGCAACAATACCCTAACCATCCGGCGCCAGCGATCTCTACGGACAGGCAAGAAACTCTTCCCATCCATTTAGCAGAGACCTGTAAGCAACATCGACACACGAATCATTTCTATTACCAAATGCATCAGATTCGCCGTGATCAACCAGTTGAATCAGTTGCTTATCAAGTCGCGTTGCCCAGCTCGGTCGTGATTGGGTGCCGAGCCTTTCGCCACCAGGAACGGTGGCCCCTGATACGGCCATATCGAGCTGCGCTTCCTACGCGCCAACCCGTTCGGCCAGCTCGCGCAACTCCGCGGACGGGGGACTCTGCATGGTGAGAAGGTCGGCGACGAGGCGACGGACGACTCGGTGGTTGTGCACCTGCTCTGGGGTGATGGATTCGGCCGTTCGCAGGGCGGCGACGGCATCGTCGACCTGGCGGCGCTGGGCGTGGGCGCGGGCGAGGTCGATGTGGAGGCGGGCTCGGCGTTCGCTGGAGAGAACGGAGGTGTCCACGGTTGTGCCGATTCGGATGGCGCGGCCGGCGTCGCCGAGTTCGACGGCCACCGCGACCTCGTACAGGGCGACGTTCGCCGGGCCGAATTCGGTGTTGAAGTCGTTGCGGCCTTCGCCGAGGCGTTCGGCCATTTCGCGGGCGCGGGCGAGGTGGTGATAGGCGGGGTCGGCCTGGTTGAGGTGGGCGGCGGCCATGGCGCGCTGCAAGGTCAGGGCGCCCCATAGCGACATCGCCTCAGGATTTCCCTCGTCGGCCAGATTCGACAGGGCATCCGCGGCGGTGCGGGCCACCTCCTCGGCCTGGTCGAAGTGGCGGGCGCCGAGGAAGACGAAGCCGAGGCGGTAGGCTCCGGCCGCCATCAGGAGCGGGTTGCCCGTACGTTCGGCCGCGGCGATGGCACGGTCGGCGGCGATCCATGCTGCTTCCGGCTCGCCAAGCTTGGCCAATGATGCCGAGCAGGTCTGGTACGTGGTGGCCAGCAGCTCGAACAGTTCGGGCCGACGGTCGGCCTCGGCCGAGCGGGCGGCGCCCTCCAATTCGGGGATCAGGCCGCGCAGCAGGTCGGCCAGCTCGGTGTACCGGCTTTCGTGGGTCAGTTCCCACGCGCGCTCGACCTGCGAGCGAAGCTCGTTCACGGGTGGGGCGGGAGCGGGGTGGAGCATCGCATGAAGGGCGTGGACACCCGACAGCACCAGACGTAGCTCTGCGGTCCCCGGCATCTCTTCGTCGGCCGCCGCGATCAGCGGCGCTTCGGCGGCCAGCTCCGCCAGCGGCACGTCGAGTGCCTCGGCGAGTCTCTCCAGGACCGACATGCGGTCGATCCTGCGTACGCCGCGCTCGACCTGGGAGATCCAGGCCACCGATCGGTCGACCAGACGGGCCAGCTCCGTTTGGGAGAGCCCGCGGCGTCGGCGTTCCTGGGCGATGCGGCGGCCCAGGGCGCGCTGGTACTCGGTGCTCACGGGGTGACGCCCTTCCCGTCCTGTAGGTGCAGCCAGTCGACCTCGACCGAGGCCAGATACTCGTCGCGGGCGGCCAGGAAACGGCGGGTGTGCTCGGTCCGCTCGTGGGCCTCGAAAGCGTCCCGGTCCCGGTACAGCTCGTAGAAGATCCGCTCGAGCGGGCGGCCTTCCACGCGATGGGAGGCGTAGACGATCGTGCCGGGCTCGTGTCGGCGGATCTGTTCGATGGTCTCGGCGACGAGGCGGTCGAACGCCTCGGCGCTGGCTTCGTCCTTGCAGGTGAATCGGACCACGAGTCCGAACATGTGCGCCCTCCTCGGGTCACCCGGCCTCGCGCGGGATCACTCCTCCATACCTGAGCAGTACCAGGAGTTACATGCAAGTACTCAAAGTGTTTGTACTTACAGTACAGCACTAGTACTTTCAATATCAATCTCAGGGTTGACCTGGACAAACACAGGGAGAGCGCAATGACCCGAGCGCTGAGCGACAGACAACCGGTCCGCCGGTTGTGGCGCAGCTTCCCCGGTACGAACCGGCAGGTGGGTGTGGTCCGCCAGATGATCGCCGACTACCTCGGCAACGGACCCAGTGCCGAGGTCGCGCAGTTCGTCGCCTCCGAACTGGTCACCAACGCGCTGCGGCACACTCGGAGCGGGCTACCCGAAGGCCGCTTTCGGCTGACTCTGGACAACCGCGATGACCTCCTCGTCATCGGCGTTACCGACCAGGGTGGGCCGGCCGACCCGCCACAGGTTCGCCACGTCGGGGTCGACGCCACCGGCGGGCGGGGCCTCTACCTGGTAGAGGACATGGCGACCCTTTGGGGCGTCTACGGAGACCCGCACGGGCGCACGGTCTGGGCCCTTATCCAGCTCGCCCCCACCTCTTGGTTCAGCGTCCGTACCGTCCTATTTCGGCACCACCTGCGATCACCCCTCAACACCGCCACTGACCAGGGCACGTAGCGGCGCGCAGTGTCTCTCCTCCGCCCGCAGAGACCCAACCGCCTGGCGAACACACGAACTGGCGCTGATTCGGCCACGAGGCGAAACGCCCGTGCGAGCGAGACCGCAGCCATGATCGCGGTTCCACGGATGCGCAGCGCCGACGGTTTCCGGATCTTGACCTCGCTTGCCCTCCGTCCGCCTGCGAGGAGTACTGGAGACTAAGGCGGAAGCCGGATTCGGCCTGGGCGAGGAGCCTCAGCTTGGGTGCGTTTCCCGCTGTGGACGGGGAACGAGGCGCTCCTGGATCTGCGGGTGGTCCAGCACGCGGAACGAGTAGCGGAGCAGGACGGCGACGCCGGTCAGCAGGCCCACCGGGATGAGCGCGCCGATCAGCGTGGTCGGCTTGAACTCATCGAGCAGCAGCCGGACCGCGGCGGCGAGGCCACCGCCGATGCCCAGGAAGGTGAAGTAGAGCAACTTCCGAAGGGCCTGAACGCCTCGGAAGACCTTGTCCGCGTTCCCGGTCCGCAAGCCCTTGACCACCATCAGGGCGGCGAAGCCCGGCATGGCGGGAACGGCCGCGACCACGAGGCAGAGGATGATGCCGAGGACGTTCCTCGTATAAAGCCCGATGCCGACGACGATCGCGGCCAGTCCGAAGGCGATTATCGCGTCGATCCGATACAGCCGGATCGCCTTGTCCAGCGGCGACATGGGGAGGACAGCCTCCAAAGAGGGTGAGCGCGGGATGTGGGTGCGCGCGGCCGCGCGAATCGACGTCTGAAGTCTGCGAAGCGCCTATCAGGTGACGTAAACACTTATCGGGAATATGAACATGCCGGAAGGGTATATCGGCACGTCACGGCAACGATTCGCGCTCTCACGTATCGGACGATTCTCCGGTCGCCCCGGCAAGTTCGGTGTCCCCCTGGCGGATGTTCTCCGAAGAGGCTTGCGCTGCAGGACGTCGAGTCGCGTCGGCCGGGACCGTCCTGATCGCCTTGTCGCCCTGCGGTCAGTGGTGGAGGCCGCGCTTGTTCGGAGCCCAGAAGGGTTTGACCTTGATGGACTTGCGGGGCCAGTTGCGGTCGCGGACGAGGTGGTTGCGGATGAGCTGGCAGGTGCGGGCCTCGCCGGCGATGTAGGCCATGCCGGCGTTCCCGGGGAGGTCGAGTTTGCAGACCGCGGTGAGCAGGGTGTGGGAGGCCACGGCGGAGGCGCCGTTGCGGTAGACGCGGACCAGGCGGTGCGGGCCGGGGATGGGGACCTCGTCGTCGGGGGTTTCGCTTTCCAGCACGCCGTAGATCGACGCGGTCGGGCCCAGTGCGCGGATCATGGGGCCGAATGCGACCGAGGCCGTCTCCTCGCCGATGAAGACGTGGTACAGGGCCTCCGGGTTCGGGTGGAAATCGCCCATCGGACCCCAGAACTTTACCGGGTCGCCGGGTTTGACGTTGCGGACCCAATTCAGGCCGATGCCGTTTCCGTTGTAGAGGTGGGCGCGGAGTTCGAACGTGCGGTCCGCCACGGAGAAATCCCAGATGGTGTACGTGCGCAGGGTGTCTCCGGGGCGGAGGATGCCGTACAGGGACAGGGGGTCGTTGATCTCCACCCTGACGTGCTGCCCCGGGGTGTAGGCCCAGGTGTCCAGGGTCGCGCAGTGGATGCGGATGCGCTTGAGCGTCGGTGTGACCAGGCCGACGTCGGTGACCGTTCCCTCCGTCACGTGCTTGGCGAAGATCCGCTCCAGGGGTTTGATCGCCGTACGGCCGCGCCGGTGCGTCAGGCTGTCGGATTCCATGCAGAGCTCCCCGAATAACGTCGAGTGGCTGCGTCGTGATACGTCGAGTTAGAGGAATTAACTTGGTTAATGACTCTAACACTGACATACTTGGCCGTGTCAACGGCACGTGGCGAGAGGGGATCGATGACTGCACGCAACACCGCGAGTCGCAGGGAGCGGCTGCGGGAGGCGACGCTGCGCCAGATTCATGCGGCCGCGCGCAGGCTGCTGGTGAGCGAGGGCTCCTCGGCGGTGACGATCAACGCGCTCGCGCGGGAGCTCGGCATGAGCGGTCCCGCGTTGTACCGCTACTACTCGAGCCGGGACGAGCTCGTCGAGGCCGTGACGGCGGGCTTCTATCGCGAACTCACCACGGTGCTCGAGGAGACACGTACGGCGTGGGCGGCGGAACCGGCCAATCGGCGGATCCTCGCCATGTGCCGTGCGCTGCGGGGCTGGTCGATCGCGCATCCCGCCGAGTTCGGGTGGATGTTCGCCAGCCCGCGTGCGGTGCCCAGGGAGGCCGACGCCGACTCACCCCGCTACCAGGCCGGGTACGAGTTCGGGCGGGTCTTCATGGAGGAGATCGCGAAGGTCTGGGCAGGACAGGGCTTCCCCGTTCCGGCCCTCGACGAGCTGGATGCGTCCCTCCGCGCCCAGGTGTGTGACTACGCGGCCAGGGTCGGCGGGCTGTTGCCGCCGGAGGCGCTGTACGTGTTCCTCAACGCGTGGATCCGGCTGTACGGGCTGCTGTGCATGGAGGTCATGAAGCAGCTCGACTTCGCCTACCGCGATCTTGAGCCGGTCTTCGAGGAGTGCCTGCGCGAGATCTGCGGCATGTTCGCCTTGGAGTATGAGCCGCCGAACGGTGGCTCCCCGGCCAAGCAGGAGTGACGGGTCAGGACCACGGCCCGGTATCCGGCACCCGATCGGGGCGGACGACCGACCGACGCACGTCCGCCCGGTGCTTCCGCCGACCGCCACTGCTCGGGTCGCGCCGAGGTCGAACCCGCCCTGGCACCGCGGACACGCGGCAAACCCGCCACGCTCGGTCCCGGGGCCGCACCTCTCCCCGCGTCGTCCCCCCGGAAACGCGCGTCGGTTTCACCCCATCGCACCCGGGTCACGCTTCGGCTGCAAGCGTGGGAGGTCAGCCCATCCACATGCCGCCGTTGACGTCGATGACGGCGCCGGTGATGGAGGCGGCGGCCGGGGAGCAGAGCCATTCGACGGTGGCGGCGATCTCGTCGGGGTGGGTGATGCGGCCGAGGGGTATCTGGGCGCGGAGGGCGTCGAGTTCGGGTTCGGAGAGGCGGGCGAGCATGGGGGTGGCGACCGGGCCGGGGGCGACGGCGTTGACGCGGATGCCGCGGGCGGCCTGGTCCTTGGCGAGGTGGCGGGTGAGGCCGATGAGGCCGGCCTTGGCGGTGGCGTAGGCGGGGCCGGAGAGACGGTTGCCGCCGTGGCGGCCGTTGACCGAGCTGAACAGGACGATCGAGCCGCCGTCGCGCATCAGCGGCAGGGCGGCCTGGATCACCACGACGGCGGAGGTCAGGTTGTCGTCGAGGACGCGCCGCCACTCGTCGAGGGTGAGGTCCTCGATGCCGCCCGCGCCCACCGAGCCGGCGGCGTGGACGACGTTGGTGAGGGTGTCGACGTCGCGGAGGGCCTGCCGTACCGCATCGGGGTCGCAGGCGTCGTGTCCCAGCGCCCGGTCGATGACGACCACGTCGCCACCGAGGGCGCGGAAGCGGTCGGCGCAGGCGCGGCCGATGCCGCCCGCACCGCCGACCACCAGGGTCTTCGTGGCCATTGGACAGTTGTAGCAAATCCGCGCCGGGACGCCGTTCCGCGGGATCCCGCTATGCTCGCAGTGTGCGGGCGGAGAAGAAGACGACGTCTTCCAGATCTCGGAACGGCTCGTCTTCCGAGGAAGGGCAGACGAGCAGCGGAATCGAGCGTGCCCTTCAGGTGATCTTCGCCGTCGCGGAGGCGAAAGGGCCCGACGTGGGCGTGTCGGAGCTGGCGCGCACGCTCGGCATGAGCAAGACCGTCGTGCACCGGGTGGTGCGCACGCTCGCCGCCGCCGACTTCTTCTCGTTCGACGAACGCACCCGCCGCTACCGCCTCGGCCCGGGGGCGGTGAGCGTGGGCCTCGCGGCGATGGCCCAGATGGAGGTGCCGCGGATCGCGCAGCCGTACCTGGAGCGGCTCGTGGCGAGCACCCGGGAGACCGCGACGCTCTCGGTCCGGTACGGCATGCAGCGCATGTACCTGACGCAGGTGCTGTCGCCGCAGGAGATCCACATGTCCGTCCAGCTCGGGCGGCTCTACCCGTTGTACGCGGGCGCCTCGTCGAAGGCGATCCTCGCCGCGCTGGACGACGAGGAGATCCGCGACTACCTCGCCAAGCAGCCGCTGGCGCCGCTGACCCCGATCACGATCCAGGATCCGGAGCGGCTGCGCGAGGAGCTCGAGGTCATCCGCTCCCGCGGGTACGCGGTGAGCCTCGGCGAGCGCCAGCAGGGTGCGGCGTCGGTGGCCGCGCCGGTGTACGAGGCGACCGGCCGGGTGTACGGGTCCATCTCGGTGTGCGGGCCGGTCGGCCGGCTGGGTGTCGGCAAGGTCGAGGAGTACGGCGCGCTCGTCCGCGAGGCCGCGGCCGAGGTGTCACGCCAGCTTGGCCACCGTTCCGGTGACAGGAACGTTCGCGCTTAGCGTAACGTCCGCATCACATTGTGACGTTAGCATCCCCCCAGTCGCGCATATATAGCCATCAAACAGGAAAAATCCCCCATACCTCGCTGGCGACGACACCCCAAACCGTGCGACTTCAGTAACAACCCCACCACCCTCAGTTAGCTGTAAAACGTACATTTCATACCTTGACCACCCCTGGGGCCGCCTTTAGCATCGTCAGCATCCTCCTATCCGGTACGGCGTTCCGCTCAGCGGGCCAACACACACGGAGGCGGCTATGTCCGATCCCCAGCCGAAGTCGTCCGAAACCAGTCGTGCGGGACGCCGGAGGAAGGGTGTCTCCACGCTGACGCTGTGGATCACCACCCCGCTGCTCTTCCTCGCCTTCCTCGGCGCGTGGAAGGCCTACACGGTGGTGTTCAACGTCGGGCCCCTCATGCTTCCCCCGCCCGAGCAGGTCGGCGAGGCGATGGTGCAGCTGCTGCAGGGCCAGGTCATCTACGACGCGATGAAGGTGACGCTGTACGAGACGATCGCCGGCTTCCTCCTCGCCGCGGTCGTCGGCATCGCCCTCGGCATCATCTTCGGCAAGGCCCGGAACCTGGAGAAGGTCCTCTCCCCGTTCCTCGTGGCCACGCAGGTCGTGCCGAAGGTGGCCATCGTCCCGCTGTTCTTGCTGTGGTTCGGCTTCGGCTCCACCTCAAAGGTGGTCATGGCGGCGATCATCGCGTTCTTCGTGATGATGCAGAACACGATCCTCGGCATCCGCTCCATCGACCCCGGGCACCGCGACCTCATGCGGGTGATCCAGGCCCCGTGGTGGAAGCGGGTGATCTCGCTGGACATCCCGTCCGCGCTGCCGTACGTGCTCACCGGCATCGAGCTCGGCATCGTCTTCGCCATCACCGGTGCCGTGGTCGGCGAGTACCTCGGCGGCGACGAGGGTCTGGGCGCGCTCGCCGTGACCATGCTCTCCGGTCTCCGTACCGACATGCTCTTCGCGGTCGTGATCGTGATGACCGTGCTCGGCTTCCTCCTCTACGCCATCACAGCGGCCATCCGGCGCTTCGCCATCCCCTGGCACGAGTCGTCCGGTCGCCCCACCTCGCTCTGAAACTGTGAGAACAGGAACACACCATGGATCGCCGCAAGTTCCTCACCGGTGCCGGGTTCCTCGTCACCACCCTGGCCGGTAGCCAGTTCCTCGTGGCCTGCGGTGCCGGCGGCTCGTCCGGCACCGAGTCGGCGGGCTCCTCCGGCTCCGCCGCCGACAACCTCCGCAACCTCGTCTACGTCACCCCGTTCCAGCACATCATCGCCCACGCCGACGTCTACGTGGCGCAGCACGAGGGCTACTTCGCCGAGGAGGGCCTGTACATCACCGCCATCGGCGGTACCGGCACCGCGAGTTCCGTCTCACAGGTCGCCGCCGGCCAGGCGATGTTCGGCAAGGCCGCGTCGATCATCACCTGCCCGCTCATCGCGGACCAGAACACCGAGATCGTCACGATCGGGCAGAAGGACCAGGTCAGCCAGTACAGCGTCGCGTCCGCGCCCGACAAGCCGCTCACCCACCCCGAGCAGTGGCAGGGCAAGACGATCGGCGTCATCTCCAAGGGCGGGTCCACCGAGCTGCTGCTCGACGCGATGTCGGTCGCCGTCGGCCTCGACCCGACCAAGGTGAAGAAGGTGGTCACCGGCGCGGACGTCAGCTCGCTGGAGTTCCTCACCCGCGGCGAGGTGGACGGGTTCATCACCTACATCGGCTCGGAGACCGCGTTCCGGCAGAAGAACATCGAGCTCCACTACCTCAACACCGACCAGTTCGCGCCGATGCCGGGCGACTCCTACTTCGTCACCAAGGAGGTGGCGCAGAAGGAGAAGGAGGCGATCACCGGCTTCCTGCGCGCCTGCCGCAAGGCCTGGAACTTCATGGCCGACCCGGCCAACCACGACAAGGTGCTCGAGGCGGTCGGCAAGTACAACGAGATCGAGGTCTCCGACAAGGCGCTCGCCAAGGCCAAGCTCGAGGCCGAGCTCAAGGTGTCCAAGCCCGCCAACGGCGACTTCCTCTCCATCGACTTGGCCGCCTGGGAGAAGGGCATCGACCTGATGCGCAAGTCCGGGATCATCAAGGACACGTCCCGGCCGGTCAGCGACTTCGTCACCACCGAGTTCCTCGACGCGATCTGAGAGGTCAGGCACATGTCGCACTACTCGGCCCCCGAGGAGAGCGTATGACGACGGACGTCGTGGTGGTCGGCGCCGGTACGGCCGGCCTTCCCGCGGCCATCGAGGCGGCGGCCCAGGGGCTGCGGGTCACGGTCATCGACAAGGCCGACCGCATCGGCGGCACGCTGTGGCGCTCGTGGGGCCAGCTCTCCGCGGGCGGGACGTCCCTGCAGCGGCGCAAGGGCATCCTCGACAGCCCGGACCTGCACTTCGAGGACGTCATGCGGATCAGCAAGAACACCGCGGACCCCGGCCTGGTCCGGCTCGCGGTGGACCACGCGCCCCGCACCGTCGAGTGGCTGATGGCGCACGACTTCGACATGGACCCGGACTGCCCGACGGTCCTCCACTTCCACGAGGCGTACCTGCTGCCCCGCACCTACTGGGGCCGCAACGCGGGCAGGTCGATCCTCGACGTGCTCGCCCGCGAGTTCGAGAAGGCGTGCGCGGGCTCGGCGACGCTCGAGCTCAACACCGAGCTCGTCGCGATCCGCGTGGACGGCCCGGACCGGGTCGCCGGGGTGACGGTGCGCAAACCGGATGGAACGCTCCAGGACATCGACGCGCAGGTGGTCATCGTCACCACCGGCGGCTACGCGGGCAACCCCGAGCTGTTCCCCAAGCTCACCGAGGGCGCCCCGCTCGCCGGCCCGGCCGACCCGAACGCCGACGGCTCGGGCATCCTCGCGGTGGTCGAGGCGGGCGGCCGGGTGCGCGGCCAGGACCGGTTCCTCCCCACCTACGGCGGCGTGCTCAAGTCCGGCAGCACCTGGGAGACCGTGCACCTCGATGACTTCCCGGTGCTCACCCCGCAGTCCCGGCAGCCCTGGGAGATCCACGTCAATGTGCGCGGCGAGCGGTTCGTCGCCGAGGACGCGCCAAGCGTCGACCTGCGGGAACGCCACCTGGTCGAGCAGCCCGAGCTGAAGTTCTGGGTGGTGTACGACGAGGCGATCCGGGAGACCGCCCCCGCGCTGTTCCCCACCTGGAGCGCCGAGGAGCTGGAGCGCGCGTTCGCGAGCCACCCGTCCTTCACCAAGGCCGACGACCTGCGCGAGCTCGCCAAGGCCGCGGGCATCGCCCCGGAGGGGCTCGCCCGCACCGTGGCCGAGTACAACGCCGCGGTCGCCACCGGCCAGGACCCGCTCGGCCGTACCCACCTGCCGGCCCCGATCGCCAAGCCGCCGTTCTACGCGGTGCTCAACCACGGCACCGTGCTCAAGAGCCCGGCCGGCGTCGTCGTCGACAACGAGCTGCGCGTGGTCACCTCCGGTGGAGCGTTCCAGAACCTGTGGGCCGCGGGCGAGGTGATCGGCGGCAGCACGCTCTCCGGCAAGGCGTTCGTGAGCGGCATGAGCGTCACCCCGGCGCTGAGCTTCGGGCGGCTGCTCGGCCGCCGCGCGGCCGGCGCCCCGCACGACCCCGGGAGCATGTGATGTGGAACCGGCCCGACGTCGACTTCATCCAGAGCCAGGACCTGCCCTGGCAGCCGGTCCCCGAGGGTGAGTTCGGCTTCGCCCAGGGCGGGCTGAAGAAGGTGCTCAGCCGGGACGCCACCGACGGCGCGGAGACCGCGCTCGTCCGCCTCACCGGCCGGCACAGGGGCGTGCTGGCGAGCGCCGTCGACATCTACGTGCTCTCCGGCGAGGGCGTGCTCGACGGCGAGCCGCTCAAGGTGAACGACTACGTGTACGCCAAGGCGGGCACGGAGATCGACCTCACCGCCTCGCCGCGCGGCCTCGTGCTCTACTGCGGGTTCTGGGGCGCGCCCGGCTTCGCCTCCGGCACCGGCTCCGGCGAGCCGCTGCTCCGCATCGCCACCGAGCGCATCCCGTGGGTGCCCGCGGGGTGGAGCGGCGAGGTGCGGCTCGAGCCGGGCGCGATGTCGAAGGTGCTGCGCCACGACGACACCGCTTATATCTATCTCGCGGCGATGCTCTCCGGCTGGAAGTCGCCGATGGAGGAGGCGCACCCGGTCTACGAGGAGTCCTTCAAGATCTACGGGGACGTCCTCATGGGCCCGCTCGGCGTGATGCGCGCCGGGGGCTACTTCTTCCGCTCTCCCGACGTCTTCCACGGCCCCCTCTACTCGCGCGGCGGAACGATGTCGTTCATCCGTTCCGACGCCGCCCCCACCACCGAGTACCGCACTCCCGGCCCGGGCGGGCGCTGGGACGAGTTGTCAGAGAGCGCCTATGCCGACTGAACACGGCCACGTGAGCACCATCCCCACCACCCCTGGAGCGACCATGCGGCAACCCGCCCCCGGCGGACGGCCGGAGAAGGACAGGTCCGGCGCGGGCAGCGGCGCGGCGATCTCCATCCGCGGGGTCGGGAAGGAGTACGTCGGCGACGGCGGGCGGGTACGCGCCCTGCTCCCGACCGACCTGGAGATCAGGCCGGGCGAGTTCGTCGTCCTGCTCGGCCCGTCGGGCTGCGGCAAGACCACCCTGCTGCGCATGCTGGGCGGCCTCATCACCCCGACCGAGGGCTCGATCGTGATCGGCGACCGGCCGCTGTTCGCCGAGGGGGACACCGAGCCCTCCCGGGACGCGCTCGGCTCGCTCGGGTTCGTCTTCCAGCAGGCCACGCTGCTGCCCTGGCGGCGGATCTGGAAGAACATCGCCCTCCCGCTCGAGGTCAAGCGGGTGAGCCGCAAGGAGCGGCGCCGCCGGGCCGCGGAGCTCGCCGAGATGGTGGGCCTCGCCGCCTTCCTCGACCACTACCCGCGGGCGCTGTCCGGCGGCATGCAGCAGCGGGTGGCGATCGCCCGGGCGCTCATCCACAACCCGTCGATCCTGCTCATGGACGAGCCGTTCGGCGCGCTCGACGCGATGACGCGCGACCGCATGAACGTGATGCTCCAGGAGCTGTGGCTGGAGACGGGTAAGACGGTAGTGCTCGTCACTCACTCGATCTCCGAGGCGGTGTACCTGGCGGACCGGATCGTGCTGCTCTCCCAGCGGCCCGGCCGGATCCAGGACGTCGTCGAGGTCGACTTCCCCCGGCCGCGGCCCCTGGAGATCACCAAGGCGCCGCGGTTCGGCGAGATCGCCCACCACCTGCGCGAGCAGCTCGGCGAGGCGTGATGAGCGGTCCGGACACCGGGGCGACCGCCGCCCTCGCCCGCTTCGCGGCCGGCCTCCGTTACGAGGACCTGCCGGACGAGGTGGTCGCGAAGGCGCGGGCGCTGCTGCTCGACTTCTTCGGCACCGCCCTCGCGGGCGGCCGGGTGCCCGAGGTCGCGGCGATCACCGAGCTGGTACGGGCCCGCGGCGGGAGGCCGGAGGCCACGGTGCTGGGCGCGGGCTTCGCCGCGCCGGTCACCGACGCCGCGTACCTCAACGGCTGCGCCGCCGACGTGCTCGAGCACCAGGACGGCTACCGGTTCGGCGGCTTCCACCCGTCGCACGCGCTGCCCGCACTGCTCGCCGTGGCCGAGGCCACCGGCGCGGGCCTGCGCGACCTGACCGTCGCGGCGGTCGCGGCGTACGAGGTGGCGAACCGGATCGGCCGGGTGCTGCACCCGGGCGCCACCGCGGCGGGCTGGTTCCCGATCGCGGCCGGGTACGGCGCGGCCGCCGGGTGCGCCCGGCTGCTCGGCCTCGACGCCGGCGGGATCGTCTCGGCGATGGGCGCCGCGGCGTTCTTCGTCCCCGCGATCATGATCGAGTCGATCTTCGCCGGGCCCACCGCGAAGCCCGCGTTCGCCGGGCAGATCGCGCGGGCCGGGGCCGAGGGCGCGCTGCACGCCAGGACCGGGCTCACCGGCTGGCCGCAGGTGCTCGAGCACCCCAAGGGCCTGGTCGCGCTGTTCCACGGCGCGACCGGCGACCCGGCGCTGACCGCCGGGCTCGGCGAGGAGTGGACGATCCTCGAGGTGCACCAGAAGCGGTTCGCGGGCTGCCGGCATACCCACGGCGCGGCGCAGGCCTGCGTGCAGATCGCCACCGAGCACGACCTCGACCCGGCGGAGATCGCCGACGTCGACGTGGAGACCTACGACGTCGCCCGCGTGCTCGTCGACCGCACGGTCGAGCCGGGCGGCTCGGCGATCCCGTGCACGCTGAGCCTGCCGTACGTGGCGGCGGCGGCGCTGGTCGACCGGGACGTGACCGGCGCGCAGTACGCGCCGGACCGGATCGCCGACCCGCTGGTGCACCGGGTGGCGGCCGTCGTCCGGATCCACGCCTCGGACCGGATGAACGCCCTCTACCCGGAGTACACCGCCACCCGGGTGACCGTCACCACGCGGTCCGGCGGGCGGTACGAGCGCTTCGTCGACCTGCCCGCGGGCGACCGGCGCGCCCCGCTCACCCGGGACGAGCTGGTCGGCAAGTTCCTGCGGTACGTCGCGCCCGTGGCCGGGGAGCGGAACGCGGACCGGGCGGCCGGGCTGCTGCTCGACCCGCCCGCGGACGCGGCCGTCGCCGACCTGCTCGCCCTCCTCACCCCCGAGCTCCCGGGCTCCCCCGCCGCCTCACCACCACCGGGTGAGCCCGTGGCACGACCGGCCGGTTGATCAGCCCCCGCGATCCCCCGACCGACCGATCGACCGGCAGGCGGCGGTCCGCCCCGCACGGCCGTACGGCCACCGCGGGGTGGGCCGCCCCCGGCCCGCACCGCCGGGCCGTCCCCACGCCACGCCCCCGCGACCATCCCGCCCAGCAACGATCATCGGAGGACGCATTGTCCAGCCTCGAGATCCCAGAGCACCTGCTCACCCCGCAGGAGGTGACCGCGGAGGACTTCGCCCCGTTCGGCGAGGTGATGTCGCTCGACGCCACCCCGCGGCTGCCCATCGACTTCTACCAGGGCAAGAACCGGGTCCACGGCCCGGTGAAGCTCGACTCCGACACCCCGCCGGAGTTCCTGGTGTTCCGGGTCGGCCTTCGCGGCGACACCGTGAAGAACCTGGAGCGCCACGTCGAGATGACCCAGACGATGATCCCGCTCGGCGGGCAGCCGTACGTGGCCGTGGTGGCGCCGCCGGACGTGCCGCTGGTGAACGGCTTCCCCCCGCTGGAGACGGTCCGGGCGTTCATCATCCCTGGTGACGTGTGCATCAACCTGCACCGCGGCACCTGGCACGAGCCGCCGTTCCCCTCGATCGACGGCCAGATGTTCCTCATCACCAGCCACGAGCGGCTCACCAAGGGCCTGCAGCAGCGGCTCGACGAGAACGGCGAGCTCGACATGTACGACGTCGAGAAGCGCAACCCCGTCTACCGGGTCGGCCAGCGGATCCGGGTCAAGTTGCCATGAGCCAGGCCGCCACCCGGCGCGGCCCGGCCATCGGCTCGTCGGTCCGCAAGGCGGACGGCGACGTCCTGCTCACCGGCCGCGGCCGTTTCGTCGACGACATCACCCTGCCGGGCATGCTCCACGCGGTGGTGGTGCGCAGCGAGGTGGCGCACGCGCGCATCCGGCGCATCGACGTCACCGAGGCGGAGCGCAGCCCGGGCGTGGTCCTCGTGCTCACCGGCGAGCAGGCGGCCGAGCACGCGGGCCCGATCCCGTACTTCATCGACCCGGCGGTGCGGGGCGCGCGGAGCGTGGACATCCGCTGCCTCGCCCACGGGACGGTGGTGTACGCGGGGCAGCCGGTCGCGGCCGTGGTCGCCCGGACCCGCCGGGAGGCCGAGGCGGCCGCCCGGCTGGTCCGGGTGGAGTACGAGCGGCTGCCGCACGTGCTCGACGCCGAGGCGGCGCTCGCACCGGACGCGCCGCGCGTCTACGACGAGTGGCCGGACAACGTGGTCCTGCACCGGTGGTACGGCACCGGCGACGTGGACGCCGCGCTCGCCGGGGCCGACCTCGTCGTCACCGAGACGATCCGGACCGGGCGCACCTCGACGGCCCCGATGGAGCCGCGCGGATACCTCGCGTCCTGGGACCGGATGGACGACACGCTCACCGTCTACGGGTCGCTGCAGAACCCGCACCAGCTCCGGTGGATGGTCGCCAGGAGTCTCGGCATCGACGAGACGCGGATCCGCGTGGTCACCGCCCGGGTCGGCGGCGCCTTCGGGCTCAAGATGCAGGGCCACCCGGAGGAGGTGCTCGTCTGCGTCCTCAGCCGGCTCGCCGGCGCGCCGGTGAAGTGGATCGAGGACCGCCACGAGTCTCTCCTCCTGGGCGCCCGCGAGCAGGTGCACCACGTCGAGGTCGGGATGACCCGGGACGGGCGCATCACGGCGCTCCGGGACCGCGTGATCGCCGACGCGGGCACGATGACCGCGCAGGCGGGCTGGGCGATGCCGAACATGACGGCGACCACGCTCTCCTCCGGCTACCTCGTGCCCGCCGTACAGGTGGAGCTGCACGTCGTGGTGACGAACAAGCCGCCGCTCTCCGCCGCCCGCGGGTTCGGCAAGGACTCGGCGCACTTCGTGATGGAGCGCGTCGTGGACCTGGTCGCCCGCCGCCTGGGGCTCGACCCGGCGGAGGTCCGCCGGGCCAACTTCGTCCCGCCGGACCGCTTCCCGTACCGGACCCCGGCCGGGCTGAACATCGACAGCGGGGACTTCCCCGGGCTGCTCGACAAGGCGCTCAAGGCGCTCGGCTACGAGCGGCTGCGCAGGCGGCAGGCGGAGCTGCGCGAGCAGGGCCGGTACCTGGGGATCGGGCTCGCCTTCGAGCTCACCCCCGAGTCGGCCGACAGCCCCGGCACGTTCGTCTCCGGGTTCGACGTCACCACGGTGCGGATGAGCATGACCGGCGGGGTCACCGTGCTCACCGGGGTGACGAGCCCGGGCGGCGGCAACGACACCGGGATCGCCCAGATCGTCGCCGACGAGCTGGGCGTGCCGCTCGAGTGGATCACCGTGGTCCAGGGCGACACCGACCGGTGCCCGAACGGGTTCGGCAACTTCAGCGGGCGCGGCATGGTGACCGGCGGCGGCTCGGCCGCCCTCGCCGCCCGCGACCTGCGGAAGAAGATCGCCACGGTGGGCGCGCGGCTGCTCGGGGCCGACCCGGACGCGGTGACCGTGGCCGACGGCGAGGTACGGGCCGGGGACGGCCGTGCCGTACCGGTGCCGGAGGTCGCGGCGGCGATCCTCACCCGGGCGTTCGCGGAGGCGTCCGGCGTGGAGCCGACGCTCGAGGCGACCCGCGCGTTCAAGCCGGGGAACATCGACCACGTCCCGGACGAGCACGGCCGGATCCAGCCGTACCCGACCTACTCGAGCGCGCTGCACGCGGCCGTGGTCGAGGTAGACGCGGAGACCGGGCAGACGAGGCTGCTCGACTTCGTGATGGCCCACGACTGCGGCGTGATGATCAACCCGGCGCTGGTCGAAGGGCAGGCGCACGGGGCGATCGCGATGGGCGTGGGCGCCGCGCTCACCGAGCGGCTCGTGTTCGACGCGGACGGGCGGCTGCTCAGCGACCGCTTCAAGGCGTACATGCTGCCGCGCCCGGCGGACCTGCCGGTGCCCCGGCTGGAGCACCAGGTCACGCCGAGCCCGTACACGATGTACGGCAACAAGGGCGCGGGCGAGGCCGGGGTCGGCGGCGCGCAGGCCGCGGTGGCGAACGCGATCGAGGACGCGCTCGCGCCGTTCGGCGTCACGGTGCGGCAGGTGCCGCTCACCCCTCCGGTCGTTCTGGCTCTCATCGACGAGGCGCGCAGCTCATGATCACCAACAACTTCGGCTACCACGCCCCGCCCGACCTCGACGGCGTGGTCGCGGCCCTCGCCGAGGCCCGCGGGGACGTCGTCGTGCTGGGCGGGGGAACGATGATCATCCCCGACCTGACGCACGGCCGGGCCTCCGCCGACGTGGTGGTGGACCTGTCCCGGGCGGGCCTGTCGGGGATCCGGGAGGAGGGCGACGAGGTGGTGGTCGGCGCCACCACCACCTACACCGAGGTGCTCTCCGACGACCGGGCCGCCGCGCTCGTGCCGCTGCTGCGCACGCTCTCCTCCGGGATCACCGGAGGCCCGCAGATCCGCAACAAGGGCACGATCGGCGGGTCGGCCGCGTACGCCAACCCGTGCTCCGACGTGCCGGCGTGCCTCGTCGCGCTCGGCGCGCGGATGCGGCTGGCCTCGGCGCAGGGCGTGCGCGAGGTGCCCGCGGAGGAGTTCTACACGGGCGCCTTCGCCACGGTGCGCCGCAGGGACGAGGTGCTCGCGGCGATCGTGCTCCCCCGGCCGGACGGTACGGCGGGCTACACGAAGCTGAAGCTCGCCGAGAGCAGCTGGCCGATCGTGACCGCGGCCGTGGTGTCGCGGCCGGACGGCTCGCTGCGGGTGGCGATCGGCGCGGTGGCCGAGACCCCGCGGCTGATCGACGTCGAGCCGCCGTCCGCCGGCGTCGACGACCCGGCGTGGCGGGACCACGTGCGCCGGGCCGTGGCGGCGGCGGTCCCCGAGCCGTGGAGCGACCTCCTCGCGGACGGCGCCTACCGGATGCGGGTGGCCCCCGCGATCGTTGCCCGAAGCGTCGCCAGGGCCCTCGCGGCCGGCGGAGAGGAAACACCGTGACCAGGATCCGGATCACCGTCAACGGTGAGGAACGCGAGATCGACGTCGAGACGAGCCGGCTCCTGGTGCACGCGATCCGCGAGGAGCTCGGCCTCACCGGCACCCACGTCGGGTGCCTGAACGGCGACTGCGGGGCGTGCACCGTGCTGGTGAACGGACAGACGGTGAAGTCCTGCTCGGTGCTCGCGGTGTCCGCCGACGGCGCCGAGATCACCACGATCGAGGGCCTCGCCAGGGACGGCGAGCTGCACCCGGTGCAGCAGGCGTTCTGGGACGAGTTCGGCTTCCAGTGCGGGTTCTGCCTGCCGGGCACCCTGCTCGTCACCTGCGAGCTGCTGGAGCGGAACCCGGACCCGGACGACGCCGCGATCGACGAGGCGATCAACGGCACGCTCTGCCGGTGCACCGGATACGCGGGCATCCGGCGCGCGATCCGCCGGGCCGCGGAGCGCATCTCCGCCGACCGGCCCGAACCGGCCCCCTCCCCCGCCGACCGGTGAGGACACGAGGGTGACCGTCCGCCCCGGCGCCCCGTGCCGGGGCTCCCGCCCCGCGCCCCGGTGGGCGACGTTTCCCCCGGCCGTCCACCGGTTCCACCGGCGCGGGCGCGGACCACACGCCAGCGACGGGCCGGCCCCGGCCACCCGGCCGGGGCCCGCGCCCAGGATCTTCGAGCAGGGAGACGCCCATGAGCGGCCAATCCGGTGACACCGACGCGGCCATCGCGGTCGTCGAGGACTTCCTGGCGGCGGTCGGGCGGGGCGACCACGCCGCCGCCGTGAAGCACCTCGCCGACGACGTCGTGATGATCTTCCCGGGTGGGCGGCGGTACACCACCCTGGAGGAGCTCGCGGCGGCCTCGGCCCGCCGCTACCGGTGGGTCGACAAGCACCGCACCGAGTACGAGGCGTTCCGCGACGGCGGCGACGTGGTCGTCTGGTCGATGGGGACGCTCTACGGGGAGAACAACGCCGGGGTCCGCTACGACGGGGTGCGCTACGTCGACCGGTTCCGGCTGCGCGACGGCCGCATCGTCGAGCAGCGGGTCTGGAACGACCTGGAGATCAGCGGGGTGCTGCGGGCCCGCACCCCCGAGGAGATCGAGCCGCAGTGGCGGGCCGCCGGCGCCCCGCCCGCGGACGCCAAGCCCACCGCGCCCACCGCCGTGCCCACCGCGCTGGTACGGCGCACCGCCCAGGCCACCTGGCAGGGCGCGCTGCGGGGCGGTGCGGGCAGCCTCGGGTTCGGCTCCGGCGCGGCCGGGCCGCTGCCGATCTCGCTGGAGACGCGCAAACGCTCCGGCGACGCGGCCGCCACCTCCCCCGAGGAGCTGCTCGCCGCCGCGCACGCCGCCTGCTTCGCGATGGCGCTGCGCGGCGCGCTCGACGCGGCACGGCCCGACGCCTCCCCCGACGGCCAGGCGGTCGAGGTGACCGGGACGTGCGTGCTGCGCATCGACGCCTCGGGCTGGACGATCGACGCCATCCGCCTGGAGGTGTCCGCGCGGGGCGTGCCGCGCGACGTGCTCGACGCCGCGCTGCCGGTCGCCGAGCGGCGCTGCGCGATCTCCGCGGTGGTCAGGGGCAACGCCACCGTCACGGTCACCGTCCGGGAGGAGGACACCGATGCCTGAGCCGTACCCGGGGGCCGCCGCCTACCCCCACGTGTTCCGCCCGCTGCGGCTCGGCGGCCTGACCCTGCGCAACCGGATCTTCGTGTCGGCGCACACCACGAACTTCGCCGTCGACTTCCTCCCCACCGATCGGCACGTCGCCTACTTCCGGGAGCGGGCGCAGGGCGGCGCCGGGCTGATCATCGTCGAGCCGCTGCGGGTGCACGACACGAGCCTCGGCCGGGCGGGCGGGCTCAGCTCCGCGCCCGAGGCGCTGCCCGGGCTGACCCGGATCGTCGAGGCGGTCCGCGCCGAGGGCGCCGCGGTCTTCGTGCAGATCACCCACACCGGGCGGCACAGCGAGAACGTGTTCCGCCGCACCGCCTCCTGGGGTCCGAGCACGGTGCGCTGGCACGTCACCGGCCCGGTGCCGCACGTGATGACGCTCGCCGACATGCGCGAGGTACGGCGGGCCTACGTGGACGCGGCCCGGCTCGCGGTCAAGGCGGGCTTCCAGGGCCTGGAGGTCCACTTCGGCCACGGGCACCTGCTCCACCAGTTCATCTCCCCGGCCTCCAACACCCGCACCGACGCCTACGGCGGCTCGGAGGAGAACCGGCTGCGGTTCCCGCTCGAGGTGCTCGACGACGTGCTGGAGGCGGTCGGCTCCGAGCTGCTCGTGGGCGTGCGGATGAGCGCGGACGAGCTGCTGCCCGGCGGCCAGGACCTCGCGCAGGGCCGGCGGATCGCCGAGACGCTGTGCCGTACCCGGCCGATCGCGTTCCTCAACGTGTCGGTCGCCTCCTACACCGAGCCGTCGATCGGCCACCACGTCGCGGACATGAGCGAGGGGCGGGCGCCATACCTCGACAGGACGCTGGCGATCGCCGAGGTCGCCGGGGACGTGCCGATCCTCACCGCCTGCCGGTTCGCCGAGGTCGCGGACGCGGAGAAGGCGCTCGCCACGGGGAAGATCGCGCTGGTCGCGATGACCCGGGCGCACATGGCCGACCCGTTCCTGCTGGCCAAGGTCGCCGAGGGCCGGGAGGAGGAGGTACGGCCCTGCGTGTCGTGCAACTTCTGCATCGGCGAGATCGCCGGGCACCGGCCGATCACCTGCATGATGAACCCCCGCGTGGGCCGGGAGGCCGAGTGGCCGGAGCCGACCCGGGACGCCGACCCGCCCCGGTCGGTGCTCGTCGTCGGCGGCGGCCCGGCGGGCATGGAGGCCGCCCGGGTGGCCGCCGAGCGCGGGCACCGGGTGCGGCTGTGGGAGCAGGCGGCGGAGCTCGGCGGGCAGATCCGCACCGGGCGGCGCGGCGTGGGGCGGCACGAGCTCGACCTGCTGCGCCGGTACGAGGAGAACCGGCTCCGGCGGCTCGGCGTGGAGATCCGCACCGGAACCCCGGTCACCGCGGCCGAGGTGCTCGCCACCGGGCCCGACGCCGTGGTGATCGCCACCGGCTCGGCCCGCCGCCGGCCGAAGGTGCCCGGCTGGGCGCGGCCGCTCACCCCCGAGCAGGCGCTCGACGGGCGGTCCTGGGCGGGCCGCACCCTGGTGATCCTCGACGGCGAGGGGAGCTGGACGACCGCGTCGGTCGCGGAGACCGCGGCGCGCGGCGGCGCCACCGTGCACGTGGTCACCCGGGCGGGCTCACCGCTGTGGGGGGTGAGCTACTACAGCCGGATGACCACGGTGGAACGGCTCCGCGACCTCGGCGTGAACCTGTGGACCGGCGTGCAGGCCACGTTCCGCGGCGACCGGGCGGAGCTGACCTCGTCGCTGGTCTCGGCCACGCAGGTCATCGAGGGGGTCACCGACGTGGTCGTGGCCGAGCCGCCGGACGCCGCCGACCGGCTCGCGGCCGAGCTGGCCGACGCGGGACTCGACGTCCACATCGTCGGCGACGCGGTGGCCCCGCGCTCGCTGCTGGAGGCGATGTTCGAGGGCCACGCCCTCGGCCGCGCCCTGTGAACCATCCGAGGTTTCCGATTCAGAAGGAGTTGTCCGCCATGGCGCGCAAGCTGGTGCTGCTCACCTACAACATCAGACCGGGCGTGGACCTGAAGGAGTACGAGGAGTTCACCCGCACCGTGGACTACCCCGTCTTCCGGCGGAACCCCGGCATCCAGTCGTACGCGAACTTCGTGGTCCGGCGGAACGTGCGGGGCGAGGAGTGGTTCAAGCACTTCGACCTGCTGTTCGTCGACGACTTCGAGGCGTTCCACGCGGACGGGAGGCTGCACTTCGGCGACCCGGTGATCCTCGAGCACGCGGCCGAGTGGCGCCGCCGCTGGGGCCAGGACGAGGCGACCGGCTGGCGTACCCCGGTCAACATCCTCTACGCGGATGAGATCTGGGGGTGACGCGCCCCGGGCTGTGGCGGCGGCCACGGTACGGCGGCGCGGATCGGAGGCGCGGGGCGGGCCGGTCCGCCGGCGCGTCGCCGGCGTGGGCCTCGCGGCGGGCGATCGTGCTCGCCGTGCTCGTCGGCATGCTGTACATCCACCCCGCCTACCTGGTGGGGGCGTTCGGCGTGGCGGTCCGCACCGACCTGGGCCTGGACAGCGCCTCGCTCGGCCTGACGATCAGCGTGTTCTTCGCGGTGGGCGCGGCCGCGATGCCGCTCGGCGGCCTGGCGGCGGACCGGCTCGGCCCGCGGCGGGCGCTGCGCCTCACCGCGGCGCTGACCGGGGCGTGCCTCGTCGTCGTGGCGCTGTTCGGCGGCTCCTGGCCGGGGCTGCTCGTGGCGATGGCGGTCGGCGGGTTCGGCTCGTCGATCGGCGCGCCGCTCGGCACGCTGCTCATCGTCCGCAACGTGCGCCCGGCGTGGCGGCCGCTCGCGTTCGGCCTGGAACGTTCCTCGCTGCCCGCCTCCACGCTGCTCGCCGGGCTGGCGCCGTCCCTGCTCACGCTCGGCCTGCCGTGGCGGCTGGTGTTCCTGCTCGACGCCGCGGCGGTGGTGGCACTGCTCGTGTTACGGGTGCCCGACGAGGGCGGGCCGCGGCCCGGCCGCGGGGATCCGGCGCCGCCGCGCACCCGGCTCACCCCGGTGGCGCCGCTGGTGCTGCTCACCCTGGCGTACCTGCTGTGCTCGGCGGCGGCGACCGCGCTGAGCGGGCTGATCGTCGACTACGGGGCGCGGCTCGGCATGTCCCAGAGCGCGGCGGGCGGGCTGCTCGCCCTGGGCAGCCTGACGATCATCGCGGTACGGCTCGCGCTCGGCCTCGGCCGCGGGCGGCGGCACGGCCGGTTCACCGTGGCGGGGCTGATGGTGCTCGGCGCGGCGGGCTTCGCGCTGCTGATCCCGGGCGACCCGGCGCTGGTGCTGCCCGGCGTGCTCATCGCGTCCGGCGCGGGCTGGGGGTGGACGAGCGTGGCCGCGCTCGCCCTCGCCGAGACCTATCCGGCCCAGGCGGGCCGGGCCTCGGGCGTGGTCCAGGCGGGCGGCGCGGTCGGCGGGATCGCCGGGCCGCTGCTCGTCGGCACGGTCGCCGAGTACGCGTCGTACCCGGCCGGCTGGGCACTGACCGCGGCCTGCTGCGGCGGTGCCGCGTTCGCGGTGCTGTTCGCCCGCGCCGCCTGGAACGGCGGGGCGGAATCGGCCGGGAACCGAGAAGTCGCAGATCAGCAGGCCTTTTCCGGGGACGGCTCGGGGCGTCAGGCATGAGTTGACCCTGCAACGACCGAAGGCTTAACCTCTGAGCGGAACGGCGTCCACTATGGCGGAACAGGAGAACCCAGTGAAAGACGGGCCACTGACGGGACTGCGGGTGCTGGACGTGTCCACCATCCTCGCCGGACCGCTGTGCTGCCAGATCCTCGGTGATCAGGGCGCCGACGTGATCAAGATCGAGCACCCGGTCGCCGGGGACGGCATGCGGGGACACGGCCCCGCGAAGAACGGCGTTCCGCTCTGGTGGAAGGAGATCTCCCGGAACAAGCGCACGCTCGGCCTCAACCTGTCCGCGCCGGAGGGCGCCGGCATCCTGCTCCGCTTGGCCCGGACCGCCGACGTCCTGGTGGAGAACTTCCGGCCGGGCACGCTGGAGCGCTGGGGGCTCGGCCCGGACGTGCTGCACGAGGCGAACCCGCGGCTGGTCATCGTCCGGATCACCGGCTTCGGGCAGCGCGGGCCGTACGCGGCGCGTCCCGGGTTCGGCACCCTCGCCGAGGCGATGAGCGGCTTCGCCCACCTCACCGGGCAGCCGGACGGGCCGCCGACGCTCCCCGCGTTCGGCCTCGCCGACAGCATCTGCGGGATCGCCGCGTCGGCCGCGACGATGATGGCGCTGTGGGCCCGGGAGCGCACCGGCCGCGGCGAGATCGTCGACATGAGCCTGCTCGAGCCGATCATGACGGCGGTCGGCCCCGGCCCGATGGTCTACGACGCGCTCGGCGTCATCGGGCAGCGGCAGGGCAACCGTTCCACGAACAACTCCCCGCGCAACACCTACCGGTGCAAGGACGGCAAGTGGGTGGCGGTGTCCACCAGCGCGCAGAACATCGCCGAGCGGGTGATGCGGCTGGTCGGCCACCCCGAGGTGATCGACGAGCCCTGGTTCGCCACCGGCCGGGAACGTGCCAGGCACGCCGACCTGCTCGATGAGTACGTCGGCGGCTGGATCGCCGAGCGCACCCGGGCCGAGGTGATCGAGGAGTTCGAGCGCGTCGGCGCCGCGGTCGCCCCCGTCTACGACGCCCGCGACATCGTCGAGGACCCGCACATCCGGGAGACCGGGATGCTCACCCGGGTCGAGGACCCCGAGCTCGGGTCGGTGCTCATGCACAACCTGATGTGGCGGATGTCGAACACCCCCGGCCGCATCCGGTTCACCGGCCGCCCGCTCGGCGCGGACACCGACGACATCCTCCGCAACGAGCTCGGCATCGACGCGGACACCGTGGCCGAGCTGCGGGAGAGGCGG
>ERZ777003.2123-NODE-2123-length-24854-cov-6.872535_pt1 | contig 24854 bp, 21 predicted proteins | sample MGYA00374956_ERZ777003 | MGnify/ENA primary metagenome ERZ777003 (study PRJEB29302, sample SAMN06268252) | bioreactor metagenome | isolation source: Joint BioEnergy Institute, California, USA | place: USA:Joint BioEnergy Institute, California, USA | collected... | reverse complement strand
GCTCATCGCAGGCTTCGGCTACCCACTTCACGATGTCCCGCCCCAGCGCGTCCAGTTCCTGACGCAGGCGGTCCTCGAAGTCACGGTAGCTGACCTCGTCTGTGAGAACGTCGACCACCACTTGGAGGAACTGCAGGTATCTCTGACGTAGACGTTGAACGATCTCCATAGAAGACCTCACCTTCTGAGTACGATGAGTACTCGTCCTGAGCAGGACGGTGAGGTCTTCTTTCTTTCCATCCCCTTCCATCCCCTGTGCTACAGTAACGTTACACCATCCCAAGGCTTTATGCGCCGCAACGCTGGCGACCTCGCGGGAGGCCTTTTCGGCTGCGCGCTTTTCGGCTACCCGGTCAGGAATGCCAATCCCCGCTTGAGGCTAGCAGCGAACTCCGGCGGGTAGTCGTGGGCCAGGCTCGGGTGTTCCTCCACCGTACACGCGAGCTCCGCTTCCTGCATGGCCGCAGCCAGCTCCTTGGCCGCCGCGTAGCACCAGTCCTCGGTGCCGACGACGACGTATCCACGCAACCCGCGGGGAGCCGCCGTGATCAGCGGCGCCATCTGTTCCATGCGGAAGCTGGGCGCAACAGCCAGGAAACCGCTGGCCAGCACGGCCCCGCTCAAGGCCGCGCGGATGGCCAGGCCCGCCCCCATGGAGAAGCCGGCGAGCACCGTAAGCGAGGCTTCTCCGATTTCCTCAAGGTGCCGGCGCACCTCCTCGGTAGCCTTGGCCGTGTCCTGCCAGTGATACCGGCCCGGGGCAAAGACCTGTGACGACTGCAACAGCGCCACGCGCCAGCCCAACTCCACCGCCTGGCGCCAGTAATCGCCTTCAGTCAGGATACTGCCGCCGGCGCCGTGGAGTGCCACCAGCAAGCCCTGGGGTGCGCCATCCGGCTCCCACACTTGCCGCTCGGGTTTCGCCTGAGCCTGTGCCTGCTTGTGCCGCTCGTCAAAGATGCGCTGCAGCTCCGCCAGCTCCTCGGAATCGCGGATGATGTCCAGATCCGGGTCCCGCAGCATGCGCTCATGGTACCAGTGGCCACGCTCAGCCGCTTGCTGGAGCGACCTGATGGCTTCAGTGCGGTTGCCCATGCGCCCATGCAGGCACGCCCGCCAAAAGAAGAGGTCGCTCTCGTAATCCGCCAACGCCTCGGCCTGTGCGTCAATCAGCGCCAGCGCCTCCGCGTACGCTTGGCGGTCGTAGAGGGCGAACACCTGGCTGCGGAGTTCCTTGAAACGGGCATCCTGCACGCTGAGCCTCTCCTCGCGCGACAAATTCGCTCAGAGCCGTTCAATTCTACACTTGAACCGCGAGGAACTGCGGCGGCACGGGAGGTCCCGCTCACGCGGCAGCAGCTTCTACTTGTACTTCCCCCTGGCAACCACGGGGATCTCTCGCACGACCCGCCCGTCCCGGTACCCGTAGAGGACGTCGCTTAGATTCACCGCCGGGCAAACGTGGTTGGGGACGATGTGCAACCGCTCGCCCACCTGCAGATCGGCGCCCGCCTCCGCCGGATCGAGCACCAGAATGCCGTGCTCCTCGCTGAGGCGCTGGAGACGGACCCCCGGCCGGTCGAGCACGAGCCCAAACGTGCCGTCGCCGCGCACGGAGGGATCTGAGGAAAACACCTTGCTCCCCGCGTCGATGATGGCCCGGTCCGGCGCTGGACGGCTCACCACCGTGGCCAGTACCGTCAGGGCACAGTCGTCCTCGGTGCACGCCCAGCGGTCGACGGTGTTGCGGTCGTTGAAAACATAGGTGCCCGGCCGGATTTCCGTGACGCCCGGCACTTGGGCTTCAAAGCGGGCCGCCGGGGTCGATCCGGGGCTCACGTGCTCAATGCGCACTCCCCGCCGCCGCAAGATCTCAGCGGTTTCCACCAGCGCCTGCGCGGCCCGCCGGGCCGTCTCGGCCAGCTCTTCAGGGGTGCGGGCGGCGGACACATGCCCGGCGTGGGACATGAGCCCGACCACCTCGAGCCCGGGGACGCGGGCGATCCGCTCCGCGAGCTCCACCGTCGGCATGCCGGGCGCCAGACCCATGCGCCGGAGGCCCGTGTCCACGTCGATGAACACCCGCGCCCGGCGCCGCCCACTGCGCCGCACCGCCTGGGCCATCGCCTCCGCCGCCTCCGCGGAGTCTACGGAAAGGATGACATCGGCATCGTCCAGCAGCCGCTCCAGGCGGCGCAGCTTCTGCTCCCCGACGATCGGGTAGGCCAGCAGGATGTCGGTGATGCCGGCCTCCACCATCACCTCGGCCTCGCCCAGCTTGGCGACGGTGATGCCGATGGCGCCAGCCCGCAGTTGCTGGTGGGCGATCCAGGGCGACTTGTGGGTCTTGGCGTGGGGGCGCAGACCGACGCCGGCTTGCCGGGCCAATGCGGCCATGCGCTGGAGGTTGCGCTCCATGATCCCCAGGTCTATCACCAGGGCGGGCGTCTCCAGTTCCTCGAACAAGGGGCGTGGCACCCCCACGACACCTCCCTCTAAGCCGACACGCCATCGCGGCGGGCGCACGCGCCGTCACGGCTGGGGGACGACCGCGATGGCCTCGATCTCCACAAGGAAATTGGGATCCGCCAACCCGGCGACGAACGCCACGGTCAGCGCCGGCGGCTTGCCGCGGTTGCCCCACCAGCGCAGAAACGCTTCAAACCCCGCTCGCGCCGATTGGCCTTGCACCACGTAGACGGTCCACTTCACCACGTGCTCGGGCCGGGCGCCGGCCGCAGCCAGGATGGTTTCGATGTTCTTCAAAACCTGCTCCGTCTGGGCCGCCAGGTCCCCCTTGCCGATAATCTGTCCGCTGGCGTCCACGGCGTTGGTGCCGCCCACATAAATGGTTTTCACATTGCCCGACACGACCACCGCCGGCGTGTACGCCGGGCTCTGAAAGATACCTTCCGGATACCGGTACTCGACGCGTCCTTCCATATAGACCTGCCTCCATCCCGCAGATTCGGCAGCTGCCCATACGGCGGACCCGCGCTCCAACGCCGGCAGCCGGCCGGTACGGAACGTAGATTCGGGTCACAGCGGACAATTCCTTCCAAGATCCCACCACCATCGCTACACGCCGCACCGGCGTCGCCTGCACGTCCCGGCGCCGCTCCGGGCAGGAAGTCCCGGCGCCGCGGAAAAGATCCAGATCCAGATAATGCATAATCCGGAAAAGCGAACCGTTGAAAACCAACCGGTTCGGGGAGGGGGAGGCAGAATGATCCGACGACTGCTGGCCGTCGCCGCGGTGCTGACCGTGCTGGTGGCGGCGCCGGTGCTGGGCCAGGCCACCGACGAACTGGTGCGCCAGGCGCAGGCCGAAGGCCGAGTGGAGTTTTACGCCAACATCACTGCGATCGAGCCCATCCTGCAAGCGTTTCAAGGCAAATTACGGCGTGGAGGCCGTCTACACCCGTATGGCCACCACCAACTTCGCACCGACGGTGTTGACCGAGCACGAGACGGGGCGAGTGCGCGGTTCGGTGCTGCAGGGACCGGTGCCCCTGCTCAAGATTCTCAAGGATGCGGGGGTGCTGGCGCCGTACCGCTCGCCGGCGGCGGACGCGTACCCGGAGTGGAGCCAGGACCCTGAGGGCTACATCCAAGTCTTTGGCATCGAGTACGTCGCGTTGATCTACAACAAGAACCTGGTGGCGTCCGAGGACGTGCCGACCAGCTACATGGATCTCACCGACCCCAAGTGGCGGGGCCGCATCGTGATGCCCGACCCTCGCGGCCACGCGACCACGGTGCAGTGGCTGGTGGGCCTGAAGGAAAACAACGTGTTCGGCTCCGAGGAAGCCTGGTGGGACTTCATCCGGGGGCTGGCGGCCAACGAGCCCATGTTCGTCGCCTCCTTCGGCCCGACGCCCGGGCCCATCGCGTCCGGTGAGGCGCTCATCGGCATCTCCATGCCCAAGTACATCGTGACCCTGGCCCCGGCACCGCTGGACTGGGCGCGGGTCAAGGAGCCCATGTTCGGCACCACGCGCGGCATCGCCTTGGCGGCCGGCGCGCCGCATCCAAATGCGGCGCGGCTGTTCATCGACTACTGGCTGAGCGAGGAAGCCCAGCAGCTTCTTGCCCGGGAGGTGGGCGAGTACGTGCTCCACGAAGGCGTCTACCCGCCCATCGACGGCATCGACCAGGCCCAGGTGCTGCCGCTGCGCGACATGACCGATGAAGAGTTGGAGTACTGGGCGCAGGAGCTGTCGCGGTACTTCCATTGATGCATGAAGTTTCGCAAGCCCATGCGGGACCCGCGGTCCGGCCGCGGGTCCCCTTGTGTCCTCAGGAGGCTGCAGCATGGACATTCACATCCGCCGTGTGCGTAAAACGTTCCGCTCCGCCGACGGCGAAGTGACGGCGCTGCGGGACATCAGCCTGACGGTGCCGGCCAACCGCGTAACGACGCTCTTGGGCCCCAGCGGCTGCGGCAAGACGACGCTTCTGCGCTGCATCGCCGGCCTGGAAACCCCTGACAGCGGCGAGATCGCCTTTGGCGAGCGGGTGGTCTGGTCGGGCAACGGTGCGGTGCGCACGTCTGTCCCCCCGGATCAAAGGGGCGTCGGCATGGTGTTTCAGACCTACGCCATCTGGCCGCACATGACGGTGTTCGAGAACGTGGCGTACCCCTTGGAAGCTCGCCGGCTTCCCCGGGACGAGATCCGCCGCCGGGTTATGGAGGCGCTGGCCTTCGTCCAGCTGCAAGGCTTCGAGCGGCGGCCCGCCACGGCATTGAGCGGCGGCCAGCAGCAGCGGGTGGCGCTGGCCCGGGCGCTGGTTTCGCAACCGAAGATCATCCTGTTTGACGAGCCCTTGAGCAACCTGGACGCGAAGCTCAGGGAGGAAACCCGTCGGGACCTGCGCCGGCTCCTGACGCAGCTGGGCCTGACCGCCCTGTATGTGACCCACGACCGCCACGAAGCGTTGGCCCTGTCGGACCTGGTGGTGGTGATGAAGGACGGCGCCATCGTGGAGGCCGGCAGCCCCAAGGACATCTACTTCCGCCCCAAGACCCGCTTTGTGGTGGAATTCCTGGGCGGCACCAACTTCCTTGAAGGCACCGTCATGGCGCACGAGACGCCGTGGACCCGGGTGCGCACGCCGCTGGGGGAGCTGTTGTGCGAAGGACGCCCGGACATGGTTCCCGGGCAGCGGGCCACCGTGTACATCCGCACCGACGCCATCCGGACCGAGCTCAAAGGCGTCGTGCCCGATCCCGGTCCAACTGCGGAAGCTGCCGCGGCCAACCGGTTCCGTGGCCGGATACGGTCTTTGATCTTTCTGGGCGAGCACTACGACGCCGAGGTGGCCGCCGGCCCGCAGGACTCGACGCTGACGGTGCGGATCGCCGCGGGGCTTGACGTGCAAGAAGGCCAAGAAATCGACCTCTCGATCGATCCGGCGGGCTGCCGGCTGTTGGAGTGAGCGGCCATGGGCGGCGGAAACAGGCGCACAACATTGGCAGTGGGGCTCTTGATCCTTATCGTCGGCGGGCTGACGCTCGGGCCCGCTCTCATGCTGGTGGTAGGCAGCTTCTCCCAGGGGCTGGGGGCCATCGGTACCTTTACCCTCGACAAGTACGCCCGGGTGTACAGCGACCCGCGCCTCTCCCAAGTGCTGGGAAACACGGTCGTCTTCTCCCTGGGCTCGGCGCTCCTGGCGACGTCCCTGGCTCTCGCCCTGGCGTATCTGAACTTCCGGACCGACATCCCATTCCGGGGCATCCTGCACATGCTGCCCATCGTGTCCATGATGATCCCGCACCTGGCCTTTGCTGCGAGCTGGGCGCTGCTGCTCAACCCCAACAACGGCATGCTCAACCTGCTCTTGCGCCAGCTGGGCCTGGGGCGCATCAACATCTACTCGCTGCCGGGGATGGTCTTCATCGAGGGGCTGCTGGACCTGCCCGTGGCCTACCTGGTCATCGTGGCCGCCATGGCGTCCTTTGACGCTTCGCTGGAGGAAGCATCCTGGGTCAGCGGAAGGTCCCGCAGGCAGACGTGGTGGCGCATCGTCCTGCCCATGCTGCGGCCGGCCATCCTCGCCAGCATTACCCTGGTCATCATCCGCAGCCTGAGCGCCTTCGCCGTGCCCTCGGTGCTGGGGCTGCCGGGCCGGGTGGAAGTGCTGACGACGTTCATCTATCGCCTCATCAGCGTCGGTTTCGTACCCGACTACGGCCGGGCCGCGGCGGTGGGCATCAGCGTTTTGGGCGTCGCCATCGTGCTGGTGTACCTTTACCGGTACTTGACCGCGCGCAGCGAGCGGTTCGTGACCATATCGGGCAAAGGTTACCGCCCCGCCATTACCAGCCTGGGCCCTTGGCGCTGGCCGCTGGGCGTGTTGGTGCTCCTCCTGGGCGTCGTGCTCATCGCCTTGCCGGTACTGGTGCTGCTTTACACGTCCTTTATCCCGTACATCATGGTCCCCAGTGCCGAAGCCTTCTCACAGCTCACCCTGCGCCACTGGGAGCACGTGCTCAGCGATTCCCTGTCGCTGCGCGCGCTCAGAAACAGCCTGATCCTCGCCCTCGGTGGGGCGACGGTCGGGATTGTGCTCTCCACCTTCGCCTCCTACGTCATCGTGCGCCTGCGCACCCGCGGCAGCGCGATCCTGGAGACACTGACGTTCCTCTCATTTTCCTTCCCCGGGCTCATCATCGGCGTGGGGTTTATGTGGCTGTTAGCCCGCACGGATCTGTACGGCACCTTGTGGTCGCTGCTCATCGCGTACGTAGCTACGTACTTGCCCTACGCGATCCGGCCGCTGACGAGCACCTTCATCCAGCTGAGCAAAGATCTCGAAGACGCCTCGGCCGTCAGCGGCGCCAACTTCTTGCGCACCTTCCGCCGGGTGGTGGTGCCGCTGGCCCTGCCCGGGATCTTGTCGGGCTGGACCTTGATGGTGGTCATGTTCGTGCGGGAGCTGGATGTGTCCACGGTGCTGGCCCGCCCCGGTACCGAGGTGCTGTCGGTGCAGCTGTTCCGGGCCGTGTCTGATGCCCTGTGGGGCCGGGTGGCGGCGCTGGGCATCATCATGATCGCCATTTCGACGACGCTGGTCCTCATCGGCAACTTCATCGCCGCCCGGTTCAACAGGCTCCGCCCGGCGCGCAGCCGGTAATGGCGGCGGGGCGGCTCAAGGTGGTGCGCTGAACCGAACCGGCGCCAACTGGGGCTCCGCCGCCCATGCTCGGCCTCACCCGGGAAACCTCAGCGGGAGTCCCGGAACGACAGCCGCTCCGGGTACATGCGCCAGCCCAAGAGCACCCGGGGCAGTTTCGCCAGCTTGAAACCGGCCTGGTGGTAACGGAGCCACAAGTCGTAGTCTTCCGGCCACGGTATGTCCCGGTATCCGCCCAGCTTGAGCACCTCGTCCCGCCGGTACATGGCCGAGGGGTGCACGATGGGGCTTTCGACATAAATCTCCCGGGCGATGTCTGCGGGGTCTACGAGGCTATTGGACCACGCTTCGTAGGTGTAAAAGGCCTCACTCACGACCTGCTTGGGAAAGGATCGGACCCGGGTACCCACCACGCCGACGGCCGGGTGCTTGAGAAGAAACGCCGCCTGCCGCGCCAGCCGCTCCGGGTGCGCCACGTCGTCCGCGTCCATGCGAGCGATGAGAGGGTGCCGCGCCGCTTCTAGCCCTTTGTTCAGCGCCGCCACGATGCCCTGGTGGGGCTGGGCGATGACGCGCATGCCCGGAAACGACGCCGCCAGCTCCCGCAAAAGCACAAGGCTCCCGTCGGTGGACCCGTCGTCGACGCAGATCAGCTCCACCTGTACGCCGCGCTGCCGGCGGATGCTCAGCACCGCCCGTTCCAGCGTCTCACGAGCATTGAAGACCGGCATGACCACGCTTACCGCCGGGATGGCCAGCGTTTCCGCTTCCGCAGACGCCATGGCACCGCTCATCCCCCGCGCGCCGCGAGCCCCTTACGGATGCTGGGCGGCCTGCCGCGGGGGCAGCCACGGCTGGTTGGTGCCAAACTTCGTATCCAGCACCGCTCCGACGCCCCAGACAGTGACCACGAGGCTGAACAGCGCCCCGACGACGGGGATGTAGCGCACCAGCGCGACCAGCAACACCCCGATGGCCAACTGGGCGATAAGCGAGCGGGATCCGAGCAGGCGGCCCGCCACCCGCCAGCCCACCAGGCTCACCAGCGCAACATACCCCAGGAGCTTCGCCGCCCAGAAACACATCCACAGCAACGGCGGACCGATGATCGTCACGATCAGCGCGACGGTGAGCGGCGCCAGCAACAACAGGGCCAGCAAGCCGATGAGGATGCTGCGGCCGGCGTTGCTCTCCATATGGGCCGCTACGGCATGCACATTGTCCGGCGCGATGGCGACGACAATGACAGCCAGGGCAAACAAGCCCAAGACGTACAAGATGCTCCACGGCAGATCCAGCCACGGCGACGATAAGACGTGAAGCCACTCCCGACCGAAATCAAATGCTTGGGCTGGAGTGAGGGTCCGGACCCGGCCGAGGACGACGGCCGATGGATCCCGGGCGATGGTGGCGCCTACCACGGACACGTCGCCCGAAACCCGCGCGTTCGGACCCAGCCGGATATGGCCGCCCAGGGCCACGACATCGCCCCGCACCCACCCGTCGACGGTGATCGAGCCGCCGATGGCGACGACGTCTCCGTCTACGGTACCGTAGACCTCGATAGTCCCACCGATGGCCGCCACATCGCCCCAGACCCGCTCGCCAGGGGGAACCGTTACACTCGTGCCCATGCGCAGCGTCGTCCGGTTGGCCTGCGCAGCCGCGAGGCTAGCCTGGCACAGCACCACCAGCGCGGCCAGAAACACGATCACCGGAGCCGCGGACCGGAGTTCGGTTCGTACTGCCCGGCGGTTCCCGCCCGCTGCCGATCGTAGCATGGCCGTCATGCCCCTTTCGTCGTCCAACATGCATGAGGCGCTCGCCGCCCAATCATACAGGCGTTCCCGCCGATCGCTTCGCCACGGAGCGGCTACAGCCTACGTCAGCCGGGGCTTCCCGAGAAGCGCCCGCAGGGTGAAGATTTTGCCGATGTGATAGCCCCGGTGCAGGTTCATGAAGGACAAGGCGCCCCCGACGGTTGCGTACTCGGCGCCGCCGTCGGCCGGCTGCTCCAGGTTGGCCGATTCGGCGAGCCTTACCAAGCCCGCGTGCGCGCGCCGGAACGCCTCCCGCACTTCTGCCAGCGACGGCAACGGACCTTCGCCGGTCGTGCCCTGTTGGAACAGCTCCCGGTAGCCCGCCGGCACCAAAAGCTCACCGCCCGCCACATCCTGCACAAGCCAAGCGTCGTAATAGGCCATGTGCCCGACCTGCCACACGATGGGCGCGAGACCCTCAGGACGGGCCGCGGCTTCCGCCTCGGACACATCCTGCAGGGCCTGTTCGAGCCATTGGGCCGTAAACTCCAACTGCTTGCGGATTTCCTGCCTCATGGGACTGAACACCTCCCTGGTACACATATCGGCGTTGGCCGTGCAGGATCCGCTATCCTTTGATGCGGACCGCCGTTCCGTACACCACCATTTCGGCAGCACCGGAGGTGATAGAGTTGGTTATCATGCGGATGCCGATGATCGCATTGGCCCCAAGCCGTTCCGCCTCGGCGATCATGGCCTGCATGGCCTCGTCCCGCGTTTCCTCCAAAAGCTTGGCATACTCGGTGATCTCGCCGCCAACGAGCTTGCGCAGGAACGCCAATAGGTCATGGCCGACGTGGCGGGCCCGCACCCGGCTTCCCTTGACAAGCCCCAGCACTTCGTAATCGGCCCGGATATCCGTAGTCGTCAGAAGCATCCAGCCGACCTCCCCGAGTTTCGATTACGCGATGTCCCTTTTCTCCAGCCTTTCCGCCGCGGCCGCCACCAGACCCGCCGCCAGTGCGACCATGACGAGCACCGGCAGCCACGGAAACGCGCCGTCCCGGTACAGCGCCCGGCCCGTCATCTGCACGTACACGGAGAAGCTGCGCCAGGCGGGCACCCAGCTCGGGATAGAAAACAGCGCTGCAACCACCGCCGCCAACACGCCCGCCTTGACGGAGTCATCGAGCCGGGTGGAAACCACCAGCGCCAGGCCGTACACAAATGCCCCGCCGGCCAGGATCGGCACGAGCCCAGCGTAAAACGTCCACGGCACCGCATACCCGTGGGCGAGGCGACCCGTGATATCCAGCGCGAGCGTCCCCAGAAGCGCCGCCAAGGCTATCCAAAGCAGGTCGATGCCGGTTTTCGCCAGCACCACGCTCCTGCGGGTCACGGGCCGGGAAAACAGATACTGCGCCGACCCGCGGCTGAACTCGCCCGCCACCGCGCTCGACCCGAAGATGATGGCTACGACGACCACCGTCTGGTACAAGTTCTTCGCATGCCAATTGGACCAGAGGTACGTGTCCATCTGCAACATATCCGGCGGCAGCAGCTCTTTCAAAAACTGCGGGATCCGCGCGTCCTCCAACAGTTCCCCCAACACGCCGCCGAACATCTCGTAGGCCAGGGGCACGCTGACGCCGACCGCCATCAGTACCAGTGCGGCGATGGCAAACTTCCAGCGGCCTTCCCGGATTTCTTTAAACAACAACGCCCGCACCGCAGCGGTCATGGGCGGGTACCTCCCTTGCCGCTGGTTTCGAAATAGAGATTCTCGAGATTGTACTCGATGACCTCAACCACGAAGGGGTTGTACGCCTTGAGCCGGGCGATCAGGGCGTCCACGTCGCCGCTCACCTGCAGCAAATGGAGCCTCCCGTCCGCCTCGACCCGCACGACGCCCTCCCACTGGGCCAGGTCGGGCGGCGGCTCGCCTTGAAACACGACCCGGATCCGGCGCGCCGCTTCTTTGAGCGCGTCCAGGTCGCTCTCCCGCACGATGCGCCCGCCCCGCATGAACGCCACCCGGTCCGCGACCCGCTCGGCCTCGTGCAGCTGGTGGGACGACATGACGACGGTTACGCCTTCCCGGGCTACGGATTTTAGGATGACGTTGAGAAAGTCCCGGCGCCGCTCAGGGTCGAGGCCCGACGTGGGCTCGTCCAAAAGCAGCAGCTCCGGCCGCTGGGCCACGGTGAGGGCCAAGGCGAGCTGGCGCTTCATTCCCTTGGACATCTTGGAAACCGGGACCTTGGGGGACAGGCCGAACAGGTCGAGGGTCTCCCGGAACAACGCGTCACTCCACGTGGGGTACAGCAAACGGGAGAATGCCATCGCGTCCTCCGCCGTCATCCAGCGGAAGAGCGAGTCTTCCTCGGGCATGTAGCCCGTGCGCGCCCGGATGAGGAGGCTCTCACCCGCCGCGTCGCGGCCGAGCACCCAAGCCCGTCCGGCGGTCGGGCGCACAAGCCCTACGAGCATTTTCATCGTCGTCGACTTCCCAGCGCCGTTTGGGCCTACAAGCCCGGTGATGCTGCCTTTGGGCACCACCCAGTCGAGGCCGTCCACCGCCAACGTAGCGCCGTACCGCTTGGTCAAGCCCTCGCAGACGATGGCGGCCTCATTTGCGCGTTCGCGTGGCGTCTGCCCATCTGCCATTGTTTCCGCCTCCCTCATGCCGGGCTCTTCCTTCATGTAGGCTGGCTTCCCGCCTCTCAGACCGCCTTCCCCGGTCTCAAGCATTTCCGCCGCCGCCGCCGGTTTGACCGGCCACGGCCGCCCTGACCGTCTCCATAATCTCCTCATCGGTGAACCCCAGGGCCCGGGCTTCCGCCACCATCACCTCGACGACGGCCGCCAGGCGCCGGCGCCGCTCCGCTGCGGGCATGGGCGGGCTTTTCGCAGCCTTGACGTAGGTGCCCCGCCCGGGCGTCGTCTCGATAAACCCCGCCCGCTCCAGCTCCCGGTACGCCCGAGCAACCGTGTTTGGATTGATGGTCAGCGCCAAGGCGAGCTCCCGCACGGTGGGCAAACGGTCCCCTTCCTGGAGCACGCCCGCGGCGATGGCGGTCTTCACCTGCTGCTCAAGCTGGACGTAAATGGGCACACCAGAGTGTGGGTTGACATGCCATTTCACCGGTTTCGCCCTCGCTAAAGACCGTAGAGACTCAACACGCGCCAGCAGGACAAGGAATGCGTCTTACCACAGCTGCTCCTTGCCTGTACCATATCGTACATTTGTATTAATACAATATCACATTCTAGGGCGTGTGTGTCAAGCACGCCACTGTTTAGTCATCAGCAGGGAAGCGCTTCGCGATACGGGAATAAGCACCACAATCAAGAGAGAACGGCTGCCGGTCGTTGGGCGCTCAATCGGGGTTGATTATTGTGAAGGTCTGCGCACATCAGTTGCCCCTGCTCTCCACTAAGACGGACCCCGACGGGTCCGTGGCCATGGGGACAAAGCCGGCACGTCGGATAGGCCCGCTAAAGCCGATTCTGAAGTGGGCAGGCGGCAAACGCTGGTTAGTTCCCGAGCTGCGTCGAATCTGGAAATATCACTCTCATCGTCGTCTGGTCGAACCGATGTGTGGCGGTCTGGCTGTCACGTTGGGATTAATGCCAGCGCGTGCGCTGCTCAACGATGTTAACCCTCATCTTGTCAACTTTTACCGTTGGGTGAAGGCTGGGCTCACCTTCACTCTGCCCATGCGAAACGAGTCGGCAATGTACTACGAATACCGGCGTCGATTCAACGAGCTGATACGCGAGGGCAAGGCCGACACCAGCGAGGCTGCCCAAATCTTCTACTATCTGAACCGCACTGGGTACAACGGGCTGTGCCGGTTTAACCGCCAAGGCGAGTTCAATGTGCCATTCGGAAGGTACAAGCGTATCAACTACGAGCCCGACCTCTCCCCGTACCAGCAAGCGTTCGCCGGCTGGGAATTCCGCGTCGGGGACTTCGCCACTGTGCCCCTCGAACCCGGCGATTTCGTTTACGCGGATCCCCCTTACGACGTTGAGTTCACGCAATACGCCAAGGACGGATTCAGTTGGGACGATCAAGTACGCCTGGTGGAATGGCTAGCCGCCCATCCAGGACCGGTCGTGCTTTCCAATCAGGCGACGAAGCGCATCGTCTCCCTGTACGAGCGCTTCGGATTTGAACTACGGTTTCTAGATGCGCCGCGCATGATCAGCTGTAATGGAGATCGAACGCGAGCACTGGAAGTTCTGGCGCTAAAAGGGGTTTGAACCATTGTCGCGGGATACTCGCACCGGTCAGGTTCTGGAACGAATGGTGTTGCCGGCCCTGGAGGGTGGCGGGTACAGCTACGAACTTCAGGTGGACGTTGGGCCTCGTCTCGGTGGAGGACGTCACAAAGTAGACGTGCTCGCCACGTCTCCCGACGGGAAGCGGTTTCTGATCTCCCTAAAATGGCAACAGTCGTCTGGTACAGCCGAACAAAAGGTTCCGTTTGAAGCAATGTGTCTGGCCGACGCAATCCTCCGGGAACCCGGGCGTTACACCCGGGCTTACCTAGTTCTCGGCGGAGAAGGTTGGAAGCTCCGCGAATTTTACACCGGAGGTGGACTGAAAGACCACTTGGTCCACGGGCATTTGGTTGAAGTGCTCACCCTTGAGGCGTTCGTTGCCCGCGCTAACCGGCAAGCGCTGTGACCAGTTCTTGCAGCGGTTCATGAAGATGCCCGTTCCCAGGGTGGGCTGGTTTGTATGGTACGCCAGAGGTTCGTAAACACCTCACGCGGTACGTCCGGATTGCGCACGCCCGCTTCTGATTTTAACCTCCTCTCACAGGCAACAGGAGTTTCGCCACAAATGAGTAAAAAGTGATTGAAATCGCTGCCTTGGGAGGTTGAGCCCCATGCCTGCACAGAGGAAAGCAAGTCCCTGGTCCGTGCAGTTTTCCACGTTGACCATCGTGCTGATTCCCGTCGCTATCGGCATTAACTATGTGGGCAAGCTCATCGCGGCAGCGCTCAAGTTGCCTCTGTGGCTCGACTCCATCGGCACTGTGCTGGCGGCCATGCTGGCAGGGCCCTGGGTCGGGGCGATCTCCGGTGCCGCCAACAACGTCATATTCGGCCTGACCGCCGATCCGATTTCCTTCTGGTACCTCATCACCAGCATCGCTATCGGCTTCGTCGTCGGCTACCTGGCCTTCACCGGCTGGGTTTCCTCCTTCGGCCGCGCTGTGGGGCTCGGCTTCATCGTCGGCATCGTGGCCACGGTGGTGTCGACGCCGATCAACGTCATCCTGTGGGAAGGCCAGACCGGCAACGTCTGGGGCGACGCGCTCTATGCGTACCTCGTCGGCAATGGTTGGCCCATCTGGATCGCTTCGTTCTTGGACGAACTGGTCGTGGACATCCCGGACAAGCTGGCCACCGTCATCGTCTCCTACCTGATCCTCCGGGCCTTACCCGAGCGCCTGGCCAGCTTGTTTGCAGGCGGCAGGGACCAGGTGGAGAGGCTGTAACTTACGGGAGCGCTTGGTCCTTGCCGGGTGAGCTGTGGCAAGGGCGGCTATGATAAGCGGGCGGTCGTAAGGAACGGACCTCATGCGGGTTAGTCTATACGTCCCGGCGGATACGTGGCTCCACCGGCTGGACCCCATGACGAAACTCTTGATGGCGGCAGCCGGCGTCGCGTTGACTTTTGTCTTGGCCAGGCTCGAAAGCGGCGCCGTCCTGCTGGCCATCTTCCTCACCGCCCTTGGGACGGGCCGTGTCTTGCGCCAGGCGGGGTCCGTCTTCGCGGGCGTCGGGATTATCGCGGCCACTTTTCTCATTGTCCAAGGGCTGGTGCACCCCACCAACGCGACGCCGCTCATCATCTTCGGGCCGGTCGTGTTTTATAAGGAGGGCCTGCTCATCGGGCTGCGCCTTGCCCTGCGGCTATATAACATCCTGTCGGCCACCCTCATCCTCGTGCTGGCCACCAATCCGGCCGACCTGACCGAAGCGCTCGTGCGCCGGGGCGCGCCGGCGCGCCTCGGCTACGTCATCATGTCGGTCCTGCAGATCATCCCGACCATGGTCGCGCAGTCCGCCGCCATCACCGACGCCCAGCGCTCCCGGGGCATGGAAACCGAGGGCAGCCTCTGGGTCCGTATGAAGGCTTTCCTGCCGCTCATGGGGCCGCTGGTCACCAGTTCCCTCATCGCCACCGAGGAGCGGGCGCTGGCGCTGGAGGTGCGGGGTTTCGGCTCGAGCGCCAGGCCGACCTTCCTTAAGCCGGAAGTCCGGCCGCCGCACGCCGGGCTCGTCCGGTTTCTGTGCGTCCTGACGCTGGCCGCAGGTGTTGCCGGGCGACTGTTGTTTGGATGGTGAAACGCCGCGATGGCCGTCGTGGAAGTCGACAACCTACGCTACCGCTACCCAAGGCAGACGACGCTGGCCCTAGACGGCATCAGCTTCACCGCCGAGGCGGGCGAGTTTGTCGGCATCGTCGGGCCCAACTTGTCCGGCAAGTCGACGCTTTGCCACGCGCTGATTGGCCTTGTGCCTCACTTCTACAAGGGCGCCATCGGCGGGCGCGTCGTGGTGGCCGGCCTGGACGTGCATGCGACGCCCGTAGCGGAGATGAGCCGCCGGGTGGGGCTCGTGTTTCAGAATCCCTTCACGCAGATCACCGGCGCCAAGCTGACGGTGTATGAGGAAGTGGCTTTTGGCCTCGAATACACCGGCGTGCCGCGTGAGGAGATGGTACCCCGCATCGAAGAAGCGCTGCGGCTGTTGGGCCTGTGGGAACTGCGCGACCGCAGCCCCTTTGCCCTTTCCGGCGGGCAGATGCAGCGGCTGGCCATCGCGTCGGTGCTGGCCATGAAACCGCGGGTCCTGGTGCTGGATGAACCCACGTCGCAGCTGGACCCGGCGGGCACCCGGGAAGTCTTTGACGCCGTTGCGGCCCTGTGCCGCCAGGGCATCACTGTCATCATGGCGGAGCACAAGATTGAGCTATTGGCCGAGCACGCCAATCGGCTCCTGGTGCTCCACCAAGGCCGCCTGGTGGCTGACGGTACGCCCCGCGACGTGTTGACCCGCGCCGTGCGCGGGGAGCTGGAAAACGAACCTGCGCCGGCACCTCCCGTGACCGAAGCGGCTGCAGCCCTGGGCTGGACGATGCCCGAAGGCGGTTTCCCGGTGACGCTGGCTGAGGCGGTGGCGGTGGGACGCGCCGTCATGGCTGGCGACAGCGAGGCGAAGAGCCGATGAGCGCGGTCATCGAGGCCCGCAATGTCCACTTCCATTACACGCCGGGCGTGCCGGTCCTATCAGACATCACATTGACCATCGGACCCGGCGCCACGGCCATCATCGGGCAAAACGGCGCAGGCAAGTCCACTTTTGTGCGCCTGCTCAACGGCCTGCTCAAGCCAGTCAGCGGAACGGTCCTTGTCAACGGGGTGGACACCCGCACCCAGACGGTGGCGTCTCTGGCCCGCACCGTGGGGCTCGTGTTCCAAAACCCAGCGGACCAGCTCTTCAAGAGCCGTGTCATCGACGAGGTCATGTTCGGGCCGCTCAACCTGGGGTTTTCCCGGGATGAGGCTGAGACGCGCGCCCGCGAGGCGCTGGCGCAGGTAGGCCTGAAAGGCGTGGAAACCCGCAATCCTTACGACTTGGGCCTGGCCGAGCGCAAGCTGGTGACCATCGCGAGCGTCCTGGCCATGGGCACGAGCGTCATCATCCCGGATGAGCCGACCATCGCCCAGGACCACGCCGGCGTCCGCCGCCTGGGTGCCATCGTGGACGAGCTGGCCGCGGCGGGCCGGACTGTCATTACCATTACCCACGACATGAACTTTGTGGCCCGCCACTTTCGGCGGGTGGTCGTTTTTGGCCAAGGCCGCGTGCTGGCCGACGGCGACGCGGCCAGCGTGTTTTCCCGGCCGGACATCCTCCACCAGACGGGGCTGGAAGCGCCCCAGATTACGCGGCTCGCCCAAGCGCTTGCATTAGGCGAGACCCCGCTCACTGTGGAGCAATTCGTTGTCTTGGTCCGGCGCCGTCTCACCGGTTCTTCCTGACATCTATGCACCGCTTTCCCCTGACATAGCGCCAAGCCGCGACGCCTAGCGCCGAGCCGTGACGCGACCGGCAGCGCACAGGCGCTTAGCCTCGCCGGCTTTACGCCAACCGGAAGCGATTCTTCGCGCCTGCATGCCGACGGCGACGAGGTTTAACTCCCCCGCCAGGGCGGCCAACCGCTGCGTCACCAGCTGCTGGGCGGCAATGTCTTGGGCCAGCCGGCACGATGCGGACGCCTCGGCGCTGACTTGCTCCAAGACCGCCTGCTGATCCTCTAGCAGACCTGGCGCAACGTCTCGCCCGTCGATTGAATGCTCCACTTGATGAAATCCGTTCTCGAAACTCGCTCATCCGTGCCGTAGAACTCTCTCTAGCCGGGAACGCACATTGGAACCCAACCGGTTGATACCGCACATGGCCGCCATCCGCCGAAGACCGTCTTCTCCACTTAGGCCCATTTCTGTTACCAGGCCGTACAGGGCTCGGAGTTCCTCCATCGGAATATCCTCAACCATACGGGCATCCCCCGGCGGTGGCTGCCGAAACACGCTCCACGTCGCCTGGGCCTCCTTTGACGGCCAGAAGAAGGTGCCCACGTCCTCCCTTGTCATGACAGCATGACGCCTGGCGACTGCCAGAATCCGATCCCGGATGCGGCTGCCGGCTCGCTGGAATCCGTGCACGCGAGCGATGCGCCGGACAAGCAGCTCGTCGCGGATGGGACCTTCTTGCTGGATCACCGAGTCAATCAACAACCGTAGAGTGGACGTATAGTCGCTCTCAAAGAACCGTTCCGGGTTCCCGACGATGTCTCTCAGATCGGCCTCGGTATACACCGCCAAGGTGTACTTCCTGGGCTGCGTCTGCGGCAGAGCTGCCGCCATTCCACTTGGCTCGGGTGAAACCGCGAAGGACTTAAAGAGGCCGCCGAGCGGTGCGTCTACTGGTCGTTGATGGGGTTTCAACGGCTGGCCAGACGCGAGCTCCTTTAGAACCCCTGACGAGAAGGCAACCTCCACGACCCGACCTACGGGTTCTGCTTGCTCAGGGGGCCCCGACCTCTGCGCTGGTTCGTCCGAAACGTCCCGCCTGGACCGTGCCTGCCGCGCCTGCTCCAGCAGAACACGTAGGCGACGGTCGAGGCGCTCCAGCGCACCATCGGGGTCGCTCCACCAGTCTGTAGACCAGACGCGAATTATCTCCCACCCCAGACCCCGAAGGACCGCTTCGCGCAGCTTGTCACGATCCCGCGCGGTGGCAGAGCGGTGGTATGTGGCACCGTCACATTCGACGCCCGCCAAGTACCTTCCGGGCGCGTCTGGGTCGACGACCCCCAGATCTATGCGATACGCCGACACGCCAACCTGCGTGTGGACTTCCCAACCTCGGCGCCGCAACGCGCTGGCGACCGCCGCCTCGAAGGGAGACTCGATCCCTCCCACACTGATCGGTCCCATTGCGGCGAACGCTCGGACACCATGCTCCGCGTATTCGAGAAAACGCTTTAGGAGCTTCACACCCTCACTTTGCGTACGGCTGAGACCGATCTGCTCAGCCCGCAGCGATGAAAAGATGTGCATCTCTCGCCTGGCACGGGTGATGGCTACATTCAAACGTCGTTCGCCGCCCTCCCGGTTTAAGGGACCAAAATTCATCGATATCCGACGCGTCTGGTCGGGCCGGAATGTCACCGAGAAATAGATGATGTCCCTTTCGTCGCCCTGGACGTTCTCCAGGTTTTTCACCATCAACGGTTCGTTCGCATCCTCAGCAAACCACGGCTCGAGACTGGGATCTGCCCTACGCTCGTTGTCCAGAAGGTCCTCGATCAGGCGCTGCTGCTCCGCGTTGAAGGTAACGATACCGATGCTCAGCCGCTGCTGTTGGACAATGGGATCGCGCATGCGGCGCACGACCTCAGCGACCAGCGCGCGAGCCTCCGGGCGGTTAACCCGCGCTCCACCCAGCTCGTAAATACCGTCGGGGACGTAATGAAACCGAACAGCTTTGTCGTCGGTGACAGGCGACGGGAACGTGATCAGGCTGTCGTTATAGAACCAATGGTTCGAGAAGGCAATCAGGCTCTCGTGCCGACTACGGTAGTGCCACTTGAGCGATAGGTTCGGCAGGCCGGCAGCACGACATTCGTCCAGGATGCTTTCAAGATCCTCTTCGATGTCTTCCGCGAACTCGTCATCTTGCTCGGCCCGCTCGAAGAAGTTTGTGGGGGGCAATTGCTTGGAATCGCCCACGATCACCGTCTGGCGGCCGCGGGCAATGGCGCCAATGGCGTCCCAAACCGGGATTTGTGACGCTTCGTCGAAGATCACCACGTCGAACATTATCTGCCCTGGAGGCAGGTACTGAGCAATCGAGAGTGGGCTCATCAAGAGACACGGAGTGAGTTTTGTAAGCACCGTGGGAATCTCGGAAACAAGTTGCCGAACGGGCTTGTGACGACGCTTCTTCGCCAGCTCCCGGCTGAGCACGCCCCATTCCGACCCGCGGCTCACGTCATCCTTGGAGGGGATCCCACTACAAATTTTGGCGCGGATGTACTCCCGCGTCATCTGCGCAAAGCGGTCATCTAGGCGTCTAAATTCTTCTATCCGGTACTCATGTTCGGCAGCCACGAACGTTCGCAGACTTTCCGTTCGCTCGACGATCGCGCTCACCCACCAGCGGCAGTAATTCACGTCAAAGACGCGCCGGCTGTCCTCTGGCAGCACGACTCCAGCCTCGATGGCATTGACGAGTGGTTCTAGGCCGTGTTCACACGCCTTCTCGCGAAGCTCTCTCCACATGCACCAGAGTCGCAGCTTGCCAGCCTGGCTGGCCCATGCAGCAAGCGTCTCCTCGAGTGCGCTGAGCCAGTTGGCGGAATTCCCGGGACAAAGCGCTTCCACGTCGGTTCCCGCTAGATCGCAGAGTTGCTTCAAGCTTTCATCCAGTGCCCGCCACGCCCCGACCAAGGCGTCTGCAGCTCGACCAACGGCGCTGTTCAGGGAGAGAAGATCGCCCGCACGTTCCAGAAGGGTGCGCACGCGTTCTCTTGCCGAACTGACAACTTCGGACGACGGGTAGAGGCGCGCCAGTGCAGCCTGTAACCGCTCTGCGTAGTGGACGGTCTCGTTGAGCGACGCCACGTCTGTCTCCAAGCCCTTCCACAATGCGCCCAACTGGCGGAGGAGACTTTCCATGTGGCCTAGCGTGGCGTCAACCGCCTTGATCTTTTTCAAACGAGGCAGGTCGTTACCGGCATCCGGTTTTCCGCCTTCAGCAACGGCCTGGCGAAGCGCATTTAAGACCTGGCGCCGGAGCATCCATCGTTGAGGCCACCACGCCGTTGCGCTCTGTTGCCAGAGGCGATTCAGTTCGTCGGTTTCCAACGAAGCTAACGCTTGCTCGGAATACCGACACGAGAGACCCGCTACCTCCGCTCTACGCGCTCCTAGCAGGTTGGCGGCATTCCGAAGGGCCGCAATGACCTCAGGCGCGTTGTCGGACAGTACGAATCCATAGCGTCCCTCACGAGCGCGCACCAGCACATCGGCGAGATCGACCAGCGCCGTGATAGTGTGCCGATCCCTCCCGCACGCTGGCAAGGCCGATGCCTGAAGAAAAGCCTCGAGAGCCGCGGCCACCGACTTAACATCTTGTCGAGCAGTCTCAGCCACAGCGAGGAGATCCGATTGCCATTGGGTCGACCAACGGCTTCGCGTGATGGCGCGAAGAGGATGGTCCGCAATGGTTTTTAGTTCCAGACCCACTGTCCGGATGCGGTCCACGAGCTCTCGCAACTGGTCCAGAGAAACCCTGTCGTGGGCGTCGGGCGTCGACCATCGCAGCGGGATACGCGGGACGTCTTGGCCGCGAACCACCTCCCCCATGGCCATAAAGGGAGTCAGTCCATTAGCGTGAACTGTATGCAGGTCCCTGACGAACTGATTCAGCGAATCCCGCAACCTACCTAGCCGGGTCGCTTCGTGAACCCATTCCTCCTGGTTTAGTTCTCCCCGAGAGTCCCATGCCCGCCGAAGCTGCTCCACCACATCCGCCTTTCGGGCCTTGTTGGAATGCAGCTCGAGGCAAAAGTCCCCAAGGCCCACGTCTTTGAGTCGACGATACACTACGTCCAAGGCTGCTCTCTTCTCCGACACGAACAGCACCGTACGCCCATCTGCAAGACACTGAGCTATAATGTTGGCAATTGTTTGCGATTTCCCCGTTCCGGGTGGCCCTTCAATAATAAGGTCTATCCCCTTGGCGACAGCCATAATGGCTGCCAGTTGCGAGGAATCGGCAGGCAAGATCGTGAAGGTCTGATTTGGCAGGTATTCGCTGTCCAAGGTGGACACGTCGGGGATGGTTCCTTTCGGCGGGTACGGGTCCCGAGGTGTCTCAAGCAGATGACGCACTACAGGATTCTGTTTGAGCTGGTCGGCCCGGGCCACTAGGTCTTTCCACATAAGGAACTTGGCAAACGAAAAAGTAGTCAGGGCGACCTCCTCGGTAACCTCCCAGCCCTGAAATTCCTTGACCTTCTGTCGCACGACGTTCCAGATTGCCCGCACATCCAACCCGGCTTCGTCTTCCAAGGGTTTGCCTTGAAGCTCGGGAATGACGAGACGAAAATCTTGCTCCAACATCTGAAGCAGGGTCGGATTGACCTGCGACTCGTCATCATGCCTGACAAGCTTCATAGGCGCCCGCACACTGCTCCGCTCCAGCCGCACCGGGACGAGGATCAGAGGTGCACGATACGCTTGCTCCCCTTTACTCTCGCTCTTCCGCCACGTAAGGAATCCCATCGCGAGGTAAAGGACGTTCGCACCGCCTTCTTCAAGGCCGGTGCGTGCCTTGCGGTAAAGCTCCACAAGGCGGACCTCTAACTCTTCCGGAGGCAGATCAACGTAAACTTCCTTCCGCTCGAGCCCTTCGCGAGCGTAGGCGTCCTTGAGGTCTTCATGGTAACGCTGACGGTGCAGCTCCTCCGATCTCCCCGTATCATCGCCCACCAGCGGGGGTAAAGGACGAATGGTCAGTTTGGCTCCGTCAGCCAGAAGGTCTTCCAGCCTCTCCGGGTCGGGACAATGAAGGAACACCGCGTTCCTACCAGGCCGGAAGTTAAGTAGCCGGTTACGGAGGGACAAGTCCAGCAACTTGCGCTGCCACCGCTCGAATCGGGACTGCAGGCCTGCCTCTCAAACGTCCAGCTCCCGGACGGGCGGTTTAATGGGAATCTCAGGTATATCGACCGCCCGAGAAGCCCTGTCCGCGTCGCTATCCTCCCTTTCAGGTCGTACACCGTCCGCATCCTTCGCGTCCGGCCTTTGAGAAGGAAGAGGCCTGATCCGCTGCATGCGGGCACAACGGACGTCGATGACGCACTCGAAGCGAGCATCGTTTTCTGGAGCAATCAACTTTTCGCCGGCGTCAACAGCAGCGGAGAAAGCGGGCAACGGCCGCTGGGTTGCCAGTGTGGTCTCGAAGATAAGTAATTCCCCTAGGCGTATCCGGTTGCGCAGGGCGGCCGGGTCGTCCACCACCACACCGGCGAAGTGCTCTTCCTGGAGCCAACAGCCCACCAGGGCGTGACCGCGCAGGAAAACGATCAGGGGATTCAGACCCGCCTGTTCAAGGCAAGCGGCAAAGAAGAGAGTCAGGTCAAGACAGGTGCCTAGTCCAGCTTCGACGATGTGAGACGGGGTGCGGACCTTCTGCCCCTGCCGCTCAAAACTGGCTGGTGGCGCCGAATAATCGAGTCCCAACTGACCGACTGCGGCCCAGATAGCGGCTGCAATCTCGGCTGCGCGCCGCGGGCTGCCAGACTGGTATCCATCCAGCGCGGGCGATAGACCGCGGTCCCGTAGCAAGATCGACGCTGTCTTCAGCACCCTCTCTACACCCGGATCGTTGGGCGTTACGAAGGCCGCAATCAACTCCGGCATGGAATCGACGCCGCCCCACTCGTTTCTAGCCAACACTTCTATCGGCGTCGACGCGACGGCCAGTTTCTGACCGTTGCTGGTAACCACCACCTCCACGCGAGTGGTCAGCGCTTCAGTTAGCTCCCACAGGAAACCCGCGTCGACGACAACGTCCCGGTCGTCGATATAAAGACGCTCCCCGGGTCCCAGCCGGTCAATGAACCAGCGCTTGCTGACCAGGACCGGTGGTTCGGAGCGGAGTTGCACGGCCAGCGCCTCCAGCGGCTGCGGAGAGATGTTTTCTACCCACAGCTCCCGGAGCACTGGCACAGCGTTGTGCATAGAGGCATAGTTGACCTTGGGTGCGAGAGATACGTGAACCGCCACAGGACGCTCGCTCTCAATTATGGACGGCTGGCTTTGGTCATAGGTCAAGGCTGAGCCCCCCAAGCGTGCTGAAGAGCATTCGAACGCCGATGAAGGAACCCTAGCGTAGTTGTGTTTCTGAGGACTGACTCGTCAGGAAGTGTTCGATCTACTTCGTCAAGCAGTCGACGGAATCCTATAAAATGCTGTCGCGTCCAGTGAAATCTCCACTCAAGCTCAATCAATGCTCATGATGGGCTACCGATTTTAGCGGCGGTGGTAAACTGGGTCTCCCGCAATTCTGATGCTATCGGGAGGCCCAGGGACGGAGGTCAAATCTTCGCCTCTCAACGTCCCATAGCAAGAAACCGTCGCCTCAGCAGCTCTATCCCGGCCCGCCCGTACATCTGCCGCTTCAACAGCTTCAACTTGTTGATGTGTCCTTCTACGGGACCATTGCTCCATGGCAACGTCAGTGCGTTCATCACCGCATCCATGTCTTGCTCGAGGCTCCTCGCAAAGCCTCTTAGGGGAGCCAGCGATGATCCGGCGGCACGCTCAAGCCACGACCTTAGCGTCTCGGCTTTCCTCTCCGTAAGGATCCCCCGGAAATCTTGCAGGAGCGTGTATGTCTCCCGGGCTGCCGGTGACGCCCCTAAGACGAGTTCAAAGCAACGGCGTTCGCGTGCCCCAAGCTCGTCCGGTGGACAGCTGAACCACCTGCGGAGCCGCTTGGGTCCAAGGCGCACGTGGCGGACGACGGGCTCTCCTCGAGCACGACGTCGCAGCGTGGCGACAAAGTCCTTGACGATGGTTCTTGAGCCCGGATAACCCTGCCGGACGATCTCCCGATACAACTCCGCGGCGTTATGGCAGCCTTCCGCCAACCGGGCGAGGATGTAGTCGCGGTAGGGATCAAGAATGCTCGGCCGGCTTCCTCTTGGCTTGGGGTGAGGGCATTGGGGTGCGTCGAGATACTTGCGCACGGTGCGGCGATCGATCCCGAGCCGGGCCGCAACGGCACGGATGGACTTTGTCTTCTCATAGAGTTCGTGGACCTCGTCATACAGTGCTTGTCGCCGCTGCTGCCGTTCGCGGCGCTCAGCCTCTCTACGGGTCTCCCGGCTTTTGGGTGGTTGCGGTGGGGGCACTGTCCCAGCCGGTTCGGCTTCCTCTACCGGAATAGGCGGCAGGGAGAGGCCAGCGAGAACGCGCTCCGCCACGTCCCCCAGGTTCCGTAGCAGATGCCAACGGTCAGCAACCTGTACGGCCTGGGGAGCGCCTAGCGTGGCCCCGTCGGCATACATCCCGGAGCGGTCCCGGCTCACGATTTCGACGGTAGGATGACGGGCCAACCACTGTGCCAGAACATCAGCACGTGCCTCCGGCAGCAGCTCCACCGGGCGCCCGGTCTCCAGATCGCACACGATCGTCCCGTATCGCACGCCCTTGCGCCAGGCCCACTCGTCGATGCCGACCACACGCAGATTGGTTGCGGGGGCGAGTTCCATGCGGTAAAGCAGGCGCAGAATCGTATTGAGCTTGACCCGGTTTGGTGGACACAAGAGACTGGTATCAGAGAGATGTCCAT
>ERZ777003.2120-NODE-2120-length-24901-cov-6.414191_pt1 | contig 24901 bp, 18 predicted proteins | sample MGYA00374956_ERZ777003 | MGnify/ENA primary metagenome ERZ777003 (study PRJEB29302, sample SAMN06268252) | bioreactor metagenome | isolation source: Joint BioEnergy Institute, California, USA | place: USA:Joint BioEnergy Institute, California, USA | collected... | reverse complement strand
TGGCTGGTAAGACGGGAGCCTTGGGTCCACCTGCAAAGCTTCCTGGGCGAACCCGGTGCCGGGCAGCGCCAGCAGGCCGGACACGGCCAACAGCAACAGCAGTCCAAGGGTCATCCCCCTCCGGGACGTCCCACTCCGCAATGTCATCGGTGATGAACAACTCCTCTCTTCCGTGACTCGCTTCATCGGAAACCGGCCATGCGCACCGGAACCGAGCATGACACCACAGCGGGCCCGCTGGGATTTTCCTTTGGTGCCTGCCCTGGTTTCATCGTAGCGACGGGAGGTCACAGACGGATTGCGGGGATGTAAAGGAATTGTAACGAGAGGTTCGCGGATCCGTTGCACGCTGCGGCAGGCCCCTGGAGAAGCATCGTGATATACTGAAGACGCTGGCGCGAAGAGGTCTCAGGCGGCAGGCGTCCGGGGCCGGCGCCGACAAGCATTGCGCCGTGGCAAGCGTGAGGAAGCGCTGAAACAGCCTTATTGCGCACGGCCCGCCGGGCGCTGGACTCACCACGGCAGCGACCGCTCATCGAGAGGAAGGAAAGGTTGAAGATTCTCGTCGTCGATGACGAGCCCCACATCGTGGAGCTCATCGCCTACCACCTGGAGCGGGAAGGCTTCACCGTAGCCACGGCCGCCGACGGGCCGGACGCCCTGGACAAGGTGGGTGAGGAGCGGCCCGACCTGGTATTGCTGGACGTGATGCTGCCGGGCCTCGACGGGTTTTCGGTGTGCCAGCGCATCCGGCGGCAGCATGACGTGCCCATCATCCTGCTCACGGCCAAGACGGCCGAAGACGACCGGGTATTTGGTCTTGAGGTAGGGGCCGACGACTACATCACAAAACCGTTTGGTCACCGGGAGCTCTTGGCCCGGGTCAAAGCGGTCCTGCGGCGCGCCCGGGGATATAGCCGGCCGGGCGAGGTCCTGCGGCGGGGGCCGCTGGTCATCGACACGGAGCGGCGGCTGGCCGCCCTGGACGGCGAACCCCTGGAACTGACCCTCAAAGAGTTTGACCTGCTGCACCTGCTGGCCAGCCACCCGGGGCGGGCCTTTTCCCGGGATGAACTGCTGCGGGACGTGTGGGGCTACGACTACGTGGGCACCACCCGCACGGTGGACGTACACGTCCAGCGCCTGCGTCAAAAGCTGGGTGACGACCCGGCCGCTCCCCGCTTCGTCGAGACCGTGCACGGCATCGGTTACCGCTTCCGGGACGTCGACTGAGTCCCTGCACACCATCCGGAAACCGGTCCGCTAGCGGGTGGCTCCGGGAGCCACCGGCAGTTCAACGGTGAACGTGGTGCCCGTCTCCACTTGACTTTCCACGGAAACCCGCCCGCCGTGGGCGTCGACAATGTGCTTGACGATGGAGAGGCCGAGCCCGGTGCCGCCGGTGGCCCGGGAGCGGGCCTTGTCCACCCGGTAAAAGCGCTCGAAGATGCGGGGCAGATCGGCCGCGGGAATGCCGATCCCCGTGTCCCGCACCTCCAGGGTCACGGTGGCGTTGCCGTGCTTGCCCGCGACCACCACGCGCCCGCCCTGCGGGGTGTATTGCACGCCGTTGGTGATCAGGTTGTAGAGGACTTGTTCAATCTGGCCGGGATCGCATTGGGCCCGCAGATCCAAGGGCACTTCGTTGATGAGCTGCACCTGCGCCTGGGCCGCCTGGTCCCGCAGCTGCGTCAGGACTCGGCCCACCAGATTGTGCAGGTTGGTCCACTCCAAGCGGGGCGGGGCTTGGCCCGATTCGACCCGGGACAAGTTCAGCAGGTCATCCACCAAGCGGCGCATCCGCTCCGCGTCCCGTACGATCAACGTGAGGAAGCGTTCCCGCTGCTCGGGCGTGTCGGGCGGATCCTCCAGCAGCGTCTGGGCGTAGCCCAAGATGGAGGTCAGCGGGCTGCGCAGCTCGTGAGAAACGTTGGCCACGAATTCCCGGCGCATTTGCTGCAGCCGTTGCTCGAGCTCCCCTTCGGAAAAGGTGACCACGATGGCCTCCACGGGTGCCGGCGTGGACCCGGGGCCTTCGCCGGTCACGGGTACAATCCGGGCCTCCATATCGACGCCGCGCTGGGGCACGTGGACCTGGACCCGCTGGGGTTGGCCACTGGCGAGGCAGCGGCCCACCGCCCGCAAGAGCATCCCGTCGGGGAGCAGCGCATCCAACGCCGGATTGCCGGGAGCCCCGGGGTCCATCCGCAACAGGCGCGCGGCCCGTTCGCTGCTCCAGCGCACGCGCCGATCAGGGTCGAGCACGAGCAGGACCTTGTCGCTGGCCTCCACCACGGCCCGGAGGCTCCCCTCCGCGACCCGCTGAGCCCGCCGCTGCTGCACCACTTGGGCCTCCAGCTCGCCCAGCCGGGCCTTGACCGCCGCGAGTTCCCGCTGAAGCTCATCAGAGAACGCCGGTCGCTCAGCCACGATGCCCACCCCGCCACCGGTAGCCCGCATCGCTCACCGTCTCCAGCCAGCGGGGCCGGGCTTCATCGTCGTGCAGCTTCTCTCGCAAGTAGTCTACATACATGTCCACCACGCGCGGGTCGCCAACGAAATCGTCGCCCCACACGCGGGCCAGGAGCTCTTGCCGGGACCACAGCCGCCCCGGTTGCTCCACGAACACGCGCAGCACGGCAAACTCGGTGGGCGTCAGGTGGACCTCCTCGCCGCCCAACCGCACCCGCTGACGAATAACGTCCACCTCCAGCTCGCCAAAGCGGAGCTGACCCAGGACCTGCGCGGGATCCTCGCCGCTGCGCTGCAAAAGCGCCTGCACCCGCGCCACCAGCTCGCGAGGGTTAAAGGGCTTCGTCACATAATCGTCGGCGCCGATCTCCAGCCCGACGGTCCGGTCTTCATCGTCCGTGCGCGCGGTCAACATGAGCACGGGCACCTGGCTGTGCCGGCGAATGCGCCGGCACACCTCAAAACCGTCGAGGTCCGGCAGCATCAGATCCAGGACAACCACATCCGGCCGGCTTTCCAAGGCCAAACGCAGCGCCTCCCGGCCGGTTTCCGCCAACAAGACCTGGAAACCGGCCCGCCGCAGATGGTACTCCACCAGCTCGAGGATGCCTTGCTCGTCGTCGACCACCAGCACGCGGCGACCGCCTCCGTGGTCCCATGCCTTGTCGCCCATACGCGGCCATCACCGTCCTTGCTTCCGGCGCTTCCAGTATAGCGTTTTGCCGGCCTGGTTTCACGACGAAAGTCGTAGCGCAAGGCCCCGGCGCAACGGTGTCCGGTATAATGATGGTGACCGCCCGCCACGAACCGTCGCCGGTGCGCGGCACGTCCTGCGACCGCTCCCGCATGTGCCGGATGCCAGCGCCGGGCAGCGGCCGGTTTCCAGGGAAGGAGCAAGCGTATGGAGATCAAGGCTGGCCCCTTGGGCGACTGGACACCAGAGCAGATCGAGGCCGCGGGGCGCGAGGTGATGGCGCTCATCCGCGAGCACTTTGAGGGCATCGATGAAACACCGGTGCTGCCGGACATCGGAGCCCGGGAGCTGCAGGCGCTATTGGCGGCGCCGCTTCCGGAGGAGCCGGAGGATTTCGGGGCCATTCTCCAAGACACCAAGACCCGGGTCCTCCCCCATTTGACCTTGTGGAATCACCCCCGCTTTTTCGCCTACTTTTCCATTACGGGCAGCGCTCCCGGTTTTTTGGCCGACGCCTTGGCGCAGGCCTTGAACGTCAACGCCATGCTTTGGAAAACGGCCCCGGCGGCCAGTGCCTTGGAGCAAGTGGTGCTGCGCTGGATGGCGGAGATGATTGGCTACGACCCGGACGCCGACGGCGTGCTGGTCAACGGCGCCTCGCTGGCCACCTTTTACGCCCTGGCGGCGGCCCGGGAAGCCGCGGGCTTTGACATCCGCCAAAAGGGCATGGCCGGGCGGGACTTGCCCCCGTTGCGGGTGTACTGTTCCGAACACGCCCACAGCTCCGTGGACAAGGCGGTCATCGCGCTGGGGCTGGGCTTGGACAACCTGGTGAAGCTGCCCGGTGACGAGCAGCACCGGCTTGATCCCCGGCGGCTGGCCGAGGCCGTCGCCGCCGATAAGGCCCGCGGATACCAACCCATAGCGGTGGTGGCGGTGGCGGGGACGACGTCGACGGGCGCGCTGGACCCTATCGAAGACATCGCCGCGGTCTGCCGGGAGCACGGCCTGTGGCTGCACGTGGACGCGGCCTACGGCGGTTTCTACAACATCGTGCCGGCGGTGCGCGAACAGGCGGGGACCTTTCACGCGGCCGACTCCATCGTGGCCAACCCGCACAAAGTGCTCTTCACACCGCAAGAGGTGAGCGCGCTATATTGCCGCCGCAAAGGCGCGCTGGCCGACGCTTTCAGCCTGGTGCCGCCGTACCTGCGCACGGCGCCCGACGACGGCGCGGTCAACTTCATGGACTTCTCCTTGCAGCTTGGGCGCCGCTTCCGGAGCCTGACGCTGTGGTGGGTCATCCGCGCGTACGGGCGGCAAGGCATCATCGCGCGCCTCGAGCACCAGCTGCGGCTGGCCCAAGAGCTGCGGGCCCGCATCGACGCCCATCCGGACCTGGAAACCGTGACGCGATCGTTGTACCCCCTCGTGTGCCTAAGGGCGTTTCCCCGCGAGTGGCGCCCGGCCTGGGAAGCCGCCGGCGGCGACGAGCGCAGCGACATTCGGGCGGCGGCCGACCGGTTCAATGCGGCGCTGCTGGAGAGGGTCAACGGGACGCGGGCGCAGTTCATCTCCCATTCCGTGGTCCCCGAAGGCTACATCCTCCGGGTCGCCATCGGCAACATCCGCACGGCGAGCCGGCACGTGGACGAGCTGTGGCAGGCGCTCACCGGCGCTTTGGACTCTCTGCCGCGGGATCTGGCCCATTGGCTCCCCGAAAGCCCCGCTAAGGAGGCGTTCACATGAATCCGGGCATGCAGATCCGGCGGCGGGGACGGAAGGCGGCTTCGCTTCTCCTGGCATTTTTGGGCCTTTGGGCAGCGGCGCTCACGGCGGCAGTTTCCGGGATCGGCGCTCCTGCTTTGGCCCAAGGGGCGACCGGTTTCCTCGAAGCCCCGAAAGGACTGGTGCCGGGCGGCGCGGCGGCAGTGCCCGGCCTTGAGTTTGACATCATCATCACCGGCGGCACCGTCGTGGACGGCTCGGGAATCGTGGGCTACGTCGCGGACGTCGGCATCAAAGACGGCTTCATTTACTCCATCGGCGACTTGTCCAGCGCGCCTGCCCGCCGGCGCATCGACGCCCGGGGCCTCATCGTCGCTCCCGGCTTCATCGATACGCACAGCCACGCCGAGGAAGCGCTCCTGCCGGGCGCGCTCAGCTCCTTGTCCCAGGGCGTGACCACCGAGATCCTAAATCCCGACGGCGAAGGTCCGACCAACATCGGCGCCCAGCTCAGCCGGCTGGAGGCGGGGGGCCTTGGCATCAACGTGGGCGCCTTTATCGGCTTCAACGCCGCTTGGAGCGAGGTCGCCGGCTCGGCCAACCGCCGCTTGTCCTCCGCGGATATCGAGCGTATGCGGGCCATTATCGCCCGGGGGATGGCCGACGGCGCCTTCGGGGTGTCCAGCGGGCTCTTTTATGCACCGGCGGTGTTCGCCACCACCGAGGAGGTGCGCGCGGTTTCCGAGGTGGCAAGACCGTGGCGGGCGGTGTACTCGACGCATGTGCGGGACGAGAGCTTCGGTCTTCTGGCGGCGATCACGGAGGCCATCGATATCGCCGTCGGGGCGGGGCTCACACCGGACATCACCCATATGAAGGTCGGCTCCCCCTACACGTGGGGCAAGGCGGCGGAAGCGGTGGGCATCATCAAGCAAGCGAACGCGCGCGGCGTGTACACGACGGCTTCGGTCTACCCGTACACGGCCAGCTCCACGTCGCTCACGGCCATCGTGCCCCCTTGGGTGCAGGAAGGGGGCCGCACGGCCATGCTCGCGCGGTTTCGGGACCCGGCCCTCCGGGAGCAGATCGCCCGCGAGATCGAGGACTACATGCGCATCTGGGTTCGCACGCCCGATCAGGTATACTTCCCCGATCAGCGGCGCACCTTGGCGGACGAAGCGGCCGGAATGGGCGGCGTCTCGGCCGGCGAGGCCGTCATCCGCATCCTGGAGGCGGGAAACCGGCGCACCATCTATCACTTCGGCAGCGAGGCGGACCTCGTGACGCTGCTGGCCAATCCGTACGCGGCCATCGCGTCGGACGGCGGCGTGACGACCGCCACCACCGTGCACCCGCGCCGCTACGGGACGTTTCCCCGGGTGCTCGGGCGCTACGTGCGGGAGCAAGGGATCTTGAGCTGGCAGGAAGCGATCCGCAAGATGACGGGGCTGCCGGCGACGCTGCTCGGGCTCGTCGACCGGGGCTTCATCGCCGCCGGCATGGCCGCGGACATCACGGTGTTTGATCCCAAGATCATCATCGACCGCGCTACCTTTGACAACCCCAAGCAATACTCCGAAGGCGTCCATTACGTCCTGGTCAACGGCCAAGTGGCGTTTGAGCGGGGAAGCCTAACCGGCACCCGGGCGGGGATCGCTTTGCGCAAGCACCCCAACGCCCCGAGCCGGCCCATGAACCCGCCGCACCTGGTGCAGGCTAGCGGAACGGGAGCCCTCCTACTGCAGGGCCCGGGGCAGTGGAGCGACATCAGCTTTGACTTCGCGGCGCGCCAGCTCCCCGACGAGGCGCGGGCGACGGGCTTCGTGCGCATCCGGGACTGGGTCAGCGATCTCGAGCTGGTCGCGGTGGAGCTCGGCAAGCTGCAAGTGGCAGGCGGCTGGGCGAGCCTGACGGGCCTTGGGCTCGTCAACGGCCGGGAGGCGCGGGTGTTCCGCATTATCGTGGATCAGCGGGATCCGTTTCTCAACGGGCAGCCATCCGTCAGCGTCTGGATTCACGGGCTGCTCGACGTGCGCGGCGGGCTGGCGTCCGGCAGCCGGGTCCAGGTGGTCGACCGGCCGTGACGCCCGCCCGCCGCGAGCGATAAGGACCGCTTACCGGCCGTCAATAAGCCCCTCGAGCCGGTCGATCAAGCCGGCGAGGACGCCGAAGGTTTCCTCGACGGGTTGCGGTGTGGACAAATCCACCCCGGCGAGCTTCAAGGCGTCCAGCGGGTACAGGGAGCTGCCCGCCTTGAGGAAGTTCAAGTACGCCTCCGCCGCGCCGGGTTCGCCGGCCAGCACCTTGTTGGCGAGGGCGTGGGCGCCCGAAATCCCGGTCGTGTACTGGTACACGTAGAAGTTGGAATACAGGTGCGTCGGGAATTGCGCCCAGGTGATGCCGACGCGCTCGGTGTCCACTTCCACCTCGTCGCCGTAGCCTTCGCGGAACAAGTCGGCCAGCAGCTGGATCATGCCGTCGGCGGTCAGCGGCTGGCCTTTTTCGACCCGCTCGTGGATGGCCAGCTCAAAACGGGCCAACGTCGGCATGAGGAAGAAGTAGCGGTGGAAGTTGTCCATCGCCTCTTCGATCAAAGAGATCTGGAAGTCCCGATCGGGCTGCGTGGCAAACAGGTGCGCCCGGACCAGCGCCTGGTTGAAGTTGGACGCCACCTCGGCCACAAAGATGGAGTAGTCGCTGTACACGTACGGCTGGTTGGCGTGGGTGTAGTAGGAGTGCATGGAGTGCCCGAGTTCGTGGGCGAGCGTGCTCAGGCTGCCCAGATCGTTGGTATAGTTCATGAGGATGTACGGGTACGCACCCGGTGTGGCCGCGGAAAACGCGCCCGCGCGCTTGCCCTTGTTGGGGTAGCGGTCCACCCAGCGCTCCTTGAGGCACCCCCGCCGCAGGATGGAAACGTACTCCTCGCCCAGCGGCGCCATGCCCGCCGCGATCCACTCGACGGCTTGCTCGTACGGCACGACGGGAGCGTTCTCCGTCAGCCGGGCCCGGCAGTCGTAGGGCTGGAGCTTGTCCAAGCCGAGCGCCCGCTGGCGGACGCGCCAGTACCGGTGCCAGATGGGCAAGTGCTTGCGGAACGTCTCGATCACGTTGTGGAACACTTCGACGGGTATGTTATTCGCGTGGAGCGCGGCTTCCAAGGACGACTTGTGCCGGCGCGCCCGGGCCATGAACACCCGCTGCTTGACCCCGGCGGCCATGCAGCTGGCCAGGCCGTTCTTGAGCTGCAAGTACGCGTCGGCGTAGCTTTCCCACGCCGTGCGGCGCAGCTCCCGGTCGCCGCTGTGGAGCAGGACGTCGATGGTGCCGTGCGCCACGACGTGCTCCTGTCCCTGGCTGTCCTTGGCCGGGCGGAACTGAAGGTCCGCGTCGGAGATGACTTCGTGAATGCTGGACGCGGTGCCAAAGGGATCCTGCAGCAGGCCGAGGAGCTCCTCCACCTCCGCGGAGCGCACGTGGGGCTGCATGCGGGCCAGCGTGTCCACGTAGTGCTTGTAGATGGCACGGCGCGGCTCTTGGTCCGTCCAGCGCATGAGCGTCTCAGGTCCGATGGCCAGCAACTCGGGTTGCATAAACGAGGCGAGCCCCATGGCCCGGGCGTAGAGCCCCCGCGCCCGGTCCTGGAGGGCGGACGCCGCCTGATCCCCGGCATCCACCGAGTGCTTCAGCATGGCGTACGTGTAGAGCTTGCCGATCTCCTGGGCGAGCTCCATGACGGTTTCAAGACAGTCCGCGACGACGGCCGGGCCTTGGGCGAGCCGGCCCCGGAAAGCCGCCACCTCGGGCAGCCGGGCGGTGACCGCCTCGAGAGCCGCCTCCCAGTCGGCATCGGTGGCGTAAATCGCCGTCAAATCCCAGGTGTGTTCGACGGGTACTTCCTGGCGCAATGGCAGTGACGTAGACACCCCGGTAGATCCCCCTGTCCTGGCGTCATGAATTTGGCGCGTCGATGGCTGCCGGGCCGGATGTATGCCAGGCAGCCCTAGTAAAAGTACGGGTTCGAGGCCGGCGAACCTGTCGGCCGCGCCTTACTTTCGGAGCAAATCCCGAGCGAGCGGGCCCTACCCGCGGAACGCCGCTTCGAGGGCCGCGATGTCGATTTTCACCATCTGCATCAGAGCGTCCGAAACCCGCTGCGCCTGCTCCGGCGTGGCCTCGCTCATCAGCCGATCAAACATGGCGGGGATGATCTGCCACCGGACGCCAAACCGGTCCATGAGCCAGCCGCACGCCTGCTCCTGGCCGCCGCCCGCGAGCAGCGCGTCCCAGTACCGGTCGAGCTCGGCCTGGTCCTCGCACAGGACGACGAACGAGATGGCATCGTTGAACGGGTGGTGCGGGCCCGCGCCCATCGCCTGGAAACGCTGGCCAAGAAGGGTGAAATCCACGATTTGCACGGTGCTGGGCTCGCCCTCCAGCGTCTGCGTGGGCAGGTACGTCACCCGGTCGACGCTGGAATCGGCAAAAATGGACACGTAAAACCGCGCCGCCTCCTCGGCGTCGCCAACGTACCACAAGTGGGGGAATAATTTCGCCGAGTGCTTCACCGCCATGGTGCGCCACTCCTCTCCTCGTCCCTGCGCGACGCAGGGCGGCCCGCCCGCCGGCCACGGCCGGTGGGCGTTGTGCCGCCCACGTTCTTCCAAAAGCTGGTCAATTCCTTGTCATGCTATAATATTTCCGGTGCGGGTTTCACGAGGGAGTAGTTGACCGGCTGGTGCCGGCCGCGGTCTTCAAAACCGTCGGGGGGCGGCCTGCGCCGTCCCCGGTGGGTTCGATTCCCATCTACTCCCGCCACTCCATCAGAGCACGTGGCGTCCGTTGACCGGTGCCAACCTTTGCCCGACTCCCTTGGCGCGCTTGTGGTAATACATGCGCTCGTCGGCCTTGGCCAAGAGTTCTTCTTCGGCTTCGTCGGGAAACGTGGCCCAGCCGATGGACACGGACACCCCCGCCTTGGCTTGCACCGCGCCGACCAGCCGGTGGGCCGCCTGCTGCGCCCCGAAAACGTCCGTGTCCGGCAGGATGACGGCAAACTCCTCCCCGCCCCAGCGAACCACCAGATCCGTGCTGCGGCACGCGCTGCGCAGCGCATCGGCCACCCGGCGCAAAACCCGGTCGCCTTCGTGGTGGCCGAAACGGTCGTTGATGCTCTTAAAGTCATCGACGTCGAGGATAAGCACCGACAAGGCCGAGCCCGTGCGCCGGACCCGCGCCACTTCCCGTCCGAGCACGCTGCTCAGGTAGCGCCGGTTGTACAGGCCTGTGAGGGAGTCGGTGATGGCCTGCTCTTTGAGAACCGCCCACAGGCTGCCGCTGACGCTGCCGAGGATGGCCAAAAGGCCGATGTAGGCGACGGGCATCCAATCCGTCAAGTCCCGGTGGGTGCCCATCTCGATGAGCCATTGCCCAAGGCGGAAGCCGCCCCCCAGCGCGGCTCCCATGAGGAACCCGTACGCTGCTTCCCGACGAAAACCCATGGAGTCCGTCCACCCCGCCCTTTCGACCCTTGCGGCAAGTTTCCGCGCTCCTGCGCACACTCCTTTGGTCTCAGCACACCCATACCACAAGTCCTAATCGTCTATATTGTTGGTACCTCTTGAGCGCGATTTCACGGTTCCCGCCGTGTTTTTGGAATAGAAAGTCGCGCCCCCGCCTAGACTGATAGCGAGCCGCCCGAGCACACCGCCCTGGTGGGTGCGGGAGCAGGCGGCGGACGCTTAAGGCCGCTTTCAGGAGGAGACCGCCCGATGCGAAACGCCGTGCGCGACACGCAACGTGGGCCCGCGGCTCAAGCCATCCCCCGGCCGCCCGCGGCCCAAAAGGAACGCCGGCCGCTGCTCAAGGGGCTACCCCGGCCCCTTTCGGACGCCCAGCGCGCCGCCATGCTGGATGAAGCCATGCGGGCCATCGCTGAGCGGCCAGACCTCTCCCTGCCCATGAAGCTCCGGGGCATCGCCCCCCTTGCGGCCGCCCGGCGGCGATTTCAATGAGCGAGCACCCGCGCGTCGCCCTGCCGCCGGGTGAACCCGATTTGGTCGAAGTATTCGAGCAGCGGCACGGCGTACTTCCGGCTCGTGCCGAGCATGTCCCGCAGCGCCGCTACGTCGATGGAGCCGTTCGCCATGATGTAGGCCTGCACCCGTTGCCGGATGTCGTCCATCACGCCCGAGGGAAACACAAGATCCCCGCTGACCTTGACCAGCTCACCCAGGTGGACGAGGCCGCCCAGCAGTTCCGCGTCGACACCGGGGAGCGCCGCGAGTTCGTCCCACACCGGTGGGGCGTAGGGGCTCTCCTGCAGCGCGGCGAATACGCGGGCGGCCGCCTCCCGCTGCGACGGTGCCAGCTGCACCCGGTGCCCGGGCAGCCGCAAGGTCGCGTCCTCCACCGCCACGGCGCCTTCCTGGGCAAGGAGAGGCAGCGCCTCGTCAAACAGGCGGGCGGGTATGCCGAGGCTCGTACGCACCGCTTCGCGGCCCGGACCCGGCCTCAGCGGGTAGCGGCGGTGATAGGCGGCCAGGTCCTCCCGCACGGCCGCGGCAAAGCTATCCCACGCGGGTTTGCTGATGACATAGGACGGCAGCGCCACGGCCTTGCCGCGGGCGACCAGTTCACGGGCGGCGTCCTCGGCCGCCCGGGCCGCGATGGGCACCTCCCACCGGAGGTCGTCCCGGCCGATGATCCCCCTTTCGGCGACCGCAATGCCCACCAACCGTCCATACCCGGACGGATCGCCTTGCGCGACGTCCCGGCGAGCCCGCAGCAAATCCAAGTTCAGGCGCCGCTCCCGGGGCAGCCCGGGCAAACCGGCTTCGGGCCGGCGGGCGGGCAGGCGGAGACTGGGCAGCCGCACCCGCTCGGCGGCCGCATCGATCACCCGGCCGCCGCCGGCGGTTTCTTGCCGGGCCGGGTCCCGCAGGACGAAACGATCGCCGAACTGTACCGGGACGGGCTCGGCCAGCCATAGCTGCGCCAAGCCCTCCTGCCCGGGCATGGGCGGGTCCCCCTCCAACCAGCGGATGCGGCACGGGATTTCCGCCGCACCGGTGTACAGCATGAGCGACGCGAGGTCTTCCGGGATCCACTGGAGCCGGGGAAGCAGCCGCACCGCGGCGTTGATGACGGCGACGGGCCGGTGCTGGCCGGGGGCGCAGACGGCCGCGCCGCGCGCCAGGATGCCGGTGTCGATCCCGGCAAGGTTGACGGCCACCCGGGAGCCCGGTACAGCCTCCGGCACGGGGCGCTTGTGGGTCTGCAGCCCCCTCACCCGGGCTCGCCGGCCCGCGGGCAACACTTCGACCTCTTGGTCCACCCGCAGGCGCCCGCCCTCGAGGGTGCCGGTCACGACCGTGCCGGCGCCGCGGATGGAAAAGACCCGATCGACCCAAAGGCGCGGGCGCCCGCAATCGGCCGGCGGGGACATCCTGGCCAGGGAGTCGTCGATCTCTTGAACCAGTTTGTCCAGGCCTTCGCCGGTCGCCGCGGAGACCGGGATAATGGGCGCGCCGTCCAGCGCCGTGCCGCGCAGCCGCTCCCGCACCTCCTCCTGGACGAGCTCGAGCCATTCGTCGTCCACGAGATCCCGCTTGGTGAGGACGACGACGCCCCGGTCGACGCCGAGCAGGTCGAGGATCTCCAAGTGCTCTTGAGACTGAGGCATCCATCCTTCGCTGGCCGCGACCACAAACAGCACGAGGCGTATGCCGCCCGCGCCGGCCAGCATGTTGCGGACGAAGCGGTGGTGGCCGGGCACATCGACGATCCCGGCTTCCCGGCCGGAGGGGAGCGTCAGCCAGGCAAACCCCAGGTCAATGGTCATGCCCCGGGCCTGCTCTTCCCGGAGGCGGTCGGGGTCGATGCCCGTGAGAACGCGGATGAGGGTGCTCTTGCCGTGGTCAATGTGGCCGGCGGTGCCTATGACGTACACGCCATCGCCTCCAGGGCCCGCACCAGCCCCCGGGCCAGCGCCCCGTCCTGCGTAGGGTCCACGGCGCGCATATCCAAGAGGAGCACGCCCTCCTCGATCCTCCCGACGATGGGCGGATCCTGCCGCCGCAAGGCGCCGGCCAGAGCCTCCGGCGTGACCGGCCGTGCCGCGGCGCCCTTGGCGAAGCGCACCGCCACGGCGGCGCTCGGCTGCCCTTCGCCGGGGAGCGACCCGCCGCCCACGGTGGAGGAGGTGGCAACGACGGCCAGTTGGACGCCGGACCGGGCCAAGGCTTCCGCACCGGCGCCGAGCCGGGCGGCCACCGTCGCCCGCACCGCCTCGGCTCGAGCCATGAGTTCGCTTTGGGTCCGGGCAAGCATGCGGTACACCGGGATCTCCTCGATGGCGCCGTCCAAGTAGTGCTGCAGCGTCGCCTGCAGGGCAGCCAACGTCATCTTGTCGACCCGGACCGCCCTTGCCAGGGGGTGGCGGCGGCACCGCTCCACAAGCTCCCGCCGGCCGACGATGATGCCGGCCTGGGGACCGCCCAGCAGCTTGTCGCCGCTGAAGGTGACCAGGTCCGCGCCCGCGGCTACGGCCTCCTGCACGGTCGGTTCGTGGGCAAGGCCGTAGCGCTCGGTGGGCACCAGCACGCCGCTGCCCAGATCCTCGATCAGCACAAGCCCGCGGCGGTCGGCCAGGGCGGCCAGCTCCCGCGTGGACACGGACGCGGTGAAACCGACGACCCGGTAATTGCTGGGATGCACCTTGAGAATGGCGGCGGTCGCGCCGGTGACGGCCTGCTCGTAGTCGCGCAGGTGAGTCCGGTTGGTGGTGCCGACCTCCCGCAGCACGCAGCCGCTTTGCTCCATGACCTCCGGAATCCGAAAGGCGCCGCCGATCTCGATCATCTCGCCCCGGGAGATGACGACCTCCCGGCCCTTGGCGACAGCGCTGAGGGCGAGCAACACCGCGGCCGCGTTGTTGTTGACGACCATGGCGGCCTCGGCGCCCGTGAGGCGCACGAGCAGCATCTCCCCGTGGACGTGGCGAAAGCCGCGCCGGCCCGCGTCAACCTCGTACTCGAGGTTGCTGTAGCCGGCTGCCACCGTGCCAACGGCGGCGATGCTCGCGTCGCTGAGCGGGGCGCGGCCGAGGTTGGTGTGGAGCACAACGCCGGTCGCGTTGATGACGGGCGTGAGGAGCCGCCGCCGGAGGGCGTCCACGCTTATGGCCGCGGCGGCCACCACGTCCGCCGCGGCCACGGCACCCCCTCCGCCGGCGACGCGCTGGCGTGCGGCGTCGATGGCGGCGCGCACCGCGTCAACCACCAGCGGGCGGGGCAAGCCGGCCGCGGCCGCCGCCACCGCGGGCGCCTGCAGCACCTGATCGACGGCGGGCAGGCTGCGCAGTGCGGCGGCGATTTCAGGCGCAGTCTCATTGGCCATGGCGGCGCATCACTCCACCGGGGCGGCGGCCACGCTGGCCTTGGGCGGCTGCAGGCCGTTGGCCTCGATGAACGCCCGCAGCCGCTCCAGCGACCGCTCGCTCATCATCTGCTTTTGCAGCGCCTTGTCCCGGGGCGGATCCGCGAGCGGCGGCAGCAGCCCGAAGTTGCTGTTCATCGGCTGGAAATGCTCGGGATCCGCGCTGGTGATATAGTGGGCCAGGGCGCCCAGCATCGTTTCTTCGGGAAGCACCAGCGGGGTTTCGCCCCGCACAAGCCGCGCCGCGTTGAGCCCTGCCACAAGTCCCGCCGCGGCCGACTCAACGTAACCTTCGACGCCGGTGATCTGGCCCGCGAAAAACACCCGCGGCTCCTTGCGCACCTGGTACGTTGGCAAAAGCACCCGGGGCGCGTTGATGAACGTGTTGCGGTGCATGACGCCGTAGCGGACGATCTCGGCGCCGGACAGCGCCGGGATGAGGCGCAGCACCCGTTTTTGCTCGCCCCACTTCATGCGCGTCTGGAAACCGACCAGGTTGTACAACGTGCCCGCCCGGTTTTCCTTGCGCAGCTGGACAACCGCATACGGCCGCCGGCCCGTCCGGGGATCCCGCAGGCCTACCGGTTTCATGGGCCCAAAGCGAAGCGTGTCTTTGCCCCGGGCGGCGATGGCTTCGATGGGCATGCAGCCCTCGAAGTACTTGAGCTCCTCGTCGAGGTGCCCCGCGTGCACTTCCGCCGTCGTCAGCGCCTCGTAAAACCGGTCGTACTCCTCCTCCGTCAAGGGGCAGTTGAAATAGTCGGCGCCTTCGCCTTTGCCGTAGCGGGACGCCCAGAACCCTTTGTCCCAGTGGATGGACTCCGCGGTGACGATGGGCGCTGCGGCGTCGTAAAAGTAGAGGTCGTATTCGCCCGTAAACTCCTGGATGGCCGCCGCCATAGGCTCGGAAGTCAACGGCCCCGTCGCAATGATGACGACGCCTTCCGGCGGCAGGGACGTGGCTTCCTCGCGGTGGATCCGCACCCGGGGATGCCGGGCGAGGGCATCGCTGACGGCGGCGGCAAACTGATCCCTGTCCACCGCCAAGGCGGCGCCCGCGGGCACATCGTGGGCGTCCGCGGCCGCGATGATAAGCGAGCCTAAGGAGCGCATCTCGGCCTTGAGCAGGCCGCTGGCGCTTGCGATCTGGTTGGACCCCAGCGAATTCGTGCAGACAAGCTCGGCCAGCTTGTCCGTGTGGTGGACGGGCGTCCGGCGCACGGGCCGCATCTCGTAGAGATCGACCTCAACGCCCTGGTTGGCCGCCTGCCAGGCGGCCTCGGAACCCGCGAGTCCCCCGCCGATGATGACAATCCGCTCGGCCACGGACGCACACCTCCCTATCGGTCTGCGGGCGACGGGTACAGCCCGGCCGCGGCCACGGCCGGCGCCACCCGGACGGCCACCGCGGCCGCAGCCGCCGCCTTGAGCGCGTCGCCGGGCAGAAACGGCACGGCTCCCGCCAGCACCGCCGCCTGCCACCCCATGCCGGTCACAAGGGCGAGCTGCACGACGCCGAGGATGTAGACGCCGAATACGCCGCCGAGGACAGCGCCCGCCAGGCACCGCCAGTAGCCGGTGGCGGCCGGAGCGGCGCCGGGCGCCAAAGGCGCGGCGCCGGGCGTGCGGGACGCTCCGCCGGCCGCCATGCCGGCCAAGTACGCCCCGGCCACATGTCCCCACAGGTATCCCCCGGTGGGGCCAAGGAGCACCGCTAGGCCCGCCTGGCCCCCGGCGAATACCGGCAGCCCGACGACGCCCATGAGCAAGTATACCGCCTGGGACAACGCCCCAAGGCGCGGGCCCAAAAGCAGCCCCGCCAGCATCAGCCCGAAAGTTTGGCCCGTAATAGGCACCGGGCTGAAAGGCAGCGGGATGCGGATATAGGCCAGGACCGCGGTGACGGCGGCAAACAGGGCGGCCAGCACCAGTTGCCGGACGCTCCCGGCCGAATGCCGCGATCGGCTCATCAGCATCGCCCTCCTCAGGCGTTCTCCGGAACGGCTCGGGCGAGCGGCCGGACCGACACGTCGGCCGCATACACCGCCCGGGGCGGCGCGCCGTCCTCGGGCGCCACCAGCAGCGCCCCGTCGTCCAAAATCGCGACCGCCGTGCCGTCCCAAGCGTCATCCCGGGACTCCCACACGCGCACGCCCCGGCCCACCGTCGCCGAATGCAGGCGGGCTTCGCCAAGGACGGCGCCGAACCCTTGCCCGAGGACGTTCCGGTAACGGGCCGCGATGCCCCGCAAAATTGCCTGCAGCAACGGCACCCGCTCCACCGGCCGGCCCGCGGCCATGCGCGCCGAGGACGCCGTCGCCTGCAACTCAGGGGGAAAGTCCGAAGCAGCCTGGTTCACGTTGACCCCGACGCCGACGACGCAGTGGCGGATGCGTTCCCCGTCGGCCTCCATCTCAACCAAGATCCCGCACAGCTTTCGCCCGGCGGCGTCCACGACGTCGTTGGGCCATTTGATGGAAACCGGAGCTCCCGTCGCCACGGCGACGGCCTCGCGCACGGCCGCGGCGGCGAGCAGCGCGAGCAGCGGCGCTTCCCGGGCCATTAGCGGCGGCCGCAACACGATGGAAAACCACAAACCCGTCCCCGGCGGCGACTCCCACGCCCGCCCGCGCCGGCCGCGCCCCTTTGTCTGGCGCTCCGCGATGACGATCGTGCCTTCGGGCGCCCCCGCACGGGCCTCGGCCTTGGCCACGTCGTTGGTGGAGCCGGTTTCATCTAGGCAGTAAACCCGCTGAAACAGCGGCTCTCCGAGCCCGGCCGTCACCCGCTCCGGCGTCATCCCCGCCTCGCCGCGGGACGGTTGCGCCGCGCTGTGGCTCGGTGGCGCCTTGCTCTGGTTCACCGGGTCCACGGCACCCCTCTCCCGCCGGGCCCGTTATGCGGGCCGCGTCAGTTCCACTTCGACGTAGTCCACCGGGCCGCCCACCGGCGCATGGGGCTTGCGCACCCGCACCGTTACCCGTTCGACGGGAAAGGCGGTAAGGATGCGGGCGGCGACGGTTTCCGCGATGGTCTCGAGGAGACGGCGCGTGCTGCCTTCGACGATCTCCCTGACGAGCGCGTAAACGTCGGCGTAGTTGACGGTCAGACCGAGCTCGTCCGCCTCGCCCGCGGCCTGGACACTGGTGTAGAGGTCCACGTCTACCTCGAAGCGCCGCCCCATCTCATGCTCCACCGCGTACGCCCCGTGATAGGCGTAAAACACCATGTTTCGCAGGGAAATCCGGTCGGCCATGCCGCCACCTCCCGCTCTTTCGCAGCGTTGAAAAGGCCCCGGCCTGCCGGCCGGGGCCCATGCGCTCCGCGTCAAAGTCTGCTCGCGCGGCCGCGCGCTCCAGGGCGCGCCCGCCCCGGTTCACTCCAGCCCGACCGCCGGTTTGGGCGCCTTTTCCAGGACGAGCTCATCGCGGCCGGTCGACGACTTGCCCGCCGCGGGCCGCCCGCCGGCCATTTCCCCCGGCCGCTCCACGGCTGCGGCCGCCTGCGCGTCTTCCTCAAGCTTGGCCGCCTCCGCCTCCTCGGCCAGCTCGGGCCGGGTCTCCTCCTGGCCGATGACCGCGAGGAACTCCCGGCGGGTCAACGTTTCCTTTTCGATCAACGCGTCGGCTACGGCCACCAGCTCGTCCCAGTGCTCCCGGAGCACCGTCAGCGCCGTCTGGTGCGCCTCGTCGATGATGGCCCGCACCTCCTGGTCGATGGCCGCCGCGACCTCTTCGCTGTAGTTGCGGTCGCGGGCGATGTCCCGGCCTAGGAAGATGTTCTCCTCCGCCGGCCGGCCAAAGGCCTGCGGCCCGAGGCGCTCGCTCATGCCCCACTCCATGACCATCTTGCGGGCAAGGCGCGTGACCTCCTCGAGGTCGCCCTTGGCGCCGGTGCTGATCTCCTCGAACTTGAGCTCCTCCGCCGCGCGGCCGCCGAGCGCCGCCGCCAGCTCGTCCATGAGCTCCGAGCGGGTCATCAGGTACGTCCGCTCTTCCCGGGGCAGAAACTGCGTGTACCCGCCGGCCATGCCCCGCCCGATGATGGTCACCTTGTGCACCGGGTTGGCGTTGGGCAGGTAGTGGGCCACCAGCGCGTGCCCCGCCTCGTGGTAGGCGTACACTTCCTTCACCCGCTGGGTGAGCAGCCGGCCCTTGCGCGCCGGCCCGAGGATGACCCGGTCGATGGCCTCCTCCAGTTCCGCCATGCTGATTTCCTTCTTGCCCCGCCGGGCCGCGAGGATCGCGCCTTCGTTCATGACGCTCTCGAGATCCGCGCCGGAGAAACCGGGCGTGCGCCGGGCGATGACCTTGAGGTCCACGTCCTTGGCCAGCGGCTTGTTGCGCGCGTGCACCTTGAGGATGGCCTCCCGGCCCGCCACGTCCGGCCGGTCGACGATGATCTTGCGGTCAAAACGCCCCGGCCGCAGCAACGCGGGATCCAGGACGTCCGGCCGGTTGGTGGCCGCCATGACGATGATGCCGGTGTTGGGCTCAAAGCCGTCCATCTCCACCAGCATCTGGTTGAGCGTCTGCTCCCGCTCGTCGTGCCCGCCGCCGAGGCCCGCGCCCCGCTGGCGGCCCACCGCATCTAGCTCGTCGATGAACACGATGCACGGCGCGTTCTTTTTGGCCGTGTCAAAGAGGTCACGGACCCGGGACGCGCCAACGCCGACGAACATCTCTACGAAGTCAGAACCGCTGATGCTGAAAAACGGCACGCCGGCCTCACCGGCCACGGCGCGGGCGAGCAGCGTCTTGCCCGTGCCGGGCGGGCCGACCAGGAGCACGCCCTTGGGGATCTTGGCCCCCAGCTCCGCAAAGCGCTTGGGGTGCTTGAGGAACTCGACGACCTCGATGAGCTCCTCCTTGGCCTCGTTCAAGCCCGCCACGTCGTCAAAGCGCACCTTGGTGCGCTCCTCGGTGTGCAGCTTGGCGCGGCTTTTGCCGAACGACATCGCGCGGTTGCTGCCGCCCTGCATCTGGTTGATGATGAAGAGCCACAGCACGATGAAGATGCCGATGGTCAAAAGATGCGGCAAAAGCGACATCCAAAACGGCGGCTGGGGTTCGGGCTGCGCGCTCACCTGCACGCCCCGCTCGATCAGCTGCTGCCCCAGGTTGGTGGTGCCCATGGGGATGTAAGCCGTAAAGAGCGTCCCGTCCCGCAGCTGACCCTCCACGAGCTGCTCGCCGATGATGGTAACCTGCGCAATGCGATTGTCCTGCACCCACTGCATGAGCTGCGAATAGGTGATCTCCTGGCGCCGCTCCTGCTGCGGATACAGGCTGCTCACGATCGACACCGCGATAATCGCAATGAGCAGGTATAGGCTAATGCCTCTTAGAAACCGGTTCAAAAGACGACCTCCCCTCAAGCGGGCGGCAAAAACAAATCGCGCCTTTACACCTGCTGCAACGGCCGTGCCGGCGCTGCATGGACGGTGCGGACAAGGCGCGGTCCGTTCGGAACGTCGTTCACGAAATCACGAACCTTGAAGTGACATCAACGCCCGTTTATTATAGCATGGCCGGCACGGCATTACAACAATAGGGGCAAGTGTCACTTCACGCGCACCGTCCGCAGCCTCAAAATCCGCTGCGTGCCGTCCCCCACGGAAACCCGCGCCGCGAGCCGCAACCCGCAGACCCACACAATCCCTTCCCCGTCGGCTACGATGGGCACCGACGCGCGCTTGTGCGCGGGAACCTTGGCGTCGACGAAAATGTCCTGCACTTTCTTGGTGCCGCCCAAACCAAGCGGCGCCAGGCGGTCGCCGGGCCGCCACGTGCGCACCACCAGCGGCGGTACAACATGTTCCCAGTCCATGATCGCCTGGCCCGGTCCGCCGATCCCCTTTGGGTCCGCGGCCAGCTCCCGGGAAACCGGCGGCTCCACAATCTCGGCCTCCATCACGATCCCCAGTTCCGGAACCTCCGTGCGCCCCGGTACGGCCAGCTCCCGCACGACGGCTGCCCCCGGCTGCGGGTCGGCCGCCCCGCCCGCCGGTGCCGCTCCCGCTTCCGCCGTGGTCGCTCCCGCTTCCGCCGTGGTCGCCGCCCGCGCGGCCCGCAGCGCCGCCGCCCCCGCCGCGGTGCCGCCCGCCTGCTCGACGATGAGCCATAAGCCCCGCCTGCGCACCGTCGTACCCCCGGGCAGCGTCACCGCCCCGCCCGCGTCAAGAAGTCCCAGGATGGCCGCCACGTGGTCGGCGGTGACGGCGGCAAGGTTGACGCCGAAAGCCGCCAGGTGCCGGCGGACGACGCGCCGCGCCAGGGCCAACGGAAGCCGGCGCAACTCCTCCAGGGGCAGCTCCCCCGCCGAAGGCACATCCGCCGAGCCTTCCTCCGCCGTCATGCGCCGATACGCCTTGAGCGCCAAAGCCTCCAGCAAGTCGTCGTCATCCCGCAGCAGAGCCGCCGTGCGGGCGAGGACCGCGCCGATGTTGGGGTTGTACTCCCTCGCCAGGAGCGGCAACAGCTCATAGCGGATGCGGCTGCGCAGGTAGCGCCGGGACAAGTTGCTCGGGTCGCGGCGGGGCTTGAGGCCAAACGATTGGCAGTACGCCTCGATGCCCGCCCGGGTCACCTCAAGTAGCGGGCGGATGTAGCGCCCCCGGCGGGGACGCATGCCGGCCAGGCCAGCCGCCCCCGCGCCCCGTAGAAAGCGCATCAAGACCGTTTCCGCCTGGTCGTCCGCGTGGTGGCCGAGGGCAATGCGGCTCGCCCCAAAGGCCGCGGCGGTTTCCGCAAACACCCGGTAGCGCACCCGCCGGGCCGCCTGCTGGATGGACTCGCCCCGCCGGCGCTCCGCCCCCACGTCGACGGCCGCCACGGTCACCGGCAGGTCCCACTCCCGGCCGACGGCTTCCACAAAGGCCGCATCGTCGGCCGCCTCCGCCCGCAAGCCGTGGTTGACGTGGACGACGTGAAGGCTCAAGCCCCAGGCTTCTGCCAGGCGCGTGAGCAAGTGCAGCAAGGCCAAGGAATCCGGTCCCCCGGATACGCCCACAAGCACCCGATCCCCGGGGACGAGCAGCCGGCGGCGCTTGATGAAGCTTTCGACCTGGGCCAATAGGTCCAGCGTTTTCCCTCCCCGGCGGTCGCCGCTTCGCCTTCCTATCTCTTGCCGCTTCCTTTTGTTACCTCTCCTCTATGGTAGTTCCTTTGGTCCGTGCGGCGAACAGGGACCTTCCTCCCCCTGTTTAGAGTGCGGACGTTCGGGAAAATGTTCACGCCCCCGGGTGCGCTTGACACCTCCGGGGCGAACAGTGATATTGTAGAGCCCGACTCTTTGCGAGACATCCGGGAGGTCACCGTGGAGACGGAAACCCTCGCGGCCGGGCAGCCGGTGCCCGGCTGGAAACGCAACGTCGCCATCTTCCTCGCCACGCAGGCCATCTCGCTTTTCGGCTCGGCTCTGGTGCAGCTTGCCATCGCGTGGCACATCACGCTCTCGACCCAGTCGGGGTCGATGATGGCCATCACCGTCCTGTGCGGATTTTTGCCCACGTTCCTGATCTCGCCGCTGGCGGGCGTCTGGGCGGACCGGTACGACCGCCGGCTGCTCATCGTCATCGCGGACTCCGTCATCGCCCTGTGTACGCTGGCGCTGGCCATCGTGTGGCACTTGGGCTATGAGGCGGTCTGGCTTTTGTTCGTAGCGTCGGCCATCAGGGCGCTCGGCGGCGGCATCCAGATGCCCGCGGTCAACGCGCTGGTGCCGCAGTTTGTACCGCAAGAGCACCTAAGCCGCGTCAACGCGATCAACGGCACGATCCAGTCCACGATGACGCTGCTTTCGCCCATGGTGAGCGCGCTGCTGCTGACCATCGCGTCGCTGCCCGTAATCTTCCTGGTGGACGTGGTCACCGCGGCGGTGGCCGTCGCCATCCTGCTTTCGTACTTGCGCGTGCCGCCCCGCGCCCCGGCCGACGCGGCCCGCGCGCCGGGATATTTCGGCGACCTGCGGGAAGGCGTCGCCTACATCCGCCGGCACGGGTTCCTGAAGGCGTTCTTCCTCTTTAGCTGCCTCATCCACGCGCTCATCGGCCCGCAGGCGTTTCTTGCGCCCCTGCAGGTGGCCCGGACGTACGGAGAGGAAGTGTGGCGGCTGTCCGCCATCGAAGTGGCCTTTTCCCTGGGGATGGTGCTCGGCGGGCTGTTGGTGGCCTGGTGGGGCGGGTTTCGCAACAAGCTGCACAGCATGGTCGTGGCCAACCTCGCCTTCGGCGTGGGCGGGGTCATCTACGGCCTGGCGCCGGCCTTTGTCATCTACGTCGGCACCATGGTGATCGTCGGGCTCGTCTTCCCGCTCTACAACACCGCGGCCATCACCATGCTCCAGCAGCGGGTCGAGGACGCCTTCCTCGGCCGCATCTTCGGCGTGAACACCATGATCTTCAGCTCCCTCATGCCGCTCTCGATGCTGGCGTACGGCCCGCTGGCGGACGTGGTGAGCGTCGAGGCCCTCATGCTCGTGACGGGCGTCCTCATCGCCCTGCAGACGCCGCTCATGCTGGGAAACCGGGCCCTCAAGGAAGCGGGCGCGCCGGCGAGCGCGCAGGCCGCATCGTCCAGCGGCTAGCGCCGGGCGGAACCGTGCACCGCTTCGCCGGCCGGACGGCCGCCGGAGCGGCTCACGCGCCGCCCCCGCTCGGTGAGCTGGAACGCGACGATGGTGACGTCGTCCGCGGCAGGGGTCGTGCGGGAGCGCAGGCGGGCGCCGAGCAAGTCCACGAGCCGGCCGGCATCCGGGGGGTCGATGCGGGCGACGGTACGGCGGACGGTTTCCTCGGCGTCACCCCTCGCCCGGCACGCCGCGAGGGCCCCGTCGGTGACCATCACCACCATATCGCCCGCGTCCAGGCGGCGGATGACGACCTCCGTCTCCACGCGGGCGAGAATGCCGACGGGCACGTTGACGGCCCGCACCACTTCCACTTCGCCGCCGCGGCGCACGAAACTCGGCGCCGCCCCCACTTTCAGCATCTGCACTGTCCCGTCGGCCAGATCGACGACGCACGCGTCCAGCGTGGCGTACGTCTCGTCGCTTGAGCGCAGGAGCAGCACGGAGTTGATGGTGTTGACCGAGAACTCCAGGTCAAATCCGGCTTCGAGAAACCGCTGCAGCATAGCCACCGCGGCTTGGCTTTCCGCCGCGGCCCGCTCTCCCGTCCCCATGCCGTCGCTCAGGATGAGCGCCACCCGGGTCGGGCTCAGATCCACCCGGCGGAAGCAGTCGCCCGAGACGATTTCGCCCTCGGGCGGGGTTTGCAGGACGCTGACCTCAAGGTCAAAGCGGGGCGCCCAGGCTTGCTCGGCATAGGACGCGGCCAGCGGATCGCTGCGCTCCATCTGGTCCGCCACGCCGGCGATGATGGCGGCGATGCCGGATAGCTGCCGGGGGACCAGCTCCCGGGACGCTTCCAGGCGGGTGCGCCAGTAGAACTCGGTGCGCATGGCCTCGAGCACCCGCGAGACGCCCCGCGCAAGGTGCGGCGGCTTGAGGCACCGCTGGCGCAAAGGCGGCGGCAGGTCCTGGACGGACACCTGTCCCTCGGCACCGGCGGCGGCCGCCGTGGCCGTGAGGTCCCGGCACATCTGCTGCGCCTGCCGCTCCCAGCACAGGCTGAACTGCGAGCAGTCGCGGCAGACGCCCTCGCTCACGCGGGCGAGGAAGCGCTCCAGCGGGTCGTCTTCGTCCGCGGTCGCCTGCGTGGCAAACGTCTGGCTCAGCTCGGCAAAAACGGCGGCGACCCGTTGGAGCTGCTGCTCGGCCCGGGCGTGGGCTTCCCGGCGGTCTTGCCGGTGCAGCCTCTCCCGCTCCGGAGTGCCCGGAAGGCGCGCCGCGACGTCCCGCAGGACGGATGCCGGCACCAGGGCGAGGAGAAGCGCCGCCGCCAGGCTGTGGAAAAGTCCCTGGCCGATGTCGGTGCCGGTGCCGGCCACAGGGGCCAAAAGGACGTGGGCGACAATGAGCCCCAAAGCCGCTCCCGCTCTGCCGGCCAGGGCCCCGAGCCCGGCTAGAAGACCGGCGGCCGGCAACACGGCGCCGCCCCAGGCGGGGAGAGCGGCCACCCGCGTTGCGCCGGCCACGGGCGCGCCGGCAAGAAAGGCCACGAGACCGCAGGCGGCGCCGGCCGCTGCCCCAAAGCCGGGCCCGCCCACGAGGGCAGCCAGGAGCACCACGATCCGGCTGAGGAGGTCGACGAGGGCAAAGCCGTTCCACGCTACGCCGTTCAGTCCGAGGAGCCCGATGCCGACGAGGGCCAAACCCGAAACGACGTGGCCGTGGCTCAGGGCGCCCGCCCGGGCGCCGGTCATCCCGCCGGCGGGCAGGAGCACCTGCGCCGCGGCGATTTCGGCCGCGCCCGCGATGCCCGCGGTGAGCAAGTCGCCGCTCCCCACGGCGGCGGCCGCCACGGCAGCGAGGACCCGGGCGCCGGCGACCACAAGCGACGCTGCCAGGGCGGTCATCCACGCCGGGCGGCGGCGGCTGCGGGCGATGCTCGCCGCCGCGAGCACGCCCACGAGCGGCAACACGGCCGCTACCAGCCCGCCGGCGGCA
>ERZ777003.2117-NODE-2117-length-24918-cov-15.173109_pt1 | contig 24918 bp, 21 predicted proteins | sample MGYA00374956_ERZ777003 | MGnify/ENA primary metagenome ERZ777003 (study PRJEB29302, sample SAMN06268252) | bioreactor metagenome | isolation source: Joint BioEnergy Institute, California, USA | place: USA:Joint BioEnergy Institute, California, USA | collected... | reverse complement strand
GCCGCCGCGAACGTGATGCCGCTGATCGCCTCGAACCGGATCGGTACGGAGCGCGGCGAGCGTTGGACGGTCACGTACTACGGCTCGTCGTTCATCGCCGATCACACCGGTGCGATCGTGAAACAAGCGGATCGGGAGAGCGAAGCGGTCATCACGGCGACGTTCGACCTCGACGAGATTCGCGACTACCGCAATGCGTGGGGCGTGTTTCGCGACCGGCGTCCGGACCTTTACGGACCGATTCTCACGCTCGACGGACGGACGCCTTGATACGCTCGCAGCGGCGGACGGCGGTCAGGCATCGAGACTGCGAAATGTCCTAGCCGCACGACGAACGATTCTCCGACATCACTATTCCCATGCAGTTCTTTGCTTCGTGCCCCCTTGGCGTGGCCGACTTGACCGCGGCCGAGTTGCGCGCGTTCGGCGCAACGCGCACCGCCGAATACAAACGCGGCGTCCAATTCGAAGGTACGCTCGAAGTCGCATATCGCGCGTGTCTGTGGTCGCGGACGGCGAGCCGGATTCTCTTGCCGCTTGCAACGTTTCCCGTGCCCGACGCCGATGCTTTGTACGCCAGCGTGAAAAGCATCGACTGGAAGTCGCACATTGCGCCGCGCTCGACGCTCGCGGTGGAGTTTGCGGGTACGTCGCCGAGCATCTCGCATACGCACTTCGGCGCGCTGAAAACGAAAGATGCGATCGTCGATCAATTGCGCGAGCGCACGGGCGAGCGGCCGTCGATCGACGTCGATCGGCCGAGCGTGCGCGTCGACGTACGGCTCGATCGCGAGCGGGCAACGGTCAGTCTCGATCTTTCCGGCGAGAGTTTGCATCGGCGTGCGTATCGCGCCCGCGGCGTCGCTGCGCCCCTCAAGGAGAATCTCGCCGCGGCCATTCTCATGCGCGCGGGGTGGCCGGCCATTGCCGAAGCCGGCGGCGCGCTGCTCGACCCGATGTGCGGTTCCGGCACGTTCGTGATCGAAGGTGCGCTGATGGCGCTCGATATCGCGCCAGGTTCGCTGCGCAGCTATTTCGGATTCGTGGGGTGGGCAGGACACGACCGCGCGTTGTGGGCGCGGCTCATCGAAGAAGCGCGCGAGCGGCGCGAGACAGGCCGTAAGCGCAAGCTCGCGATGCGCGGCTACGACCGCGATGCATTTGCCATCCGTGCTGCTATCGAAAACGCAGAGCGTGCGAAGCTACGCGGTGTCGTTCATTTCGAACGCCGCGAGTTGCAAGCGTTGACGAACGATCTGGGTCCGCGCGGGCTGCTCATCGCGAATCCGCCTTACGGCGAGCGGATCGGTGACCGCGAGGAATTACAAGATCTATACGGGACGCTCGGCGAGAAATTGCGCGAGCACTTCGAGGGTTGGAACGCTGCGGTGTTCACGGGAAATCCTCCGCTCGCCAAAGCGCTCGGGATCAATGCGCGCCGCAGTCACACGCTCTTCAACGGCAACATCGAATGCCGCTTGCTGCGATTCGATGTTCATCCGTCGTACTACGCCGGGGCGCGGGTCGAATCGAGCGAGGAGGAGGAAGCGCAGCTTCGTGCGCGTCCGGGCGCGCAGATGTTCGCGAATCGATTGCGCAAGAATGTGGAAGCTGCGCAGAAGTGGGCGAAGCGCGAGAACGTCGATTGTTATCGCGTTTACGACGCCGACATGCCGGAGTACGCGTTCGCGATCGATGTGTACGGCGACGGCGCAGGCGAGCGCTGGGTCGTCGTTCAGGAGTACGCGCCGCCGAAAACGGTCGATGCGGCAGCCGCACGCATGCGGCGGCGCGAAGCGCTCGCATGGATTCCCGAATTGTTCGGTGTGGCGCGCGAACGGATGTACTTGCGCGAGCGGCGTCCGCAGAAGGGGCTATCGCAGTACGAGAAAGTCGGCGGGGAACGCAAGTTCGAGATCGTGCGCGAGAACGGCTTTCGGTTTTATGTGAACTTCACGGACTACTTGGATACCGGGTTGTTCCTGGATCATCGCCTGACGCGTCAACTCGTCGGCGAACGCGCGCGGGGCAAGCGATTCTTGAATCTGTTCGCTTATACAGGGACTGCAACGGTCTACGCAGCGGGCGGCGGTGCCGTCTCCTCGACGACGGTGGACATGTCGCGCACGTATCTCGATTGGGCGAAGCGGAATCTGGCCTTGAACGGCTTCGCCGATCCGCAGCACGGGTTCGTGCAAGCCGATGTGCTGACCTGGCTTCAGTCGCAGCAGGACGGCACACGTCGATACGACTTGATGTTCATCGATCCGCCGACGCACTCCCGTTCGAAACGTCTGACGGAAGATTTCGATGTGCAGCGCGATCACCCGAAGCTGCTGGCGCTCGCTGCGAAGCTCCTCAGCCCGGAAGGGGAGATCGTGTTCTCGAACAACTACACGCGCTTCAAGCTCGACTCGTCGGTCGAAGCGTTGTTCGATGTCGAAGATCTGACGGAGCAGACGATTCCGTGGGATTTTCGCCGTAATCCGCGGATACACCGGTGTTATCGGCTCACTCCGAAGGGGCTCGGGGCGCGGGGCATGGGGCACGGGTAGGAGGTTCCACGGCCCCTCTCGATTCACTGCGCTTTCCTGCTGTGCTGCAGCGTGTGTGCGGCGAATTGTTCTGCCCAAGCCCCGAGTCCCGAGCCCCACGCCCATTTCTTTCGCGTTTTACGCGTTCAAGTTTCGTCAAAGACGCATACACATCGGGCCGTCCCCGATTGATCTGCCTCTTGCGTTGCAGCACAATTACGCGCCGTCAATTAGCCCGATCCCCCGTTTCCCGAGCGACGCAGTCATGAGCAGCGATGCTTTTCAGGTGTGCTTTCACCCGAAATTAGGTGTGGTCATCAACGATCCAATCGCCCAGATGGGATTGGCTCGTGAGCAGATGCGTTTGTTCAAGCTCGGCGCAATGGGTGCGAGCACGTTCGTGCGTGCGATCGTGAGCAAGGATCTGGTTGCGTGCACCGAAGATCAATTGCAGGCGCATGCCACCGCGATCGAAACGTATCGCACCGCGCGTTCCAGCCGCCGCAAGCCCTATTGCGAGCAGTGCCGTCGTCACTTCGGTTCCGTGGATTTCTCCGTGTGCGGCGATTGCCACTCGATTCGCTGCACGTGCGGTACGTGCAGCTGCGCCTCGAGCTCGCGTCGGCGCAAGGCCGCCTAACGAGGCGCGCCACGACGCGGCGCGCCGCCAAGTTTCAATGAGAAAAACTTGCGAGCAGCCCTGCGCTGCATCGCGCGCGTGCGTTCATGGAAATTTTTCGCGCATTCACGATCGAGGCGGCGCATCGGCTGCCGAACGTTCCGGCAGGGCACAAGTGCGCCCGCCTGCACGGCCATTCGTTTCGGATCGAATTACATGTCAGCGGCGAAGTCGATCCGCATACCGGCTGGATCATGGACTTCGCTGATCTGCGCGAAGCCTTCCAACCGATCTTCGATCGGCTCGATCACCACTACCTCAACGAAATTCCCGGACTCGAGAATCCGACCAGCGAGAATCTTGCGCGCTGGATCTGGAATGAAATGAAACCCCGTCTGCCGCAGCTTTCGAAGATCGTCGTGCACGAGACGTGCACGAGCGGATGCGTGTACGAAGGGGATTAAAGGGCGCTGGGCACTGGGCGCTGGCAAGAGCGCAGCGCAGGGCGCTGCAAGAAATCTAGATACCGCAGAAAGCGGGCAGCGATTAGCCAAGCGGAAGGCAAAACACTCGCGCACACGGCGCTCAGTCATCCGTCCTTCCCGCTTCGTCCGCTTTGCGCAGAGAAATTCCGCGCGGCCGCGACTGTCCAGCCAGCGCCCCACTCACAACCAATCCCTCATCCGATACCAGGCCATCGCAAGGACGAGTGTCGGCGTGCGAAACAGCGGGCCGCCGGGGAAATTGCGGTGCGGGATCTTGGCGAACACATCGAAGCGCTCGGCTTGGCCGCTGATTGCTTCGGCAACGAGCTTGCCGGCGATGCCAGCGAGCACGATGCCGTGGCCTGAGAAGCCTTGCAGGTAATAGATGTTCGGGGCGAGTCGACCGAAATCGGGTGCGCGGCTCATCGTGATGTCGACGAAACCGCCCCACGCATATTCGACGCGCACATCGCGCAACTGCGGAAACACTTTGATCATGCGCTTACGCGTAGCGCTTGCGGTGTCGAAGGCGTCGATGCCCGAGTAGCTCACGCGGCCGCCGAACAGCAGCCGGTGATCGGCGGAGCGCCGGAAATAATCCAGCACGAAATTGATGTCGCTCACCGCGATGTTCTCGCGGATGAGCTCGGTGATTCTTTGTTCGCCGAGGGGTTCGGTCGCCACGATGTACGTGCCGACCGGCATGATGCGCGCACGCAGCGTCGAGCTCAGCTTGCCCACATAAGCGTTGCAGCAGAGCGCGACGAAACTTGCGCGTACTTCGCCGGACTCGGTCGTCACGACGCACGGGTCGCCGTTCGTGAGCTTCGCGACGCGCGAATGCTCGAAGATCTGCACGCCTGCATCGCTCGCGGCTTTGGCGAGCCCGAGCGTGTAGTTCAGCGGATGCAGATGCCCGCTGCCGCTATCGAAAAGTCCGGCGCAATAGCGTTGCGTTTGCAGCAGTGCTTCGACCTCGGGTCGCTCGAGCAGCTTGACCTTCCGATATCCGATGCGCTCTGCCTGTTCGAGCTCTGAAATGAGCTCCTCGCGCTGCCGCGGCTTGATCGCCACGTGCATGGCGCCCCAATGCAGGTCGCAGTCGATCGCGTGCCGAGCGACGCGCTCGCGCAAGAGGTCGAGCCCTTCGACGGAGATCTCCCACAGCTTGCGCGCATCGTCCGGACCGACGATGGCTTCGAGTTTTTCCTGACCGCAGGCAAATCCGACGAGCGCCTGTCCGCCGCTACGTCCCGAGGCGCCCCAACCGATGCGCTCGGCTTCGAGCAGCACGACCTTGTAGCCCCGTTCGGCGAGGTGCAAGGCGGTCGAACAGCCGGCAATTCCGCCGCCGATGACGCAGACATCGGCACGGACGCTCCCGCGCAGGGCGGGATGCTTGGGGGCGGCATTGGCCGTCGCGACGTAGTACGACTGAGTGGTCATCGGGGGCGATCACGACAGGGCTGCGACTGTCCATCGGGCAATCCCTGTTTAATATTCAATAACGATTTCGACCGAACCGTTGGCGGCCAGAATAGCGGCGGCCGCTTCGGCATCGCAACAGTTTCGGGCTGATCGGAACGGCGCAACACGTTGTAAGCCCTGAATTTCGGCCCCCTCAGTAAACCTCCGGCGGGCGGGCGCATGGATTCTGTGCTTAAATGCCCCATCTCTTGAGCGTCGGCGGTTCCGCCGATCGTTAAAGATCTTAAACAAACATGCATCGCAAACCGCTCATCGGAGTTCCGGCGGACCGCCGTCTGCTCGGCCATCACTACTTCCACTGCGTCGGTGAGAAGTACATCGATGCCGTTGCCCAAGGTGCGGATGCGCACGTCGCGCTGATTCCGTCGGTCGGCGAACGGCTGAATCTCGACGAGGTGCTGACGTACTTCGACGGCATCCTGTTGACGGGCAGTCCTTCGAACGTCGAGCCGCACCATTACAACGGGCCGCCGAGCGCGCCCGGCACACTACACGATCCGCATCGAGATGCGACGACCTTGCCGCTGATCCCGCGGGTCGTGCGTGCAGGCATGCCGCTGCTCGCCATCTGCCGCGGCTTCCAAGAAATGAATGTCGCGTACGGCGGCACGCTGTGGCAGCGACTCCATGAGGTCGAGGGCTACCGCGACCACCGCGAGAATCCCCAAGCGCCCGTCGACGAACAGTACGGCCCCGCCCACGAAGTCGAGCTCACGCCGGGCGGTCTGCTCGAGCGTTTGGCCGGTACGCGCCGAATCATGGTGAATTCCCTGCACTCGCAAGGCGTGCAAACGCTCGGACGCGATCTCGAAGTCGAAGCGCGCTCGCCCGACGGCGTCATCGAGGCTTTTCGAGTGCGCAACGCTCCGTCGTTCGCGGTGGCGGTGCAGTGGCATCCCGAGTGGAAGTTCCAATCGAATCCGTTTTCGCGCGCATTGTTCGCCGCTTTCGGGGCGGCCGTTCACGAGCGCGCTGCGAGGCATCGCACATGAGCGTCATCCAACAATTCTTCAAAGAACACGGCATTTCCGAGGTCGAGGCCATCATCCCCGACATGGCGGGCGTGCCGCGCGGCAAGATCATGCCGGCGGAGAAATTCGCCGAAGAGGAGGGCATGCGGCTGCCCGAGAGCATCTTCCTGCAGACCGTCACGGGCGAATACCCGGATGACGAGCGAGCGATCAGTCCGTCCGAGATCGACATCGTCCTGAAAGCCGATCCGAACACGATTCGCGTCGTGCCGTGGGCGGCCGAGCCGACCGCCCAAGTGATCCACGATAGTTTCTATTCGGACGGTCGCCCGGTGACGATGGCGCCGCGCTACGTGCTGCAGCACGTGCTCGAGCTGTACGCGCAACACGGCTGGGAGCCGGTCGTCGCGCCTGAGCTCGAGTTCTATCTCGTCGAGCCGAACACCGACGCCGACTATCCGCTGCGTCCGCCGGTCGGACGGTCGGGTCGTCCCGAGATCGGCCGCCAGTCGTACTCGATCGCGGCCGTGAACGAGTTCGATCCCCTGTTCGACGACGTCTACGCGTTCTGCGAAGCGCAGGACATCGAGATCGACACGCTGATCCACGAGGACGGCGCGGCGCAGATGGAAATCAATCTGTTGCACGGGAATGCGCTGTCGCTCGCCGACCAAGTGTTCCTGTTCAAGCGGACGGCGCGCGAGGCGGCGCTGCGCCACAAGATGTATGCGACGTTCATGGCCAAGCCGATGGCGACCGAGCCGGGCAGCGCCATGCACATTCATCAGAGCGTCATCGATCGACAAACGGGCCAGAACATTTTCAGCGAGCAAGACGGACGCCCCTCGGCGCTGTTCTTCTCGTTCATTGCCGGGTTGCAGAAGTACCTGCCGGCCGCCATGGCTCTGTTCGCGCCGAACGTGAATTCGTATCGGCGCATCACGCGGCACCTGTCGGCACCGATCAATACGCAATGGGGCTACGACAATCGCACGGCCGGCTTGCGGGTCCCCGTATCGAGCCCGGCGGCGCGCCGGGTGGAGAACCGCATCGCAGGTGCCGATGCGAACCCTTACATCGCCATCGCGGCTTCGCTGGCCTGCGGTTACCTCGGGATGGTGGAGGGGCTCAAGCCGAGCGAGCCCATCACTGGCAGCGCGTACGACTTGCCGTTCGGGCTGCCCCGGAACATCGAAGAAGCGCTGCGGCTCCTGCGCGATTGCCGGCCGCTGATCGAGATCCTCGGCGAGCGCTTCGTGCTCGCTTACTCCGCGGTGAAGGAAAACGAATACGAGACCTTCCTGCAGGTGATCAGCTCTTGGGAGCGCGAGCACCTGTTGTTGAACGTATGAAGACCGGCTCGGCCGACCGCGGCCACGCGCACAAAATGAGTGCCGACTCGTGCGGGGTCGCACGCCGGCCGGGCAACACTTTGGACCTGTCCATGGATTCTCGTCGTTTCCGCTAATCGTCCCGCCCAGTTTCTTCCGCATCTCCGCTCGAGAACGCTCGCTGGAATGCGCTTGTAGCAGACCGATCCGGCTTCGAGCTGCACACAGCGAGCGCGTTCGGCGCATTCGACCCACTTGCTTCCACCCGCCGCCGAACCATGCGCTTTGCAGCGCTACCCAAGCCCATTCGCGTGCGTTACGCTGTTTCGCCGCGTCGATAGGCGATCGGCTGCATCCACTTCACTTTGGGGAGCGAGGCGAACCATGAACTTTAAATTGCGCGCCGTGATCGGCGGCACTGCGATCGTGTTGGGTCTCGGCGCGTGCGGCCAAAAGGACGAAGCCGCCACGGGAGCACAGGCACGAGAAGAAGAAAAGGTGCTCAACCTCTACATTTGGAACGACTATCTGGCCGAGGACACGATCTCGAACTTCGAGCAAGAGACCGGCATCAAGGTCATGGTCAGCAACTACGGTTCGAACGAAGAGCTCGACGCCAAGCTGGCCCCCGGCAATTCCGGTTACGACATCGTCGTGCCGTCCGCCTCGTTCTACGAGCGCCAGATCAAGGCCGGCTATTACCAGAAGCTCGACAAGTCGAAGCTGCCGAATCTGGTCAACATGGATCCTGAGATCCAGCAGCGTCTCGCCCTTCAGGATCCGAACAACGACTATGCCGTGCTCCACATGTGGGGTACGACCGGCATCGGCTACAACATCGAGAAAGTGAAAGCTGCGAACCCGCAGGCTCCGCTCGACAGCTGGCGCCTCGTGTTCGATCCGGAGATCGCCAAGAGCTTCCAGCGCTGCGGCATTGCCGTGCTCGATTCGGCCACCGAAATGTTCAGCATGGTGCTCGCCTATCTCGGCAAGGACCCGAACAGCCAGAACCCGGACGATTTGAATGCCGCGGCGGACGCCATGATGAAGATCCGCCCGTATCTCAAGTACATCGATACGCAGCGCATGATCACCGACTTGGCCAATGGCGAAATCTGCCTGGCCGTTGGGTATAGCGGCGACATCCTGCAGGCGCGCGACCGGGCCGAGGAGAACGAAACCGGCCAGCAGATCCAGTACGTCATCCCGAAGGAGGGATCGATCATCTGGTTCGACAGCTACCTGATCCCGAAAGATGCGCCGCATCCGAACAACGCGCACATCTTCATCAATTACATGCTGCGTCCCGAAGTGATCGCAGCCGTCAGCAACTTCACCAACTACGCGAACGGCAACGCCAAGGCGACCGAGCTGGTCGACGAGGAAGTGAGAAACGATCCGGGCGTGTATCCGCCGCCTGAAGTGCGCGCGAAGCTGGCGCCGGACCTGACGGACTCGGAGGAGACCACTCGCATCATGACGCGTCTGTGGACGCGGTTCATGACCGGTCAGTAACGCCTCAGATGGCCTCGCCTGTGCAGGAGCGTAAGGCGCCGTGGTTGGATCCCGACGCGGCGCCTTACATCCGTATCGAAGGTATCTCGAAGAAGTTCGGCGATTTCGTCGCTGTCGCCGACGTCACTCTGAATATTTATCGCGGCGAGATCTTCTGTTTGCTCGGCGGTTCGGGCTGCGGCAAGACGACGCTGCTGCGCATGCTCGCCGGATTCGAGCAGCCGACCGCGGGCAAGATCTTCATCGACGGTGTGGACATGTCCAACGTCCCGCCGTACGAGCGCCCGGTCAACATGATGTTCCAGTCGTATGCGCTGTTTCCGCATATGACGGTCGAGCAGAACGTGGCCTTCGGTTTGAAGCAGGAAGGATTGCCGAAGGCCGAGATCGCCACACGCGTCGCCGAGATGCTCTCCATCGTCAAGCTCGAGCAGTTCTCGAAGCGCAAGCCGCACCAGCTCTCCGGCGGTCAGCGTCAACGCGTCGCGCTCGCTCGAGCTTTGGTGAAGCGTCCGAAGGTATTGTTGCTCGATGAGCCGCTCGCAGCGCTCGACAAAAAGCTGCGCGAGCACACGCAGTTCGAGCTCGTGAACATTCAGGAGCGGCTGGGCGTGACGTTCATCGTCGTTACGCACGATCAGGAGGAGGCGATGACGCTCGCCTCGCGCATCGGCGTCATGAATCAAGGGCGCATCGTGCAGGTGGGCACGCCGCACGACATTTACGAATTCCCGAACACGCGTTTCGTGGCCGAGTTCATCGGCAACGTGAACATGTTCGAGGGCGTCATCCTCGAAGACGAGCCGGATCACGTGTTGATCGAATGTCGCGAGCTCGGCGGCAACATCTATGTCGGGCACGGCGTGAGCACGGCGCCTGAGGCGATCGTCTGGACGGCCGTGCGCCCCGAGAAGATGGTATTGAGTCGCACCGAGCCCGAGGATCCGAACAACCGCGCCACGGGCGTCATCAAAGAGATCGCCTATATGGGCGATCTGTCGGTTTATCTGGTGCAGCTCGATTCCGGCAAGATCGTGCGCGTGACGCAGCCGAATATCTATCGGCATGCCGAAGATCAACTCACCTGGGACGAGCGCGTCTGGGTGTCTTGGCATCACACGGCCAACGTCGTCGTCACCGAATAGACATGGCGCCTACCAATCCCGGTTACGTCTCGCTCGGGGAACGGCTGGTTCTCTGGATGGATCAGCTGTGGACCAACGTCCAGGGGTCGGGCCCTTATCGTTGGTCGGCCGGCATGCTGCGTCGTGTCGGGCTGCGCGGCCACCGGCTGGTCATCGCCGTGCCGTGGCTGTGGCTGGTGCTGTTCTTTCTGATCCCGTTCATCATCGTCCTGAAGATCAGTTTTGCCGAGACGCGCTGGCTCGGTACGCCGCCGTACGGGCCGCTGTTCGACTGGGTGGAAACGCAGCTGCACATCCGCTTGAACCTCGCGAACTACTTGTTCCTGATTCGCGATGCGCTGTACGTCAAGGCATTCCTGAGCTCGATCAAGGTCGCGGCGGTTTCGACCGTGATCTGTTTGTTGATCGGTTACCCGATGGCTTACGCCATCGCGCGCGCCGACTTGCGTTGGCGCAATTTGCTGCTGCTGCTCGTCATCCTGCCGTTCTGGACCTCGTTCCTGCTGCGCGTGTACGCCTGGATGGGGCTGCTCGGCAGCAACGGGCCGATCAATCAGCTCTTGATGGCGCTCGGACTCATCGACGAGCCGCTCCGAATGCTGAACACGGATTTCGCGATGTACATCGGCATCGTCTATTCGTACCTGCCGTTCATGATCCTGCCGTTGTATTCGAACCTCGAGAAACACGACATCACCTTGCTCGAGGCGGCGGTCGATCTCGGCTGCAAGCCGTTCAAGGCCTTCCTGAGCATCACGCTGCCTCTGTCGAAGCCCGGCATCATTGCCGGATCCATGCTCGTTTTCATTCCGGCGGTGGGCGAATTCGTGATCCCGCGGCTGCTCGGCGGAACCGATTCCTTGATGATCGGCCGCGTGCTCTGGGATGAATTCTTCTTGAACCGCAATTGGCCCGTTGCGAGCGCGGTGGCCATCGTGCTGTTGATCGTCCTGGTCATCCCGATCGGCATCTTCCAGCACTATCAGATGAAGGAAGCCGAAGGGGAGGAGCGGCAATGAAGAACCGCTCGCTCTTCCTGCTGAGCGCATTGGTGTTCGGGTTTGCGTTCCTGTACATCCCCATCCTGTCGATGATCGTCTACTCGTTCAACGAGTCGCGGCTCGTGACCGTGTGGGGCGGATTCTCGGTCAAGTGGTACGGCGAGTTGTTGCAGAACCGGCAGCTATTGCAATCGGCATGGTTGAGCTTCCGGATCGCGGCGGTCACGGCGACGGGCGCCGTGATCATCGGCACGCTGGCCGGTTTCGTGCTCGCGCGCTTCAAACAGTTCCGCACGCGTACGATGTTCGCCGGCATGGTCACGGCGCCGCTCGTCATGCCCGAAGTGATCACCGGCTTGTCGCTGCTGCTCTTGTTCGTCGCGCTTGCGCCGCTGCCGTTCGTGCCGGATACGCGCGGGTTCAGCACGATTACGATCGCCCACATCACGCTGACGTTGTCCTATGTCACCGTCATCGTGCGTTCGCGGCTTGCGTCGATGGATGAGTCACTCGAGGAGGCGGCGATGGATCTGGGCGCGCGACCCGTGACCGTGTTCTTGAAGATCACGCTGCCCATCATTGCGCCGGCGATGATTTCGGGCTGGCTGCTGGCCTTTACCTTGTCGCTCGACGATCTCGTCATCGCAAGTTTCACCGCGGGACCGTCGACGAATACGCTGCCGATGATGATCTTCTCGACCGTGCGCCGGGGCATCACGCCGCAGATCAATGCGCTCGCCACGATCATGGTCGGCATCGTCACAGTGTTCGTCATTGTGGCCGGCATCCTCATGGCGCGGCAGGAACGTCGACGCCAGTTGGACATGCGGCTGGCGGAGGCGGCGGCTGCCGCACCGAGAGGGTGATCGAGCTCACTTCCAAACTACCCCACGTCGGCACGACCATTTTCACGGTCATGTCGAGCCTGGCGGAGGAGGTCGGCGCCATCAATCTGGCGCAGGGGTTCCCGGATTACGATCCGCCCGAGCGGCTGAAACAGCTCGTCGAGAAACACATTCGCGCCGGACGCAATCAATACGCGCACATGGCTGGCGTTGCCGAGCTGCGCGAGGCGATCGCCGAAAAGCTGCAGCGCAGCTACGGACGAGCGTTCGACCCCGATTCGGAAGTGACGATCACGCTCGGCGCAACGGAAGCCATCTTTTCAGCCATCTTGGCCCTGGTGCATCCGGGCGATGAAGTCATCCTGCTGGATCCTTCCTACGATTCGTACGCACCGGCCGTCGTGCTCGCCGGCGGCCGTCCTGTGCATTTGCCGTTGCAACCGCCGGCATTCAAGGTCGATTGGGAAGCGGTGCGCGCCGCAGTGACGCCGCGGCTGCGCATGATCGTGATCAACACCCCGCACAATCCGACCGGATCGATCGTCGAACCGGCCGAGCTCGATCGGCTGGCCGACATTCTCGATGGCACGAATGCCTTCGTGCTCGCCGACGAGGTGTACGAGCACATGGTCTTCGACGGCGTCGAGCACGCGAGCATTTTGCGAAATGCGCGCTTGTTCGAGCGCGGCATGGCGGTGTTTTCTTTCGGCAAGTCGATGCACGCGACCGGCTGGCGTATCGGTTATGCGGTCGCGCCTGCGGGGATCACGCGCGAACTCCGGCGCGTCCATCAATTCAATACGTTCAGCATCGCCGCGCCGCTGCAGTATGCGATCGCCGACTTTTTGCGGGAGGCGCCGGAGCACAACGACGGCTTGAGCGCGTTCTACCAGCGGAAGAGAGATCTGTTTCTCGACGCATTGCGCGGCTCGCGTTTCACCTGGACGCCGTCGCGGGGAACGTATTTTCAATTGCTGGATTACAGCGCCATTTCTTCTCTGCCCGACGTGGAGTTCGCCGAGACGCTTGCGCGGCGGTACGGCGTCGCCTCCATCCCGGTCTCGGTGTTCTATGCCGAGCCGCCAACCTTGTCGGTCGTAAGGTTCTGTTTCGCCAAGAACGATGCGACGCTCGAGCAGGCGGCCGAGCGTTTGCGGAAGCTGTAAGCCGCGACGGCTGCCAGCTTGACGCCGCGGCGCTTCGCGGCGAATGCTTGCGGTCCGTCGGCATCGTGACGAAGCCCCATGAAGCGTTCCACTCGACTGAATCATCCGCCAGCGGTCAAAGTGCCCGAGGACAACCGTCCGCTCGTCGCGCCGATCTATCAATCGGTCAAATTCACGTTCGACGACGTCGAGGAATCGCAACGGCACAACCGCGGCGAGCGCGAGGGTTTTGTCTATTCGCGCGTCGACAATCCGACGCTGCGCCAGCTCGAGCTCACGCTCGCCGAGCTGCAGCAGCGCGAAGCGTGCCTCGTGACTGCGTCCGGCGTTTCCGCCGTGCTCTTGCCTTTGCTCGCGCTGTGCAAACAAGGCGATCACATCGTCTGTTTCGCGGAGATGTATCAGCCGACGCGGTACACGGTTCGCAGGCTGCTCGGACGCTACGGCGTGCGGCACACGATGCTCTCGATCGAGAATACGGACGCGATCGAGCGCACGCTCGAATCGACGCCGACGCGGCTCGTCGTGTTCGAGAGTCCGTCGAACCCGATGTTGAAAGTTGCGGACATCGAGCGCATTACCGCGGCGGCCCGCAAGCACGGGGCGCTGACGGTGCTCGATAACACGTTCGCCGGCTTCCACAATCACGGCCAATTCGACATCGATATCTTCGTGCACAGCCTGACGAAGTACGCGTCCGGCCATGGCGACGTCATGGGCGGGGCCGTGATCGCCAGCAAGAAGCTCATCGCTGCAATGCGCGCAGATTTCGTGGTGACCGGCGCGACGCTGGATCCACACGCGGCCTTCTTGATTCAGCGTGGCTTGAAGACCTATGAATTACGCTACGAGCGGCAATGCGCGAATGCGCAGCGCATCGCGGAGTTTCTGGCCGCCCGGAAGGATGTGCAGGCCGTGCATTTCCCGTGGCTGCCGGTGCATCCGCAGCACGCGCTCGCCCGGAAACAGATGCACGATAGCGGGTCGATCGTCACGTTCGAGCTTGCTGGCGATCGCGAGCGCGCCAGGCGGTTCGCAAATGCGCTCGAGTTGTTTGCGATTTCCGCGAGCCTGGGTTCGACGGAATCGCTCGTTCAGCCAGGCGAGCTCATGCGGCCTCGCGATTTGAACGAGACGGAGCGCGCGTGGGCGGGCGTGGCGGATACGACGATCCGCTTGTCGATCGGTATCGAGGACGCGGATGACTTGATCGAAGACCTGACCCGGGCGCTCGAACGAAGCGCACAGGATTAGGTCGGTTGCGCTCGAAGGGCAGCGGAACTCCCGCTACGCGGCCGGCGTCAAGAAACTGCATCGAGAGATCGGAGAGAAAACCAGAGCGCTCATGCAACGCGTATTCATTGTCATCGGTGCTTTGTTCGTTCTCATCGGACTTGCCTGGCCATGGCTGTCGAAGCTGCCGCTCGGCCGGTTGCCAGGAGACATCGTCGTCGATCGTCCGGGATTCAAGTTCTTTTTCCCGATCACGACGATGATTCTGGTCAGTCTCGTGCTGTCGCTGCTGATGTGGCTGTTCAGGCGTTGACGGCTTACAAGCTGCTCAGAACGCGCACGCGATGGCGATGGTAGGGCAGCACTTCGAGCACATCGCCTTCCTGCAGCCGCCGCTGAATGTCCCGCCACCACTTGGCGGTCAACAGCTCGCCATGCACCCGTAGGAACACTTCCTTGAGGTGCGCATCGAAGCCGAGGAATTGAATGAATGTCTCGGGGAACACGTCGTTCTCGTTGACGTGGAACCAAGCTTCGGCGCGCATTTCGTCTTCTTCGAACTGTGCCTTCGGCATGTCCCTGAACCGGCAATCGGTGACCAGGCACAGCTCGTCGTAGTCGTAGAAGATGACGCGGCCGTGCCGGGTGACGCCGAAGTTCTTGAGCAAGAGATCGCCGGCAAAAATGTTGGTCACGGCCAGATCGCGAATACACTGACCGTAATCGATCACCGCGCGTTCGGCTTCCTCGCGCGTCGCGTTGCGGATGTACAGATTGAGGGGCGTCAAGCGCCGCTCGATGTACAGGTGATCGATGATGATCTCGTCGTCCTCGAAATGGACCGTGTTCGCCGCTTCGGTGCGGAGCTCTTCGAGCAGCGCCTCGGAGAAACGCTTCTTCGGGAACTTGAGCCGCTTGAATTCCTGCGCATCGACGAGCCGGCCCGCGCGGTCGTGCTTGAACACGAGCTCGTATTTCTGCAGCACTTCCTCGCGCAGCACGTTCTTGGGATACGCGAACCGGTCGCGGATGATCTTGAACACCACGTCGAAGGAGGGCAGCGTGAAACAGATCATCACGAGCCCCCGATCGCCCGGCGCGTGCACGAAATGATCGTCGCTTTGCTGCAGATGCCGGAACAGCTCGCGGTATCGCTCCGTCTTGCCTTGCTTGGCGCGACCGAGCACTGTGTACAGCTCGCTGACGGGCTTGCGCGGCAGGATCGATTTCAAGAAGACGACGGCTTGGCCGACATGCGGCAAGTCGGCATGGAAATACGAGCGCGTGAAGCTGAACAGAATGCTCACGCTGCTCTCGTCCATCATGACCGCGTCGATGACGACGCCGCTCTCAGAGTTCTTCAGCGCGATCACGAACGGCCGCATCCAGTTCTTGCCGGAAATGCGCCCGATGACGTAGGCGCGCGTCATCTGGAAGAACACCGTGCGGATGAATTCGACCTGCTCGACTTGCAGCGGCTGCTTCGACGAATCGGCGTACTCCTCGCAAAGCGCGCGAACCTCGTTCGTGATGATGCGTACGCTGCGATCGAAATCGACGTACGGCGTGCGGAATCGGAAGTCCGCGAGCACTTCCTCGAACAACAGCTCGAGCGAGCCGCGGTTCACGTACACGTTGGTGTCGATCGGCGTCTTGATCGAGCTGATCGGGTCCAGGTCGAGCGCGATGAACTCGACCGCAGGATCGACGCCAACCGTGCCGAATGTTCGCCGCGTGACGGAGTTGAAGAAGGTCTTGTCGAATTCCTGATCGGGAAGCGAGGAAATCAACTCGGCAAACCGCCGTTTGATGCTGCTCCACACGGCCCGCTCATGGACGTCCTCGCCGAGCTTGTCGCGCATTTGCGCGACGGCGCGGTTCACGCTGTGGTCGTACAGCTCGATGCGCTCGACGGCGTCGCGAAGACTTCCCCGCCAATCCCGGGATTCGAACCGCTGCGGCGCCCGGCGGGTGATCGCGCGAAACTCTGTGTTGTATTGCTCGAACGCCTTGACGAGCGTGACGGCGCAATCTTCCACGAGCGCATCCCGAGACGCGCTGGTCGAGGCTGTGGGCTGGAGGCTGGAGGGTGGAGGCGGGAGGGTCATATGCATAGCCTAGCCGAACTTTAAGGGCGCTGGGCACTGGTCAGAAATGCGCGCGGCGCGCGTTGGAAGAATCGAGAATTGGAATTCAGTCATTGGTGCGGCGAGCGCCGATGCGGGCGACGGCCTCATCGTCCGAGCGGAGAATTGAGAATTGGCTAAAGGGCTACGGGGTACGGTCAAACTGTGCGGTGCTCAAGTCCAGCGCCCAGCGCACAGAGCCCGAAAAAGAACGGGGCGCCGAAGCGCCCCGCATTTTTTCCTTCAGCCTACAGCCTACGGGCTTCAGCCTGGGAACCTGTGACTGGGTCACAGGTTCTTGATCAGCGCATCTCCGAACTCGCTGCACTTCACCTCTTTCGCGCCTTCCATGAGACGGGCGAAGTCGTAGGTCACGGTCTTCTGACCGATGGTCTTGTCCATGGCGGCGATGATCGCGTCGGCAGCCTCGGTCCAACCCATGTAACGCAGCATCATCTCGCCCGACAGAATCACCGAACCCGGATTCACCTTGTCGAGGTTTGCGTACTTCGGCGCGGTTCCGTGGGTCGCTTCGAACACGGCATGACCAGTCGCGTAGTTGATGTTGCCGCCCGGCGCAATGCCGATGCCGCCGACCTGGGCAGCGAGCGCGTCGGACAGATAGTCGCCGTTCAAGTTCATCGTGGCGATCACGTCGAACTCGTCGGGACGCGTCAACACCTGCTGCAGCGTGATGTCGGCAATCGCATCCTTGATGATGATCTTGCCGGCCTTCTTTGCTGCATCCTGCTCTTCGTTCGCAGCCTTTTCGCCCTTCTCGGCCTTCGTGCGCTCCCACTGTTCCCACGTGTAGACCTTGTCGCCGTACTCGCGCTCGGCGAGTGCATACGACCAGTTACGGAAGGCGCCTTCCGTGAACTTCATGATGTTGCCCTTGTGCACGATCGTCACGCTCTTGCGCTTGTTGGCGATCGCGTACTCGATGGCGGCGCGGAACAAACGCTCCGTGCCTTCTTGCGACACGGGCTTGATGCCGATGCCAGACGTGTTCGGAAAGCGAATCTTCGCGTAGTACTTCGGAAACGCCTGCTGGAAGAGCTCCAGGAACTTCTTGTTCTCCGGCGTGCCCGCTTCGAATTCGATGCCGGCGTAAATGTCTTCGGTATTTTCCCGGAAGATCACCATGTCGACCTTCTCGGGCGTTTTGACGGGCGAAGGCACGCCTTTGAACCAGCGGACAGGGCGTAGGCACACGTACAAGTCGAGGAGCTGTCGAAGCGCAACGTTCAACGAACGGATACCGCCGCCGACGGGCGTCGTCAGCGGACCCTTGATCGACACGAGGTAATCGCGGCAGGCCGCCACGGTCTCGTCGGGCAGCCAGGTGTTGAACAAATCGTTCGATTTCTGGCCCGCGTACACCTCCATCCATTGGATCTTGCGCTTGCCCTTGTAGGCCTTTTCTACCGCTGCATCCAAGACGCGGACGGAGGCGCGCCAGATGTCCGGGCCGGTGCCGTCACCCTCGATGAAGGGAATGATCGGGTTATCCGGAACGATGAGCTTTCCGTTCTGAATCGTGATTTTCTGGCCCTGGGGCGGGACATTGAGCTTGACCGCTGTCGACATCGACGACTCCGTACTGATCCGAAACAACCGGCAATTTTGGGGTGCGGAATGCTAACACAGGGCGGGGGAATCGATGGGGTTGCGAACGGTTCTTTGAGAGCCGTCGCACGCTGCGGAGCGCCAGTGCGCGAATGCGTCGAGCGAATGTGTCAAAAAAGGTGCATCAGAAGCCGACAGTGACCAGCACGCCGTTCGAGGTGTTTTCGAGCCGGAATGCCCAGCGATAGCGTTCGCAAATGCGCCGCACGAGATAAAGCCCCATGCCGTGGCCCCTCGGATGCGTCGTGAAACGCTTCGTTGTGGCATTTAGAGGCTCTTCCGGCAGCGCTCCGGCGTTCGAGACGGTCAGCTCGCGGCCTTGCAAGCGGCAGATCACCTCGTCGCCCGTACCGTGCTGGAGCGCGTTACGGACGAGATTTCCGATAACCATGGCGACCATGCTTTCCGGAGCCGCAACGCGTAGGGCTTCTTCTTCCGGAATTTGCAAGCCGATCCGTTTCGTCGGCTGCACGTGGTGCTGATCCTCGACGGTCTTGACGAGCACGGAGGCGACGTCGCATTCGGCGCTGTGCGCGCTCGCCGGCGAATCCTCGCGCGACAACGTGAGCAGCGCGTCGGTGAACTCGGACATTTCCCTAACGGCGCGTTGTATACGGGCCAGTGCCTTGGCGGCGCCGGGCTGCCCTGCAGTTTGCGATTCCAAAATTTCAACGGCGCCGCGAATCACAGCAAGCGGCGTGCGCAGCTCGTGGCTTGCCGTTGCCGTGAACGATTGCTCGCGCTCGACGAATCCGTCCAACCGCTCCATGAACGTGTCGATCGAACGTGCGATCGGTTCGAGCTCGTTGCCGGCGAACTGCGCGGCGATGCGAACGTACCGTTCGCCCGGATCGATCTGCGTGAGCCGGTCCGCAAGCGCGTTAATCGGTTCGACCAGGCGCCGCGAGATACCGAAAGCTGCAAATCCTGCCAGCCCCACGATGGTCACGACGCCGAACGCGAGCACGGCGATCGCGATGCGTTCCTGCCGCACGTAGGTCGTCACGTCGTACGTGATGTACAGGCGGCCGAAATCGCCGTCGCGCACGAGCACATCGAGCAAGCGACCTTGCGAGCGGACGCGATGCATCGTGCCCGGCTTGAGCACGGCGATGTGACGCGGCAGCTCCGCCAGATCGCTCGATCGGTAGATGCGCAAACGCGCCGAGCGCAACGGCTCGGCGCCGCGGTCCACACGCATACGCTGCTCGAAGTGCGTCAACTCTTCGGAGAGCAGGTCGAACGTGAGATTGCGTTTCAGTCGCTCGTCGGCTTGATACGCCCAGGCGCCGAGCACGATGCCCGCAAGTGCGACGAGGGCCAGCATCGTTCCTGCGATCCGCGTGCGCAGGCTCAGCTGCGCGTACCACGCTTGCAGGTTACGAACGAGACGGGTCCACCGCGATGCGATAGCCGATGCCATGGACGGTGTGCAGGAGCTTGACTGGGAAATTTTTGTCGATTGCCGCGCGCAACGCGTGCATGTGGGCACGCAGGAAATCGCCTTGCGGCGGATTGTCGCCCCAAAGCTCTTTCTCGAGCTCGGCGCGCGTGACGACGCGGTTCGCGTTCTGCATCAGCATCACGAGGATGCGGCGCGTCGTCGGATTGAGCTTGATCGGCGTACCGCCGCGCTCGGCTTCGAGCGTATCGAGATCGAACTTCAAGTCGCCGACGGTGAGCGTACGCCGCATCTCCTGCGGTTGTGCGCGTCGCAACAAGGCTTTCAGGCGCACGTGCAGCTCGGCAAGCGAAAACGGCTTGACCAGATAGTCGTCCGCACCGGCTTCGAAACCTTCGAGCTTGTCTGCGATGAGATCCTTGGCAGTCAGCATCAGGATCGGGATGCGTTCGCCGATCGTCTGCCGCAGTTGCCGACAAACGGCAATGCCGTCGATACCGGGCAACATGAGGTCCAGCACGATCGCGTCGTAGGTCTCGCGCTCGGCCATCGCAAGACCGGATTCCCCATCGACTGCGTGCGCAACCGTATCGCCCTGTGCCTCGAAGTACTCGGCAATGTTCGCAGCGATGTCGTGATGGTCCTCGATCAGGAGCAGTCTCATGGAATCTATTGTACGCGCCGGGTCTCCGCGGCGATCCACTTGGGATTGACGCGGACTCCGTCCGGCCATAGCGTCCGGCATGAGGCACTTTCGAGCGGGCCCATGGAGCGCATTTGCACCCAGCGCCTCGTGCTTCGCCGACCGGTCATGGCGGACGCCGAGGCGATTTTCATCCGCTACGCAAGCGATCGGGAGGTCACACGTTATTTGGCGTGGCCGAGGCATCGGTCGGTCGAGGACACGCGCGAATTCCTCGAATTCAGCGATGCCTGTTGGGAGCAGTGGGGCACAGGACCGTACTTGATCGAGCTCCGCTCGACCGGTCGCTTGCTCGGTAGTACGGGAATCGCGCTCGAAAACGCGCGGTTTGCGACGACCGGATACGTCCTGGCACGAGACGCGTGGGGACAGGGCTATGCCACTGAGGCGCTCCAAGCCATGGTCGCGCTTGCAGCGCAGCGCGGAATCCAGCGTCTCGATGCGCAGGTTCACGTCGCGAACGCGGCGTCGATACGTGTGCTGGAGAAATGCGCCTTCGTTGCGACGGGACAGCCTCCACACTCGTTGACATTTCCAAATCTCGAACCCGGCGCTTCGCAAGAAGCGATTTCGTATACGCGGGCCATCCTCTAACATCCGCGCGCAGTTCGTTGTTGCCGGTTTACGCTCATGGGCCGCATCGCAACGAAATGCGAAACCGGCACCATTCGTGTGCAGGCGCGTGTTGGCACAGGCGGCAAAAGGGGGTCGAGCGTGACCGTCATCGAAACCGAGCGTCTGTTGTTGCGCCGTTTCACGCTCGACGACGCGGCTTTCGTACTCGAGCTCGTCAACGAGCCGGCATGGATCCGCTACATCGGCGACAGGAAGATCAGAACGCTGGACGATGCTCGCGCCTATTTGCAAAACGGACCGCTCGATATGTACGAGCGTCTCGGCTTCGGGTTGTATTTGGTAGCGCGCAAGCAAGATGAGGCGGCCATCGGAACGTGCGGGCTCGTGAAGCGGGATACGCTCGAATTCGCGGATATCGGCTTTGCTCTCTTGGAGCGCTACACGGGACAGGGTTATGCGATGGAAGCGGCAGCCGCGACACTCGTACATGCACGAGCGCTCGGCCTGCAACGCTTGCTTGCGATCACGACTCGCGACAACCGAGCCTCGCAGAAGTTGCTCGGCAAATTGGGGATGCGGTTAGAGCGCGAAATCGAGATCGCGGGCGATCCGGAAAGGCTCTGCCTGTTCTCAATGGATCTATCTCGAGAGGGCTGACGTGACGCTCGGGGAAGCTGAACTCGCAGTTCGCAGGTTGATCGCGCGATTCGCGAACAGCCTCGACGCGAAGGCATGGGATGAGCTCGGCGAATGCTTGGCGGCGGCCGTGTACGTCGATTTTTCGGAACCGCAGGGCCGACTCCCCGAGGAGGTATCGCGCCGCGAATTCATCGACGCACGGCGCACTGCGCTCGAGCACGTGCAGACGCAGCACCTGACGGGCAATGTCGAGATCTACATCAACGGCACGAGCGCAACCGCGCGGCTCTCCGCCATGATTCTTCGGCGCCGCGAGGGTGAGCCGACCTCAAAGACCCATTGCCAATTTCTGCTCGGTTTCGAATGTCGGGAGCAAAGCTGGGCAATCTGCTCGATCGTGCAGCGGGTGCTGTGGAGCGATCCGGCCGGCAGCGCCGAGCACAGCGAAAACGCCTGATACTCGGCGCGAAGTTGTTGGCGCGACGAAGGCTGCACCCTGTACGATCGTTGCGATGACGCGTCTTCTCGAAACCACACCCGCCGCCGACGGGTTTCGTATGCCCGGCGAGTTCGAGCCGCATGCGGGCTGCTGGATGCTGTGGCCTGAGCGGCCGAGCAATTGGCGGTTGGGCGGCAAACCCGCACAAGCCGCGTTCGCAGCCGTCGCCACCGCGATCGCGACCAGCGAACGTGTGACGGTCGGCGTATCCGCGCAACAGTTCGTGCACGCGCGTTCGATGCTTCCCGATGCCGTGCGCGTCGTCGAGCTGTCGAGCGACGATGCCTGGATGCGCGATGTCGGTCCGACGTTCGTGAAGAACGAGGACGGTGTCGTGCGCGGCGTCGATTGGCAGTTCAATGCGTGGGGCGGCTTGAACGGCGGGCTGTACTTTCCCTGGGACCGGGACGATCTCGTTGCCCGCAAGGTTTGCGAGATCGAAAGCTGCGATCGCTATCGTGCGCCGTTCGTCATGGAAGGCGGCGCAATTCACGTCGACGGCCAGGGCACGTTGCTCACGACGGAACAATGCTTGCTGAATCCGAACCGCAATCCCGGGCTCGACAAGGGTCAGCTCGAAATGCTCTTGCACGAGTATCTCGGCGTGACGAGCGTGATCTGGCTCGGCGAGGGTGTCGTCAACGACGAGACGAGCGGGCACATCGACAATTTGTGCTGCTTCGCGCGGCCGGGGGAAGTGATCCTGACGTGGACCGATAACAAACGCGATCCGCAATATCGCGTCTCGCGCGATGCCTACGAGCGGCTGATGGAAGCGCGCGATGCACGCGGGCGCCGCTTGACGATCCACAAGCTGATCCATCCCGGCCCGCTGTATCGAACCAAGGAAGAGGCCGAGCACATCGATGCGGAGGAACATGCCCAGCCGAGGCTGGCCGGGGAGCGGCTCGCGGCGTCGTACGTGAATTTCTATATCGGCAATTCGACGATCGTCATGCCGTTGCTCGATCCGAAGCGCGACAAGGAGGCGGCGCGTCAGCTCCGCAGGATCTTCCCGGAGCGTCGGCTGATCGGCGTACGGTCTCGGGAGATTCTGCTCGGCGGCGGCAATATCCATTGCATCACGCAGCAGGTGCCCGCTGGCAAGCGCGGGTGAGCGGATTCGTCCTGTTTCTCGTTTACTTGCCCAGCGTTCGCCGTAGAGCGAACACGAAAACGACATCGGCTGTCGAGTCGACGGCGATATCTTCCACGGCTGCGAACGAGAGATCCCAACCGTCCGCGAAGGCGTACGTGCCGCCGATGCTGAGCATCGTTGCATCGCCCAGAAATTCTTGATGACTGTCGAATACCGCCGTATGTGCGTCGAGTTGCAACGCGAGCGTGAGATTCCCGAACGCAGCGCCGAGTCCGACGAGCCCGGACGCAACCAAATTGCGCTGACGCTGTGACCAACGATCGCCGTCGCCCAGGTAGCTCGCGCCGGCTTGTGCGAATACGGTATATCGATCTGCGAACGACGATTCGAACGCAAGCGCTGCGCTCGCATCGATGCTGCCGCTGCCGGTGAGCCGATCGGAGTCACCCGTCGGCAGCTTGACGCTGAGCCACGCCGTCAACGGCGCAGCCGAAATTCGTTTCCCGAACCGGACTGTCATGTCTCCGAAGCCTTCGCGCGCAGAGCGCACGTCGAGCAGCGTTGTGCCGTCGTATCGATACGTGATCTGCAGCGCGTCCTGAGGGAGATACGGGCGCATTCCTTCGGACAACCCGAACGTGTCGTGCCACTCGTCGATGAAGTCGTCGAGAATGCCGCCGCGTGTGCGCCGGTACGGCAGCTCCGCCTGCACGAAGTAGCCGCGCGGCAGCGCGCGGCCGATCGAGAAGCGCAGCTCCTGCGTCTCGCCATCGACAATGAGTGTCTCGCGCGGGCCCGCTTGAACGATGGCGCTGCTGCTCCAGGCAAATTGCGCATCGAAGCGCCAACGCTCGTTCTCGTCCCACTGCGCAGGCAACGCCGGCGGCAGCTCGAAACCCGTCAAGAGCGGGTTTTGATCGCGGATTTGAAAGGGTGCGCCGCGTGCGGAATCGGGTGTCGACAGCAGGGCGAGCGTGGCGGCCGCGATGTGCAGCAGCGGCGTGCCCGCTGCACGAAGACTATGGGTTAGAACCACGCCGACACGAAGATCTGCAGGACGTTTGCGTCGAACTTATAGAGCGGTTCGGATCCCGCGGGCCGAAACGCCGGGTCCGCCTCGTCGAGCATCGAGTAACGGGCGTCGCGGAAATCTTCGTAATCGAAGGAAATGCGGTCGAAGAAGACGTTCGCCGATGCCTTCTTGAAGAATCCGGTACCGTCGCGCAGGAATTCGTAGCTCGCTCCGATGCGCAAGGTGTGGCTCTTGAACGTCGACAGCTCCTTGTCGCGCGCCATGAAATTCTGTTGATCCACCCGATCGAACAGATCTCTATAGAAATCCGCTGCGCCCTGATCGTAGAAGCGGTAGCTGACCTCGAAGATCCACGGCGTATTGCCGAGCGGATGCGTGTAGCCGATGTGGTACGTGTCGGCGCGGATGCCCCACGTATCGCTGAAGAAGCGGTAACCGCCTTGCAAAGCAGCGCGGTAGGACAGGTAGTACTTCGCGTTCAGAGCTACAGCGTTGCTCGTGCGCGTACGCGGATAGATCTCCGTCGCCAATGCGAACTTGCGATCGTCTTCCGGCCGAACGAACCTGTACGAGCGGTACGGATTGTTGAGGTAGCCCTCGTCGGTGATGACTTCGAGGCCGAGCGTTGCGATCAGGTTCTTGGTCAAGATCTGCGACACGCCCACGCGATAGCTCCAGCGCTCGATGTCTTGTTCGAATGTCGGGTCGACGATGCGCTGGCCCGTCGTCGTGTCGCGGGTCGTTCGCATGACGACATCCGCGCCCTTCGAGAAGCCCATGCTGATCGTCGTCAGATCGCCGAACAAATCCTGGCTGATGCCGAACGAAAACGTCTCCGCCTCATAGTCGTTTTCTTCGGAGCTGGTGTAGCTGAGGCTG
>ERZ777003.2112-NODE-2112-length-25025-cov-4.380697_pt1 | contig 25025 bp, 20 predicted proteins | sample MGYA00374956_ERZ777003 | MGnify/ENA primary metagenome ERZ777003 (study PRJEB29302, sample SAMN06268252) | bioreactor metagenome | isolation source: Joint BioEnergy Institute, California, USA | place: USA:Joint BioEnergy Institute, California, USA | collected... | reverse complement strand
TTGCTTCACACCCTTCTGCAGCTTTTGCCGTTTCATCGCGTCCGACACCGAAAGTTTGGCGAAGAGTTCCGGCGGAAACTTGGGAATCGGTTCGAACTCAACGGTTTTGCCCGTCGTGACGGCGTCGCCGATCTGGAAGTAACCGCTGTCAGCGACACCTACGATGTCACCCGCATATGCGACATCGATCGTTTCCCGCTCCTGCGCCACGAATTGCGTAGAGTGGGCAAGGCGGATTTCCCGCCCCAGTCGCGGATGGTTCACTTTCATGCCGCGCTCAAATTTCCCGGAGCAGATACGGATGAAAGCCACGCGATCCCGGTGCCGACGGTCCATGTTTGCCTGCATTTTGAAGACGAAGCCCGTAAACATCTTATCCAAAGGATGGACCTCTCCTCCCTTGACGGCTCTCGGTCCCGGCGGCGGCGCAAACTCCGTGAAAATATCGAGGAAGGTATCGACGCCGAAGTCCTGCTTCGCGCTGCCGAAAGTGACCGGGCTTACTTCGCCGGCGAGAAATTTTTCCTTCGAGAATTCACCGAGCGTTCCGTCGACGAGTTCAATTTCTTCGCGGACTTGCGCGAGAATATGCGGAGAGATGCGCTCCTCCCACTTCGGATCATCAAGCCCGCTGACGGGAATGATTTCAGTTTCCCTGCCCTCATGTTTCGGGTGATAGAGAAGCAGTTCCTTACGGACCCGATGATAAATGCCGTGGAAAAGACCGCCGAGGCCGATCGGCCACGTCATCGGATAGCAATTCATCTTGAGGGTCGATTCGATCTCGTCGAGCAGCTCAAGAGGAACCTTCCCTTCACGGTCGCACTTGTTGACAAAGGTGAAGACCGGAATCTGCCGGTAACGGCAGACTTCATAAAGTTTCTTCGTCCGCTCCTCAACACCCTTGGCGACGTCGATCAACATGACGGCCGAATCGGCGGCGACCAGAGTACGGTACGTGTCTTCCGAAAAGTCCTTGTGGCCGGGCGTATCGAGCAAGTTGATACGCGAGCCGTTGTAGTCAAACTGGATCACACTCGACGTGATCGAGATTCCGCGCTGTTGTTCAAGCGTCATCCAGTCCGACGTGGCAGCCTTCGTTCCGGCTTTACCTTTGACTTCGCCCGCCTCGTGGATCACCCCGCCGTGATAAATCAGCTTCTCGGTCAGCGTCGTTTTACCGGCGTCCGGGTGCGAGATGATGGCGAACGTGCGCCGGCGCATGACTTCGGCTTCAAATTGAGAGGATCGATTCTGTTCCGACATGGGCTTGCAATCTATCAAACGGCCCCACCCGCGGCAATGCGCATTTCATGTACCGAAAGGCGTTTGCCATTGATCTTTGCCGACCGGACACGCATCATCGAACTGATGACGGGCAAAACGCGACTTCAAATGCGGTCCTTAGCGGCCGCCGAGCGGCTGGCGGGCCGGCAAAAGCGGCTCGCTCGCCTTTCTTCGATTTACCGCAGCCGCCTAGAGCGAACGAGAAACCTGCGGATCGGACTGGCGGCGGTTTTTTTTCTCGTTCTGGTCTATTTCGCTTCCCAGCCCCGGTTGGTGTTCGAACTCCCCGTCATCGCGGCTTTTCTTGCCGTCTTCACCATTTTAGTTCTGCGCACGCGCCGAATCGAGTGCCATCTTCGCAATCTAGATGCGCTCAAAGCTTTTTTCGAGCGCCAAGAAAGACGTTGCCTCGGTCTGATTTCGGGACGAGGGTGGGAGTCGGCCGAAAAACAGATCCGTGAACAAGACGTTCCTGTCGCGCACGACCTCGATCTTTTTGGACCACATTCGCTTTGGAGCCTCCTTGATGAAACGCTCACCGACCAAGGCGAAGCACAACTCGCCTCTTGGATCACGGCGAGCCCGATGACGAACAAGGAGATTCACGCGCGACAGGAGTTGATCCGTAGCTTAAGAAGCGAATATTGGTTCTTTACGCGCTGGACGCTGCACGCGTCCCGCGCCGACTTCCGGCTTTCGAGTTCAGAGATTCTCCGTTTTCTGAAAACCCCGTTCGTCAAGCCCGAGTTTCCCTATCTCCTTCTTGCGAGCATTTTGACATGGTTCGTTTCATTTTCCTCCTTGGTTTTGAAAACGGCAGGCTGGAGTTCAATCCCCGTTATTCTCGTCTTTGTGTTTCCGGTCGTGAACCTCGCTGCCCTCTTTAAGGTCGGCTCTCCATTTTTAAAAGGCGTCGGACTATCCCATCACTTAAGCGAACTTGAACCGGTCTTTAAGGAACTCGAAAATCGAGCTTCGCGTATCGAGAAACTAAAACGGCTCGCGCCCGTCGTCGCCGCTTCCGGACCCTCGCGTGAGTCACGAAAGCTTGGTCGCGTCTTGGCTTTCATGAGTATCCAAGCCAATCCCTTGCTTCATATTTTCACCAGCATCTTGCTTCCGTGGTCGCTCGCCGCGACATATTTCTTGGAACGACGGCGCAAGAAAATAGCCTACACCTTCCCTCAATGCTTGAGCGAACTCGCCGAACTCGAAGCCCTGGGTTCTCTGGTCCTTTTTGACCGCTATCAAACGGATTCCTATCCGCAAATTCAGAGCCCGAGCTCACAGCCGCCGAAGCTCGTTTTTAGCGGTCTCTTCCATCCGCTCATCGACCGAAAGCGGGTGGTCGCAAACGACTTCAGTTTTCCTGCGGGAAAACGCTTAGGTTTGATCACAGGCTCCAACATGTCGGGCAAGTCGACCTTTTTGCGGACCATCGGTCTCAACCAAGTTCTCGCCAATATGGGAGCTCCGGTCTTCGCCGACTCCTTCTCAACCTATCCACTGGAAGTCGAAACCTGCATCGAAGTGAGTGATTCGCTCCGCGACGGTTTCTCGTATTTCTACGCCGAAGTGAGACGGCTCAAAGAACTCTTAAACCGCGTGAGCAGAAGGGGCACTCACGTTCTCTATCTCATCGACGAAATCTTCCGCGGAACCAACAATCGGGAACGCCAGATCGGAAGCCGGGCCCTCATTCGGGCTCTGGCCCACGAACCTGGCTCCGTGGGCTTTATTTCAACGCACGATTTGGAGTTGACGAATCTCGAAGAGAGTCACGATCAAGTCATGAATCTCCACTTCCGCGAAGACTTCTCCGCTGAGGGAGAAATGGTCTTCTCTTATAAACTCAGACTCGGCCCCTGCCCCACCACGAACGCCCTCAAAATCATGGCTCGCGAGGGGCTACCGATCGAGTAACGCTGCGCGCTAATGATTAAATCCTCTCCCTTCGTTTGACTCGTTAATGACCGGAAGCGTAAAAGGGGCGCATGGACTCATCAGCATATAAATATTCGATCGCCGCTTTCTATCATTTTGGCCCGGTTCCTAAAGACCAACTCAAAGACCTCTCAAAACGCCTGGAGGACCACGCGAAGAACGAAAACGTGCGTGGGTTGGTGATCTTGGCGACGGAAGGCGTGAACGGCACGATCAGCGCGGAATCGAAAGAGACGCTCGAAGCTTATTTGAATTTCATCTCCGAAACGCTTTCATTCCCGAAACTTGAGCCGAAATGGAGCGGAGCCGAAGCTTGGCCCTTCCGGAAATTCGCGGTTCGCATTCGTCCCGAAATCGTCACGCTCGGCAAGCCGGAAGTGCAACCGCTTCCTCCACACTCGCCCCGCCACCTTTCACCGGAAGAGTGGCACCGGATGATGGAGGAAGAAGATGTCATCGTTCTCGATACCCGCAACTGGTACGAAACGAAGATCGGTAAATTCGCGGGCGCCATCGACCCGAACATCGAGGAGTTCCGCGAATTCAGCGACTTCCTCGATAAGAGCGATCTTCCGAAAGACAAAAAGATCCTCATTTATTGCACGGGCGGAATCCGTTGCGAAAAGGCCATCGTCGAGATGGAGAACAAAGGGTTTACGAACGTCTACCAGCTCGACGGTGGTATTCTGAACTATCTGGCGAAGTTTCCTAACCAGAAATTCGAAGGTGAATGTTTTGTCTTCGACCATCGCGTCGCCGTCGACCAATATCTGAATCCGACGAAGCAGTACAAGATGTGCCCGCACTGCGGCCAGCCGGCCGATCAAAAGATCCAGTGCCGCCGCTGCGAGACGGAAGCTGTCGTTTGCATCGATTGCCTGGATAAAGAAGAAGCGCGGCACACGTGCTCTAAAAACTGCGCACACCACTATCGCTTGGCCCCGGGCAAAAAGGGTCGGCCCCAATTCCAGGGCTACCGTTCCCGAGCACTCAAGCAACTGCGGCAACAACGCGCTCAGCAAAACCCGTCGGCACGCTAGTCCCCTCCTGTTTTTCGGGGCCCTGCTTAAGGGCTTGAACTGCAACGCGTTACAAACTGGCTCACTTTAATGGTGATGTTCCTAAACAGTCGTGTTGACAGTTGTTTTTTGACCTTTTCCGGTCATCCCCACGATAGTGAGCCAGTTTGATTGCCATCGATTCGGGCATGAACTAACAATGCTCATTCATGGGCCGGCCCGAGAGCGCCGCTCATGGGCCATTCTGGAAAGAGGGGATCAATATGAGAAGTATCACTGTTCGCGGGCCCGAAGGCCGCTTGCTTCCAATTCTGGTTCCGCCCGTGGACGAGGTTGGCGCTCAGGAAAGAGCGGATTTCTTCACCAAGCGGAGCATCAAGAAAGAATCCAAGCTTCAGGCGCTTTATCTCGCCATCCGCATGTGCGATCTGACGACTCTCGAAGGCGCCGATACCCCTGGAAAGGTCCTGCAACTCTGCGCGAAGGCAAAGTCACCGGTTCCTCCAAGCCTGTTCGCCGCGTTCGCCGAAAAGAAAAAACTCGAACCGATTCCTTCCGTCGCTGCCGTCTGTGTTTATCCTTCGATGGTCAAAGTCGCCGCCGACGTCTTGCGCGGGACGGGCATCCATATCGCATCCGTGGCGACGGCTTTCCCTTCCGGCCAAGCCCCTCTTTCGACGAAACTCGATGACACCCGTTTTGCCGTCGAGCAAGGCGCCGACGAAATCGACATGGTGATCAATCGTGGCGCCTTTCTCAGCGGCCGTTACCAAGAGGTTTTCGACGAGATTCGCGCGGTCAAAGAGGCCTGTGGTCCCGCGCACTTGAAAGTCATTCTTGAAACAGGCGAACTCGGCTCACTTGATAAAATCCGCCTCGCTGCGGAGATTGCGATGGAGGCTGGCGCCGACTTCATCAAGACCTCGACCGGCAAGATCCAACCAGCCGCAACTCTTCCGGTGACTCTTGTTATGTTACAGTCGATCGCGGACTTTTACCGCCGCACCGGCAAGAAAATCGGTATGAAACCGGCGGGCGGAATCCGCACGGCCAAACAAGCCATTCAATATCTGTGCATGGTGAACGAAACCCTGGGACCGGAGTGGCTGACACCGGATCTATTCCGCTTCGGCGCCAGCGCCCTGCTAAACGATCTGCTCAAGCAGATCTTCAAAGAGGCGACCGGACGCTACTATTACGAAAAAGCGTTTTCTCTCGACTAACATTATTTTGCAAAGAGAGCTCACGATGCGAACGACCGATTTAACTCGAACGGGCACGCGACAAGGGAAAAACAATAAGCCGGCGGCGAAACCCATGCTCGTGAAACGGGCGAAAGCCGCCCTCAACATCGAAACGCCGACGCCTTCCGCGAGACCCGTCACTTTGAGTTTTGAATATGCACCGTCGCTTGAGAGTGCTGATATCGTTAAACTTAAACCGCGCTACGGGCTCTACATCGACGGCAAGATGGTTGAGCCTTCAAGCGGCCGCTATTTCCCGACCGTAAACCCGGCGACGGAGGCCGTTTTGACTGAAATCGCGGAGGCAACCGAAAAAGACGTCGACCGGGCCGTACAAGCGGCCCGCAAGGCCTACGAGAAAGTCTGGTCGAAACTCTCAGGTCGCGAGCGCGGCCGTTACCTTTTCCGGATCGCACGAATTATCCAAGAGCGCGCTCGCGAATTCGCGGTCCTTGAAACTCTCGATAACGGGAAACCGATCCGCGAGTCGCGCGATATCGACATTCCCCTCGTGGCGGCTCATTTCTTCTACCACGCGGGTTGGGCCGATAAGCTGCAAGACGCTTTTCCCGGCCGTGAAATCTCTTCTCTGGGCGTGGTCGGCCAAGTGATCCCGTGGAACTTCCCGCTTCTCATGGCAGCTTGGAAAATCGCGCCAGCTTTAGCATGCGGCAACACGGTCGTTTTGAAGCCGGCAGAAACAACTCCGCTCACAGCCCTCCTTTTGACGGAAGTCTTCGAGGAAGCGGGCCTTCCTCCGGGTGTTGTCAACATCGTGACCGGAGCCGGCGCAACTGGAGCCGCTCTCGTCAGCCACCCCGATGTCGATAAAGTCGCTTTTACGGGATCGACCGAAGTCGGAAAGGAGATTTTGGAAGCCACGGCGAAAACGAACAAGAAACTCACACTTGAACTCGGCGGAAAGTCCGCGCACATCGTTTTCGAAGACGCCGCACTCGATCAGGCCGTCGAAGGCGTCGTAAACGGCATCTACTTCAACCAGGGGCATGTGTGCTGCGCGGGCTCCCGCCTTCTGCTTGAAGAGTCGATCGCCGAGACGTTCATCGAAAAATTGAAAAAACGAATCGATAAAATCCGTGTCGGCAACCCCCTCGACAAAAACACGGATATCGGGGCGATCAATTCCAAACGCGAGTTTGAAAAGATCCAGCGTCTCGTCGCCCTCGGAAAAGAGGAAGGCGGAGAGTTTTATGAACCGGCGGGAACGGTTCTTCCGGCGAAAGGCTATTTCCATAAACCGTGCTTCTTCGCGAACGTGTCTTCCAGCTTCACTTTAAGCCGTATCGAAATCTTCGGTCCGGTTCTCACGATTTCAACTTTCCGAACCCCGCAAGAGGCGATCATGAAAGCCAACGATACGTCGTATGGACTCGCCGCCGGCATTTGGTCCGAAAAAGGCTCGAAGATCCAAAAAGTCGCATCGGCCTTGAAGGCTGGGGTCATTTGGGCGAACACGTATAACAAGTTCGATCCCTCGGCTCCGTTCGGCGGTTACTTCGAAAGCGGCTTCGGGCGCGAAGGCGGGCGCCACGGTCTCCTTCCCTACCTGGAGGAGAAATAATGGCGAGCCACCACCTTAAGGTTCCAAAGACGATTAAGCTCTTCATCGGCGGGGAATTTCCGCGCACGGAATCGGGCCGCAGTTTTCCCGTCGTCCGCCACGGGACCGACGCACACTTCGCTCACCTCTGCCGCGCCTCGCGCAAAGACTTCCGTAACGCCGTTGCAGCCGCCAAAGCGGCCCTCGCCTCGTGGGAGCGCCGTACGGCTTACAACCGCGCGCAGATTCTTTATCGAATGGCTGAAATGTGCGAGGGGAAACGTGACGAGTTCGCTGAAGTCTTATGTTACACACAAGGACTTTCAAACGACGCTGCTCAGAAAGCGGTCGACGCAGCGATCGATGCCTTCGTCTACTACGCCGGCTACGCCGATAAATACCAACAAGTGATCGGTAACTTGAACCCGGTGAGCGGACCGCACCTCTGCTTCACCGCCGCCGAGCCCGTAGGTGTCGTCGCCGCACTCTTTGATGAAAACTCCACTCTCGATGAAATCACCGCGGGCCTTTCCGCGATCATTTGTTCGGGCAATACGGTCGTGGCCCTTCTTCCCGGCGTCACGGGAACGCTGCTCGCGCCGCTTGCAGAAGTCTTCGCGACCTCGGATTTACCGAAGGGAGTCGTGAACCTGCTCACCGGTGACGTCTCGGAACTCGCACCTCAGTTCGGCAGCCATATGGAAGTTCAAGCCGTCAGCGTCCAAACAAAGAATGAAGCGCTCTTAGCTGAACTCAAAATCGCGGGTGCCGAAAACCTCAAGCGAGTGGCTCCTCCCATGCAGACGAACTTGGGTTTAAACAACATCCTTCAATTCGTCGAGTACAAGACCGTTTGGCATCCCGTCGGCTACTGAGGGCGGCCTTTTTGATCGAAGCGGCGGACGTCAACGCCCGCCGCGCGCAAAGCCTTCCGTAAGCCTTGAAGGTGCCGAAACGCCTCGGGCGAATCACCATGTATGCAAAGCGTTTCAGCTTCGACGTCGACCCAATCGCCCGAGACGCTTTGAACCCTGCCATCTCTCACAAGGCTCAAAGCTTGAGCGCAAGCTTCCTGAGGATCAGTGATGAGAGCGTCCGAGAAACTTCTGGACCGCAAGCGCCCGTCTTTTTCATACCGCCGGTCGACGAACGCCTCACCGATAAAACGCACGCCGCTTTGGGTGCACCAGTGCGCGAATTCCGAGCTGGCGAGCCCTACGATCGCAAGTTCTTGACCGCATTCTTTCGCGACTTCGATCAAGACGCTTGCGGTTTCGTGGTCGGTAGCCGCGACGTTGTAGAGCGCTCCATGCGGCTTCAGATGGGTGAGCCTCACCCCTGCGTCATTGCAGATTCTTTGAAGGCGACTGATCTGTTCGAGAATCGATCTCTTCAGCTCTTCAAAACCGATCGTTACCGGCTTGCGTCCGAAATTTTCACGGTCCGGATAACTCGGATGCGCACCGATGGCGAGATCGCGCTCCTTCGCCAGCCGCACGGCTTTTCGCATGGTCGCATCGTCGCCGGCATGTCCACCACAGGCGATATTGACGGTTGTCACAAGATCGTACAGGCGGGCTTCTCTGCCATCGGCAAGAAGCTCCGGAATCTCCCCCGCATCGAGATTGAGATCGATCGAACAACCCATTCACCGGCTCCCCTTTAGATGGGTAAAATCGCGTCGTCCAACTCGCGTCGACGCCGGCCCGCCAAATCCCACGCTTCATCGAGGCTCACTTCCCGAAAACGGATTCTCTGCCCCGGCCGCACCTGTCCCAAATGAAAGAGGTCGGCTGCGACCACCGTCGCGATTTTGGGATAGCCACCCGTCGTTTGTTGTTCGCAGTAAAGCACAAGCGCCTGCCCGCCGGAAGGAACTTGGATAGAGCCGGCCGCGACTCCTTCGGTGACGAGCTCCACGCCGCGACGAGAATCGGCCCACGGGAGTACAGGCCCATTGAGACGGATCCCACGACGGTCGGTCTCTGGCGTGACTTGAAACTCAGCCGTGAAAAAAGCCCGTCTGGCCTCCTCGGAAAACCAATGCCACTGTGGCCCTTTGGTTGCGCGGACCACCGAATGGGCGTCTTCTTGGAACCAACGCCGTACGCTCGAGCGTACACGACGGTAACCGCCGCGACGTTCGCCGGCGCGAAAAACGCGGACGGTGTCGCCCGAACGGAGTTCACGGCCGTCGAGTCCTCCCCAACGTCCGCCGACGAACGTCGAACGGCTGCCCATCAGTTTCGGAACATCGATTCCACCCTCGATCGCCAAATACGCACGTAATCCGCCTTCAAGCGCACCCATACTCAGGATTTGCCCAGCCCGAACCGGGTACGACGTCCACATCGACAACGGCTCACCGTCTAAACGAGGCGCGCAGTCGCTTCCGGTTACGGCGATCCACGTCTCGCGAAGAAAGCGAAACGACCCGCCCATCGCCGTCATTTCAATCGCGGCCGCGTGATCTTTATTCCCCACAAGACGGTTCGCCAAGACCAGCGAAACCGGATCCGCGGCCCCACCACTCGAAACACCGAAATGAGCCCAGCCGAACCGCCCCAAATCCTGAACGGTGGCGAATAATCCACCACTCATTACTTCGATCGTCGGCTCCCCCGGAGGCATCGTGATTTCTTCTCTCGCGGCAAGAGGTTCATCCGACTTACCTTTCCACCGGCTCGCCTCAACGAACCGCACACGGTCTCCGAGCTGCAAAACGCTCGGGCGTACTCGGTACGGATCAAAAAGTTTAAGCGTCGTACGGCCGATGATCTGCCACCCCCCGGGCGAATCGTCCGGATAGACGCCCGTCTGCCGTCCCGCGACCCCCACACTTCCCGCGGGAACACGCAAACGCGGCGAACTTAGGCGCGGGGCTATGAGCCGCGGATCTAAGCCCAAAAGATACGCGAAGCCCGGCGCAAACCCCAAAAACGCCACTTCGTACTCGCTTCCGGTATGGAGTTTGACGACCTCGTCTTCGGAAAGCCTCGTCATTTGTGCAAATGCCGTTAGATCGGGGCCCTCTTCTCCCCCGTACGAGACCGGAATTTCCACAACGCGCTCCGGTTCGGCCTCGATTCGATCATCGTTGATAGTCCGCGAAACAAGTTCTTGAATCTCTCGAAAGAGTTCATGCGGATTCGCGGTCGACGGGTCAAAATCAACGAGCAAACTTTCGTAAGCAGGGTGAAGATTGAGGATCGGAAGGTTTTCGTCCTCCAGCCTCTTACAGACGGCGCAAATATCCCGATGGACGCCATGCCGCGGTTGAAAGAAGATCAAAATCGCGTGATCGGAGACGAAGGTGATTTGAGCGTCCATGCTTTTAAAATAACACGGACGCGGGCAAAGATGAAATTTTCCGGCCGTTCTGGGCCGGAAACTCCTCAGATATCCCTGAATTGACGTTCCGAACGATCATTCAGATCCATCGGGTTTTCGTAAACGCCTTTGTGGAGCAAGTTATCACCGGAAGATTCATTTTGCTTCGTCGATTCCTCTTGGGAGTACGAAACGTTGTGTTGGAGATGTTGGTGCGCCGGCACGCTTAAGCAGCCGCGACCACTACAACGGGTCTCATCGTAGGCAAGAGCGCGACTCGCACTCAAAACGAGAACAGCCGCCAATAACGATTTCATGCCGAGTTTAAAATTCATCATCTTTTCCTCCCCTGCTCTCAGCAGAGTCATTGGCCGCGAAAACAAAAGATCCCGCGACCTGCATCCATCAGCGCGAATTTCATTCAAACACTATGCCGGCGCAGGAGCCCGATTTTCTCAATTAAACGCTCTTAAAACCGTCTTCCCACGCGGTTTTACGGCCAGACTGTCCATTCGTTTGACACTCGGATGGTCCGGGGCCTCTCGGGCGGGCTACCTCACTTTTAGGCCCATGACCCACATATTTCCTGTCCTCTGCGGGAACTCCATAGGAACGGTAAACTGTTGAAAGAGAGACGTCCGCCGCGTAAGCGAAAACGCAACCTCAAACTTCCCGTAATAAAGCAAACGCTGCGCGGCTTTACTGAATGAGAAGTTTTCCGGCTCGGAAAATCCGACGTGGCGGTACATGGCCCCGGCCATGACGGACGCTTGGCTGCCTGAGGCCTGTGAAAAAAACCAACGCCACCCGATGGAGCCCGCGCCACCCCAAACCAGCTCGTCGCGTTCAAGAAAGTCGAGCCTCGCATCGCGGCTTTCAGTCGTCCCTCTTCCCAAAAACAGTTGAAGATCGAAAGTGAGACCGTTACGACGGCGACGGAGTAAAGTCCATTCGTTTCCTATCACAATGGTCTGAAATGACGAGGCCGTCTCAAATTCGCTATGGTCGGTCAGTCGTTCAACACCGTTTGCTTCATGCCACGACGACCAACCAACCTGCCAGCCGTTCATCCATCGCGCAGCCGGCCTCGAGCGGACAGCTTGGCGGCCTTTCGACGTTCGTTTCGCCTGAGCGCGCGTGCGATCCGTCTTTTTGCGGGAGACAGACGTGGCCGCCCGTGACGGCTTGCCTTTTTCAGCAGCGTAAACGGGTTTCGCAAAAAGGAGTGCGAAGGTCGCGACCGCGGTCACAATGAGAGATGCAACTGTCCTTGCGCAAGCCATTGATCCTCACTCACGCGATCTTTCTCGTCAGCCCGCACCTGTATCGCCTGCGCGCGAAGTTCAATCCTTTGCATCGGAAAATACAAAAACCCGAATCCCCACCGCGTCCGAAGCGGCGATGAATCCCTGAACTCGGCTTTGTCAAATTGGACGATTGATTGGAAGGCGAGCCCCCGTGTGAGCAGATAGTGGGCCTCAAAATAATTGTACGCGCCGAACATCCGGTTGAACCCTTCGATTTCAATATCCTTGAAACCGAATTCGCTCAAAAGTGCGTGCCCGCCTTCTTTCCCGTAACGTACGAGCAACGCGTAATTCGTGAGAGTTTCACGTTTCGTCGACTCGTGTTTCGCCGAAACACCGAAAACCAGCCGTTCATTCCACGAATATTCGTACAAAACAGCCCCTCCGACGGCCCTATCCAGCTCTTCCGCATGAGCGTTTCCAAAGTACGGCTGAACAAAAAGGTCGTGGTTATCACTATGACGGTACAAGAGGATCGCATGCGTCTGGTCGTTTTGTCCAAGCTTGATCGGCGCACGGTTGACCGCGGTGTGGTCGGGCTGTTTAATGCCGAACGCCTTGTCCATAAGTCCAACGAAAAGCCAATAAACGTCGTTGATTCTCCAGCGCACGAAATATTCGCGTAACATCATCTCGCTTTCGCCCAACGGACGGTTCGGCGCGGCCAACTCCGGTTTTCCGACGTAGGAAAACGTCGCGACCAGACCGAGACTTTCTTCTTCCGTCAGGAACGTGGCCAAATTGAAATCGTTCTGCATGCTGTAATCGCGAACGACCGAGCCATCACGGCCGGGGTTTGTTTGATTCAAAAGCCGCCGATACTTAATCCCAGGCTTCAGCCAGTACGGACTTGAAAAGCAGCCGAGGAAGTGCGAGCACTCGCCGAGCCTTTCGTCATCAGTGTTCGGCATCCAAAACGGGCGCGCGGCGATCTCCGCGCCAAAAAGCGCGCGACCGTAATCATTGAGTTGCCCGCCACCGGTTGCGTTATAATGACAGGTTAAACAGGACCGGTAACCGTAACCTATGAACTCAGGATAGGCGCCGGCCGTATTCCATCCCAGGGCGATTCCAAATAAGAGAACCAATCGCCATCGCTTCACTTTTACGACTATTCATGCTGATTAATAGCGAGTCAAGGCGTCTCAGCTCGGCTAATAATTTTTAACGACAGTTTCTTCGTCGGAACCGGCTTTCAGATAAAGTTCAACCCGCAGTCGATCGGTTTGGACTTGGGAGGAACAATCGAACTCGATGGTGCTCTCGCCCGGAGCGAGAGTTCCCGTTCGCGTCGGACAGACAATGTCTTCATCAGGCGTTGTAATCCGGACCCGGTACTCGATATGCTTGGCCGAATCGGTCGCATGCGCGGCAGCCCCGACGAACTTGAACTCGGAGAGTCCCTCGACCTGGCTCGCATCACGATACAGCAAGATTTCCGCGTAAAACTTAGGCGCCGCCTTGTACCGATAGTTGAAGAATGCGGCCTCATGATCGAGGAACCGCACGCGCTCGGGCTCGCCGCAAGCTTGGAAGGAGAGCGTGATCCCGGCCCCCACGGCGAGAACCGCGCCCAATATTGCACTTTTACGTTTCCACCACGCCTGTCCCATCTCTCCGCTCAAGGGTTACCCAAGTAACGCACGATCTTCGCGATATCTTCGTCCGAGAGTAGCTGAAGTTCCGTCGAGTTTTTCATCGAGCCTGTGCCAGGCAAGAGCCCCCGAATCGCCTGTTTAATCGCCGCCTCTGAACTTCCGCGCTTGGAAGCGGCGTCGTGACAACCGGCACAATACACCTGAAATAGCCGGCGCCCTTCTACGTATTTCTCGTCCCCACCCCCATCGTTCCCGGGAGCGACGACGACAAGATTGCTATCGTATTTTCGTACCGGGACTGGACCAAAATTAAGTTCGATCACCCTCTCTTTATTCGTAACCCGGAAGACGATTTGAACATCCGCTTCATCGGCGCATTTCAATAAAAACACCTTCGGGATGTATGGGTCTCTCATGACCCGGCAATCCTTACCGGACGAATCTTTCACAAAAGCCGAGAGTTCTCCCGAATTGACGGACTCCCCTCCAACCCGGAAGGGAATGAGGATACCGGGCTGGATCGAACGCGAATCATATAAAGGCGTGACCTCAAGTGAAGCCGCCGGAGCGTTCGCAGCCCAAAGAATCGTTAACAAAAGTAAAATCCCCTTCCACTTCCACTTCATAGCACTTGCCACTGAGGCGAAACACAAACAGTGTACAGCACTCCTCTCCAATCATCTATCTTAGCCGGCAGCGAGAACATCAACTGCAATGATTCAATCAACCCCTCGTCAGGGTCGGGCCCGTTGCGATAAAAAAGTTCGATCGCCGTCTTGATATTTTCGCGAGTCGGCTCCGGCACCGCGACATTGGCGATCTTCGCAAGCGCGTATTTCAGCGTCGTATTGTTGGTCACCAGGTCCGAACAAGCGCGCGCGATCAATGCCTGACGACTAACGGTTCCGTTCGGATTCACGCGAGCCTGCGTGCGATTGACCGAAGACATCGAACAAGCTTGCATGGAGTCGGCGCGCGAAAGCGTCCCGTTCGACTTCAATTCGCGGTGATCTTCATAAACCGAACAGGCACTTCCATGAGTCAAAGCGTCGCTGAAAACCTTCGCGGTATCGACCGAGCCGGCCTGCGGGCCGAAAACATCTTCAAAAAGTGACTTGAGATAATACCGGTCGACCAAAATAAGCTCAGCATTGGTCTCTTGTTTAGTCGGCATCGGAACATGAAGCTCTCCTTCCTGGAGCGCCTGCGAAAGCAGTTCAACGGAAAACGAACGCTCGATCGGAACGAATGCTTCGCCTGCACAGTTCTGAAAAAGGACGACGGCGCCGCCGAAAGCGAATAGGGTCACGAACAGCGCGATTCGAACCCGAGGATTACGCATTATTCTTCGCCTCCTTCTTCTTGAGCGTCCATCTTCCGCCCGACGGAGCCAGAAGAGCCCGACCGTTGGTGATCACTCGTTCCGCGTCGATTCCAAGCATCGATGTGATTGTGAGGGCCACATCGTTGACCTGAATCGGCCGGTTCATTCCACCCAAGTCAAAATTATCCGCGACCCCAAACGTCCCGACATAAGAATTCCCCGTCTCGGCTCGGCCATCGACCTTAATATTGCCGACGACGCCGCATTCTCCGATCATGCCGGAAATCAACGTCGTGTTGCCCGCCATATAACCGTGGTCGGAGCCCGCACCCGACGATTTGGGTGTACGATTGAACTCGGAAGAAATGTGAATAATCGTGCTATCGAAGAGCCCTTTCGATTTAAGCGACGCGACGAGTTCGGTCAAACAACCCAAGAATGCTCTGTAGAACAAAGTCGTAGCCAGAAGACTCACGCGACTGCCCATATAGTGTTGGTCATGGTTGGGGCTGAACAAGTTCGCCTCGCTTCCGTCGAGCGAAAGCGACGTTAACGCCGGGAACGCCAAAGTCATGTTTGACGTCACCCGACCGATCAAGAGTTCTGCGAGGGCGAAGTTTTCCGCCATGCGGGCGGATGTCGTTTTGCCCGGGACGAACATGTCGCGGATGTCTTTACCCGTCACCTTCGTGCCCGCCGTATCGCCGTTTCCATAAAGAAGACTTGTTGCATCCGTCGCCGTTTTCGACGCGGCTCCCGGAATCGCTCGATCGAAAAGGCCAGGCAATGTTCCTTTCTTCGGAAAGATAGCCTCTTCCATGATGCTCTTGTACTTCGCAAGCGTCGCATCCCACGCGCTTGCGACTGAGATGATGTTCTCGTCCATCAACTGGATCGCATTGTCGTACATCTTCGCCAAGGCGCCGGAATTCCCGCCTTGCGAAGCGAAACTTCGTTCGAAATGCTCCAACGCCTGAGCTTGCAGCCGGGTTTGAAGCGCGCTATGAGCCGCGCGATTGCCGCGGAATTCTTTAAAGGGATTCAGCAAAGCCTCGGCCGGATTCTTTTGCGAGTAACTGATCGAAGCGGCCCCGAGCCCTTTGTAAGACCGGAACACCTGTCCCGCCCAAGTGTTCAAATCGACGATGCCCGGGATCGGAAGGTTCGAATGGTCGGCAAGCTTGCCCGTCACGGAGATTCCGCCCACAACAGGCGCCACCTGACGGCCGTTCGAAATTCCGTGATTGTTGATCTCCATATCCATTCCACGGATGAAGATCGTGTTCGGAAGAAGCGTCGTGAAATCCTGACGGCTCAACCCCATTCCCCAGACAGGCGGAAGATGAACCGTCTGCCCTCCCACCTTAAAGGCGGCCGTCTTATAGACGACGTTACCGTTGGCATCGAAAGCGGTTCCAAACCCGCCCGCTATGAAGTTTTTCGAGGTCACACCCGTCGGCGTGAGAGGAAGATCGAAGTACCAACGTGGAGGCCCCCCCGGGAAAGACAGGTGGATGTAATTTGCGCTCGTCGCGCTCCCCGTCGTGACCGCCCACGCGCGGTTCACAAGTTGCTGGAGCAAGAAATCCGTGAGAAAAGGGGTTCCCACCGCGAATCCGAGTCCCCGCCCCAATTGCTTTAAAAATTCACGCCGAGCAATCGCTTTACTCATTGCAGTCTCTCCGCGAGATAGTTGCGAGTTTGAAACGGCTCAGACGCGATAATATCTCGAATCAAAGTCCGAACACTTTGCGTCGATTTCAGCTTTTGGCCGAGCGATACAACGAGGTCTTGATGATACTTATCCAGAGAAGCCTTCGCCGGTTCGGTTAAGTCGACGTTGATGCCGGTGAAAAACTGGTAGTAGCGTTTCGCCGCGCAAAGATAGAAATCGTTGCCGGAGGCGAAGTGATTGCCCAGGTCGGCAAGCGAGCTGAACGAAACATTCTTGACGATCTTGCGGGTGATGTTTTCGCGGTAATGAAGCTTACCAACGGGCTGCTGAAGCGCCCATTCGGACGAACCAGCCATCGGAGTCAATCTCATCATACCTTCGATCTCCAAACCGGCGTTGGGCGGATTCGCCTGCTGGGTCCGGAATATGACGAAGTTTCTCAGACCCGTCGCCAACCCATCGACCGTCGAATGACAACGCATGCAGGACTGTTGCGTTTGAAACGTGAAAGCAGATTTCAGGTCGACTTCCTGAACGACATCGCCGGCGTCTAGCGTCGGCAGCTGATGGCAAAGCAGATCCTCGAAGACTCGCGCCCCGATCCGACGGTTGATCTGAGCGTACGTATGGGGGACCACGTGTCGTCCCAAATTGGCGTTCGCCAACAGGAAGCTTTGCGAACCGAGGACACCCCCACCGAAGTGTTGGTTCACCGGAAACTTCGGCGCGATCGTCGCGAGCACCTTGTTAATATCGCCGCCCGGCCTGAAAGGGACGAAGTTCGGCAGATTGAACATCATCGCCTTCTTAACTCCGACCAACGCTCCGACTTCAACCGAAGCCGGAGCCCGGACCGTTTGATAATTATTGGTCCCGATCAAGAGACCAGGAAGCTGGCTGAAGTTGTTCTTCGATGAATTGTATTGGAAGCCGACGTATGAAATAACCGGCACCTTCTCTTTCGCGTACGGATATTCCGCCTTATAGGTCAGGATCGATTGAGCGTCCCAATCATTGATTTCCGCCGGATAGCTCAACTGATCACGTACACCTTGCAGTCCGTACGACAGAGTCAGCACGGACTTGATCGGCTCCGACGGCATAAACGCGGCGCGGGTGAAATACAGCGCCGGCTCTTCGTGGTCGATAACGAGATGGGTCAGCGTCGAACCGGGATAATTCTTCGATTGGAACCAACTTACATGGAGATCGTTGAAAGTCTTAACGACGCGTTTAGCTTCCGCGTTCGTACGATTCATCATGATGCCGTTTGAACCGAAGGCCGCCGAATCGAAGACCTCCATGCACGCGTCAACGGGCGACTTTTTCCCCTGCTCAACCGCTTTGTAACGGGCGCTGCCAACATCCGGAATCTGACGGGTCATGCGGATGTAACAACGCCGATAAACTTCGATCGGCTTCATGTCTCCAGCGGACGCCGTCGCCGTCAGAAACGAAATCATCACACACGCGAGTGTCGGCCAACCGAACTTTCGCACCTACGCCCTCCATCGCTAGAAACTTTTTCGGCTGGGAATTCGCCCAACTTAAGACCGGTCGCTACCCGACTCAGACACGAATCAACCCTGATACGGGCCGCGAGCCATCAAGATTTCAGTGCAACGGGAAGGCCGGCCGAGGACTCGATTTACGCGCTTTCGCCGTCAACAGATGCGACAGAGCGGGGAAAAACATAAAGTGTCTAGACGTCTCAAAACGATCTAAACGAGAGAGTGTTTCAATTCGATCCGTGGAGTTCAATGAGCACTTGTCGGAAAAAACGGCTCAGCACGGAAAGGCTTTCACAACAAAATGGAGGAAATCTTGAGACGCACTTATGGAATGAGAAACTTTGAAAACTTCAGGCTTCGTGTACTAAATGCTTGCGCTTAGGAAAAGTTCGACTGCCCCTGTTAAGTGCGGAGATCCAGTGCGGAGATCCGTGCGGAGATCCAGTGCGGAGATCCATCCCCGAAAACTGGTTGCGGGGGCCGGATTTGAACCGACGACCTTCGGGTTATGAGCCCGACGAGCTACCAGGCTGCTCCACCCCGCGCCGAATTGGTGCAGGAAACCTACAAGGTATCTTCGACTTCGTCAACACTTATGCCGTAAAACTTTGAAGACTTTTAAAAAAAACGGACCTTTCGCTTATTTCTTAGGCAAGTCAGCCCCACTTCCCCGCACCCTTACCATTAAAAAAACAGGCATCGGACTTCGTCCTTGGCCGAATAAGATGAAACAAGCTCTCTCCCTGAATCTGGTTCTTGAACAAGCTCTTCTTGCTCGTCGGCATGTGTGTCGGCGGCAGAAAGGCGGGAATCCGTGGACTTGATCAAGACCTTTAAGCAGTTAAAGAAGGAAGGAAAGAAAATCACCGTCGTCACTTCGTACGATTATTGGAGCGCCAAGATTCTCAATGAGACGAATGTGAGCGCCATTCTCGTCGGCGATTGCGCTGCGATGGTAATGCACGGTAACCAGAACACAACGTTCGCCGACATCGAAGTCCTGGCTCTTCATGTTCGAGCCGTGGCGAGAGGCGCTCCCGATAAATTCATCATCGCCGCCATGCCCATCTTCTCTCTCAGCAAGGGCATCGACGAGGCGATTGATAACGTGAAACTTCTGATTCAATCGGGCGCCCAGGCGGTCAAGATCGAAGGGGCGATTGGTAACGAAGCCGTTATTTCCGCGATCGTCTCGGCGGGGATTCCGGTCGTTGGCCACGTCGGTCTCATGCCGACCCGCCATTACCTGATCGGCGGTTTCAAATGCCAAGGCCGGGACGAAGAAGACGCCCGACAAATCATCGAGCAAGCGAAAAAGTTTGAAGAGCTAGGCGCTTTCGCCATCGTGCTCGAGGCGGTTCCCAAGCACCTAGGAGCGCGCGTGTGTGCCTCGGTTGAAATCCCGGTCATCGGGATCGGGGCAGGCATCGACTGCGATGGCCAAGCGATGGTTCTTCAAGACATGCTCGGATTGCTGGTCGGCTTCAAGCCGAAGTTCGTCCGCCGTTATCTCGACGGAGCGAAACTCATCCAGGAGGCCATCAACCACTTCGTCACGGACGTTCAGAACCAGGAGTATCCGTCCGAGATCGAATGCTACAACTGAATTTGCGAAAGACCGCCGTCGTCATCACGCCACTGTGATGACGACGGCAGCCGCTTGCGACCTAAACCGACAAACCGGTTTTCACCTGCACTCTTTCTTCTTTCTCGGTTCCGAAAGAAACCATCCGATCGACAAACTTCATCGACGGCGCCTTTTCGTCATGAAAGACTTGGACCGGCCCGAGAATTTTCGAAACGGTCCTTACGAACCTCTTGTGATCGAGGTCCTCAACGAAATGAACTCCTTTGACCTCACCGAGCTGCTCAAGCCCCGCGATAACTCCGGCTGCCACCTGCAGCTCCGTCGCGTTCGTTCCGTAGGCGAGCCCTTTTGAAACATCCGTTTTAAATCCCATCCAGAACTCGCCGTAACGGCGGCTATTGAGCAAGACACCGATGCAATCCTCACCTTTGAGACCCGATGTCCACGGCGGACAAAGACGCCGGTAATTCAGGTTCAGGACCTCCTCCATATCCGAATACGTTTCGAGAGCGCTCATTGTGGCCGGTGGTACACGATAAATGAAGGCCACCTCGACATCCGGAATTTTTCTCGCCAACGTCTTCGTCTCTTCGTGCGGGACCACCATCCCTTCAATGAAACGATCGCCGCAACGAACACGATAAAAGCGATCAACCGGACGATGGCTCAAGCGAATCGCCTTCGTATTCAACGCGTAGTAGGCGTACGGCTCGTAGAGTTCCTCGATACAATGCGTGGGACTCCACGTGATGGGGAAATCACCGGCGGAGAACTTCACGCCCGGGGCATCCGTCGTATCTTCTTCCGTAATGATGAGCGAGTTGAGTTCCAAAGCCGCTGGCGTCGGATCGACACCGACTTTGTCTGCGAAGCGCTCGATCGCCTCAAGGGCCAAAGCGTTCACGATACCGGGATTGGCACCGCTGCCGACTAAATAGCTTTTCTTTACAATATTCGGCTTCGTCGGCGGCAAAAGCCGCCCGATCGCCTTATCCGTCGGAACCGGAGCGCTGCCCGGCCATTCTTCGATACTCGTGCAAAGAAAATCAGCGCCCCATTCGTCGCACGCATGCGCGCACTCAACCGTGTCGATCGACGAGAGATCAATCACATGAGTGATTTCGTGTTCTTTCAGTAATCTGACGAAAACGTCGATATTGTTCACCGATATCGGCGGAAGGTAAATCCCATCAAAAGAGACCAAGTCCTCGGGAGCCTCAGCTTTGTCGACCAAAACGAATTTCGAGAATTTCGCCTTCAATCTCCGTCCGACTTCACTCTTGTTCAAAAGAGTTAAAAACGCGCGCCCAACGCCGCCGTGACAGCCGACGACAAGCGCATGTCCTGGTCTTTTGAATGAGTTTTCCAATCTTTCCACCTCGCGAAAAAAGAGTTAACGTAGCCGCAGACACCTGCCGCAACTCTACCATGTCTTAACTGTTTGATTTGTAAGGTCTTAACAAATGGGCTTTGGGTCTCGGTTCGCTCATGAAAAGCGGAAAAAAAGACTGGGCCTTTCTTATACAATGAGACCAAGTGCCCGACGTACGAGATTTATTTTACACAAAATCTAAAAATTCGCAATCCCACCAAACCTCTCAAGGACTCACTGAGTCATCTGTTCTATTAATCGGAGCTGCTTTTGACTCCGTTTGAGACCCATCGTAGCAAATTCATTTGCAGAGGGAATCGCGAATGAACGCTCAAAGGACAATGAACTCGCCGGTCGGGCGATTAAAGCTTATCGCAAGCGAAAAAGGTCTCGCAGCGGTCCTTTGGGACAACGATCCTCGCCGCGTTCGCGTTCGTTGCGCGAGCGCCAACAAGGCGAATGAAACCCTACTCGAAGCTGAACGTCAGCTTCGCGAGTACTTCGACGGAAAGCGTACGAAATTTTCCTTACCACTCGATCTTCAGGGAACCGAATTCCAAACCAAGGTTTGGGAAAGCCTGCTCGGTATTCCATTCGGAAAAACTCTTTCCTATTCGGAGATCGCACGAAGAATCGGAAAACCGAAGGCTTCCCGTGCTGTGGGGGCGGCCGTTGGCCGCAATCCGATCGCCATCATTGTTCCCTGCCATCGGATCATCGGAGCTTCGGGCCAGCTCACTGGTTTTGCCGGAGGACTCGAGATCAAAGAGAAACTACTGAAACTCGAAGGCATCAGCCTTCATCGCGCATAAAAGAAGGCCGCTCGACCGGACAAAAACAGACGAGCGGCGCTGTCACGAGGACGACCTTAGCGGCCGTGCATTTTCAATTCGCAAAAACCTTGTTGCCAATATCCCCAGAAAAAGACGAGATAAACAGATTTCGTCTGCGGATCCTGGCTCATCCAGTACTTCCAAATCGAGTTGGCGCCGTCGTGGCTCAGATCGACGAACGAGTAATTTGCGAATTCAGCGACCGGATATCGGAACGTGTTCCCTATACGATTTCTCGCGTCTTCAATCGTCCAATCCGCCCACGGGTTTTGCGGAGAGAAAAACCGGAAGATACCGTTAAAGAAAATCTGCGAGTCACGCGTCTCAAGCAGCACCAGTCCGTAATGAGTCGTATTCGGGTCGTAATTCGGCGAGTGATAGTAGCACTCCCCGCTGTATACAGCCGGCAAGTCCTCGCGTTCGACATGAGTGCCCGCGTAGAGCCCGTTCTCGATCGCCACCATTTTTTCAGTGCAGCGTACGGCTCCGCAGACGGCCGGTAACGGTTCCGCGGCGGCGAACTGAAAAGCAAAAAAGAAAAGAATAAAACTGAAAAAGCGCATCGTACCCCCTCTCAACGATACGGGGAACCATCCCCCTCGCGACCCTCATATCAGCTAGGGGCAGCAGCGCCAAGAATATAAACTGGTCGTGTCGATTTAATTTGGAGCTTCGACAATCGCCTCAGGAGGGGTACGAGTTTCGCGGCCCAGCAACATACTGATGAAACGTTCCAAGGCTTCCGCCGTGATTTGGCGGAAGGTCTCGAATTTCACGTGAGAATCCGGCTGCCCTGGGTTGATCACAATACCCCACATCGGCCTGATCTCATGGGGCAGCATGGCATATCGCACGTCTCCGATCGCATTTGTATGGCCTGGTATCCGGCCGATGTACCCATCAGAAAACCAACTAAAACGATCGATATCGATTCTTTGACGCGAATCTGGGGGAAGCATCGGGAAATCCCTCTCGGGGACCACCTTTTCGACCGAGTCTCCTTCGTAAATACGCGGCTCACCAAAAAATGGGACCCGCAAAGCGTCAGCGTAGAAACGCCCGTTTTCGCTTTCGTAGATCGACCGCCAAACCAAGAGATTGCCGATAGTCGGTTTAACGGTTTTCCGGAGAGCGACATGCTGACGGCTTTGCATCAAATGCTCTTGGATCGCTGAGGCTTTGTCACGTTGATAAACTCCGAGGAGTAGGTACCCAATAAAGAAAAGAAAGCCCACGCGGGCCCAATTCGCCGATTTCCAGTAGGCCGCGGCGACCACGGCAAAAAGCAACGCCAACGTCGGTAATGGATCGACGATCGCAATATTGTCCCATGCCACGCGTAAGTTTGAAAAAGGCCAATATAGCTGCGTTCCATAACTTGTACAGGCGTCAAGAAGCCCGTGTGTGGCATACCCCAGCGTCGCAAACGCATAAAGGCGTCCGAACGACAGCGCGTTCCGCATAAACGGATAGAGCGCCAGGGCGACGATGAGTCCGCCGACGGGGATGAAAATCAACGAGTGCGTAAACTGACGGTGAAATTCGAGAAAGAGCAACGGGTCCGTGCTCGAACGGATGAAAACATCGAGATCAGGCGCCATTCCTCCGGCGGCGCCGGCGAGAAGGGCCCATCTTTGATCTTTCGCACGACTCAAACTTTGCGGAAGTGCCGCACCGACAACAGCCTGACTGACGGGATCCATAACCCAATCGTAAGGGTCCCCGCCGCCTGAGGCAAGAAGCCGCTTCCTGGTACTTTAAATCATCTTCGACTTTTCGCTCCTCTTGCTTTAACCTCCCTCCCATCCCAATTTTAAGCCGCGATAAGTGCGGAGAAGGTTGGTTCGCTTGGACCGCAAGACTCTTAATCAGGCCTTCTTTTTTAAGATACTCGTTCTTGGAGCCCTGTCCGGGATCGGGCCGCTCACAATCGACATGTATCTTCCAACCCTGCCCGAGATTTCGCGGCACTTCGCTGTTCCGCTTTCGACCGTAGAACTTTCGCTTGCCGCTTACTTCCTGGGACTTGCACTCGGACAATTGCTTTACGGCCCCTTCATCGACCGCTTTGGAAGAAAACAGCCGCTCTATTTCGGACTCGCACTCTATTTCGTCTCCTCGCTCGCTTGCCTCTTCGCGCCTTCGGTCACGGTTCTGATTCTCGCCCGCTTCACGCAGGCGATCGGCGGCTGCGCTTCCGTCGTCGTCCCACGTACGATTGTGCGCGACCTTTTTGAAGAACGTGAAGCCGCGCGCGTTTTTTCGCTCTTGATGTTGGTCACGGGGCTTGCGCCGATTCTCGCTCCTCTCCTCGGCGGATATCTTTCGCTCGCCTTCGGCTGGCGGGCGATCTTCCTCTGCCTTGTGATCGCAAGCGCTCTCTGCATCGGAGCGACCTATCTGGTTCTGCCGGAAACAAAAAAGCCCGCCGGGAATCCGGCGCACCAACCGGCTTTCCGCACCTACTGGAGCATTCTGCGCGACAAGCGTTTCCTCGGCCCCGCACTTGCCGGAAGCGTCGCTCAAGCCGGAATGTTCGCTTATATCACGGGGTCACCTTTTGTTTTCATCGAGCTTTTCGGAGTACGGCCGGACCGCTACGGATGGATTTTCGGAACGAACGCGTTGCTGCTCATCGCGATGTCGCAGTTGAACGTCAAGCTCCTTAAGCATTTTCCGCCGCAAAAAATCTTGAAGACGGTTTTCCCTCTTCTCGCTCTCGCCTCGATTCTTCTGCTCCTCGCGTCGGTTTTCAACCTGGGTTTGTTCGCCCATATCGTGCCGCTGGCTCTTTTTGTCGGGCTTTTGGGCGCGAGTTTTCCGAACACGACCGCGGCCGCTCTGGCTCACGAAGGGGCTCGAGCGGGCAGCGCTTCGGCTTTGCTGGGAACCATGCAATTTACGATCGCCGCCATCGCGGCGACGACACTCAGCGCTCTCCACGCAAGCTCGTCGCTTCCAATGGCGACCGTGATCGGCATTTGCGGCGTCGGCTCGTTCGTCATCTCCCGGTTCGTCTTTCAAGCGGCTTTGAGTCGGCCTTGAGCTGAAAGACGTTCCAGAACGTCGGCGATCGCTTTTTCATCATACTTGATGATGTAGTCGCCGAGACCTTGCCGTTTGATATCGTTGATAAGACCTTCGTTTGAAAGGCTCGAGTTGAAAATGACCGGAATTTCTCTCGCCCGGTCGATCTTGCGCATTTCCTGAACGAAGCTGATACCGTTGCGGTTTGGCATTTCGATATCCGTGAAAATCAAATCGAATTGCTCCGGTTTTTCGCGCATCATCCGCAAAGCGATTTCGCCGTCTTCGGCGACGACCACTTCAAAGCCGAGCTTCTCGAATAATTGGGCCGCTTTTTTCTGGAAAAGACGGGAGTCTTCCGCCACCAACACGCGACGCCCTTTGAAATGAAGGCTCAGCTCGCCC